>ORJL011466289.1_pt1 | contig 13994 bp, 14 predicted proteins | sample 1779941 | NCBI WGS metagenome assembly ORJL01 (sample SAMEA104232317, study PRJEB22302) | groundwater metagenome | biome: forest; feature: aquifer; material: groundwater | place: USA | collected 2011-08-07 | depth 5.8 m
CATATCTTCCCGGATTATTTTATGCGCTTCTTCAAAAATCAATTTCTTAAGCCCGGACACGGGCTTAGTTTTATTACTCAATACAACCGTTCGTATCCGCTCCAGCCCCCAAAAAAGATTTCTCGCTGTTGGGCGGGAAGAACCGATGTAAGAAATTACCTTATCCAATTCGGATTTAAATTCATGAAAATTAACCGCCTTAGAATTCTTGAGTGCGAGAAAAACACCTAAAGCTGCGGCTGCCCCCAATGCCGGAGCGCCTCTAACCTTTAACACTTTAATCGCATGCCAAAGCGTTTTTATGTCTTTAATATACAGATATTCGAGTTTACCGGGCAATTTCGTCTGATCGATTATCTTGATCGCATTATTTTTCCATTCAATCGTGGTTATTTTCATAGATTATCCTCGGTTAATCTTAAATAAATTTTCGGCATTCGCAGTAGTTGCCTCGGAAATTTGTTCAAAAGTCAACCCCTTGATTGCGGCAACATGTTCGGCTAATAATTTTACATACGAAGGTTCGTTCCTTTTGCCGCGAAAACCTTCGGGAGATAAATATGGGCAATCGGTTTCAAGCATCAACCTGTCCAATGGCACAAGTTTAACGATGTCGCGCAAATTTCCTGCCTTTTTATAAGTCACATTACAAGTGAATGAAACATAAAGCCCGAAATCAAGGCAGCTTTTGAGAAATTTTTCGTCTCCGGAAAAACAATGAACAGCGCCATTAAAAGGCATATTTTCTCTAATAATGTTGATAGTGTCTTCTTCTGCCTGGCGGCTATGCATTACCAAAGGCAGGTTTTTTTCCTTGGCCAGCTTTATATGAAAGATAAAAAGCGGCTTTTGATTATCTGCCTTGGAAAAATTGCGGTAATAATCAAGCCCGGCTTCTCCTATTGCCACCACTTTACCCTTGCCGGATAAAACTTTAATTTCTTCTTTTATCTCTTCGCTTACTGAATCCGCCTCATGAGGATGAATGCCTACTACCGCGTATACACCCGGGTATTTCTTTGCCAGTTCCGCTGACCTTCGCGAACCTTCAATACTTGAACCTACATTAATAATATATTCGACTCCGGAAGATTTCGCCCTTTCAATAACCTGATCACGGTCAGTATCATATTCGGGAAAATCCAGATGGCAATGAGTATCAACTAGCATCTATTTAGCAGGTTTCTTGGTATCAATGCGGGGGAACAAAGGATTACCTTTTTTAATTACGTCTTCGCCTATCTGCCCAAGTATGCTCTCTGATGTCTTAGGCATAAAACAATTGATTTCCAATGCCGTTTTACGTATTACATCAACTAATAAGCGTATAAAACTTTTGAGTTCTTCGGTTTTATTTTCTTTTGCCAGGTTCCAAGGCTTAGTCTCTTCAACATATTTATTTGCCATATTTATTATTTCCCAGACTTTTTCTAAACCAGAATTAAAATTAAAATCAGAAGCTGCCTCTAATTGCTTAGCTAATTCCGCTGATAAGCCTTCCATTTTACTACGGATATTTATTTCCTGCGGATTAGTTATTTTATCCTTAAGAGCCGGGACATTGCCCTGGTAATATTTCTCTACCATAGTGAGCGTACGGTATACAAGATTGCCTAAGTCATTAGCCAAGTCACCGTTAAAGCGCTTAACTATTGCTTCTTCCGAGAAATTACCGTCCATCCCAAATGACACATCTTTTAAAAGAAAATAACGATAAACTTCTATGCCGTACTTTTGCGCCATCTCTATAGGCGAAACCACGTTACCGAGTGATTTTGACATTTTTGCCTGGTCAATCATCCACCAGCCATGAGCAAAAACAGTTTTCGGCATTTCAATATTTAATGCCTTAAGTATGATCGGCCAGTAAATAGCATGCTGCCTTAAGATATCCTTACCGATTAAATGTAAATCAGCCGGCCACCAACGGGATTTATAATTTCCTGCCGAATCAAACTCTCCCACAGCGCTGATATAATTTATCAACGCGTCAAACCAGACATAAGTCACATGCTCCGGGCTAAACGGCAAAGAAATACCCCAACTTAGGCGCTCTTTGGGCCGAGAAATACATAAATCATTTAGGGTATTTAATTTTAAGAAGCTTAAGACTTCATTACGCCTGATCAGCGGCCGGATAAAATCCGGGTGGCTTTCGATATGCTTGATTAACCAGTCCTGATATTTAGATAATTTAAAAAAATAATTTACCTCGCTTATTTTTTCAACCAGCCTTTTACAATCAGGGCATGTCCCCTGCTCTAGTTGGCCTTCGGTCCAAAAAGTCTCGCATGGTGTACAGTACCAGCCTTCATATTTGGCCTGATAAATATCACCGCTTTTATGCAATATCTCCAAGACTTTTTGTACGGTATTTATATGGCGCGGCTCGGTAGTCCGAATAAAATCATCATAAGAAATACCCAGGTTCACCCAAAGGTTTTTGAACATATCAACCATCTTATCCGCGAATTCCTTAGGCGTAAGTTTCTGGGCATCTGCGGCTTTTTGTATCTTCTGCCCATGTTCGTCGGTACCGGTAAGAAACCAAACATTTTCCTTGCCTATAGCCTGGCGCATATAGCGTGCCAAAGTATCCGCGGCAATATTAGTATAGGAATGGCCTATATGCGGTGAGGCATTAACATAATAAAGCGGCGTAGTTATATAGAATTTCTTATTCATTTATTTATAGCTGACATGGATAAACTTTCCATCTTCAAGTTCAACTGTTGCTGCACGTTTAAAAACATTAACACTTATAACCTTTCCTTTGCCTTCCGCGGTTGTAATACGTTCGCCTTCACGAGGCAAGCCCTTAGACAAAAGCTTATAGGTCTCATATTCATAATTAAGGCAGCACATCAATCTTCCGCAAATGCCGGAAATCTTAGGGGGGTTTAACGATAGTCCCTCTTCTTTAGCCATCTTGATGGTTACCGGCTCAAAATCCTTTAGAAACTTTGCGCAGCACAATTCTCTTCCGCAAGGGCCAAACCCTCCGAAGAATTTAGTCTCATCCCTTACGCCTATTTGCCTTAATTCGATGCGCGCTTTAAATATTTTGGCCAAGTCCTTAACTAAATCCCTGAAATCCACCCTGCCGTTAGAAGTAAAATAAAAGATTATTTTACTACGGTCAAAAGAATATTCCGCCCAGACCATTTTCATATCCAGCTTATGCTCCTGGATTTTCTTTTCACAGGTCACGACTGCCTCTTTGGCTTTTATCTTATTATCGCTTATCTGTTTTAAATCTTTTTCATCGGCAATACGGATTATTTTCTTAACCGGCTGCTTTGGCTGTTCATGGTGGCAGTTTTCGCATTTTAAGGTCACGATTTGGCCATAGTCCATCCCCCGATCATGCTCTACGATAACATACGCATGATCCTTAATCGGTAATTCTCCGGGATTATAATAAAAACTCTGCCCGGATTCTCTTAAACGCACTAAAACATTATTCGACATTTGAACACCTCAAGTTTTTGTATAGTGAAACTCCGACGGAGTCGGAGCTAGAACACCTCAAGTTTTGATTTAGCTAACACCCGGCCTAATTTGAATCGGCCGGTGTCGCACTTCTGTGCGAAACTCCGCCGAAGGCGAAGCTAAAGATAACTTTAAATTAGAAACCAGCAACTTGCTGTTTATGTTCTGTTGCAAATACAATAAAGAGTTGGATATATTCCCCATAATTTCATCCAAATCAGAAAATGAATAATTATCCACTCCGCTTAATAATTCAGCTTTACGGTCAATATTAATAAGATAATCATAAGGCATCCCCACCTTAACCATATATATATCCCTGAACCAGCCTGCCAATATATCCAACCCCTGACGCAAATCCTCTTTACCTTGGATAATACCGGTATTCTTATTGTTTGAGGTAAACTCGTCAATAATCACGTTTTTCTTAGCGACAATATCCGTATCTTTTAACCTCAAAGCCTTACCGATCCTGCCTTCGGCGAAATACGAAAGAAAGTGCGCCTGGCTATTTTCCAGATTAAAATCATCCACAAGCATCACAGCAAGGTCTCTTTGGCTTAAAAGATGGAATTTAACCGGTTTGCAACGCGACACAATAGTCTTAAATAAAAGATTCGGCAAATGAGTAACTAAAATAATCAAACTATGCTTAGGCGGCTCTTCCAAAGTCTTAAGCAACGCGTTAGAAGCCTCTGCTGTAAGCTTATGGGCATTATTAATGATAAAAACTTTTCGCCTTGCCTCATAAGGACGTAAAGATATTTCCTTCTGCATTGAACGGATTTCATCGATCTTTATTTCCGAACTATCTTCTTCCCCCAGCAGGAAAATATCCGGATGCTGTAATTTATTTATTTTCAAACACGATGCGCATTCTTCACAGGCATCCATTTCCTTATTTAAACAATTAACTGCCTTGGCTAATATTTTCGCGGAGAAATATTTGCCTATGCCTTCAGGCCCTAAAAAAAGATACGAGCCGCAGGAGCCAACGGACGACATGCTGCGCTTAATTATATCTATGGTATTATCCTGGCCTTTAATATCGTTAAATGGCATGCTTTTTGACTACGGCGCGGATGTTTTGCTGCGTAGTATCTTTTTCTTTTTCTACTTTTACTATCTTGATCCTTTTGGGCTCTATTTTTGCAAGCATAAAATACCCCCGGCGCACACGCTTATGATAATCAACAGATCTCTGCTCTATGCGATCTTTAGCGCGGCTGCGCACGTTCAAGCCTTTCTCAACAGGCAGGTCTAAAAATATGGTCAAATCCGGCTTCAACCCGCCGGTTGCAAAATATCCTATAGACCGGATTAAAGTTTTATCCATACCCAAACCATATCCTTGATAAGCCAACGTTGAATCGAGGAATCTGTCGCAGATAACTATTTTACCTTGTTTTAAACTTGGCCTAATAATTTCCGTCACAATCTGCGCACGGCTGGCCATATAAAGCAGCATTTCGCATTGCACATCCATTCCGGTATTACGAGCATCTAATAGAATCTTCCTGATCTTCTCGCTGATTTTAGTACCGCCGGGCTCGCGTAAATAAACCACGTCGTAGCCATTAGCTTTTAAATAACGGTAGAGTAATTTTGATTGCGTACTTTTACCACAGCCCTCCGAACCTTCGAATGTAATGAATTTTCCTCTCATAATTTCCTCCGCCAAGTAGTGCCGTCTTTGGTATCTTCTATAATAATGCCTTTTTCTTCGAGCTCTTTACGAATCTTATCGGCTTCGGCGTATTTCTTTCCCTTTTTAAATTGATTGCGCTTATCCAATAAAACATCAATCCATGTATCAACGTTCTCTTCGCAAACGTATTTAAAGCTCAAGCCCAATATTCCGGTCAATTCCATGATAACCTGCCTGGCATACCTAAGCGCGGCACAATTATCTGCCAATTCGCTAGCCAGCATCTTATTACACTCATTAACCATATTAAACAATACACTCAAGGCAATAGGCGTGTTAAAATCATCATCCATTGCTTCCTGGAATTTATTCCTAAATTGATCAACAGCAACCTTATTGGCATCTAACAACTTTGCGGCATCAGGCGTGCAAAGTTTTCTATCCAATTTCTGGAATAATATAGTAAACCGCTCATAACCTTTTTTAGCTTCTTCTATTTTTTCTTCGGTAAAATCTACCGGATGGGCATAATGAGCAGATAAAAAGAAAATCTTCAGGAAATCCGCGTTCTTATGTTTATCGATAAAATCTTTAATCGTGATAAAATTACCCAAAGACTTAGCCATCTTCTGGCCGTTAATGGTCAGAAGCCCATGGTGTATCCAGTATTTGGCAAATGGCTGTTCAGTCAATGCCTCTGCCTGAGCAATCTCATTTTCATGATGCGGGAAAATTAAATCCCTGCCGCCTGCGTGGATATCCAGAGTATCAACCTTTAAATATTTTGTGCTCATCACAGAACATTCAATATGCCACCCCGGCCTTCCCTTGCCCCATGGACTATCCCAAGACGGCTCCCCCGGTTTTGATGTTTTCCATAATGCAAAATCTAATGGGTCCTTTTTAGTTTCATCGGATTCTTTGCGCACCCCCACTTCCATGCGGTCTATGCTTTGCCCGGATAATTTTCCGTAACTTTCGAATTTACGCACGTTAAAATATACTCCTGTATCCGTTACATAGGCATATCCTTTTTCAATCAAAGCTTCGATATGCCTTATCATCGGGACTATATTTTCCGTTGCCCGCGGTTCATAATCAGCCTTGGGTATACCTAAAATATCCAGGTCCTGATAATACCCGGCGATCTGCTCTTTCACCAAATCCTGCCAGTCGATCTTCAATTCATTGGCGCGATTAATAATTTTATCGTCAATATCGGTAATGTTGCGCACGAATTTAACATCGAAACCGCGGTATTTAAGGTATTTGCGAATAACATCAAAAGTATAGAGGCTGCGGGCATGGCCTATATGACAAGAATCATAAACCGTAACACCGCAAGTATAGATATTTACTTTAGGAGGGTTTAACGGCTCAAAAACTTTTTTTTCTCTCAGAAGAGAATCATTTATATAAATAGACATTACTAACCTATTTTTCCAGTTTCTCGATTCTTTTTTGTAAATCTTCTATATTTTGCATAATGGGGTCAAGCACATGGCTATGTTCAAGGCTAACCTCTATTTTCCTGCCGTCCTGTTTCGTAACCCTTCCGGGCACACCCACGACTGTAGAATTGGGCGGAACATCTTTTATGACAACGGCATTTGCTCCGACATAAGAATTATCGCCTATAGTAATATTGCCTAATATTTTTGCTCCTGCGCCAACCACTACATTATTGCCGATAGTAGGGTGGCGTTTGCCTTGTTCTAATCCTGTACCGCCTAAAGTTACGCCCTGATAAAGGAGTACATCATCACCAACAATTGCAGTCTCTCCGATAACAACCCCCATACCATGATCAATAAAAAACCTTTTACCGATTTTAGCCCCAGGGTGTATTTCTATGCCGGTTAAAAGCCTGGAGACCTGACTAATGAAACGAGCGATAAAGAAAAATTTTATTTTATAAAAGAAGTGGGCAATGCGATGGCGAATTAAAGCATGCAAGCCCTGGTAAAGAAAAATTATTTCTAAAGAACTCTTGGCTGCGGGGTCTCTTTTGCGGGTAACGGCGATTTCCTCGCGAAAAACAACCATTAATACGATTATTTTAAAAACAATTAAAACAAGAATAACCAATAATACCATAGTCCAATAAAGCATCATTTTTCACCCCCAAAATAATATTTAGATATAAGGATACAGTATGTATGTCCTGCTCGGACAGTCCTCGCTTCGCTCGGAACTCGCATTACATACATACTGTATCCTTTTAATTGAATAGTCTTGTTTCGAGAAATTTTATATTTCCTAGAATATCGTTACAACCGCATATGCGGCAATGGCCTTCTTTTTACCGATATCGCCTAAGCCTTCGTTAGTCTTTGCTTTAATATTAACGTTATCTTTTTTTACGCCCAAGGCCTGGGCAATTTTATCCTGCATTTTATTTTTAAACGCCATGAGCTTCGGTTCTTCGGCAATAATTACACAATCGACGTTATTTACTTTAAATTTTCTCGCAGATAGCATTTTTATTACTTCTTTTAATAATTTTACGCTTGAGGCGTTATGATATTTAGGGTCGGTATCCGGAAAACACTCTCCTATATCCGGTAAACCCGCGGCCCCCAGCAATGCATCGGATATAGCATGGAGCAAAACATCCGCATCGGAGTGCCCCAGCAACCCTTTAGAATAAGGAATTTCTAAACCGCCGAGAAATAATTTACGGCCTTTAACCAAACGATGGATGTCGTAACCAATACCTATCTTAATCATTCTTAATTATATTCCTTCGCGATTGCCTCTGCCAAAACAAGGTCTTCCGGAGTAGTTATCTTAATATTAAAATAAGAGCCCATCACCAATTTAACTTTATTGCCGCACTTTTCAACAAGCGAAGCATCATCCGTAACGCCTATATTAGCAAACTTCTTATACGCTTTAAGAATCAAAGATTTCTTAAAAACTTGCGGGGTCTGTATTTCCCAAAGGCTATCCCGCTTTAAAGTACCCTTAACAAAATAACCTTTAACTTCTTTTATTGTTGCCTTTACCGGCACACCTACTATAGCTGAGCCGGTCTTATTTGCTTCTTTTAAAACAGAAGCGACAATTTCTGGCGTAATAAAAGGCCGGGCTGAATCATGGATTAAAACCGTATCTGCCCTATCATCTACGGCTAATATCCCGTTTAAAACTGAATCCTGGCGCCTTTTTCCTCCCCGGACTATCTTTACGCTCTTTTTTATACCCAGCATTTCTATTTTATCAGAGAGCGCTTTTAAATTCGAATCATTGGCTACCACTATGATTTCTTTGATCCCCGGACAACTACTTAAAACTCTCAAAGAATAATTTATCACCGGCTGAGAGTTAACCTTGACTAAAGGCTTAGAAATCTTAGATTTAAACCTTAAACCTTTTCCGGCAGCAAGAAGTATCGCGCTTACGCGGCTCATTTTTCCAATTTTGTAAAAATCATCCTGCCGGCCGGGGTCTGAAGAACCGAAGTCACAATAACCCTTACATCCTGACCGATAAGCCTACGCGCATCTTCAACCACAACCATAGTGCCGTCATCTAGATACCCAATTGCCTGATTATGTTCTTTTCCTTCTTTAATGAGCTTTAGTTGCATATGCTCACCTGGAAATACCATTGATTTTAAAGCATTTGCTAATTCGTTTATATTCAGGACCTTTACACCCTGAAAACTGGCAACACGGTTAAGATTATAATCAACAGTGAGGATTTTCCCCTCTAAAACCTTAGCAAGTTTTACCAATTTTGCATCAACTTCCGGGACATCAGGCACATCTTCTTCATGCATACTGATATTAAGGCCCGGCTCCTTTTGAATAGTATTCAAAATTTCCAGTCCTCTTCTGCCTCTCTGGCGTTTTATAGGATCGGTTGAATCGGCAATCTGCTGTAATTCTTTTAAAACAAACCTAGGTATAACAAATCTTCCGTCGATAAATTTGGTTTTTAAGATATCGAGGATCCTGCCGTCTATAATAACGCTGGTATCCAAAAGAATAATTTCTTCAAGCTGATCCTGGCGGCGCAGGCGCACATATGGGATAATAATATTGAATTCATCTTTACCGCGCAATGCCATAGCCATACCTAAATAACAAAATATAAGTGTAAGGTTAACGCGGATAAGCATTAAAGTAGAATTATCTATAGCGGTAATGCTAAATGCATCTCCAACAAGCTTTGCCATAATCAAACCTAATATCAAACCGAAAACCGCGCTGGAAAGTCCTTTGGTAGAAGCCCGGCGCATACCTATTTCAACAATAATTATCAGGCAGCTTATAATCAATCCGCCTAAAGCACCCATGGTTTCCAAGCCCAGGCTGGCAAAAGTACGAAACCCCACAATAATGCTCCCTAGAATAAAAAGAATACGTACAGATAATAAATTCATCAACTACCTCCTTAAAAATGCGATATCCAAAGCCTCTTTCAGAGTAGAAGCCGTAGACAGCTCAATAGATTTCTTATTATATTCTAAATTCTTAGAATTATTCCCCGGTAAAATACAATGTTTAAATCCTAATTTCTGGGCTTCATTAACACGCAAATTAGCCTGGGAGATACTTCTTATTTCACCGGCTAAACCAACTTCTCCTAAAACTACTAAATCAGTCGGCATTTTCTTTTCCTGTAAAGCCGAACTTACTGCCAAAGCTACCGCTAAATCCGCAGCCGGATCTTCTATTTTAATCCCTCCGGCAACATTTACAAAAACATCTTCTGCCTCAAGATGCAGGCCGATCCTTTTTTCCAATACCGCTATCAAGAGGCTTAAACGGTTATAATCAAAACCCTGTGAGCGCCTACGCGCGTAACCAAATCCGGATTTACTCACCAAAGCCTGGATCTCAACTAAAAGCGGACGGCTGCCTTCCAAAATAGGAACTACCACCGAACCAGATACGTCTTTGGGCCTTTCCGATAAAAATATTTCCGACGGATTTTTCACTTCCGCCAAACCCGCGCTACCCATTTCGAATACGCCGATTTCATTGGTCGAACCAAACCTGTTTTTTACGGCGCGCAATATCCGGTATATTGAGAACCTGTCGCCTTCAAAATAAAGCACCGTATCAACAATATGCTCTAATACACGAGGGCCGGCAATAGAACCATCTTTAGTTACGTGGCCGATTATAAAAACCGAAGTCCCGGTAGTCTTAGCTATCTGCGTAAGGATGCCGCTGCATTCTCTTACCTGGCTTACGCTCCCCGGAGAAGAACTTATTGAAGGATCAAAAATCACCTGTATCGAATCAATAATGACCAAATCCGGTTTAATTTTCTTAATGTACTCGCCGATTAAAGAAAGATCCGTCTGATTAACAATAAAAAGATTTCCGTCCAGGGCTTTATCTAAACGCCCAGCTCTTAATTTAGTCTGGGCAACTGATTCTTCACCGCTTACATATAAAACACTTTTGCCTTGTTTAACTAACTGGTTAGAGATTTGAAGGGATATAGTTGATTTCCCGACTCCGGGGTCTCCACCGATTAAAACCACCGAGCCCAAAACTATCCCGCCGCCTAAAACCCGGTCAAGCTCGGATATATCAGTTTTAATTCTGGCCGCTTCTTTAACTTGGACATCTTTTAGTAAAACAGGCACATCTTTATAAAGGCTTGTACGCTCTTTTATTTTTGAAGGATTGACGGAATAGTCTTCTTCAACAAAAGAATTCCAACTATTGCAATCAGGACACTTACCCAGCCATTTAGGCGATTGATACCCGCATGTCTGGCAGCTGAAAACTGTCTTTACTTTCATTATTTCTTCTTTTCCTTGGTCTTCCAGAAAAGTTTCCAGGGGTGCTTTCGTAAATCTTGAATCAAAGCCTCTGTTTCTTTATATACAGAATCATCGTAAAAGAATTTTCCAATAGTCCCTTCTCTGCTTTTTATCGCTGCTTCCAATTCACGGTAAAGCGAATCATCATAAAGAAGCTTGCCAAGTGAGCCTTCGCCATTCTTAATCTTTAGAATAGATTCACTTAAGTTATCAACAATACCCTTGGCTGTTTCCATTACTTCATCCATAGCCGTAGGGTCCTTACCTACCAATACCTGGCCATTAGCAACAAAATGTTTAAAATCTTTACCCGGTAGTATTTCAATATATTTTTCCCCCAACAAACCCAAAGTATTAACCCAAACGCTGGAATCCGAGGGGACTTTCACATCATTGCGTATCCAACCCGTCACTTCGACTACCATACGGTTTTCATCCGCCCGGTAAACAAAATCAAGGGTTTTAACTTCGCCCACATCAACGCCGGCAAACCTTACAGGAGCCCCGATTTTAACTCCGTTGACAAAATTAAAAGTTATTTTTATTTTTTGTCCGGAAGTCCAGGTACGGATGTTGCCGATAAGCAAAACAAAAACCGCCAAAATCAGCGCACCAAAGAAAACAAATATACCGACTTTCATTTCTACCTTAGTCTTACCGAATATCATTTGAGCTCCTCTTGTTTTGATTTAGCTAACGCCCGGACTTAATGGAAAGTCCGGCGTTACGCTTTCTGCGTAAAACTCCGACAAAGTCGGAGCTAGAGCACGCCAATAAGTATTAATGTTTATTCAAGTCGTTATTATCTGTTATCGGCCCACTTGAGAGGCCGTTGATAAATTGATAAACCACCGGATGATGGCTCTTTTGAATTTCTTCCGAGGAGCCATCCGCTATAATCTTGCCTTTATAAAGCATAGCAATCCTATCTGCGACCTTATACGCACTCTTCATATCATGCGTAACCACAATGGAAGTAACGCCTAATTTATCATGTAAATCACGGATTAAATTATTAATAACATCTGCGGTTATAGGATCCACTCCGGTAGTAGGCTCATCATAAAGTATAATATCCGGCTTTATACAAATCGCCCTTGCCAAAGCTACGCGTTTTTTCATACCGCCGCTTAACTGTGAGGGCATCAAATCTTCGATACCAAATAAACCCACCATATTCAAAGATTGCACTACCCTTTTTTCAATTTCTTTTTTATCCAAATGCTGGTGTTCGATAAGGCCAAAACCTACATTTTCACCTACGGTCATAGAATCAAAAAGGGCACCCCCTTGAAAAACCATACCTATTTTAAGCCTAACCTGATCAAGCTCTGTATCTTTAAGCTTATTTACCTCTTTGCCTTCAACAAACACGCTACCGGCATCCGGTTTCATAATCCCGACAATATGCTTAAGCAAAACACTTTTCCCGCATCCGGAACGGCCGATAATGACGCAGGTTTTGCCCTTTTCAATCTTTAGGCTAAGTTTATCTAAAACTTTATGCCCGCTTAAATGTTTTTCTAAATTTTTTATTTCGATCACGGGAATATAAAATAAAATAGGGCGGTAAAGAAACAGTCCGCCGCAATAATCATAATAAAAGAATTAACCACTGAGCGCGTAGTCGCTTTTCCGACTCCTTCGGCCCCACCTTCAACATTAAAACCTTCATAACAACTCACAAAAGCAATAATCATCCCGAAAAATAAAGATTTAGCCAAACCGGTAAATAAATCTTTATACAATAGGGCATCGAAACCTATGCTCATATACATACTTGAAGAAACTCCCATTTTCCCGACACAAATGAGCCATCCTCCGAATATACCGATAATATCCGCATAAAGAGTTAAAACCGGAAGCATTAAACTTAGGGCCAAAAACCGAGGGATAACCAAATACCTGATAGGGTTAGTAGCCAAAGTTTCCAAAGCATCAATTTGCTCAGTAACCTGCATTGAGCCTACTTCCGCGGCAATTGAAGCTCCGACTCGTCCGGCAACAACCAATGCCGTAATAACCGGGCCCAGTTCTCTTACTAAAGACAAAGAGACAATGCTGGCGATATACATTTCCGAGCCAATCCTTTGCATAAAATAAGCGGTTTGCAAAGCAAAGATTACGCCGATAAAAAAAGCGATCAGCGTAACTATGGGCAAGCTTTCCACTCCCGTTTTCTTAGACTGCTCGAAAACTCTAACTCTCCCCAATGGCGGAACAAAAAGCCAATAAAAGGTCTGGAAAGTAAGATTGCTTATCCCGCCGATATAGTAAAAAAAATCTACTATACCCCTGAAACTTTTAAATAATAGCCGCTCCAACATTTTCAAAGCTTAACTCCTGATTTTTATGCGTGACTGACACTTTAGCGCCCTCGGCAAATTTTTTCGCGATTATCTCCGAGGCAAGCGGATCCTCAAGATACCTTTGAATAGTCCTCTTTAAAGGGCGAGCCCCGAATACCGGATCAAAGCCTTTCTCAATCAAAAACTCTTTGGCCTCTTTAGAAACTTCCAAAGTTATTTTACTATGGTCTTTTAGCCTATCCACCAAATGGCCTATTTCTATATCCACAATTTTCTCCAGATCCTCTTTGACTAAAGACCTGAAAACTATTGTATCATCTATACGGTTCAAGAACTCGGGCTTGAAAGTACGTTTTACTTCTTCTAATAATTTTTCTTTCATCTCCTGATAAGTAACCTCTTCTTTCGGGCTTTTAAAACCGATAGAGCCGGTTTTACGAATGGTTTCCGCCCCTACGTTAGAAGTCATAATAATTATGGTGTTACGAAAATCCACTTTCCTGCCGAAGCTATCGGTCAGGCGGCCCTCTTCAAAAACCTGCAGGAGTAAATTAAAAATATCCGGATGCGCCTTTTCGATCTCATCCAAAAGGATTACCGAATAAGGCCTGCGCCTGACTCTTTCCGTTAACTGCCCGCCCTCTTCATAACCTACATAACCGGGAGGAGCGCCGATTAAACGCGAGACATTAAACTTCTCCATATATTCGGACATATCCAGCTGGATAAGAGAGTTTTCATCACCAAACATAAACTC
>ORJL011391293.1_pt1 | contig 13986 bp, 11 predicted proteins | sample 1779941 | NCBI WGS metagenome assembly ORJL01 (sample SAMEA104232317, study PRJEB22302) | groundwater metagenome | biome: forest; feature: aquifer; material: groundwater | place: USA | collected 2011-08-07 | depth 5.8 m
CTGGGGGCCATGTCGGGGCCCCCAGCACGATCGATGAGCGCACCGCTGCTCGACGTTCGCGGCCTCTCGCGACGGTTCGGCGGCCTGCAGGCCGTGCGCGACCTGTCGTTTTCCGTGGGTGAGCGCGAGATCGTGGCGCTGATCGGCCCGAACGGGGCCGGGAAGACGACGGTGTTCAGCCTGCTGTCGGGATTTCTCGCGCCCGACAGCGGCGACGTGCACCTCGGCGGGCAATCGATCGTCGGGCGCAAGCCGCATGCCGTCTGCGCGCTCGGCCTCGCGCGGACCTTCCAGATCGTCCGCCCGTTCCCGAAGCTCACGGTGCTGGAGAACGTGCTGATCGGCGCGCTCGTGCGTCATCCGCACCGCCGCGACGCCGAGGCGCACGCTCGCGGCGTGCTCGACGAGGTCGGCCTCGCGGGCAAGGCGTCGCAGCCGGCCGGGACGCTCACGCTCAGCGAACGGAAGCGGCTCGAGCTCTCGCGCGCGCTCGCGACCGAGCCGCGGCTGCTGCTGCTGGACGAAGTCATGGCGGGACTGAACTCGACGGAAGTGGAGCGCACGCTCGACCTCGTGCGCGCGATCAACGCGCGCGGCATCGCGGTGCTGCTCATCGAGCACGTCATGCGCGCCGTCATGTCGCTCGCGTCGCGGATCGTCGTGCTGAACTACGGCGAGCGCATCGCCGAGGGGCGCCCCGACGAGATCGCCAGCGACCGCCGCGTCATCGAGGCCTATCTGGGCGAGCCGGATGTCGACGCTGCTGTCCCTTGACGCGATCGAGGTCGGCTACGGCGACGTCGTCGCCGTGCACGCCGCGTCGCTCGAGGTCCGCGCCGGCGAGATCGTCGCGCTGATCGGGTCGAACGGCGCCGGCAAGACCACCACGCTGCGCGCGATCGGCGGGCTGCTGCGCCCGCGTCGCGGCCGCATCGTGTTCGACGGCGATCGCATCGACGGCCGGTCGCCCGCGGACGTCGTCGCCCGCGGCATCGCCCACGTCCCGGAGGGCCGGCAGCTCTTCCCGACGATGACGGTGCTCGAAAACCTCGAACTCGGCGCGCGCACGGCGGCGAGCCGCGCCCGACGATCGGAGACGCTCGATCGCGTGTTCGATCTGTTCCCGCGACTGGCCGAGCGGCGGCCGCAGCTCGCGGGCACGCTGTCGGGCGGCGAGCAGCAGATGACGGCGATCGGCCGCGCGCTCATGGCGCGGCCGCGGCTCCTCATGCTCGACGAGCCGTCGCTCGGCCTGGCGCCGATCGTCGTCGCGACGATCTTCGAGAACCTCGGGCGCATCAACGCGGGCGGCACCACGGTGCTGCTCGTGGAGCAGAACGTGCTTCGCGCGCTCCGGCTGTGTCACCGCGGCTACGTGCTGGAGAACGGCACGATCGTCGCGCAGGGCACGCGCGACGCGCTTCTCGCCGACGAGCGGGTGAAGCGCGCGTATCTCGGCCGGTAGCACCCCGCCGCCGCACGTTCCCGCCGCCATCCCACGAGATTGATGCCGGCGCTCTATGTCCGGCGCGCAGCCTGCGCGCTATACCGGTTCACATTCATGCACGCCGTTCACGCATGTGATCGAACCGCCACGCGAAGGAGGGCCCTCCCATGAGGCGCACCGCGACCGTTCTGCTGATGACGCTCATCCTGCCGTTGTCGATGTTCGTCGCGACGGGCACCGCCGTCGCGGCCGAGACGCGCCTCTCGATGGGCGGGGCCTCGACGGGGACCTGGATCTACCTCTATACGGCGCTGCTCGCCGACACGTGGAAGAAGAGCATCCCGGGCCTCGACGTCACGGTCCTCGCGACGGCCGGCACGACGGCGAACTACATCCCGATGGACAAGGGCGAGCTCGACCTCGCGGGCGCGTCGACGTCCGGCGACTTCTACGCGCTGAACGGCATGTACTTCACGAAGGGCAAGAAGCTCTCGAACATCACCGTGATCATGCCGGCGACGAAGGGGTTCAACCAGGCGTTCACGTACGCCGACTCGCCGATCAACTCGCTGAAGGATCTCGACGGCAAGCGCGTGTGCGTCGGCGCGCGCGGGTCGCCCACGAGCGCTATCCAGGAGGAGATCTTCAAGCTCCTCGGCATCAAGCCGAAGCTCGTGTTCTCGACGCCCGCCGAGGCGATCGAGATGATGAAGGATCGCCGCGTGGACGCCATGGTCTACGGCGTCGGCGCGCCGTGGAGCGGCGTCATGGACGTCGCGACGTCGCAGAAGATCAAGTTCCTGTCGATGACGCCGGACGAGCAGCAGAAGATCCAGGCGGCGTTCCCGTACCAGGTCGCCGCCGTCATCCCGGCCAAGACGTACTCGTTCCAGAACGACGACGTGCGGACGACGATGGGATTCCAGACGATCAACGCGCGGCCCGGTCTGCCCGACGATCTCGTCTACCAGCTCGTCAAGACGATCTGGACCCAGTGGCCGGACGTCGTCAAGGCGTCGCCGCCCGCGCGCTGGGTGAAGCCGGCCGACATCCTGCAGATGATCGCGCCGATCCATCCCGGCGCGGCGAAGTACTACCGCGAGGCCGGCGTCCAGATTCCCGATCACATGGTCTTCAAGAAGAAGTGAGCCGGCGATGAGCTGGCGCGAGCGGCTCGAGAAGGCGCAGAAGGCCTGGGAGGACGGCGCGCTCCGCGAGCGCACCGCCCCCGGCGAGCTGAAGGCGCAGTTCCGCGGGTACAGCGGCGTGCTGAAGGACGAGACGCAGCCGGAGTTCCGCACCGGCGGCGGTGAGATCGTCGTCAACCGGCTCTACACGCCGCGCGACCTCGACGGCACGGATCCGGTCGACGACATCGGCTTCCCGGGCCAGTTCCCGTTCACGCGCGGGCGCGATCCGCTCGGCTACCGCGCGTTCAAGTGGCCGCTCAGCTTCTATTCCGGCTACGGCTCGAGCGAGAGCGCCAACGAGCGCTACCGCGCGCTCTGCGCCGCCGGCTCGACGTACGTGTCGCTGGCCGTCGACCTGCCGTCGCAGAACGGCTACGACTCGGACCATCCCCTCGCGCGCGGCGAGGTCGGCAAGGTCGGCGTCGCGCTCTCGACGCTGCCCGACCTCGAGCGCGTCTTCGCCGGGCTGCCGCTCGAGCGGATCCACACGGGCACCGTCGGCAACTGCGTCGGCCCGTGGGCGCTCGCCATGTTCCACGGCGTCGGGCAGCGGTTCGGCATCGATCCGAAGGCGATGCACGTGTCGATCCAGAACGACCCGATCAAGGAGTACACGGGCCGCGGGACGTACATCTTTCCGCCGCGCGTCGCGGTGGATCTCGCGGGCGACGTCGTCGCGTACATGCGGCAGCACCTGCCGGGATGGGAGCCGCAGTACAGCTGCTCGACGACGCTGCGCTGGGGCGGGTGCTCGACCAGCCAGGAGATCGGCTTCGGCGTCGCGAACCTGATGGCGTACGCCGAGACGGCGCGCGCGAAAGGCGTGCCGCCGGAAGCGTACGTGCCGTGGGTGCATCTGCACATGACGGCCGACAACGACCTCTTCGAGGAGGTCGCGAAGTTCCGGGCGGTCCGCCGGCTGTGGGCGCGGATCGCGCGCGAGCGGTTCCAGACCGACGATCCGCGCGTCCTCGGCCTGCGTCTGACCGTGTTCACGGGCGCGCACCGGCTCACGGCGCAGGAGCCGCTCAACAACATCGTACGGACGACGGTGCACATCCTGGCGTCCATCCTCGGCGGCATCGAGAACATCGCCACGCCGGCGTTCGACGAGGCGCTCGCGCTCCCGACGTTCGAATCCACGCGGCTCAGCCAGATCACGAAGATCATCCTGCACGACGAATCCATGGTCGGCGCCACCGTGGATCCGCTCGGCGGCTCGTACTTCGTCGAGCGCCTGACCAACGAGCTCGAGGCGCAGGGCCGCGACGTCTTCGAAAAGATCGAAGGGCAGGGCGGCGCCATCGCCGCGCTCGAGAACGGCTACTACCTGCGCGAGATGGCGGACGGCATGTATCGCTACCAGCGCGAGGTGGAGCGCGGCGACCGGCCCGTGATCGGCGTGAACAAGTACGTCGTGGACAAGGAAGTGCCGATCCGGCTGTTCAAGGGCGATCCCGACGACGAGCGCCGGCAGGTCGAGCGCCTCCACACGGTCCGGCGCGAGCGCCACGCCGCGCGCGTGGACGCGAGCCTCGCCGCGATCCGCCGCGTCGCCGAGGCCAAGGCCGTCGGCCGCGACGAGAACATCGTGCCCGCGATGATCGAGGCGGTGCAGGCGCACGCCTCGGTCGGCGAAATCTTCGGCGTGCTGCGCGAGATCTTCGGCGAATACAAGACGCCGACGGTCATCTGAAAGGACAGGGATGCCGATCAAGGTGCTCGTCGCCAAGCCCGGTCTCGACGGCCACGAGACGGGTGCGAAGCTCATCGCCCGCGTGCTGAGGGACGCGGGCATGGAGGTCATCTACACCGGCATGCGGCAGACGCCGGAGATGATCGTGCAGGCCGCGCTGCACGAGGACATCGACGTCATCGGGCTCTCGAGCCTCTCCGGCGCGCATCTGGAGCTCGCGACCCGCGTGATGGAGCTGCTGCGCGCGCAGGGCATGCACGACGTCATGGTCGTCATGGGCGGGATCATTCCCGCCGAAGACATCCCGGTCCTCAAGCAGATCGGCGTCCGGGGCGTCTTCGGCCCCGGCTCGAACACGCAGGACATCGTCGCGTTCATCCAGAAGGAACGGGCCGCGGCGTGACGACGCGGGCGCCGATCCGGGACGGTCTGTTTCACGTCCCGCCATCCGGCGCCGGCCCGCCGCATCTGCTCGGCAGCCGCTGCGGCGACTGCGCGCGCGCGTTCTTTCCGAGGAAGATCCAGTGTCCGCGGTGCTCGGGGCGCGCGTTGACGGACATCGCGCTCTCGCCCCGCGGGACGCTCTACACGTACACGGTGATCCACCAGGCGCCGCCCGGATACGTGGGGCCGGTCCCGTACGTCGTCGGCCGCGTCGAGTTGCCCGAGGGCGAGCGCGTGCTCGCGCCGATCGTCGGCGTGGCGCCGTCCGCGCTGCGGACGGGCATGCCGATGGAGCTCGTCATCGGCAAGGCGTTCGACGATCCCGACAGGGGCGAAGTCGTCACGTACCAGTTCCGGCCCGCGCGCGAAGCCGTCGCGTCATGAGACCCGTCGTCGTGCTCGGCGTCGGTCTCGTTCGCTTCGGCCGGTATCCGGATCTCCCGGTCGCGGAGCTCGGGCAGCGCGCGTGCTGGGCCGCCCTCGACGACGCCGGCATCGCGTGGCGCGACATCGCCGTCGCGTACTGCGGGCACGCGTTCCAGGGCAGCACCATGGGCCAGCGTGTGCTGAACCGGATCGGCCTCACCGGCGCGCCGATCATCAACGTCGAGAACGCGTGCGCCAGCGGCTCGACCGCGTTCGTGTCGGCGTACCAGGCGGTGGCGTCGGGGATGTACGACACCGCGCTCGCGCTCGGCGTCGAGAAGATGTCGTTCAAGGGCATGATCGACGCCACGCGCCCGGACGACATCGAGCGTCCGCTCGGCACGGGCGCGATGCCGACGAAGTACGCGCTGATCGCGCGCCGCTACATGGACGACTACGGCGTCACCGCGGACACGCTGGCCCAGGTGTCGGTGAAGAGCCACGCGAACGGCGCGCTGAATCCCTACGCGCAGCATCAACGCCGCCTCACCCTCGCCGACGTCCAGGGCTCCCGGATGATCAGCGAGCCGCTCACGCTCTATCAATGCTCGCCGACCGGTGACGGCGCCGCGGCCGCCATCGTGACCACCGAGGCCGCCGCACGCCAGCGGTCAGCCGGGCCGTTCGTGCGCGTCGCCGCCTGCGCCGTCGGCAGCCAGGTGTTCGTGCCCGGCGAGCCCGACGACATCCACGACATCACGGTGCGCACGTCGCGCCGCGCGTACGAGATGTGGGGCGGCGGTCCCGGCGACCTCGACGTCGTCGAGCTGCACGACTGCTTCACGATCGCCGAGCTCTGCCACTACGAGGGCCTCGGCCTGTGTGGCGAAGGCGAAGGGCAGGCGCTGCTGACGTCCGGCGCCACCGAAATCGGCGGGCGGATTCCCGTGAATCCGAGCGGCGGTCTGCTGTCCCGCGGACATCCGGTGGGCGCCACCGGCATGGCGCAGATCGCGGAAATCACGTGGCAGCTGCGGGACCAGGCGGGCCAGCGGCAGGTCGCCGGCGCGAAGGCCGGATTGACCCACACGCTGGGCGGCGGCGGCGGCATGGCGTGCGCGGTCACCGTGCTGACGCGCTGAGCGAACGGCGGAGAGGAGCCCGAGATGGCTGAGCCGACGACGACGGTCGGGATCGAAGACGAAGCGCAGGAGCGGCGCGCGTTCACGGGCGTCCTCGGGAAATTCATCACCCTGCTCGCCATCGCCTTTTCCGTGTTCGAGATCGCCGCGCTCCAGTTCTGGGTCATCGATCTCTGGGTCTTCGAAGCGGTCGTGCTGGCGATCGTCATGGTCCTCGGCTATCTCACGATTCCCGCGAGCCCGAAGTATCGCGGCCGTGTGACGGTCGTCGACGTCGTCCTGCTCGTCGCCGGCGTCGTGCCGTGCATCTACGTCATCGTCGATCTCGAGCGCCTGCAGTGGACGTACGGCTCGACCGTGGAGCCGATGGACATCGTGATGGGCTCGCTGCTCATCGTCTCGCTGCTGGAGCTCACGCGGCGCGCGTTCGGATGGTCGATGCCGATCGTCTCGCTGGTGTTCCTCGCCTACGGCCTCTTCGGCAATCTGCTGCCGCCGTCGCTGTTCGGCCACACCGGGCTCAAGCCCGGCAACGTCATCGGCTTCATGATCGGCGACATGGCCATCTTCGGCTCGGTGATGAGCGTGATGGTGCAGACCATCTTCCTGTTCATGCTCTTCAGCGCGTTTCTGCAGATCTCGGGCGCGGGCGAGTTCTTCGTCAATCTCGCGAATGCGGTCGCCGGGCGCTGGCGGGGCGGCGCGGCGAAGGTCTCGGTGTTCTCGAGCTCGCTCTTCGGCACGATCAGCGGCAATTCGGTCGCGAACGTCGCCGTCGACGGCGGCATCACGATTCCGCTGATGATGAAAACCGGCTTCCGCCCCCAGTTCGCCGCGGCGGTGGAGGCCACGGCCTCGGCCGGCGGCCAGATCATGCCGCCGATCATGGGCGCCGGCGCGTTCATCATGGCCGAGCTGCTGAACGTCTCGTACAGCCAGGTCATCGTCGCCGCGGCGCTGCCCGCGATCCTCTACTACGTCGGGCTCTACTGCATGGTGGACCTCGAAGCGGTGAGGCAGGGCATCCGCGGCGTCCCGAGCCGCGACACGCTCGGGCGCGTGTGGGCGGCGCTGCGGGACGGCGGCCACCTCCTGATCCCCGTCTTCGTGCTCCTGCACCAGACGGTGATCGTCGGCACGTCGATGCAGCGCGCCGGCTTCTACTCGGTCATCACCGTCATCGTCGTGTCGTGGTTCCGCCGCCGCAGCCGGATCGGGTGGACGCGCTTCATCGACGGCCTGCGCGACGCCGCGATGATCTCGGTCGGCATCGCCGCGGTCTGCGCGAGCGCGGGGATCATCGTCGGGATCGTGGCCATGACGGGAGTCGGCGTGAAGTTCGGCTCCATCGTGGTGGGGCTGTCGCAGGGCAACCTGTTCTTCACGCTGGTCCTCACCGCCGTGATCTGCCTCTTCCTCGGCACGGGCCTGCCGACGACGGCGTCCTACATCATCACGGCGGCGGTCGGCGTGCCGGCGCTCCTGAAGCTGGGCGCCGATCCTCTCGGCGCTCACCTGTTCGTCTTCTACTTCGCGGCCATCTCGACGATCACGCCGCCCGTCGCGGGCGCGGTGTACACCGCGTGCGGGTTCTCGGGGAGCCCGGTGATGGCGACGGGATGGACGGCGACGCGCCTCGGGATCTCGGCCTACATCGTGCCGTTCCTCTTCGTCTACCATCCCGTGCTTCTCTGGAAGGGCGGCTGGCTGGAGATCACCCAGGCGACGGTGAGCGCGATCGTCGGGGTCGCGGCGGTCAGCATGGCGCTGATCGGGACCTCGTACATCGGCGCCATCCGCTGGAACCTGCTGCAGCGCACCCTCTTCTTCGGGGCGTTTTTCGCACTGATCACGCCCGGGACGTTCTCCGACCTGCTCGGTCTCAGCGCCATCGTCGTCACGGTGCTGACGCATCCGCAGTCCTGGCAGCGTCTGCTGCGGGCGATGGGCCGCAAGGCCGACGTCGCGATCGCCGTCGAGACACCGGACGGGCGCGCGTAGCGCCGCAGACACGGCATGACGCCGGAGCCGCTCGACGGGCGATGCGCGGTGGTCACCGGCGCGAGCCAGGGCATCGGCCGGGCGATCGCGCTCGGGCTGGCCCGCGCGGGCGCCAGCGTGGTCGCCACGGCGCGCGGCGTTTCCGGAGAGGGTTCCCGCGCGCTCTCGTCGCTGGAAGAGGAGATCCGTGCGATCGGCCGGCGCGCGGTCGGGGTGCGAGGCGACGTGAGCCGCGAGGACGACGTGGAGCTGATCGTCGACCGCGCGCTCGCCGAGTTCGGCCGCATCGACGTCCTCGTCAACAACGCCGCCGTCTATCCCGACTATCACGCGCCGCTCGCGCAGCTGCCCGCCGCCAGCTGGGACGAGACCATCGCCGTGAATCTCCGCGCCGTGTTCCTCTGCGCGAAGGCCGTGCTGCCCGCGATGACGGCGCAGCGGTCCGGCAGCATCGTCAACGTCTCGTCCGTCGCCGCGATCCGCTCGTCGGCGGGACGCATCGCGTATGGCGTGTCGAAGGCCGGCGTCGAGCGGCTGACGTTCGGGCTCGCCGCTGAAGTCGAGAGCATCGACGTCGCCGTCAACGCGCTCGCGCCCGTGGGGCCGACCGACACGCCGTCGGCGCGGGCGATGTTTCCGCGCGAGCCGCGCGATCAGTGGGTGAAGCCGGAGGATCTCGCCGCCGTCGCCGTGTGGCTCGCGCAGCAGACGGCGGCGACGTTCACGGGCCGCGCCGTGATGGTGCCGGCGTCCGGGACGCGAACGTGCTTCGTGTACGGGCAGGGAGACGCCGAACGGCCGTGGGTGAGGATCGACTGATGGACCATGCCACGCTCGTCGCGCGGTACGCGCAGCAGTACGGCGGCCGGACGGCCGTCGTCTTCGGCGACCGGCGGTGGAGCTTCGCCGACGTCAACCGCCGCGCCAACGCCATCGCGCACGGACTGCTCGAGCTCGGCGTCAAGACCGGCGATCGCGTGGCGACGCTCAGCCGGAACTGCCCGCAGCACATCGAGATCCTCTTCGGGAAATCGAAGATCGCCGCCGTCGACGTCGCGCTCAACTCGCGGCTGAGCCCGGAGGAGATCGTCTGGCAGCTGAACGACTGCGAGGCGACGGCGCTGTTCGCCGGCGCCGAGCAGTGGCGGCGCCTCGCCCCGCATCGCGGCCACCTCGAGACCGTGCGGCACGTGATCGTGCTCGGCGGTCCGGCGTCCGAGACGATCGCCTACGAAGACTTCGTCGGCGGCCACGGCACGACGGACGTGAGCCTCCCCGGCGACGCGCGCGCGCCCGGCCGCATCTTCTACACGGGCGGCACGACGGGACGGGCGAAAGGCGTCGTCGTCACGTGGCAGAGCGATCTCGCGGTGACGCGCAATCTGCTGCTCGATCTCGTGCCCGATCTCGGCGCGCACGACGTGTTCCTGGGCCTGCAGCCGCTCTATCACGCGGTGGGGACGTTCATCCTGCCGTGCTGGATCCGCGGCGCGGCGCACGTCGTCGTCGAGGACTTCGACGCCGCGGGGGCGTTCGACGCCGTCGAGCGCGAGCGGGTGACCGTCATCAAGACGGTGCCGACCGTGCTCGCGCGGCTCACCGCGGCGCCGGACGTGACGACCCGCGATCTGCGGAGCGTTCGCACGATCATCTACGGCGCCTCGCCGATGCCCGTCGAGCAGCTCAAGACGGCGCTCGCCGTGTTCGGGCCGGTGTTCGTACAGAACTACGGCCAGAGCGAAGCGCCGATGACGATCTGCCTGCTGCGCAAGGAGGACCACGTCGTCGACGGACCGCCGCACCAGGTGGCGCGCCTCGCGTCCATCGGCCGCCCGTACACGATGGTGGGCGTGAAAGTCGCCGCCGACGACGGCAGTGAAGTGCCGGCCGGCGAGCTCGGCGAGATCCTCGTGCAGGGCGACCACGTCATGGAGGGCTACTGGAAGAATCCGGACGCCACCGGCGAGACGCTCCGCGACGGCTGGATCCACACGCGCGACATCGGGCGCACCGACGCGGAGGGCTTCGTCTTCCTCGTCGACCGCAAGAGCGAAATGATCATCACGGGCGGCCTCAACGTGTACCCGCAGGAGGTCGAGCAGGTCCTCTACCAGCATCCGGCCGTGTTCGAGGCGTCCGTGTTCGGCATCCCGGACGCGCGATGGGGCGAGACCGTGAAGGCGGCCGTCGTGCTGAAGCCGGGCCAGGCCGCCGGCGCTGACGAGCTGATGGACTTCTGCAAGGCGCGGCTCGCCAGCTACAAGAAGCCGACGAGCGTCGACTTCCACGCGGAGCTCCCGAAGAGCGACACCGGCAAGATCCTGCGCCGGACGCTCCAGGAGCCCTACTGGCAGGGACGCGAGCGGCGGATCCACTGAAGGAGAGGACGATGGCGAGCGTCAACCAGGCGATCATCGAGACGATCATCGAAGCCGGCATCGACCACGTCTTCGCGCTGCCCGGCGGGATCCTGTCGCCGGTGTTTCCGGACCTGCACGACTACCAGAACAAGGTGAAGGTCGTCCTCACGCGCAACGAGCAGACGGCCTCGTGCATGGCGGAGATGTACGGGCGGCTCACGGGCAAGCCCGGCGTGCTGACGGGCCAGGGACCGTTCATCGCGTCCGCCGGGCTCTTCGGCATGATGGAAGCGCACCTGACGTCGACGCCGATGCTGGTGCTCGCCGATCTCACCGATTACGGCAGCTTCGCGCTCCACGCGCCGTTTCAGTGCGGCACGGGTGAGTACGGCGGCCTCGACCTGAAAGAGATCTTCAAGGGCACGGCGAAGTTCGTCACGGTGGCGAGCACACCGTTCGAGGCGGTGCAGGGCGTGCAGCTCGCCATCAAGCACGCGATGGCCGGCCGCCCCGGTCCCGCGGTCTGCCTGTTCAAGGTGCCCGCGCTGAAAGGCCAGCTCAGCGACCGCGACGTCGCGCGGCTGCATCCGGTGACGAGCTACCTGCGCGTCGAGAAGCCGGCGGCGTATCCCGCCGACGTGGAGCGCGCCGCGGCGGCGCTGACGCAGGCGCAGCGGCCGGTCATCATCGCGGGCAACGGCGTCCATGCCGCGAAGGCGTACGCCGAGCTCGCGAAGCTGGCGGAGCTCACCGGCATCCCGGTGGCGACGAGCTACCAGGGCAAGAGCGCGATTCCCGAGTCCCACCCGCTGGCCGTCGGGGTGATGAACATGTACGGCGAGAAGATCGCGCTCCGGGCGGTCAGCGAAGCCGACCTGCTGCTCGTGATCGGCTGCCGCCTGAAGCCTCAGGACACGTGCTTCGAGAGTTCCGACCTCATCGACCCCCGGCGGCAGAAGATCGTGCAGGTCGACATCGATTCGCGCAACGCGGGGTGGTCGTTCCCGGTCGACATCGGGCTCACCGGCGACGCGCAGCTCGTGATGCGGCAGCTGAACGACACGCTCGGAGACCGGCTGCGCGCCAAGGACGCGGGCTGGGCGGCGTGGACGCGCCGCATCGCGGACATGAAGGCCGAGGACGGGTATTTCGACGACCCGAGCCTCCGCTCCGATCACGTGCCGATCCGCTCGACGCGCATCGTCCACGAGCTGCGGCAGCACCTGCCGGCGGACGCGATCGTCACGCTCGACGGCGGCAACAACCGCGTCTCGATGCTGCGCTACTACGCGACGCGCACGGCGGGCACCTGCTTCGCCGCCGCGGGCATCGGCGCCATGAGTCTCGCCACGCCGTCGGCGATCGCGGCCAAGATGCTCCATCCCGAGCGCGCGTGCGTCGCCGTCTGCGGCGACGGCGGCATGGCGATGCAGATCCACGCGCTGTCGACGGCGAAGCAGTACGGCGCCGCCGCGATCTTCGTCGTCATGAACGACTCGGTGCTCGGCGCCGTGCGCGACCACCAGAAGGGCCGGATCATCGCCTCGGAGTTCATCGACACCGACTTCGCGCGGATCGCGCAGTCGTTCGACTGTCAGGGCGTGCACGTGCGGACGCCGGACGAGATCGCGCCGGCCATCCGGCGGGCGCTCGCGTCGAAGGACCCGTTCGTGATCGACGTGCTCACGGACCCGGACGAGCGGATCCGCGAAGCGGTCGTCTCACCGTGGGCCCGGAAGGGCTTATCGAATCTGTAGGTCGCAGGCGGATTCGAGGGGCACCACCCGACTGTCGGCGGCGCTGACCGTGGGCGAGCGCGGAATCTCGGCAACCGGCCGGAGCGCGACGTCGAGGAGCACCACAGGTTTCCTGGGGTGCTCCGAGCGCTGGGGGGTGTCGGGGGCCATGTCGGGGCCCCCCACCTCAATAGATCTGGGTGGCGCCGTACTCGCCGAAGACTTCGCGCAGGACGGCGCACAGCTCGCCGGTCGTCGCGTACGTCTTCACGGCGTCGACCAGGACGGGCATGAGGTTCGTCGTGCCGCGCGCGGCGGCGCGGACCGAAGCGAGCGCGCGCTCGACCGCGCGCTGGTCGCGCTCGGCCCGGAGCCGGTGGAGGGCGGCGATCTGCTCCTCGACCGCTTCCTCGAGATGACGGTGCAGCTCGATCGTGACGCGGTCGTCCTCGACGAAGCGGTTCACGCCGACCACGGGGCGCTCGCCGCTCTCGACTTCGCGCTGGTGCTCCCAGGCCGCGTCGGCGATCTGCTGCTGCACCCAGCCGGCCTGGATCGCCGCGACCATGCCGCCGCGCCGCGCGACCTCGGCGATGAGCGCGCGCGCCTCGTCCTCGATGCGGTTCGTCAGCGTCTCGACGTAGTAGGAGCCGCCGAGGGGGTCCACGACCTCGGCGATACCGCTCTCGCACGCGAGCACCTGCTGGGTCCGGAGGGCGAGCTTGACGGACCGCTCGGTCGGGAGCGCCAGCGCCTCGTCGAACGCCGGCGTGTGGATCGACTGCACGCCGCCCAGCGCGGCGGCGAGCGTGTGCAGCGTGATCCGCACGATGTTGTTCTCGGGCTGCTGCGCGGTGAGCTCGCTGGCGGCGGAGCCGGCGCCGGTGCGGAAGGCCGCGCTCGCGGCCTTCGCGGCGCCGAACCGGTCGCGCACGATCCGGGCCCACATCCGCCGCATCGCGCGGAACTTGGCGGCTTCGGCGAAGAGGTCGGTCCCCGCGGTGAAGTTGAACGCGAACCGCGGCAGGAAGTCGTCGGGCGCGAGGCCGCGCGCGACGGCGGCCTCGACGTACGTGATCGCATCGGCGAGCGCGAAGCCGACCTCCTGCACCAGCGTGCCGCCCGCCTCGCGGATGTGATAGCCGCAGACGTTGATGAAGTTCCAGCGCGGCAGGTGGTGCGCGCAGTATTCGATGATGTCGGTGACGAGACGGATCGACGGGCCCGGCGGAAAGATGTACGTGCCGCGGGCGATGAACTCCTTGAGGATGTCGTTCTGCGTGCTGCCGCTGAGCGCCTCGAGCGCGACGCCCTGGCGCTCGGCGAGCGCGACGTACATGGCGAGGATCACGGCCGCGGGCGCGTTGATCGCGTTCGCCGGGCTCGCCTTCGCGATCGGGATGCCGTCGAAGAGCGTTTCCATGTCGCGCAGGGAGTTGACGGGCACGCCGACCTTGCCGACCTCGCCGCGCGCGGACGGGTGATCGGAGTCGTACCCGTGCTGCGTCGGGAGGTCGAAGGCGACGTTGATGCCGCCCATGCCGCGCTCGAGCATGTAGCGGAAGCGCCGGTTCGTTTCCGTCGCGGTGCCGAATCCCGCGTAC
>ORJL011817020.1_pt1 | contig 13983 bp, 12 predicted proteins | sample 1779941 | NCBI WGS metagenome assembly ORJL01 (sample SAMEA104232317, study PRJEB22302) | groundwater metagenome | biome: forest; feature: aquifer; material: groundwater | place: USA | collected 2011-08-07 | depth 5.8 m
TCCTAGATGCAGCTTGTCTTTTTTACCTTCCATTATATCTATAATTCCCTTTGTTATTTTTCTCGTAACAAAATTCTCGCTTCTTCTGGGAGATTCTGAATTAAACACTATTCCGTTAGAACAAAACATATTATATGCTTCCCTATAATTTTTCATTGTCCAAAATGCGTAGAGTTTTGATACACCATATGGGCTTCTAGGATAAAAAGGAGTGTCTTCATTTACAGGATAATTATACATACCTCCATAAAGCTCTGAAGTTGATGCTTGATAAATTTTGACAGGCTTCTTAAGAGCTTTAGCAGCCTCGCATATTCTTAAAGTACCTAACGCATTTACATCAGAAGTATATTCAGGAATATGAAATGATATCCATACATGTGATTGAGCACCAAGGTTATAAACCTCATCAGGCTGAACTTCCCTCATAATTTTCTCAATTACAGCAGAATCACCAAGATCCCCATATAAAAGATTAAGGTCATTTATATGGTCTATTCTTTCTCGAGCACTGCTAACTTGTGAAGTCCTTCTTATAATGCCATATACTTCATACCCTTTTTCAATTAATAATTCAGCCAGATAACTTCCTATCTGCCCTGCTACCCCTGTTATAAGTGCTCTTTTCCTGTTTGCCGCATTAGGCAAACCCATAAATCTTTCTGCAGGTTTAGGATGTTCCATTTTCGTAAAATTCTTTTATTTTTTGAGTAATATAATCAATATCTTCTTTATTTAAATCTACGTAAGTAGGCAAATAAATGCCCCCATATCCAAATTTAGCAGCATTTAATTTATTCCAGTCTGCTTTGTAATACATGGGCTGCTGGCTCATCGGTTTAAAGAACTGCCTGCTTTCAATTCCATTTTCTTCAAGATATTTTTGAAGCTCATGCTTTCTTTCTGCTAAAATATCATACATCCAAAGAACGTTTCTTTTAGGCATTAAAGTAATTCCTTTTATATTCTTTAGTTTCTCATCGTAAAGTTCTTCAATTTTCTTTCTTTTTTCAAGTAATTCTTCAATTCTTTCAAGTTGAGCTAGAGCTACAGCCCCTTGTAAGTTTGTCATCCTAAAATTATAGGCAAATTTCTTGTGTAAAAAATCATGAACAGGAGTAAATGCCATGGACCTTATATGATTCATTTGATTAGTCAATCTATAGTCATTTGTTACGCATATGCCCCCTTCACCAGACGAAATTATCTTATTAGCATATAAAGAAAAGCAAGCAATATCTCCTTTAGGTTTTACGCCATGGGCTTCTGCAGAATCTTCTACAACCCTTAAGTTATAATTATATGCAATTTCCATAATTTTATCCATGTTGCATTGTCTTCCATATATATGCACAGGCATTATTGCCTTTGTTTTTTCATTTATTTTTTCTTCTATTAAATCAGGATTAATATTCAAATCATCTCCGCAATCAACAAAAACAGGCTTAGCTCCAGCATAACTAACAGCCCAAGCAGAAGCTATCATTGTAAATTCAGGAACAATAACTTCATCTCCAGGGCCAATTCCTAAAGAGCGCAAAGCAATTATTAAAGCGCTAGTTCCAGAAGAGCAAGCAATCCCATATTTCATTCCATTCCATTCAGCAAATTTCTCTTCAAACTTTTTTATATATTCTCCCTGGGAAGAAATCCACCCTGTTTTTATAGCATTAGTAACATATTCTAATTCATTTCCTTTTAACGACGGTTTTGCGACAGGATATTTATATTCCATTTAGCCTCCTTTTCCACTTCTTTTAAATCATTCTCCACCATTATCTTGACTAGTTCTTTAAACTTTACTTTCGGATTGAATCCAAAAGCGCGCTTTGCCTTATTATGGCTTCCTATCAAAACGCTAGTTTTGCTTGGCCTAAAGAACCTAGGGTCAAACCTAACATAAGCTCTTCCAGTTCTTTTATCATATCCAACCTCATTCAAGCCTTCTCCTTTCCAATCTATTTCAATTCCAACATGTTTGAATGCCTCTTCAACAAACTCTCGCACAGAATGCACTTCCCCTGTGCATATAATAAAATCATCAGCCTTGTCTAACTGCAAAATATTCCATGAAGCATCAACATAATCTCTTGAATAGCCAAAATCTATTTTCGCACTTATATCTCCCAATGTTAATTCTTCTTGCATGCCTTTTGAAATTTTTGCCACAGCCTTTGTTATCTTTCTTGTAACATATTCATCAGTTCTTCTTGCAGATTCATGGTTGTAAAATATCGCTGTTGCTGCAAATAATCCAAAAGCATCTCTATAATACCTTATCAAGTGAAAGGCAAAAGCTTTAGCACAAGCATAAGGGCTTTGCGGCCTAAGAGGAGTTTCTTCAGTCTGGGGAGATTCTTCAGCCTTTCCAAATATATTGGATGAAATAGGCTGGAACAATTTTATCTTTGGATTTATTTGCTTAATCATTTCTAATATTCTTCCAACTGCAGCTCCAGTTATATCAGAAGAATAATCAACAGAATTATAGCTCCATCCAACATGATCTTGGTCAGCAAAATTGTATAATTCATCAGGATTAACTTTTGATATAACTCTATAAAGAGAAGTGCTGTCTGCCAAGTCCCCTTGATGAATAATTATTTTATCCAGAATATGGTCTATATTTTTAGTATTGCCCGTAGCAGAATGCCTCATTAATCCATTTACTTCATACCCTTTTTCAATTAATAATTCAGCCATATGGCTTCCATCCTGCCCAGTAACCCCTAGAATTAAAGCTTTCTTCTTTTTTGAATTGCTCGTGTTTTTCTCACTATAAACTTCAACTTCAGGCGTGCAAAATATGAAAGAGCCTCCCTTAGACAGCCATTCTTTTTCCCTTCTAATAAAGCCTTCTTTAAATGCAAAAGGCAAAACCATAAAATAATCCGCATCTTTTTTTGCTTCTTCTTCTTTTACAATTGGAATATGAGTGCCAACAGTTAGCTTGCCTATTTTTTCAGGATGAATTTCTGCAATTCCAGTTATTAAATTTTTATCTAGCCCATAATATTGAAGAATTGTATTTCCCTTAGTAGAAGCGCCATAGCCATAAATCTTCTTCCCCTCACTAGCTATTTTTTTTATTAATCTTACGCAGTCTTCTTTATTTTTCTTTATTCTCTCTGCAAAATCTAAATAATCTTTCTTAGTAATCTTTTCATGATAATCAATGCTTCCATTACTATAATGCCTTGCAAACAGTCTGTAACTGCCGCCGTTAATTCCATTTTCTTCAACTTTGAATATTTCAAGCCCATTTTTTTCAAATAAATATTTTAATGAATCGTAGGAGTAATATTCAAGATGCTCATGTACAAGATTTCCAACATCATTCTTTTCAATCATTTGCTTTGAAGTCATAAGCTGCGTTATAAAAATGCCTTCTCTATCTAAAGCTTTGACAGAATCCCTGATAAATTTTCCAGGGTCATCCATATCATAAAACATTCCTATAGCTGTAATTATCTTTGCTTTTTTTATTGAAAATAAATATCTGTATTTATCATAATCCCAAAAATCATCTATTACCAAGTCAGCTCTTTTCTTAAGCTCTTCAATTAAATTTTTTGCAGGCTCGCATCCTATTCTATTATATATTTTAGGATAGAAGCCCAATAATGTCCCGTCATTAGCCCCTATGTCAAGCACAATATCTCCTTCTCTCAATTTTACCATGCTCCTGGCAGCTTCAGTTATTTCTTTTAAATCATCAATTATAACTTTATTTAATCCAGAGCGATACCAATAATGGCCAGAATACAATAATTCTTGTGGCGCAGTATGCTTAAGTTGCACAAGAGTGCAATTGTCACACCATACTAAATCTAGGGGCGCATTGCCTATATTATCTCCTTCTTTATCTACAAAAGTAGAAAGAAATAAGTCTCCTAGGGAAAATAATTTATCCAGCTTGTCAGACCCGCATACCCTGCAAGTATTCACTTCTTTGTATCCCATAATTCAAACATTTGAAGTCTATATATAAAGATTTATATACATTTTTTCAAGTTCATTACAAGCTCAATAAAACTAAAGAATGTTCTCAATTTTCAACCATTTAATGAAATCTTCGGTGGTAGTAAAATGAAAAGTCTTCATGCCAAGATTTGCAGCAGGTTGCAGATTTTCTTCTCTATTATCAATATAAACAACACTCTCAGGCTCCAAATCTAACTTTTCAATAAGATGTTCATAAATCTTTATATTCGGTTTAGCTAAACCGACATCGGATGAGGAAAGAATGAAATTAAAATAAGCATCAAGATTAAATGTTTTTATACGATAGTCTATCCATTCTTTTACATCATTAGTCAAAGCAGAGAGAGCATATTTCTTTTTTAATTGAATAAGAATGTTTACCATTTTTTCATCAATACTATTTTGACTTCTAATAAGATCTTTAAATTTATCCACCGGAAGAGGAATTTGCGATACTGATAAAAATTCTTTGAGATAATCAGCTTCAGACATTTTTCCAGTAATCATTTTGTCCTTTCTTTCAAACCAAAAATCTTGGAGTGTTTTAGAATCTATTTTAAGTTCTTGAGCGAGTCTTTCTCGAGTTTCATATGACCATCCGTCTGATTTAAAAACTACTCCTCCTAGATCAAATACTATTGCTTTAATCATTTTAATTATCTCTTTCTAAAATCATTGAGATCAAGATCACTTATAACTTTTTCTGGAGGATCAGAAAAGAGAAATTCATAAGGTTGAGCTCGCATATCGTATTGTACGTTGAGCCCTTGAATAATGAGGCTTCTCTGATAGCGTAACTCTGTTTCTGTTGTTCTACGACCATCGTCTTCCACACTACGTGCTAAATAGAGAGGAAGATAAATAACCTTATCATATACTTTTGTCCCTGCAAATGCATTCATAGCAGCCCTTACTTGATCGTGTTGTTCAGGTGTCGCTTCTTTCCATAATCTTCCAAACCATCTTGCACCCATATCAATCATAGATTTATCTGTTACATAATTATCTTTCTCTCTTTCTTCTTGCATTTTTCTTTCTACAGAAAGAAAGAAATTATCTATAAGTCCAGGAACACCTTTATGTTGAATTAAATCTTGTATATTTTTATAGCCAATTTCTTCAATAATCTTATCTTCAGTTTCTTCAAAATATTCTAAAGAAGTGTACTTACCCAATAAATTTCCAAGAGTTGTTTTTCCTGTTCCCGGTGCTCCGCTTAATGCTATTCTCATAAAATTTACACTAATAAATGATTTATAAATATTTATATTATAAATAATTAACAGTCTTTTTAAAATTTCTAATTAACTTATATTATAACTATCTAAAACTTTTTTTATTTGTTTATACACAGTTCTTTGAGGCTGGTTTATGTCAAACTTAACATGTTCTGCTTCAAAGCCACTTGCTTCGGCAGATGCAACATTCTTCTTGCTATCATCTATAAATAAGCATTCCTTGACATTATATCCTAATTTTTGCATATCACTGGCAGCATAAGGAAATATATTTACTCCAGAAGTGTCCATAGCTGATTTTTTATCTCCTTCTGAAACACCTACAAACGGCTTCTGCAATCCCAATTCGGGCGAGAAATAAACTCTTTCAAAGCCAGTAATTCCGCCTATCTTAGACGTTCTTGTTTTAAGTTGCTCTCTTACAAAAGGCAATCTATAAGCAATTTGGTTAGACAATATGGATAAAGCCAATCCAGCATCCTTAAATTTATGAACTTCTTCAAATAAGCCGCTATCCCCTCTGTCGTTTAGAAGAGCAACTAATTCATCCCCGCTTCCTTTAAAATTAAATCCTTTAGCAACCTCTTTTAAGAAATTATCACCAGTATCTATTGTAAGAACATATCTTCTTTCATAGTTTCCTATTTTTTCTTCTATTTCATTTTCAGGAAGTCCAGAGCTTTCAGCTAATGCTTTAGAAACAGCACTGTAATCATCTAGGTTGAATATTCCATCAAAATCAAGTATTAAATGTTTTATCATTAGATATTTAGTTAATCCTAAGCATATATTTTAGATAGTTATTTATGTGACTACTAAATAAGATAACAATTTTAACTATTTTTTCTTCACTCTTTTCTCCTTTATAAAATCTTCCATAGCGCGCATGACTTCTTCAACAGTTATCTGCTTGATAGCAGGAGGATAAGGAAAATAAGGCAGTGGAGGCTGAAGAACTTTTGATTTCTTTTGAGGAAGATGTATTGCCAAGTCAACTGTTCCTCCAGCTAATGCAACTAAATTTCCATCAACTGTCCAGCCAATATCTGTTCCAGCGCCATTATTAGCGAAGAAAGCATCAGCTTTTTGCATAATAACAGCCAGCCCCCTTAAGCTTAATTCTCCTATTTCAGGCACGCAAGCTTCAGGATTTACTTTGCATAAATGCTCTATCATTTCTTTGTCTCCAGGCCCGCTGGAAACAATAATTTTGTATTTAGTATATTTCTTGCTGAATTTTTTTATGAATTCTGCAACTTTGCTTATAGGCCATTGTTTTTGCACTTCAGTAGAGCCAGGCAAAACTATTACGAATTTGCCTTTAATGCCATTCTTTTTCAAGAATTCTTCTCCAGCTTTTATGTCTTTTTTATCAAACATAACATGGGGAAGAACATCCCTTGGATTTATCCCGAATACTTTTTTTATTTGGTCTATATGCTCTAAATTCAGCAGCATTCTTTTTTCATAAACCAAAGGATGTGTTAGAAAAGCCTTGCCTCCATTTACATTATAATGGCTTACTCTATTTTTAACACCAGGCAAGAAAAGAAAGAATAAAATGTTAAGTTTGCTTCTTCTTAAGTCAAAGCCAACATCAAAATTTTCATTTCTTATTTTCTTGAAAACTTTAAAATATTTTAGCCAAGATTGGAGGCTGGGTTTTCTCCAGAATAATCCAATTTCAATTATTTCATCAACATATTTGTCTCTTTCAATTATCATCTTGTTTCTGGGGTCAGCCACTACAGTTATTTTAGCATTTGGAAATGCCTTTTTAGTTTCTCTGAATGCAGCAGTAGAATAAACCATGTCCCCTATATGGTCATTTCTTATAAATAATATTTTTTTAGGGTTCTTTATAAGCCCTCTTTTTTTTGTCTTGATAAATAAAGAAGTTATTTTGTCAAAATAATAATTAAATCTAGGATATTTTTCAGTTACAGGCCTTCTAATTTTGTAAAGATTAAGCTCATTCATTTTATCACCTTGAATTCATAAGTAATATCATCATATAATCCTCTAAGAAATATTTTTAAATATTTTTTTAAAGGAATAAATCTTTTCCACGCATGATGATAAACAAATTTATATCTCTGAATTTCAATTAATTTTTCTAATTGAAATTCCTTCAATGTTCCTGGCGTGAAGGAATTTTCTGTAAAATTAGTCTCATGCCCTACTCCAGAAATATGAGCGTAAGAAATTGCATGAGGCGTTATAACTATAATCTTGCCTCCTTTTTTAGTTATTCTTGCCATCTCTCTTAAAGTATTTATAGGGTCTTTTAAGAATGTAATAGTGCCTTTCATATAGCATAAGTCAAAAGCACTATCTTTGAAAGGATAAGGAAATTTATTAAGGTCATGTTTTATATCTTTCTTTATATTTTCTCTATAATCTACATTAACCCATCCTTGTTTATAGTCATCACCGCATCCTAAATTCAATTTTTTCATGACCTAGTTTTATATTAATACTTTAAATACTTAATTGTGTCAAAAGCCAAGTTCTTTGCTAAACCAAGAGATTGTTTTATTTAATCCTTCATCCAAGGAAGTTTTAGCACTAAAACCAATAGTTTTTTTTGCTCTTGATATATCTAAAACATTTTTTAATTGTCCTTCAGGCTTTGTTTTATCCCATTTAATTTCCCCCTTATATCCTAAAATAGAAGCTATTTTTTCAGCCAGGCTTTTTATAGTTATATCCTCTCCAAAGCCAATATTTAATGGCTCGCTTTCATTATATTTCTTCAATGCTAAAATAATTGCTTCTGCAGCATCATCCACATACAAGAATTCTCTAGTCGCATTGCCACTGCCCCACATAATAACTTCCTTTTCTTGATCTTTTTTAGCTCGGATAAATTTTTTTATTAGTGAAGGAATCACGTGAGGGTTCTCTGACTTTATATTATATCCAGGCCCATACAAGTTTGGGAAAATAAGATGTATAGCGTTAAATTCATATTGTAACTTATAAAACTGGCTTTGAGCCAGCATGCTTAATTTAGGCAAACTGTAAGGAGCCATTGTCTTTTCAGGATAGCCCTTCCACAAGTCTTCTTCTTTAAAAGGAAGTGCTATACCCTCTGTATAAGCTCTAGAACTGCCAATGCTTATAAATTTAGAAACATTGCTAATTCTAGATTTTTCTTGCATTAGAAGATTCATAATCATATTTTCATAATAAATCTTCCCAGGATGCTCTTTAATTAGCCCAATGCCACCTAATGCTGCTGCTAAATGTATAACAATATCAAATGGGCCTTTTTCATCAAATAATTTCTTGACAGCATCTTCCTTTGTGAGATTATAATGCTCGCTTCCAATAGCAATTACGTGATTATAACCATCTTCGCTCAATCTTTTGCATACTGCCTTTCCGAGAAATCCATGTCCGCCAGTTACTAATATTCTAGTCAATTGCTCCATTATAATTATCTAAAATTTTGCCTAGGCTTTGAACCATATATTTAACATTATCTTTAGTAACAAACTGGTGATTTGGAAGATACATGCCGCAATAATGAATTCTATCAGAAAAATCGCATTGGTCATTCCTATACTTTTCCTTTAGCCTGTGGGAAAATACAGGCTGCCTTAAAAGATTGCCTCCAACAACAGGCCTGGATTCTATTCCATAATCTTTCAATTCTTTCAATAATTTATTTCTTTTTTCTTTTGACTCAAGAATTAAGGGCAAGCAAAAAGAGCTATTTTCTTCAAAATTAACTTTTTGCAAAATAAATCTCCTATCACCAGACATTAAATTATGAAAGAGTTTATGGTTTTCCTTGCGTATGAATATTGAATCATCAACTTTTTTCAATTGCTCTATGCCAATTGCAGCGTTTAAATTAGTGCTTCTTACATTATAGCCCATATAATCAAATAAAAATTCAAGATGCTCGTAATCTCTTTCATAATTTTTTTTCCTTAAAGAATCTCTTATCCATCCATGAGACCTGATTGATTTAAGCAAGTCATAAATTTCTAAATTATCTGTAGTAATCATCCCCCCTTCTATAGTAGCCATATGATGCCCGAAATAAAAGCTAAAGCTGCCCATTTCTCCAAAAGTCCCTACTTTTTTATTTGAATGAATAGCTCCAAGAGCTTCGCAACAGTCTTCAAGAATAATTATTCCTCTTTCTTTGCAGAATTCTATTAAGCCAGATAAATTAACAGGTTGCCCAAGTAGATGCACCAAAAAAATAGCTCTTGTTTTGTTGCTAGTCATCCTCTTGATTGATTCAAGGGAAATATTGAAGCTTTCATCTACATCACAAAAGACAGGGACAAGATTATTTTGAATTATTGGATAAACAGTAGTTGGCCAGGTTACAGCAGGAACTAATACCTCATCATCATCTTTTAGTCTGTGATATTCTTTAAGTAGCGTTATTATTAATAAATTCGCGCTGCTTCCGCTGTTTACCATTACAGCGTGTTTAGAGCCATTCCATTCAGCAAATTTCCTCTCAAATTCCTTGACTATTTCTCCTTGAGTATAATTCCCAGATTGAATGCATGACTCTATGGCATTTATCTCTTCCTTAGAAAAAGGGTTATTCATTAATTTTATCTCAATCTTTTCCTCATTTTGATTCATTTATTTAACACACAATGTTTTATTTAAAAACATATCTATAATGATATATGTAATTTACTAGATTCATATTTATAATGCCATATAAATACATAATAATAAGCTAAAATGGAAGATATGTCTAGAAAAAAGCTGTTTATTCTAATCTTGATAGTTTTAATCGTATCTGTATTAGTAAGGTTTTCATATCTCAAGATGGACCCTCCCTCTTATCAAGATTATGGAACCGCATGGTTTGATGAAGGAGCTTATGCCAACAATGCAAGAAATAAAGTTCTTTTCGGTGATTGGAAGGCTGAAAATGATTCGTGGAACCCAATGTATATTTCTCCAACTTTTAATTATCTAGAATTTTTATCTTTCAAGAACCTTGGAGTTAGCACTTTCTCAATGAGGCTAATACCTGCTATTTTTGGATTTTTATCAATTATTATATCAACTCTTTTATTAATGTCAAGAAAGTTTGAAGAAGGAGCAATATTCTTTATATTATTTAGTATAAATCCAATGCTTGTAATGTTTAACAGAATAGCAATGGTAGAATATTTATTGTTATTTTTTATCTCAATAATTATCGCCTTGATGATTAGAAATAAGACTTATTGCTGGATATTGGCAGGTTTTCTTGTCCCTTTATTATTCTTTTCAAAAATGATTACATTATTTTTCATAGCAGCTATACCTATTTCCCTATTGTTATATTATAAGATTTACAATGTAAAATCTGCTTTGAAAAAATTTAACTTATTTTTTATTGGGCTTATTTCTTCATCTTTATTATGGTTATTTTGGCTTATTCCTAATTTTAATAATTGGATAATAGCTAATTTTGGAGGCTATGGCTCAAGAATAGGCATAAGTGTGATAAAAGAAAGCACTGCTTTATTTAGGGCTTCACAATTCTTTCTGTTAAACCCTATAATAGTTGCAATCTCAATAGTTTTTCTTATCTTAACTGTCAGTAAAATTAGAAAGAAAGAAAAGCTAGAATTTATTGAGTTGTTTTCTCTTATAGCGATAATACTGTTTTCAATTCAAACATTTCTTGCAGATTACGCATTAAACAGGTTCTTATTGTTGCTGCCTCTTCTTTCTCTTGTTTCTGCAATATTTATGTCTGGAATGCAAGGGCTAAGTATAAATATAAAAAATAAATCTATTATTTTTTCCAAGAGTTCTTTAATATTTGTTGTTTTATTGGTTTATTTCCTATTTTCTCTAACTCAACTTGGAATTTATTTTTCAGTTCTTAGCCAGAACTCCGAGGAAGCGCACACAATATTTTCTAATTCTAAAGAAATAAGCCTTTATATTAAAAACGAGACAAAAGTTTATGGCCGTTATGCTAATGCTTTAAGCCTGGAGAATGAAATAAAGCCTTATTTCTCAACCTACCATATGGATTTTGCCAATACAGATGAAAAGATGCTTCCTCTTCTTGAAGAAAAAGAAATAAATTATGCTATTTTAAAAGAAAATATTTTTGACGATAAAGAAATAGCTCATTACAAAGGAATAGAGAATTCCAAAGTTTATGATTATATAAAAGATAATTTTGAGATAATTAAAACAATAAAAGGCAAGCATACAAGGCTAAATTCCCAGGATGATATATACATATACAAAAGAAAGTAAGTTAAAACATCCTTCTAATAAAAAAAGAAAAATAAAGTGGGATTAATTTAGACAATTTTGTTTTAGATTTGCCACTGTGCCTTTCAGAAAAAACAATAGGAATTTGCCCTATTTTTAAATTGTTGGATTTGGCATCAAGAATCATTTCAATGCCGATTACATTTGTTTTTTCTTTAAATTTGAAGAATTTTCTAGACTCTTTGCGAAAAGCCTTGAAATTTAGAGATACGTCATCAACAGGCAAGCCACACATTATCTTTATGGCTTTATTTCCCATTATGCTTATTGCTCTTTGAAGCATTCTTCCTGAAGGGCTTCCTCCTTTGCTATACCTAGATCCAACAACTAAATCATTATCTTTCAATTTTTCCAAGAGTACAGGAACACTTTCAACAGGAATAGAGCAATCAGCATCCATTGACATTATAACGTCTCCTCTTGCTTTTTTGTATCCATCTGCTAGTGCAGCGCCAATGCCTTCTTTTTTCTTTCTTAATATTACTCGTGCGCCATGTTTCTTTGCAATGCCAGCAGTCCCATCCGGAGAATTATCATCTACAACAATAATTTCTGCTTTAGGCAATTCTTTTTTTAATCTAGGAATGAGTTCTTTTATATTACTCGCTTCATTGTAAGTTGGTAGCACTACTGAAATCTTCATTAAACTAGAAATAACAAGGGCTTTAAAAATTTATCCAAATAAGCTACACAATATCAAGCAAATTTATTCCAGAAAGATATTTTGAATTTGCAACAAATCTAAAAGGAAAATGTTGGGTTATTAAATGTGCTTTTGCATGCTCTGCGTCAGAATATTTTAATTCAACCAGCAATAATTCTTTATCATCTATTCTATCAATAAATAAGTTATTAGAGGCATTTATTCTATAAAACAGCATGTCTTTATCCAAAGTAATTCTATATTTTTTATCTGCAGACATAAAATATCTTCTTTTGTAAGAATTTAGCAAGATTGGAGAAACTCCAGCCATCATTTCACACGTCCATTTAGGCAAATTTGATTTTTTTATCATTTCTTCATATAATGTTTTATAAGAGAATAGCTTATTCAGCATGAAAGAATTAAGTGGGAAAGAGATTTTTTGTCCTAATTCTCTATTTTTGGTTTTTATTTCAAGCATAGGCTTCTTTATTTCTCCAAAAAGAGAGCCATACCATCTGATGCGAATTTTTAATCTTTCATTCTCCCCATTTATATGCTCATTATAATTTCTAAGATTTAGCGAATCAAAATACATGTTATTTATCTTTCTTTCAGAGAAGCTTTCAGAGAATATTGCCGGGTGCTCCTTGAGAATATTTTCAAATTCTTTCTCATCCATGTCTGTTAAAGCAGCTTTTCTTTCATATCTGGGTTTTTTTTCATCAGTCATTCTTAGCCTCCATTAGGATAAAGTTCATCATATACGTTTTTTCTGTTTCCAAGGATTATCTTTCCGTTTAATAAAAAGTCAGAGTTTTCTTCTATTATATATTTAGTTCTTCCTTCTAAAGCATCGACATTTTTAGCATTTATTGAAGCAGGCCCAAATTCAGGTTTCTTCTGATAAGCCGCAAGCCCATAATTACAGTTCAAGGCGTTTAGCCCATTTATCTCTAAAATTGACTCATCCTTGCTTGCCAGGCAAATATAACTCTTATCTATGCTGGAATCTATTACAGATATATTGCTTCTCTCGCCTGCGCTAACGCCCTTATCACCAGAATTTTCTATAGTTACTTCTTTAATCTCAATTTCACTGCCTGAAAAGTCCAATGCATCTCCCCCGCAATTGATAAATGACGAATTTATAAATTTGCCAATGCCAAAGTCTATATCAACACAATCAGCAAAAGAATATCCAACAAGAGAGTTCTCCATGATAAAATTAGACCTAATTATATTAAGGCTATCTTCAGAGTTCATTCCTCTTATTATTACATTTTTTAAGCTTACAGGAGATTCATAAAAGTCAAGCGCTCCAGTTTGTTCCCATCCATCTTTTGCAGCGTTCTTTAAATCTTTAAATTCAGCATATTCTATGATAGACATTTTCTTTGCTTTCAATACAACAAGCCCTTCCCCTGTTTTATCAGAAGATAAAATCCTAAAGTAATTATCTTTATTTCCTCTTAATTCCAAAGGGGAGTAGCTAAATATCGCCGCAGAATCAATTAAGTCAATCGTCGTGCCATCATAGCCTAAAACATTAAAGCCTTCTGGAAAGATTAAGCTTCTATTAACTATCCAGCTGCCCCTTTTAATCTTTATAGACTTGGCAGCCTCATCTATTTCAAGAAAATTCAAGGATTTAATATCTTTAGCTTGTTTTACAAAATCACTTTCGTAAAAATCACTGTCAAAAGAAGAAAAAGGCAGAACAATGTCTTTTTTAATGTTATCAGTTCCAAATATTCTATAGCTTATTTTTAGGTTTATTGCAAATTCATCAACCCATTTAAAATTATCAGGTATTTGAAAATCTATTTTTGTGCGCCTAACAAATCCAGA
>ORJL010589552.1_pt1 | contig 13981 bp, 14 predicted proteins | sample 1779941 | NCBI WGS metagenome assembly ORJL01 (sample SAMEA104232317, study PRJEB22302) | groundwater metagenome | biome: forest; feature: aquifer; material: groundwater | place: USA | collected 2011-08-07 | depth 5.8 m
GGATCCGGGGTAGAAATCGCGGAATCCAGGCCGGCGCCCCCCGAACGCCCAGTCATTCCGCAGGCACCATGGGGTAACGTCGATCCGCCCCCAATCGCAACCCATTCCGACCGGCCAGGATCTGAGTTGTGCGACAGGCTCCCTCGTGAAGGGCTAGCCGCGGCCCGCCGTAGCTGGTAGCATTCTGGCCGTAGGAGCGGCAGCATGATCAAGTCGGTGCGATTCGAAAACTACAGAGTGCTGCGGGACGCCGTCCTTTCGCTCAGCCCCCTCACGCTCATCGTCGGTCCGAACGGGAGCGGGAAGAGCACGGCACTCCAGGCGATCTCAGGTTTTCGCCCGCTGCTCAACCAGTCCCTGGGCCAGGTCGGGAGCGTCGGCTACGTCCCACGCCCGGACTCCAAGGTGTCGGTGAGCATCGAGTGGACGACGCCACACGACGGATACCGGACGTTCATCGAATGGCGGGACGCGCAACCACCCATGTCCCTCAATGCGGGACCGCATGGACGCGAGCTGGACGGCGAGCTTCTCCAGGCCCTCGCGGCAGAGCTGAACGGCATTCGCCTGTTCGCGCTCGATGCCCACTACATCGGGGCGGCCGTGGATCTTCGTCCATCCGACCAACTCGAATCCAACGGGTACCGGCTGGCCGGGGTGCTCGACATCCTCCATTCGCAGGAACCGGACCGGTGGGTAGCGCTCAATGCAGAACTCGCCCGCTGGATTCCGGAGTTCGATCAGATTCTGCTGGAGACCCCCGGGCAGGGCCAGAAGGCGCTCGTCCTGCGGACGAAGCAGGGACGGCACCGGATCCCCGCGGCAAGCCTGTCGCAGGGAACCCTCCTCGCCCTGGCGCTGCTCACCCTCGGCCACATCCCGAACCCGCCCACCGTGCTCTGCCTGGAGGAGCCTGATCGCGGCCTCCACCCGCGCCTCCTGCGAGACGTGTACGACGCCCTGGTGCGCTTGAGCTCGCCTGACAGCGAGCAGCAGGGACGCCGACCGGTCCAGGTCGTCGCCACCACCCACTCGCCGTACTTCCTCGACCTCTTCCGCGACCACCCCGAGGACGTCGTCATCGCCGAGAAGGACGGGCTCTTCGCCCGATTCCAACGCCTTACGGATCGCCCGGATGTGCAGGAGATCATCGGCTCGGCGCCCCTCGGCGAGGTCTGGTACACGGGCGTCCTCGGCGGCGTGCCCGTTCGAGAGCGATGAAGGTCGCCCTGCTCTGCGAATCCGCCGCCGAGGAGGAAGGGCTGTCGATCCTGGCCCAGGGGCTTCTCGGAGCCCCCGTCGACCTTCACCGCCCCTCGTTCAACTCCCGCGGGGGATGGACTGGGCTTCGTCATGCGGTTGCCCCAGTCTGCAAGGCGCTCCACTACAGCCACCCTGAGGTGAACGGTCTCATCATCGTTGGTGACTCCGACGACTCGCCTCTCCACGCGCCGGAGCACGGCCGACCCGGTGCGGAAGAACGGGCATGCCGGATCTGCGATCTTGAACGTCTCATCGCCGAGGCGTCCCGAGGGCTTCGGCCCCGGCAGCAATCGTCGCCCCTGCGTGTCGCCATTGGGATCGCCGTGCCTGCGATCGAGGCATGGTGGCTTTTCGGGCGGGACCCGCATGTCGGCGAGGCGACGTGGCAGCAGTCGCGCCCAGGAGCCGGCTTCGAGCTTCGTCGGAATCTGAAGAAGCAGCTCTACGGCCCTCTGCTGGTGACCTCGCAGGTCATCCACGACGCCGCGGTGCGTGAGGCGCAGCGTCTCGTGCGGGATGGAAAACTGCTCGCGCTGCAGCGGCACTTCCCGGTGGGCTTCGGCGCCCTTGCGGACAGCCTGCAAGCGTGGCGGTCGGGGGACTGAGGCGCGCCATTGCCTGCCGAAACGTGAGGTGCGTCGTGAGCGTCAAGACCGCGGTTCAGGCCCGCAATGACAACTGACAAATGGCGGCCGGCACATCGACCAGGCGGGCCTCGGGGGCCCGGGCCGGCCCGACATGCCGGCCGCCATTTGTCACTTGGGACTGGGGATTTGTCATATCACATTGCGGCCCTGCCTCCACCCGCTATGATGTCCCCCCGATGCCAGTCCTCTCGCTCCAGAACAAGGTCGCCCTCACCTGCTTCGCGATGCTCGCCGCGGCGACAGGCTCCATCGCCCTCTTCACGACGTGGCGCGCGGAGGAGCAGGCCATCGACTCCCTCCGCGCGCGCCTCACGGGGTACGCCGCGACCGCCGCCCTCCTCGTCGACGGCGACGCCCACCAGACGCTGAAGTCCCCCGAGGACATGAAGGGGGAGCCGTACCGCCGCATCCGCACCACGCTCCAGTCCGCGCTGCGCGCCCTCAAGTCGGACCAGATCCGCGACGTCTACACCATGGTCCGGAGCCCCAAGCCGAACGTCTGGCTCTTCGTCGTCGACGCCGACGAGAGCGACACCTTCTCCCCGATCGGCCAGGAGTACACGATCGCCAACTTCCCCCAGATGAAGGAGGCCTTCAACGGCCCGATCGCCGACCTCGAGCCCACCCCCGACGCCTACGGCACCTGGTACTCCGGTTACGCGCCGATCCACAACTCGCGCGGCGAGCCCGTCGCCATCCTTGCCCTCGACGCGCCGGTGAGCCTGGTCGAGGATGTCCGCGCCGCGCTCCGCATGCGCGCGGGGCTCATGCTCCTCGCTGCGCTCTTCGTCGCGCTCCTCCCGAGCGTGATGGCGGGACGCTACCTCGCGCGCCCGCTCGCCGTCCTCATCGACGCCGCGCACCGCGTCGGAAAGGGCGATCTCGAGGTCACCGTCGCGAAGACCTGCACCGAGGAGATCGACGTCCTGGGCACCGCGATGAACGAGATGATCGCCGGCCTCCGCCGGATGCGCTTCATCCGCTCGACGTTCGATCGCTACGTCTCGAAGGAGGTCGCCGAGCGGATCCTCGCCCTCCCCGGCGGGGTGCGCCTGGAGGGGGAGCGATTCGGCGCGACGGTCCTCTTCCTCAACCTCAGGCCGTTCCCGAAGCTCGTCGAGAAGACCTCGCCCGAGCACGCGCTGCGGGTCATGAACGCCTATCTCGGCGTGATGGGGCGGGTGATCCTCGCGCAGGAGGGGACCCTCTCGACGTTCCTCGGCGACAACCTGATGGCGGTCTTCGGCGCGCCCGTCACGCACCACGACGACGCCCTCCGCGCGGTGAAGGCGGCGGTCGAGATCCAGCGCAAGCTCGCCGACCTCAACCTCCACGGCACGGACCAGCAAGCTGGCCCTGCCAGGACGGCCGGCCTCGAGTTCTCCATCGGCATCGCGACGGGGACGGTCGTCGCGGGGAGCGTCGGGCCCGAGGAGCGGATGGAGTACGGGATCGTCGGCGACGCCGTGAACCAGGCCTCGGCGCTCGAGGGGCTCGCGAGAGCGCCGCAGATCCTCGTCACCTCTGCGACGTACGAGCTGGTGCGCGATCACGTGGAGGTGCTCGAGATCGGGACGCGCTCGATCCGCGAGACGGGGCCTCCGACCACGCTCTACGAGATCGTCGCGATGCGCGAGGTGCCCTACGCGAGCGAACCGGTGCCAGCGGACCGCCTGTACGCGGCGCGCGTCGCGACGGCGGGCGAGGAGCGCGAGGCGTGGGCCTGGCTCCGCGACGAGGGGCTCTCGGTGTGGGGCGCAGGGGACCTCAAGCCGGGAGAGAAGGTGCGGGTGCGGCTGCTCGTGCCGGGGGAGAAGGACCCGGTGCCGCTCGACCTGCCCGTGCGGAGCGCGCAGCGGCTCGTCGCGGCGCGCGCGGGGTGGGAGGCGAGGTGGGAGTTCTCGCTGGCGCAGCTCCCCTCCGACGAGAGGAAGCGGATCGCGGGGTTGCTGCGGGAGGCGGCGGAGGCGACCTCGCCGACGGTCCACCCCGGGCTGACGCCGGGGACCTCGGATCGAGGCCCATCCCCGGAGCGGCTTGCCGGGGGCGCGGGGGGGAGCGGCTCGTCCCGCCTGCCGAACCTGGAGATCCTGGAAGAGGTGGCACGCGGCGGGATGGGCGTCGTCTACAAGGCGATCCAGAAGAGCCTGAACCGGGTGGTGGCGGTGAAGGTGGTCCTCTCGGCGCCTGGGGGAATCGCGACGCGCGACCAGCGGTTCCGGCGGGAGGTGACGAGCTCGGCACGGCTGCGGCACCCGAACATCGTGCGGATCTACGACGTGGGCGAGGCGAACGGGCTGCCGTACTTCACGATGGACTACATCCAGGGGAAGGGGCTGAACCGGCTGATCCGCGACCTGGGTGCGCTGCCGCTCGACCGGGCCCTCGGGATAGCGGAGGAGATCTGCGACGCGATGGCCTACGCGCACGGGCAGGGGGTGATCCACCGCGACCTGAAGCCGTCGAACGTGCTGATCGACCAGCTCGGGCACGCGATCGTGATGGACTTCGGCCTGGCGAAGGACATCGACGCGGACACGACGCAGCTCACGCAGGAAAACGTGCTGATGGGGTCGCCTCCGTACATGAGCCCCGAGCAGGCGGCGGGGAAGGGGCAGCATGTGGACGCGCGGAGCGACGTCTACGCGATCGGCCTGATCCTCTACGAGATGCTCGTGGGGAAGGCGGCCTTCGAGGGGTCGACGTCGTGGGCGGTGCTGGCGAAGGTGATCAACGAGGCTCCCCCGCCGATCGCGGAGCGGTGCCCGGGGCTGCCGACGGAGGTCTACCGCATTGTGGAGACGGCGATCTCGAAGGGGCCCGAGGCGCGCTTCCAGAGCGCGGGGGAGATGCGCGAGGCGATCCGCGCGATGAGGCGGGCGCTGGCGAACTGAGGTCCACTGAACACACTGAACACACGGAAACGAGTCACGGTTCGGGTGGGGCGGGGGGCCCTACGGCGTTCGAGCGGGACTCGCGGAGACGGTGGGTCAGGTCCTTCGGCCAGGGTCTCGAGGCATTTCCTCGAGGGCTCGTACCAGGGGCCCAGGATGCGGAGCACCTCGCCGTTGGAGCGGACCGCCACCACGGTCGGGCGGCGAGCGTCGGATCTGTCCCCGCGGAAGCAGGTGATATCCGAGCAGTGCGAGGGGCCGTCCATGCCGGGGAACTGGTAGAGGACGGCGCCTCCGCGGATGGCCACCTCCGCCCACGCCTTCTTGCCAAGCTGGCTCGCGACGAGAAACGTGCCCCCTGCGGCAATCCCCAGCATCAGGGGAACCGCGCCACAGACCCACTCGTCACCATCGCCGCGCGCCAGCCCCTGCTTCGCGATCTCGGCGGCGGCCCGCGACTGGGTCACCGCGACGAATGCGATCAGACCGATGCTCGAGGCGACGACCGCGGCGACCATGTCGAGTCGGCTGACCGTGACGCGAGAGGAGTCGGCGTGTTCTGACCAGCGGATCATGAAGGTCTCCGAGGGACGCGATGAAGATCGACGAAAGGGAGGAGTTCGTCCATCTGGATCCGGTCCGCCGAGGACGCCGAAGACGCCGAGACAGGTCGATGCTGGGGGGCAATCATCCCCGCTCTCCCTGCAGGCCCGCACTCGGCGTCTTCAGCGTCCTCGGCGGACACAATCTGATCTGGGATGTGCCCCGGATCGCCGCATGCGCCACAGGCGGGCGTGAGCCTTCGCCAGGATGCGCGGACGGAACGCGTTGCCAGTGCGCCGCATCGGTCCGTAGCGTGATACCCGCGATGATGGATCCCCGCTTGCATCGTGCTCCCCTCCAGTCGCGGAGGCCCACATGCAGCATTTGCCAACCGAGTTCCCGCGGGGCCCCATCCTCCTTCCCTTCATGCTGGCCATGTGCGGCGTAGGCGGATTTTCGCTGTTGCTCGGAGTCGCCCTGGGCGCCGATGCATCCGAGGAGGTGCGTTCCTGGGAGGACGCGCAGCGGGCCGTTCTCCGTGGTGCAGTCGTCGAGGTGGATTCGCACGGCGAGCATCTGCGCCAGCACCGTGGCGGGGGCCTGGGCGTGGACGACGCCTGCCTTCACGGACCACGGCCCGAAGCTGGCGACCTCGCGCCTCTCGCGGACCGCGACGACGAGGTCCTGGTGCCATGCGACCTTCCAGTTCGCCGCGGCCGTCTTGTCGAAGAGGATCCCCCGCACGGCGACGCAGGCCGTGCCAAGCACGGGTTCGACGAGGGCTCGGACGGCGGGGGAGGCGGCGAGCCGCCGCACTTCGGGGACCTCGGAGAGAAGATTCCGAGCCGCGTGCGCCTCGCCCCGCGCTCGCGCGAGCGTCGCGGTCAGGCCGAGGACGGCCGAGCCATCGAGCAGGCCGTGGACGATCGCGAACCCATCACTCGCGAGGGTCACCTGGACTCCCAAGAAAGCGGCCGTGCCAAGACGATCCACGAAGCCTCACGAATCTACACGAATGGTGGCGGGATTCGTGTTCATTCGTGGATCATCGAGACGTGATGGCCCTGATCGCCTCGAAGGCGGCGCGGCGCGGCTCCTCATCCGCGTCCTGAAGGAGGACGCCTCGGAGCGCGGGCACCGCGCCCTGCCCCTCCTTGCCCAGGTCGCGCAGCGCCCATGCCGCTCCACACCGGACCTGCGAGTCCGGGTCCGTGAGCAGAGCGATCAGCCCGGGGACGGCGGCGCGTCGCTTGCCGACCGGACCCCGCAGCGCGTCGGTCGCGGGGAGCCGCACCGAGGCGTCGTCGTCCTTCAGAGCCGCGAGGAGGCGGGGCATGACGTCCGGCGCGTCTACAGCGATGTCTCCCAGGGTTCGGACGAAGAAGCCTCGGACGAAGGGGTCCCGGTCCTCGGATGCTCCGAGGACGGCACGCGCGAGACTCGGGTCCTCCTGGTCACACCGCGACAGGGCGTCGGGGAACCGATCCTCGGAGCCTGGTCTCCGACCCGAGAGTGCGGCGCGCAGGGCCGCGACTCCCTCGACACGCTTCGCCGCGAGGTCGCATAACAAGGAGATCGCCGTCTCGCCGACCTGTCGCTCCGGATCGTCGATCGCCATGCCAAGGCGACGGAGCGCCTCCGCCGAACCCGCTCCCACCCTTGCGAGTGCCCGTACCGCGGCCTCCCGCGTGCGTGCGTCCTGGTCCTGGAGCAACTCCAGCATGTCGGGGAGCGCCTCGCTGGCCGGCTCTCCGATCCTCTCCAGCACGCGGAGCGCGGCCTGACGAACGGCCGGGTCGGCAGCCCCGAGGAGGGGAAGCACGGGCGGAATGGCGTCAGCGCCCAGGGTCGCAAGCGCATCTTCGGCCAAGGAGTCCGGGAGGAGAGCGGCGAGCGCGGGGGCGATCGCCTTGGGATCCGCGCCTATCTCAAGGAGCGCGCCGATCGCCGCCCCACGGGGCTGGTCGTCGCGCGGCCCGAGGGCCCGAAGGACCGCGTCGGTAGCCTCCAGTCCCTCGTGCTTGAGATCGCCGATGCCGTGCAAGGCCTCCTGCTGAACGGACGGATCCGAGTCCCCGAGCGCATCGGCGAGAAGCTTCACCGCGCCGCGCTCGTCCAGTGCGCGCCGAGAGAGACTCCTCGCCACGACGCGGCGGGTCACCCGGTCGGGGTCCTTCAGCAGCTCGCCGAGGAGGTCCATCTGCGCCCGTGGGTAGCATGCCAACCGGTGCAGAAGTTCCTCGACGCGCTGCTGCGCAACCTCCTCCGGAACCACCCGGTGGGGGAGCGCCGCCGCGAGAGCCTCGGGGTCGATTCGCCGTACGCCTCGAGGGCCGCATCGACGACCCGAGGGTCCCTGGGGGCGATCGTCTCCAAGGCGCTGAGGGCCGCCACCCGGTCCGCCGCCGCTGGGTCATGAACCACCTCGATGAGTCGCGGCACGGCCGCTGAGGCATGAGGTCCCAGCCGCGCAAGCGCGCCTTCAAGCTCCGCGCGCAGGCGCGCGTCCCCTTCGTCCGCCAGGGCGCGAACAAGCGCGGGTGCGGCGTCGGCGGGAAGGTCGTCCATGCGGGTGAGGGCGTGTGCGATCCGCGCGCGTGCGTCGCCCCGCTCGGACGCGAGGGCCTCCAGCAGTCGCGCGATGACCGAGGGGTCCGCCGACTCGAGGCCGATCGATGCTGCCGCCCTCACCCGGGTGTCCTCCGATCGGAGGGCAGCCAGGAGGGCCTCCGTTCCATCGGGTCCCAGACGTGAGAGCGCCCGCGCTGCGAGCCCGCCAAGGGCCTCCGGCGACCGGGACATGACGCGGACGACCGTGGGCAGGGCGGCGTGCGCGACGGGGCCGATCGCTGCGATGGCAAACAGGCAGTTTTCCGCGACCACCTGGTCTTCCGCGAGGACGCCTTCGGTCAGGTCGGGAATGGCGTCGACGGCCGCCTTCGCAACATGCGCGAGGCAGTAGGCGGCATACGCGCGCGCCTCGCCGTGCTCTGCTCGGAAGATCTCGATCAGGAGGGGAGCCATCTTCGGGGAGAGGTCGGGGCACGACTGGAGGGCCGCGAGGACCGAGGTGCGAACTCCGGGATCGGGGTCCTTGAGGGCTTCCAGCAAGGGGGCTCGCCCCTTCTCTCCGCAGCTCAGCAGCGCCAGGCCGGCATCGGTGCGGACATCGGGGGCGGGGTCGCGGAGCGCCTTCACGAGCGTCGGCAGCGCATCGTCGAGGCCGCCGCGCAGGTGGGAGAGGGCCTCGGCCGCGGCGAGCCTGACCTCGACGCGCTCGTCGGATAGGTCGCGGGTCCATCCAGCGACCGATGCGGTGCCTTCGGCGTGGAGGAGGGCGGAGACCGACATGGCGAGGGCGATGATCCGCGCGGGGATTCGGTACTCCTCGGACATTCGCGTGCCCTCCGTGATGCTCGTGTCTCTGCTCAACGGCGCATGCGCCACTCGGATCCACGAATACGCACGAATCTGCACGAATCGGATTCGTGACGATTCGTGTCCATTCGTGGATCGTCCCCGCGGGGCGGAACGCCGCACGCGCCACACACGGGCGTGAGCGGGCGCGAACACGCGAAGTCGGAACGTCGCGCCGCTGCTGCGCATCCGTCCGCAGAGCGATTCCCGCCCGCATGGATCGCCGCTTGCACCGGACACCTCTCCAGCCGCGGAGGCGAGCGCGGGGAGCGGCCCGAAGGGTCGTCGCCCGACGAGCCGCCAACGTCGCCTCCGCGGTCCTTTCCGCGGAGGTCCGCATGACGCGCCCCACACCCAAGCCCTCGATGACGCCAAACCTCGTTCCGATGATCGACATCATGTTCCTCCTGCTCCTCTTCTTCATGCTCGGCGCAGATATGGGACACCGCGAGCTGGAGGACGTCGCCTTGCCCAAGGCGAAATCGGTGGAGGCCGACAAGCCGGCGGCCGCGGAGGGGCGCATCACCGTCAACGTCTACCGCCCGCCCGGGACGACTGTGTGGCGAATCGGGGTCAGCGGAGTCGACCTCGACGAGACCGCGCTCAGGGCGCGCATGGCGAGCGAGGCGAACGCCTCGAGCGGCGGGCGCCGCGTGATGATCCGCGCGGACGAGAGGGCGCCGTACGGCGAGGTCCAGCGCGTCATGGGCGCGTGCGCAAGGGCGGGGCTCTACCGGATCGAGTGCGGCGCCGCCGAGATTGCCAGGTAGAGGAGGGACACCATGTCAGGCACAAGCGAGTTCGGTGAGTGCGGCGAGAACCCCGTCGAGATCAACGTCACCGCCATGGTCGACGTCATCTTCTGCCTCGTCGTGTTCTTCATGTGTACGTTCCACTTCAAGCAGCTCGAGGGGAAGATCCAGACGTGGCTGCCGAAGGATCGGGACTGCGGATGGACGCCGCAACCCCCCGTCCTCGAGGAGATCCGCGTCATCATGCGGAGAGACCCTCAAAGCGGCGCCGTGTCGCGCCGCCTCGGCAACCGCCCCCCGGTGACCTCGGACACCGCCCTCGTTGACGACATCCTCGTGATGGTTCAGGACTACATCAAGGCCGGGAGGACGCACTGTCCCATCCTTGTCGACGCCTCCGCCGACGTCCCCTGGACCGACGTCATGCACGTCATCGACCTCTGCCGCCAGCGCGGCCTCCTGAACGTCGAGTTCACCGCGGCGTACTGATCCTGCTGACGCATGAGCTGCCGGTTCCCGCTCCCGCTCCCGCACCCGACCCCGCTCCCGAAGCCCGAAGGGGTGCGGCTCGCAGGGTGGAACGCAAGGGGACGAAGGACGGGTCGCCGTGGTCCATGTCGCGGGCCTCGGGAGCGGGGTCGGGAGCGGGAGCGGGATCAGGCTCCGAACCGTGATGACGCCCGTCCGTTGATCCCTTGGATCCCCCCTCCTCCGTGTGGCATTATGCCCCACGCGCCCCAATCGGACCTGCGGCAGCCCGCCTCCCCCGGAAATTCGCGCAACGCAACCCCGCACCCCTCCGCCGCATACGTGAGTCGCACAATGCGGCCGCGATTGCCTCCCGTGGCAAGATCCTTGCGGCATACCGGGTTGCGGCCTGTGCAGGCCGAGACGACTGGCAGAGCCAGCTTGCTGGGCGGGGGGAAATGGAACCGCAAGGGAGCAGGCGACCGACGGGGGCGGAACGGATGGCGGTCGCCTTCGCACGGCTCCTCTCGAATCTCCACCCGTTCGTGATCGCCGCGACGATCCTCGTGCTCTGTCTGGCCGTCTACGCGGTCGCTTGGGCGCTCGCGAAACATTCGTAGGACAGCTTCTATGGAGGCTCCCATGGCCCACAAGTGGATTTGCGTTTTCCTCGCGGTGGCCGTGATCTTCTGCGCGTTCGCCGTCGCCGCCCACGCCGAAGGGACCGAAGGACAGGAGGTGCAGAAGAAGAGCTGGTTCGACCTGTTCAAGGCGACCGGAGCCGTCGGCATCATGCTCCTCCTCTTGTCCCTCGTCGGGACCGCCCTCCTCATCCAGTACATCGTCAACTACAGCGAGGCCAAACTCGGCAACCCAGAGATGCTCGCCGAGGTCGAGGCCCTGCTCGGGGAAGGGAACGTCGACGAGGCCTTCTCCCTCGCGAACACCGACGGCACCTATGCGGGCAAGGTCTGCGCAGGCGCCCTCGTCCGCAACTACGGCGGCTACGAGGAAGTGAAGCGCGGCCTCGAGGAGTCCGCGGGCGTCGAGGGCTTCCGCGTGAACGCGAAGCTGTCGTACCTCTCCCTCGTGGGGAACATCGGGCCGCTGCTCGGCCTCCTCGGCACGGTGACGGGGATGATCGCCTCGTTCCAGGTCATCGAAACCCTGAAGGCCCCGACGCCCGGCGACCTGGCGAAGGGGGTGTACGAGTCGCTCGTCAACACGACGATGGGACTCTTCATCTCGATCATCTTCCTGACGGCGTACTTCTTCCTCAAGAACAAGGTGTCCGACATGCTCCTCCGCATCAACACGGAGATCGGGGAGATCCTGGCCCGTACGATGGCGCCGGAGGGCGGCCAGAAGTAGTCCCCTCGGCCGTCCCCCCCGATTTAGGAGTCAGGCATGTCCAGAAGGCGGAAGGTCAATGTCTCGGGGAACCCTTCCCCGAACCTGATCCCGATGATCGACATCATGTTCCTGCTCCTCCTCTTCTTCATGCTCGGCGCCGACATGGGTCAGCGCGAGCTGGAGGAGGTGATGCTCCCGAAGGCGAAGAGCGTGAAGGAGGACAAGGCGACCAAGGAGGCGCAGGGCAAGGAGCGCCTCACGATCAACGTCTACCACAAGTACAAGACGGATAAGTTCAACTGCCCCGCGCACGAGAGCGGAAACGTCTGCCGCACCCCCGAGCACTGGCTCATCGGGATCCGCGGGAAGGACTTCACCGACACGGCGAAGCTCCAGCAGACCCTGGAGAAGGACGCCGCGGAGTTCCGCACCGACCCGAAGAACCCCCTCATCTCCGAGCGGAAGGTCATGATCCGCGCGGACGAGACGGCCCCCTACGGGCGCGTGCAGGTCGTGATGAACACCTGCTCGAAGGTGGGAATCTACAAGATCGAGTGCGGCGCGGCCCAGCCGCCCGCGGAGAAGGGCCAGCCCCACTAGCGGACGCGGGGCCGGGGGGCCGTCCCCCTGGCCCCGCATGCAACTTGGGAGTGAATCGCCATGTCAGGTCAGACGAACATCGGGGAAGATGGCGGCGACAACCCCGTCGAAATCAACGTCACCGCGATGGTCGACGTCATCTTCTGCCTCTGCATCTTCTTCATGTGCTCCTTCCACTTCAAGCAGCTCGAGGGGAAGATCGAGACCTGGCTGCCGAAGGACAGGGGGCAGGGACCGGGGGCGCCAGACAAAGTGGTGCTGGAGGAGATTCGCGTCATCATGCGGTGGGATGCGAACTCCAACACCACCTCCCGCCGCATCGGGAACCGCCCCCCCGTCAGCACCGATGCCGAGCTGATGCAGATCATCCTCGAGTCGGTCTCCCAGTACAAGAAGGCCGGGAAGACCGACTTCCCCGTCCTCCTCGACGCCGTGGACGACGTGCCGTGGAAGGACGTCATCCACGTCATGGACATGTGCAAGCAGGAGAAGATCGAGAGGATCGAGTTCACCTGCCCGTACGACGTCCCGCAGTCCTCGCAACCGCCTAAGTAGCTGCAAGCCAGGAGCTTGCGAAAGGCGGAATTTCGCGGAATCCGGAGTCGAGAGTCGAACCAGATGCAGGACCGTCCGTTGGATATGAGAGTGCCTTTCTGGGCCACCCCCAATTTCCGGTGGCTCGTGATCGGCGTGGTCCTCTCTATCTCGGTGATGGTCGTCTTCGTGTTCGAAATCATCCCCAGCCTCAACAGCCGCGCGAAGCGCCCGAATACGGGGCTCGCCCCCCTCCCGGAGGGCCCCCGCCGGATCGTCTTCGACGGCGTCCTCGACAAGGCCAAGGATGGCACGCCGATCGACATGACGGAGGAGCCGTACGTCCGCCTCGTCCGCCACATGCAGACGACCAAGCCCGAGGACCTGGACAAGGGGGCGAAGGAGTACGCCTACGGCCACTTCTCCGCAAGCCCCGACCGCCTCCGCGGCGAGACCGTGAAGGTGATCGCCATCCTCGGCGACAGCTACCCCCTCCGCCTCGACAAGCCAATCGAGGGGCAGGAGTGGATCTACCACACGATCGTCGTCGACCTCTCCGGCTCGGAGGGGTACGTCTTCGACCTGACCGACTACGACCCCGCGACGAATCCCCTGCCGAAGTTCCCGCCGCGGTCGCTGGTCGTGGTCGAGGGGATCTTCCTGAAGAACGCGACGTACCCGGCGGTGGGCGAGGACGGCAAGGACGTGACGCGGACGGCGCCGTTCTTCGTCGGGAAGCGGCTGGTCCCCTTCCACGAGAAGACGGCCGCCGCGGGGACCAACCTGAACATGCTGGTGATCGCCCTCGCAGGCGCGTCGGTGATCCTCGTGATTTTCCTGTCGGTGCGGGTATTCCGCCAGGCACGCCGGGGAAGCGTTTCTCGCTTGCCGGTGTCGAAGATTCCGTAGATACTACGGCTCCCGGATTATGGAGGTGCCCAGATGGCGCGGATGCAGCAGGATCCCGACTCCGATGACGCCGGCATGTCCCAGTCGGTTCACATCGGCGGGGACCAGGTCGACATCATGGCCAACGCCCCCTGGTGGCTGATCTCGGCGGGCCTCCACGTCGTGCTGATGCTGGTCGCCACCCTCGTCTACATCGAGAAGTTCCACACGATCGACGAGGGGGAGGTGATCATCACGGTGCACCCGGCGCCGTCGGCCGTGATCCAGGAGCTGGAGCGGCCCAAGGACGTCGTCGAGCGGAAGGGGATCCCGAAGGACGAGGTCCAGCAGGCGACGGAGGAGCCGGCCATCTTCTTCCCCGAGGCGAAGGAGTCGGACCACAACGAGTCCGCCGACGGCGAGGACTTCCACCAGATGAAGGGGCAGTCCACCGAGTACCTCGGCTCCACGTGGGGCGAGGGCGGCGGGATCCGCGGTCGGCAGTCGGGGAAGGGCCCTGGCGTCTATGAGAGCATGGGCGTCGGCGGCGGCGGCGGCGGCGGAGGTCGCTACGGCGGCCGGTTCGGCGGCAAGGAGAACCTGGTCGCCCGCGGCGGCGGCA
>ORJL010305824.1_pt1 | contig 13979 bp, 13 predicted proteins | sample 1779941 | NCBI WGS metagenome assembly ORJL01 (sample SAMEA104232317, study PRJEB22302) | groundwater metagenome | biome: forest; feature: aquifer; material: groundwater | place: USA | collected 2011-08-07 | depth 5.8 m
ATGACCGGCCTGATCGTCGCGCTCGACGCGTACGGCCCCGTCACCGACAACGCAGGCGGGATCGCCGAGATGGCGGACCTGCCTCCCGAGGTGCGCGCGATCACCGACCCGCTCGACGCGGTCGGCAACACGACGAAAGCCGTTACGAAGGGCTATGCGATCGGCTCGGCCGCACTCGCGGCGCTCGTCCTCTTCGGCTCGTACGCCGACGGGATCCACGAGCAGGGCCAGGGGCACGGCAGCCTCGGCACTCTCACGTTCGACCTCTCGAACGCCTGGGTGATCGCCGGCCTCCTGATCGGCGGCCTCATGCCGTTCCTGTTCGCGTCGCTCGCCATGCAGGCTGTCGGCCGCGTCGGCGGCGAGGTCGTGCAGGAGGTGCGCCGCCAGTTCCGCGAGAACCCCGGCATCATGGAGGGGACGACGCGTCCCGAGTACGGGCGCGCGATCGACATCGTCACGAAGTCGGCGCTCCGCAGCATGCTGCTCCCCGCGCTCGTGCCGATCGGCTTCCCGATCATCGTCGGGATCATCAACCCGCGCATGCTCGGAGGCCTGCTCATCGGCACGATCGTCACGGGTCTCTTCCTCGCGATCGCGATGACCGCGGGCGGCGGCGCCTGGGACAACGCGAAGAAGACGATCGAGGACGGCGCGCACGGCGGCAAGGGCTCCGATGCGCACAACGCGTCGATCACGGGCGACACCGTCGGCGATCCGTACAAGGACACCGCCGGCCCTGCGATCAACCCGATGATCAAGATCGCCAACATCGTCGCGATCCTGATCATCCCCCTGATCATCTCGATTCACGGCTAGTCGCTCTCGGGGCGCGCGTGTCCTCTACCGTGACGGTATGAGGGCCGCGCGCCCCGGACGTTCTCACGGCGAGCTCGGAGTCGGGCTGCTCGCCGGCGTGGGCGCGGTGGTGTTCGTCACCGCGCTCGTCGCAGCCCTGAAGCCGCATGTGCCGGTGCTGAGCCTCGGCGTGCTCTACGTCTTCGCCGTACTGCCAGTGGCGGTTTTCTGGGGGATGGCGTTGGCGTCGTTCGTGTCCGTCGCGAGCATGCTTGCGTTCAACTGGTTCTTCTTGCCGCCGACGCACACGTTCCAGCTGAGCGACGGCGCGAACTGGCTCGCGCTCGCTGTCTATCTCGTGACGGCGATGGTGGTGAGCGCTCTCGCCGCGAGCGCACGCCGACGCGCCGACCTCGCGGAGCAGCGCGAGCGGGAGGCCGCGGCGCTCGCTGAAGAGGTGCTCGAGGCGGAGGCGCTTCGCCGGAGCGATGCGATCAAGACCGCGGTGCTGCACGCCGTCTCGCATGATCTGCGCTCGCCGCTGACGGCCATCGTCGCCGCTGCATCGAGCCTCGCCAATCGCGAGGTGCGACTGCGAGAGGCGGACCGTGCCGAGCTCGTCAGCACGATTCGCGCGGAGGCCGAGCGGCTCGATCGTGTCGTCGGGAACCTTCTCGACCTCTCCCGGTTGCAGGCCGGCGTCGCCGCGCCGAATGTGGAGCTCTGGCTCGCAGAGGAGCTTGTCGGCCGCGCCATCGAGCAACTCGGACCCGAAGCAGAGCGCGTGGCCACCGATATCGACGTCGACGCGCCGCCCGTTCGCGTCGATGCGATGCAGATCGAGCGCGTGCTCGTGAACCTGCTCGACAACGCGTTGAAGTTCTCCCCTCCGGGCTCCCCCGTGCAGGTCCGGGCCGACGAACGGGCCGGGGAGCTGCTTCTTCACGTCACGGATCAGGGCCCCGGGGTGGGCGCGGATCAGTGTGAGTCGGTGTTCGAGCCCTTTCACCGCGGTGACCGTGCCGGCGTTCCCGGTGCGGGTCTCGGCCTCGCGATCGCACGCGGCTTCTCCGACGCGAACGGCGCCCGCGTGTGGGCGGAGAACGACGAGTGGGGTGGCCACTTCGTGCTCGCGCTTCCGGCCGTTGAGCGGACGCCGGTGTCCGCGTGAGCCGCATCCTCGTTGTCGACGACGAGCCGCAGATCCTCCGCGCCCTCGAGATGAGCCTCCGAGGAGCCGGCTACGAGGTCGAGACCGCCTCGACCGGGTCGCAGGCGCTGACGGCCGCGGCGGTGCACCCACCGGACGCGGTGATCCTCGATCTTGTGCTCCCCGATCGGCGCGGCACTGACGTGTGCCGGGAACTCCGCGAGTGGTGCGCCGTTCCGGTGCTCGTGCTTTCGGCCGTCGGCGACCAGAGCGAGAAGGTCGCCGCGCTCGACGCGGGCGCCGACGACTACGTGACCAAGCCGTTCGGCGTCGACGAGCTGCTCGCGCGGCTACGTGCGGTGCTCCGTCGCGGCGAGCCCTCGACCGAACCGGTCAGCGACATCGGCGAGCTGCGGATCGACCTCGCCGCCCGAGAGGTGACCTTCGCGGGCCGACTCGTGCAGCTGACGCCACACGAGTTCACGCTGCTGCGCCTGCTCGCCCGCAACGAAGGCAAGCTGCTGACGCACAAGATGATCCTCGAAGAAGTCTGGGGGCACGCGTACGCCGCCGAATCGCACTACCTGCACGTCTATGTCTCGCAGCTACGGCGGAAGCTCGAGCCGGACCCCACGCGGCCGCGGTACATCCTCACCGAGCCTGGCGTGGGCTACCGGCTCGTCGATCCGTCGCGCAGAGGGTCTTGAGGGCTCCCTGAGGCGGCGAGCGCAAATCCTGAGGACGGCCTGAGGCGCGCGTGACCTAGCGTCACGGCGTGGCTGCACATCCGCGCTCTCCGCGTGCTCTCGACCTTCCCCGTCCGGGCCGGGCGGCGCTTCCATTCGTACTCCTGTGCGCCGCGGCGCTCGCGTTCGAGGCCGATCCGCAGCTGCCGTGGTCCGCCGGCGTGATCGCGGCGGCGGCGTTCGCCGGCGCGGGTGGGTTGCGTGCGCTCCACGCACGGCACGAGCTCGCCGTCGTCCGGAGATCTGCCGAACGCCTGATCGCGCAAGAGCCGCACAGTGTCGAGACCTCCCTGCTCGCCCGCTGGCGTTCCGCCGAGCTGACCGCGCCGGCGTCACGCGCCGCGCTCGCGCGGGAGGCCACGCGCGTCGTCCGGCTCCTCGATCCCGCGTCGCTCCCGACGGCGTCACCCCTTCGCCGGGTGGCCGGCCGGCGCAGCGAGGATCTGTTGTCGCAGCTCGCCGCCAGGCTCGCGGACGACAAGCCCGTCACTGCGCGCGGAGTGCTGCTTGCGCGCCAGCTGTTACAGGACCCCGCCGGGCCCCTGTACTCGGATGAGTCCGAGCATCTGCTCCCGCATGCGCTCAAGCGCGTTCTCTGGGTTCTCGAGCCGTGACCGCCGTCCGAGGGCCGGCGATTTCTGCGCCGAGCCGTCCGGTGCGGCGGCTGTTCGTCGGTTCCCCCATGAAGACGGGGCAGATGGACGAGACGCTGCTATCCAAGACGCTCGCTTTGCCGATCTTCGCGTCGGACCCGCTGTCGTCGGTCGCCTATGCAACGGAATCGGCGCTCGTGGTGCTCATCGCCGTGTCGGCGGCGTCGGCGCATCTCGTGCTCCCGATCTCGGTCGCCATTGCAGCGCTGCTCGCGATCGTCGTGATGTCGTACCGACAGACGGTGCGCGTCTACGAGACGAGTGGCGGTGCGTACATCGTCGCGCGCGAGAACCTTGGCACGACTGCGAGCCTCACGGCGGCGGCCGCGCTGCTCACGGATTACGTGCTCACGGTCGCGGTGTCTATCTCCGCCGGCGTCTTCGCCGTCACGTCGTTCGCTCCGTCGCTCACCGCCCATAAGGTCGGTCTCTCGCTCGCGTGCTTGCTCCTGATCGTGGTTGCAAACCTCCGGGGTGTCCGCGAGTCAGGGCTGCTCTTCGCGCTTCCGACGTACGCATTCGTCCTCGCGATCGCCGCCTTGATCGTGACCGGGCTCGTCGAGCTCGTCATCGGCGACGTCCACCGCGCGACGGTGCCTCACGCCCTCCCGGTCGGAGCCGGGACGCTCACGCTCTTTGTCCTGCTCCGCGCGTTCGCATCGGGCTCGACCGCCCTCACGGGCGTCGAGGCGATCGCGAACGGCGTCAATGCCTTCAAGCGTCCGCACGGCAAGAACGCGGCGACGACGCTCGCGGTGCTAGGCGTCATCGCGATCACGCTGTTCCTGGGAGTCTCGTTCCTCGCGGTCCGCGTGCACGCGCTCCCGAGCGCCACCGACTCGGTCGTCTCGCAGATCGCCCGGGCGGTCTTCCAGCCAGGCTCGATCGGCGGGTTCATGTACTACGTCGTGCAGGGTCTGACGTTGCTCGTGCTGATCCTCGCCGCCAATACGTCCTTCCAGGGCTTCCCGCGTCTCTCCGCACTCCTCGCGAAAGACGGGTTCGCGCCGCGGCAGTTCACGAACCTCGGCGACCGGCTCGTCTACTCCAACGGGGTGGTCGTGCTCGCCGGTGTAGCCGCGTTGCTGCTGTGGATCTACGGCGCGAACACGAACAGCCTCATCCACCTCTACGTGATCGGCGTCTTTACGGCCTTCACGCTCTCGCAGGCCGGGATGGTCAGGCACTGGTGGAGCCGGCGCGACGCGGGCTGGCGCGGGCGGCTCGCCGTCAACGCCGTCGGCGCCGCAGCCACGGCGCTCGTGACGGTGATCGTCGTCTACACGAAATTCGGCGAGGGCGCGTGGCTCGTCACGGTCGCCATTCCGCTGCTCGTCCTGACGATGGTGGGGATCCGGCGGCACTATCGGCGGCTGGCACGCAGGCTGGCGGCAGGCGCCGCCGCGGTGGTCGCCGCCCCGGCCGCGCGAAACACGACGCTCCTCGTCGTCGACTCGATCTCCCGGGCCACGGACGAGGCGCTCTGGTTCGGACGCACGATCTCGTCCGGGGCGTTGCGCGCGCTCCACGTGCCGCGGGCGGGGACGGATCCAGGAGTCTCGCCCCGGTGGTTCCGCCATGTGGGTGGACGGCCGCAGCTCGAGGTGCTCTCCCGTGACGGCGGCATGACGGACGCCGTCGTCGAGCAGGTGTGGCGCCTGCCGCGGAGCGAGTCGGACTTCGTCACCGTCGTCGTCCCCGAGGACTTCCGCTCGGAGTCGCTCGTCGAGCAGCTCCGCCGGCCGAGGGAGCTGGCGCTCAAGCTTCGCCTGCTCGCCGAACCCGGGGTCGTCGTCGCCAGCGTTCCCGTCGTCGAAGGCCGCGGCGAGGCGAGGCAGGACAAGCTGATCGTGCGAGTGCTCGTCTCCGGCGTCAATGCAGCCTCGATGCGCGCCGTCAACTACGCCCATACGCTCGCCATCCCGGATACCCGTGCCGTCCATTTCGCCTTGGACGAGGACGAGGCGTACGCGATCAAGGCGGACTGGGTGAGGCACGGGCCGAGGCTCGGCCTCGACGTCGATGCCGCCCCGTACCGTGACTTCGGGCCGCCCCTGCTGCAGTACCTGCGCGGCCTCACCGCCGAGGAGGGCACCGTCGTCCTCGTCCTGCTGCCCGAGCTCGTCGTGCGCGGCTGGCGCCGGCTTCTCCACAACCAGCGGGCGCTCTACGTGAAGCGGCTCCTGCTCTTCGAGCCGGGCGTCATCCTCGCGAGCGTTCCGTACCAGCTGCTCCGCTAGGCCAACTAGAGTCCTCCGGTGCCCCGCCGGCGCCAGCAACAGGGCCTTGAGCGCGTCCTCGGAGCGAACGCGCTCTTCGCGACCGCGTACGGAAACGTCGGCTCGTCGATCTACTACGCGCTCGGGCTGACCGCGAGCATCGCGCTCGGGATGACGCCGCTCGTGTTCATCATCAGCGGGCTCATCTTCGCGGCCACCGCGGCGACGTACGCCGAGGGGACGGTTCGGTATCCGGAGGCCGGCGGCTCGTCGTCGTTCGCGCGCCACGCCTTCAACGAGCTCGTGTCGTTCGGGGCGGCCTGGGCGCAGATGCTGAACTACGTGATCACCGTCGCGATCTCGGTGATCTTCGTCCCGCACTACCTGTCGATCTTCTGGGAGCCGCTGCGCACGACGCCGTGGGACGTGATCGTCGGCATCGGTGTCACCTGGCTGCTCGTCGGGCTGAACATCGTCGGGATCAAGGAGGCGGCAAGCCTCAACGTCCTGCTCGCCGTACTCGACTTCGCGACGCAGCTGCTGCTCGTCGGGCTCGGATTCGTCCTGATCTTCGACACGCACATCATCACGAGCAACATCCACTTCGGCGTCGCGCCGACCTGGTCGAACTTCGCGCTCGCGATCCCCGTCGCGATGATCGCGTACACCGGGATCGAGACCGTGTCGAACCTCGCAGAGGAAGCGCGCGATCCGCTGCGCTCGGTCCCGCGTGCGATCTCGTGGGTCGCGATCGCGGTGTTCGCGATCTACTTCACGCTGCCCTGGGTCGCGCTCTCGGCCATGCCGGTCGTCAAGGAGGGCGGCAAGTACGTCACGAAGCTCGGCCAGAACCCGGCGCAGGGTGGCTTCAAGAACGACCCGGTGCTCGGGCTGGTCGAGAACCTCGGCCTGCACGGCGCCGTCCTGAGCGGGGCCAAGATCTACGTCGGCATCCTCGCGGCGACGATCCTCTTCATCGCGACGAACGCCGGCGTGATCGGCGCCTCGCGCATCACCTACTCGATGGCCACCTATCGGCAGTTGCCGGAGGTCTTCCGGCGGCTGCACCCGAAGCTGAAGACGCCGTGGCTCTCGCTCGTCGTCTTCGCCGGGATCGCGCCGACGCTGTTCCTGCTCTCCGGCAAGGTCGACTTCCTCGGGCGCATGTATGCGTTCGGCGCGATGCTGTCGTTCACGATCGCTCACCTCGCCGTGACGGCGCTCCGCGCGAAGAAGACGGAGGGCGACGAGCAGCCGTGGCACGCCAGGCCGAGCTTCAGCTTCCGCGGCGTCCAGTGGCCGCTCTTCGCGATCGTCGGCGGGCTCGGAACCGGGGCGGCATGGCTTGTCGTCGTCGTGCAGGACGCGCCCACCCGGTACGCGGGGCTCAGCTGGCTCGCGGTCGGATTCGTCTTCTACGTGCTCTACCGCCGCAGCCTCGGCGCGCCGCTGCGCGAGACCGTTCGCGCGCCGGTCGTGATCATGGCGGGCAGCCTCGAGTACCGAAACATCCTCGTCCCGATCGCTCCGGGCTACCCCTCCGACGAGGCGATGCAGGTCGCGTGCCGTCTCGCAGGCGAGCGCCGCGCGTCGATCATCGCCGAGACGGTGATCGAGGTGCCGCTCGAGCTGCCGCTCGACGCGTATCTGCCCGAGCGGCTCGACGAGGCGAACGACCAGCTGGACGAGGCGAGCGCGATCGCCGAGCTCTACGGCGTGCGTGTCACCGAGCGCATCGTGCGCGCCCGCAATGCGGGTCGCGCGATCGTCGACGAGGCGACGCGCCGCGACTCGGAGATCATCGTCATGGGCGGGCCTCGGCGCGTGCGGCTCGCCACGGGCAAGCGCGCGATCTTCGGCGACACCGTCGACTTCGTGCTGAAGCACGCTCCGTGCCGAGTGATGGTCGCCGCCTCGAAGGACGCGGCGAAGTGAACGCCGGGCTCTACCGCCGGATCGCCGCGCTGCTCGCGCTCTCGATCGCCGTGCTCGGGTTCGGGTTGCTCGTCTCGACGGCCCTGCACGGCGGCGGCACGAGCGGCTATCTGATCGGCGCGATGTTCGTCGCTCTCGGCTCGGGACGCCTCTACCTGCTGAGGAAGCGCCGCTAGATGGCCCGCAAGCTCCCGCAGCTGCAACGTGTCCTCGACGCTCCGGCGCTCGCCTCCGTCGCGTACGGCGAGATCGCCTCGTCGATCTACTTCGCCCTCGGGATCATCGCGCTGCACGCACTCGGGCTGACCCCGGTCGTGCTCGGCGTCGTCGGCCTGCTGTTCCTCGTCGTCGCGCTCTCGTACGCCGAGGGCACCGCGTCGATACGCGAGACCGGCGGCGCGGCGACCTTCGTCCGGTTCGCGTTCAACGACTTCGCGGGCTTCCTCACCGGCTGGGTGCTCTTCCTCGACTACCTGATCGTGATCGCGCTCTCGGCGCTGTTCTTCCCGCACTATCTCGGCCTCGCGCTCGGCATCGACGTGATCGCCCGCCATCCGGGCGACGTCATCGCGGCGTGCGTGCTGGTCTCGCTGATCGGCGTGTCGCGGCTCACGCGGCGTACGAAGCTCTACACGTTCGGCATCGCGGTCGCAGTGCTCGATCTCGTCACGCAGGTGCTGCTCGTGCTCCTCGGCTTCGCGCTCCTGTTCTCCGGGAGCGCGCTCACGCGCGGCCTGTCGCTCGGCACGTCGCCTTCGTGGCACGCGATCGCATTCGCCCTGCCGCTCGCGATGCTCGCCTACACGGGCCTCGAGACCGTCGCCAACCTCGCAGAGGAGGTCCGGCGGCCGGGCCGCGACCTGCCGCGCAGCCTCTTCAGCGCGATCTCGGGCGTCGTCGTGATCTACGTGCTGATCGCGCTCGTGGGGCTCTCGGCCTTCCCGGCGCCGCACGGAGCCACCGCGCTCGGCACCGACTGGCTGCGCGCGCCGCTGATGGGCATCGTCTCGGCGGTGCAGTTGCACGTCCCGCACTGGTTCGGCCGGGTGTTGCGCGTCTACGTCGGCCTGACCGGAGCGCTCGTGCTGCTGTCGGCGGCGACCACGTCGATCTCCGGCTTCGGCAGGCTCGCGTACTCCCTCGGCGAGCACGGGCAGCTGCCGCGTGTGTTCGGACGGCTGCACCGGCGCACGCTCGTCTCGCCGGAGTCGGTCGTGGCGGCCTGCGTGATCGCGATCGCGCTGCTGCTCGGCACCTCGTTCCTCACGAACCCCGTGACGTTCCTCGCGAGCCTCTTCAGCTTCGGCGTCCTGCTCGCCTTCACCGCCGCGCAGCTCGCGGTCGTGCGCCTGCGCCGCACGCAGCCGGATCTCCGGCGCCCATTCCGGGTTCCGCTGAACGTTCGCGTCCGCGGCGTCGCCGTGCCGGTTCCGTCTCTCGTCGGGGCCTTCCTCACGGCGAGCGTGTTCGTCGTCTCGATGGCGACGCACATCGGCGCGCGCTACGGCGGCCCGGCGTGGCTCCTCGCCGGGCTCGTCGTCTACCTGCTCGTGCGCCGCTCGAAGGGCGCGGGCCTGCTCGAGCACGTCGTCTCGGCCGACGAGCACGTGCTCCCGCCCGAGGCGGTGTTCTCGCGGATCCTCGTGCCGATGAAGCTGGGCCAGATCGGCGAGGAGATGGTGGCGACGGCGGTCAAGCTCGCCGAGGACGGCCGGGCCGTCGTGGAGGCCGTGTTCGTGATCAAGGTGCCGCTCGACCAGCCGCTCGACGCGCCCCTCGTCGACCTCGAGGAGCAGGCAGCGGCGTCGCTCGCCGAGGCGGCCGCGCTCGGTCGCGACCACGGCGTCGAGGTCGTGTGCCGGACGGTGAGGGCACGCGCGCTCGGCGACGCGATCGTCGAGGCGGCCGCGGAGAGCGGGGCGGACCTGATCGTCCTCGGCTCGTCGCCCCGTTGGCGACGCCAGTCGCGCTTCTTCTCGCCGACCGTCGACTACGTGCTGCGCAAGGCATCGGCCGAGGGCCTGATCGTCGCCTTCCCGCAGGGCATCCTCGAGGACGCGTGAGCGTCGGCCCGCGCTACGCTGCGTCTGCAATGAAGGCGCTCGTCATCGGTTGCGGCAGGGTCGGTGCGACCATCGCGCTCAACCTCCACAGGGAGGGGTGGGAGGTGGTCGTCGTCGACGAGAACGAGGACGCCCTCTCGCGCCTCGGGGAATCGTGGCGGGGCGCGTTCGTCGTCGGGCACGGCATGGACACCGACCTCCTGCGGCAGGCCGGCATCGAGGACGCGGATGCCGTCGTCGCCGCTACCGACGGGGACAACACGAACATCGTGATCGGCCAGGTCGCCCAGAAGCGCTTCGACATCGGCTGCGTCGTCGTGCGCGTGCTCGATCCGGCGCGCGCCGAGTTCTACGCCGCGCGCGGGATGCGCACCGTCTGCCCGACGTCGGTTGCGATCGACGCGCTGATGGAGACCGTGCGCACCTGCGACGTGCCCCGCCTGGAAGTTCTCTGATGTACGTGATCGTCGCCGGCGGCGGCAAGGTCGGCGCGAACGTCGCACGCTCCCTCATCCGCCTCGGGCAGGAGGTGACGCTGATCGAGCAGCGGCGGGACCGCTTCGAGCGGCTCGAGGACGAGTTCGAGCACCAGGTGCAGCGCGGCGACGCGACGGAGCTCTTCGTGCTCGAGCGGGCCGGAATCACCCGCCCGCCGGACATCGTGCTCGCGCTCACCGGCGACGACGAGGACAACATGGTCATTTGCCAGCTCGCGAGGGAGAAGTACCTCGTCCCGAAGGTGATCGCGCGCGTGAACGACCCCCGCAACCAGGCGCACTTCGACCTGCTCGGCATCTCCCCGACGATCTGCGCGACGTCGAGCATCATGGCGCTCGTCGAGCACGAGGTGCCGGAGCACGACCTGATCCACCTCCTGGAGCTGCGCAAGGAGAACCTCGAGATCGTCGAGGTGCAGATCACCAAGGGATCGCCGGTCGCGGGAAGGCGCGTCGAGAGCCTCGAGTTGCCCGAGGGCGCCCGGCTGATCTCGGTGATGCGCGAAGGGCAGGCGGAAATCGCTGTGGGGTCGACGACGCTCCAGGCCGGCGATCAGGTGCTGGCGATCCTCGAGCCCGGCAAGGAAGACGAGCTCCGCCGGGTTTTGCTGAACCGCTAGATGAACCGCGTCGCGCTGCTCGCGGTCTCGACGACCGCCCTCGCGCTCGGCCTCTGGGCCGGAGCGGCGTCCGGCGGCCGCGACGCCGCGCACGCCCTCTCGTTCCAGCAGGTCGTGAGCGGCCTTGCCTCGCCCGTCGACGTCGCGTCGGCGCCCGGCGACCCCTCGACGCTGTACGTCGTCGAGCAGCAGGGCACGATCAAGATCGTGAAGGGCGGCCGGGTGACCGGCACCTTCCTCGACATCCGTGAACGGGTTCGCAGCGGCGGCGAGCAGGGCCTCCTCTCGGTCGCGTTCCATCCGGCCTACGCGCAGAACCATCGCTTCTACGTCGACTACACGGACACGAACGGCGACACGCGCGTCGTCGAGCTCACGTCGGCGAATGGCGTCGGCGTACCGGGCAGCGCCCGGCAGATTCTCTTCGTCCATCAGCCGTACGCGAACCACAACGGCGGCCAGCTCCAGTTCGACAAGGCGGGCTACCTCTACGTCGGCATGGGCGACGGCGGCTCCGGCGGCGATCCGGAGAATCGTGCGCAGAACCTCAAGTCGCGCCTCGGCAAGCTCCTGCGCATCAACCCGACCCGTGCGGGCTCCGCGTGGCAGATCGTCGGTTTCGGGCTGCGTAACCCGTGGCGGTTCTCGTTCGACCGCAAGACCGGCGACCTCTGGATCGGCGACGTCGGCCAGGGCAACTGGGAGGAGGTCGACTACCGCGCGGCGGCGCGGCTCGGCAAGCTCGCCAACTACGGCTGGAGCCGCTACGAGGGACGCGCGACGTTCGACCCCGCGAAGCCGCTGGTGCGCAAGGGCGACCTCGTCTCACCGCAGTGGGTGTACTCGCACGCCGACGGCTGCTCGATCACCGGCGGCTACGTCTACCGCGGCTCGAGCGGCCCGGCCGCCGCGGGGCGCTACTTCTTCGGCGACTACTGCAGCGGCACGATCTGGTCGTTCAAGGCCGGCAAGGGGCGGGCCTCCGCTCCGGCGGCGATGGGCAAGATCGCGAACCTGTCGTCGTTCGGCGAGGACGGCAACGGCGAGCTCTACGCCGTCAGCACCGACGGTGTGTTGTACATGCTGCGCCCATAGCGCTCTCGCACCCCGTCACGGACGTGTCCCCGGCAGCCACGTCAGGTGCCAGGCACCAAGACATGTCTGTTGGAGGCAAACGCAGGCGGCCGCGAGGCGCCCTCACACCTGTGTGTCCCCGGCAGCCACGTCAGGTGCCAGGCACCAAGACATGTCTGTTGGAGGCCAGGGACGCGAAGCGACCTACGCCCCGCGTTTGCGGCGCACCTGCGGCCCCTGCGTGCCGAGCGCGGCGTACGCGAGCGCCTGTAGCGACTCGTTGAGCGCGGCGAGCTCGCGTGTGAGGCGCAGGAAATGCTCGTCGTGGTCGAGCCGCTTGTTCATCCGGCCGAGCTCGTCGCCGATCCGGTCGAGCCGCTCGAGCAGGACGTCGAAGCGGCGATCGGAGAGATCAGTGCGCTCCATGCCCCGCATGGTAGACCGCCGCGGCCGCGCCGAGCTCGTCCCGAGTGCGGACGACGGTCGCTCCGTCGCCGAGCGCCGCGAGCACCTCGTCGAGCGTCCCGACGACCTCGACGCGCCGCGACGCGCCGGCGTGGGCCAGCGCGATGTCGGCGAGCTCGCGCGGGGCGTCCGTGAAGACGCCGATGTGCGCGCCCGCCGCGTGGAGCCGGCGCAGGACCGTCCCCGTGTCGCCGTGCGGCCTGAAGTACACCGGCCCGCGGTCGGCGGCGAAGCGCTCCAGCAGAGGCCGCCAGTCGCCCAGCCGCTCGTCGAGTTGGGCCGCCGCCTCGGCGCGGTCCTCCGGCACGTCGAGATCGACATGCGTCCGTCTCGCCGCGTCCTCCAGCCAGTCCCGCCAGAGCGGCCGCGTGTCCGCCAGGACGGCGTCGAGGTCGAGGGCGAGAGCGTCCATCCGGGTCGATGCTAGACTCGCGCCCTCAAACCGGCGAGCGGTAAGGGAACTCCGGTGCAAAGCCGGGACGGTCCCGCCGCTGTAAGGGGAGACGCTTCCCCACCACGTGCCACTGGGCCTCACGAGGCTCGGGAAGGCGGTGGGGGAGGGCGCCCCAAGTCAGAAGACCTGTCGCTCGCCGCGAAACCCGAACCCCTCGCGGAAGGAGGATTCGACGTGCTTCGCCGTTCTCTCATTGTCGTCGCCGTGCTCGCTGCGGCTCTCGCGGTGGCGCCCTTTGCCGCCGCTGCCGTCGTGCACATCCGGGTCGAAGGCAAGACGCTGACGATCTTTGGTCCGACCGAGCCCCGCGTGGTCGCAACGACGCCGCTCGACGCGCTCCAGGCCGCCGCCACGGCGGGCGAGTTCTACTACCACGTCACCGCATCGTCGTTCGGCAACTACGTCGACCAGGTCGGCCTCTACGGCGGCTCCGGCTCGGCAGGGTGGGTCTTCAAGGTGAACGGCGTCTCGCCGCCCGTCGGCGCCGACCAGGTGCAGCTGAAGGACGGCGACGTCGTCGAGTGGTACTACGCGACGTTCGGCCCGACCGGCGGCCCGCCGACGCTCGTGCTGAAGCCGACCGCGAAGGGCTGCTACGCCGCAACCGGCAGCGACGACACCGGCGCGCAGAAGGTGCCGGCCGGGCTCGTCTACCACATCGGCACGAAGACGATCCCCGCAGCCGCCGGCCGCATCTGCCCGAGGCAGCCGCACGGCCTCGTCTGGGCGACCGCGCCCGGCGTCGTGCGCTCGAACCGCCTGCCGTGATTCGCGCCTCCCTCGTCGCCGCCGTCGTCGCCGTCTCGCTCCTCGCGGGCTGCGGCGGCGGCGACACGGACGGCGGCACCGCGACCCTGTGGGTGACCCGCGACGAGGGCCGGACGATGCTCCTCACGCGCACGGTGCCGGCGCACGAGAGCGTGTTGCAGGCGCTCGAGCGCTCGGCGAAGGTGTCGACGCGCTACGGCGGCCACTTCGTCCAGGCGAGCGCCGGTCTCTCCGGCTCGATCGGCAGCCGGCACGACTGGTTCTACTTCGTGAACGGCGTCGAGGGCGACCGCGGCGCGGCCGACTACCGGCTGCGCGACGGCGACGTCGTCTGGTGGGACTACCGCGACTGGGGCAGGTACGGGCAGAGGGTTCCGGCCGTCGTCGGTGCGTTCCCGGAGCCGTTCGTGCCCGGCTACGAGGGCAAGGGGGGGATGACGATCGTGCCCGCCCCCGCCACGCCCGTCGTGCGCCGGATCGCGCGGCTCGTGCACGCGAAGACGATCGCACCCGAGGCCACGACGCGCGTCACCGGCG
>ORJL011075039.1_pt1 | contig 13978 bp, 11 predicted proteins | sample 1779941 | NCBI WGS metagenome assembly ORJL01 (sample SAMEA104232317, study PRJEB22302) | groundwater metagenome | biome: forest; feature: aquifer; material: groundwater | place: USA | collected 2011-08-07 | depth 5.8 m
GCAACCGCTGGACCAGGGCGGCTATTTTGATTTAGTGCCTTTAGATGTGGCACAGGACTTAAGGCGGGATACGATATTGACTCTGCAGGCCTTAGGCATCAATGTTGAATACAGCCATCATGAAGTTGCGGCAAGCCAGCATGAAATTGATTTGCGCTATACCGATGCTTCGACCATGGCGGATAATGTGATGACCTATCGCTTGGTGGTTAAAGAGATTGCGCGCCAGCACGGCGTATATGCTACTTTTATGCCTAAACCCATATTTGGTATTAATGGCTCGGGCATGCATGTGCACCAGTCATTATTCACCGCCTCTGGCGGAAAAGGCGCAAGGAACGCATTTTTTGATACTAAAGATAAATACCACCTTTCAGATATAGGTAAGTCTTACACTGCCGGCCTTCTTAAGGCAGCTCCGGAAATTACCTCTATTACCAGCCAATGGGTTAATTCTTACAAACGCCTTGTCCCCGGTTACGAAGCGCCTGTTTATATCTGTTGGGCCCAGATGAACCGTTCAGCTTTGATCCGTGTGCCGATGTATAAGCCGGGGAAAGAAAAGGCAACGCGCATTGAATACCGCTCGCCCGACCCGGCTTGCAATCCTTATCTTGCATTTTCGGTAATGCTGGCTGCAGGATTGGAAGGCGTGGAAAAAAAATATAAAATACCTGATCCGGCAAACGATAATATTTATCATATGAGCGAAGAAGAAAAAAACACTGCCGGTATAAAATCATTACCCGAGGATTTGCTTGAGGCAATAAAGATTACCGAGAGCAGCAAGTTAGTCAAAGAATGTTTGGGAGATAAGGTTTTCGAGCATTTCATCCGTAATAAAAAGATGGAGTGGGATGAATACAAGGCTCAAGTTACGCAATACGAGATAAATAAGTATTTACCTATACTTTAATTTAAGGTTAAGGCCAAGGTTAAGATATGGTTAGAGCAAGGAAAAGAAAAGATACTTATCAGATTTATATTAAGCAGATTGAGGCGCTTTCTAAAGTAGCAAATTTAATTACCTCAGGGCTGTATTTAGAGGAACTTCTGCGCCTGATTGTCCATGTGACTGCCGAGATTATGAATTCCAAGGTTTCTTCTTTAATGCTCCTTGACCCCGATAAAAAAGAATTGGTGGTTCGCGCCACGCAGTCAATTTCCGAGGCCTACAATAAAAAGCCCAATATAAAATTAGGAGAGGGAATCGCGGGCATAGTTGCCCGGGATAATAAACCGATATTCATTTTAGATGTTAAAAAAGACAACCGTTACCTGAATCAGGATATTGCCAAAAAAGAAGGGTTATGCTCTCTGGCTAGCGTGCCCCTGACTGTAAAGGGAAGAGTTATAGGCGTGCTTAATTGCTATACTTCCAAGAAACATAAATTCACCAAGCCTGAATTGGACGTTTTAACTGCTTTAGCTAATCAGGCAGCGGTGGCGATTGAAAATGCAGAGTTAAGCCTGCGGGCGCGCAGCGCCGAAGAAGCCCTCCTGAACCGTAAACTCGTTGAGCGGGCAAAAGATATCCTCTCGCAAGAAGCGAATATATTACCTTCCGAGGCTTATAGATTAATCCAAAAACAGAGTATGGACAAGCGTAAATCCATGCGAGAAATTGCGGAAGCTATTATCCTGGCCAAAGAAATAAAGAGCAAAGGGCCCGGATAAATAAGCGATTTACTATGCGCAAAGAAAATCTCCGCCTGGCAATAGCCCAGATAAATTGCACGGTTGGTGACTTAGAGGGCAATTCCCGCAAGATTATTGACCATTTGCAAAGAGCAAGAGGTTTTGGGGTAGATATCATCTCTTTTCCCGAATTAGCAATAACGGGTTACCCTCCGGAGGACCTTTTGCTCAAGCCTAAGTTTGTCAAGGATAATTTAGATCAGCTAAATAAAATAGCCAAACATACAAAAGATATTATAGCCATTGTGGGTTTTGTAGATAAAAAAGAAAATGAAATCTACAATGCAGCAGCCGTAATTTATAATGGCAAAGTAGAAGGGGTATGCCATAAAATGTTCCTGCCGAATTACGGCGTTTTCGATGAAAAGCGTTATTTTGCGGCTGGATCTAAGCCGTTGGTTTTTTCCGCCGCAATACGCGGCGGATCCGCAAATCGTTCTGGCGGAAGGTTCGCTAAGTTTATCTTTGGCGTCAATGTATGCGAAGATATATGGCATCAGGAAGGGCCGACAAGAGAACAGGCTAAACAAGGGGCAAAGATAATCTTTAACATCAATGCTTCTCCTTATCATGCAGGAAAAGTAAAAGAGAGAGAAGAAGCTATCCGTAAACAAGCCGAGCGAAACCGCCTCATTATATGCTATAACAATTTGATCGCAGGCCAGGATGAATTGATTTTTGATGGCCAGAGCATGATTGTGGATAGCCATGGCAAAATAATAAGCAGGGCAGAGGCATTTAAAGAGGATATGTTAATAGTAGATCTGGATATACCATTAAGCAGGGCGGGAGTAACAAAAAACACTGTTACTATTACAGGCAGCTTAACTTATAAAGAGAGGGCTGCTTTAGTTAAAAAAGAAATCAAGGCCTTGGAGCCTATTGCAGAGATTTATCAGGCTTTAATTTTAGGGCTGCGCGATTATATAGTGAAGAATGGTTTTCAGAAAGTAGTTGTGGGTTTAAGCGGAGGCATTGATTCCTGTTTAGTTGCTGCCCTTGCAGTAGATGGCTTAGGCAAAGACAATGTGATTGGGGCCTATATGCCTTCGCAATATTCTTCGCGTGAATCCGAAGAAGATGCCCGGCAACTGGCAGAAAATTTACAGATTAAACTCTTAGTTATTCCTATCGAAGAAATATTCAAGGCATATTTAACTACTCTCCAGACGCAATTTGCCGGATTGGAAATAAATATTACCGAAGAGAATTTACAGGCGCGCATCAGGGGGACTCTGCTTATGGCGCTTTCTAATAAATTTGGCTGGATAGTCTTGGCCACAGGCAATAAGTCCGAGATGAGCACAGGTTATGCCACGCTTTACGGAGATATGGCAGGAGGGTTTGCCGTAATTAAAGACGTCCCGAAAACATTGGTCTACAAATTAGCCCGCTACAGGAATTCTTTGCGCCCGGTTATCCCTGAGCGCGCCCTGACTAAAGCGCCTAGCGCAGAGCTAAGGCCCAATCAGAAAGATACTGATTCATTACCTGCCTATGAGACCCTGGATCCGATCCTAAAGGCTTATATCGAAGAGGATAAAGAGTTAAACAGGATTGCCTCCCTGGGTTTTGATAAAGCAATAGTTGCGCGCGTCTTAAATATGGTAGACAAAAGCGAATACAAGCGCAGGCAATCCCCCCCCGGTATTAAGATTACGCCAAAGGCCTTCGGTCGCGACAGAAGAATGCCCATCACTAATAAATATAAAGGATAAAATAATTAAGGGGAAGGGGCCGGTGCCTGTCCCTAATGAATATGCCTGAAAAAAGTTTAAAACAACTCCTGCTTAAGAGCCTTTCCCAAGATAAATGGCTAAGAATCGGCACAAAGAAGAGGGCAGGGGTGTTGGCTCCTTTATTTTCTGTTTATTCCCAAAAGAGCATAGGGATAGGCGAGCTTGGGGATTTGAAGCTGTTAATAGATTGGGCTAGATTAAGCGGCAATTCTATAATTCAGCTTCTGCCTTTAAACGAGCTCGGTTCTCTTTTCTGCCCTTATGACTCCATAAGTTCTTTTGCCCTTGAGCCGGCATATGTATCTTTAGAGGATATCCCCGGAGCAAATAAAAGCCCTATTAAGTCAAGGATCAATCAGCTTAAGAAAGAATTTCCCACAGCTAAAGCGCATATAGACTATCGGATAAAGAAAGCAAAACTTAATGTACTCCGGGATATATTTAATGAAGAAGGCCAACCTGCATCTCAAGAGTTTAAAAAATTTGTAGAAAACAACGGTTATTGGATTAATGATTTTGCAATATTTAATGTCCTCAGGGATTATCACAAAGGCGCACCCTGGTATGAATGGGAAGATAAATATAAAAACCGCAATATATCACAGCTTGAGGCGTTTCGCAAAGAACATGAAAAGGAAATTGTGTTTCAGATTTGGGTTCAGCGGCAACTCTATAAACAGTTTAAAGTAGTTAAAGCATATGCCGAAGCAAAAAAGGTTTTGCTAAAAGGCGACCTGCCCTTTCTTGTTTCCCGGGATAGCGCAGATGTCTGGGCGCACCCTGAGTTTTTTAAATTAGAATTTGCAGCAGGCGCACCTCCTGATATGTATTGCGCAAAAGGGCAGCGCTGGGGTATGCCTACGTATAATTGGGAGAGGGTATCCGGCGATGATTATAGATATTTAAAGGAGAAACTTAAGTATGCCCAGGAATTCTACGACATTTTGCGCATAGACCATGTAGTAGGCTTATTCCGTATCTGGAGTATAGCTTATAACGAGCCCTTGGAGAATCAGGGCCTGCGCGGTTTTTTTGACCCGCAAGATGAGAGTAAGTGGGAGAGGCAGGGCAGGACGATATTATCCGTGATGCTTGAGAGCACAAAGATGCTTTTATGCGCTGAAGACTTAGGGGTAATACCAAAAGTATGCACCCAGGCGCTGCAAGAATTTGGCATACCCGGTAACGATGTTCAGCGCTGGATGAAGGATTGGAAAGTAAAACATGATTTTCTGGTTCCCGGCGATTACCGCGCCCTTTCTGCAGCGATGTTATCCACCCATGATACCACGAATTGGCTAGCGTGGTGGGAGAATGAAGCAGGGACAATTGATGAAGAGCTTTTTAAAAGAAAGTGCGCTGAGCGGGGAATAGATTATGCCGCAGTTAAGGGAAATTTATTTGATTTAAGCCGCTCAAAGCACGGCAGGTTACGCTGGTTAAATAGCGTAACCTCCGGTGATATTTTGGCAGCTATTTTAGGCAGAAGAAGAGAAGAAGTAGCGGATTTTATCGAGATGTACGAAAATACCTTTCAAGAGAAAGAAAGGCTGTGGAGAACTTTAAAGATATCCGGCTCAATGCAGAAGAGCGCAAATAGGAAGGTTATCAGCGCTGCATTAAAGATGGCCCTGGAATCGAGAGCCATTTTTTGTATCCACTCGATATTAGATTGGCTAAACTTAGCCGCTATACTTAAAGGAGATACGCATCAATACAGGATAAATACGCCGGGAACAATAAGTGAAAAGAATTGGTCTTTGGTTATTCCTATTCCGCTTGAGGAATTACTTAAGCATAAGGTTACAAAAGAGGCCAAGAAGATGATTGCTTCTTCGGGCAGAAAATGAATCTTAGATTCTTCGCCACATTGCCTTGAATCTTAGAATTTGGACTGCACCCCCTAAAACTGTAATTTTGTATTACAGACAGAGGGGTTTTAGTCCAGTCCCATTGGGGAGCAAATTCGATGATCCTATACCTACACCGACTCCCGACTCAGCAGTCATCTTTTTCCATAAATCTATCTATGCATCTGCATTGATAAGTGACAAGAGATTTAATATTTTTATCCTCTCCAAAAACCACTCTTTCTTTAAAAAAATGACTTGACAAATAGCAAGTCAGATATTAAGATAATACCATTAGTAAGGAAGAGGGGGTTTATGAGCGTGCGTAAAAATAAAGTTTTTAAGGTAGTTCCGGCAGAAAAGTATAAAGAACTGACAGGGGCCCTGTATAAGTACCGCCAGGCGCATAATATGAGCCAGGAAGATTTGGCTCGGCTTATCGGAACCTCGGTTTTTAGCATTTGTCGCTGGGAGCGGGGCAAGCATTACCCAGCGCAGGGCAACATAAAACTGATGAAATTACTAGGGGTATTGTGAGGAATATCCAGGCATTTTCGCTGATAGAGCTAATTCTGGTAATCGCCATAATCGTAATTTTAACGGCAGTACTTACGCCGCTAGTTAATTCTGAAAAATACGCGTTAGAGGCAGAAACACAGAAGCTTCTGGTTGATATAAGACAGGCCCAACAATTTGCCATGGCGCAAGAGAACAGCTATTCTTATTACGGGATAAGTTTTTTTGCTAATCTGGGCCCGTCAAACAACCGTTGCGGGTATAAAATCGAGCGTTACGAGCCGGTTAATGTAGCTTTGCCTATATCTGTTCCTCCGAATGTACCAACGATTGTAAAAAGTGCCTTGGCTACAGATAATCCCTTAATCTTGGACGAGGATTTGTTTTTTGACAGCAGGGTTACATTTGACGCAAACAGTGAAATCGGGCCGCATAATCGCAACCAAAAAAGGATCGTTTTTACTCTTGTTGGCTCTGCTACCACTGACGGTAACACACTTATTACAGTAGGCACAAGCGATACCATAACCCTTAAGGCAGGCGGCTTTCAACATAGCATTACCATTGCCCCTGTTACCGGATATGCGGAAATTAACTAAATTACAGGATGAAGCGTTTAGTTTGCTGGAGGTAGTACTGACGCTGTTAATAATTGCCGTGGCTCTGGTTGGAGCAAGTGATATATTTTCCACAGGCTGGCGCGGGACAATCAAAGATAAAAGCCGCTTGATTGCTTGTAACCTTGCCCAGGATATGATGGAAGAAGTTAGTAGCAAGAATTGGGGAAGTAGCACTGCTATTCCTGCTGTGCCGCTGGCGAACACGAGAAATCCTGCGTGGGAAGTTATTGACGACTACAATAACTTCACAGAAACTCCTCCGCACACCATTGACAACCAGGCGCTAGACGGCAGAGTCGCGGTTCCCCTCGGCGGAGCAAAAATAGATTACAGTAGTTTCCAGCGCAATGTTACGGTTAGTTATTGGGATCCAGCGGCTCTTAAAACTACAACTAACCCTACGGATTATAAATGTATTACTGTAAATGTATTATATTCGGCGCAAAAGAGTTTCGCCACCCCAAATTTTACTTATACGATTACAACGATTATGACTAACCATTAATTTTTTAAGGCGATACCAAAGGAATTATTTATGCAGGAAAAAAGGAGATACGCCCGTATCAAAGATAAGCTGGTGGTCTATTGCTTCATGAGCCGCGAGAAATTGATAGAAAAAATAGAGAGAAGCGAAGATATCTCTATCGGCGGCATAAAGATCAGCATCCCCAAAGAAGCATTAGAAGGGGAAATAGTTGACCTAAGGATATATTTTTTTAATGATTCTATTCCGGTTAATACAAAAGGCAAGATTATCTGGAAAGGGAAGGCAGAGGATAAAACCGAGCAGCAGGATTACGGCAAAGAGGAATATTTTGCCGGTATTGAGTTCTTCGATTTAAGCAGGGAGGGCCAAGAGAGGACTACCCGGTATGTGGACAAGAAAATATCAGAGAAAAAAGGGTTTACTCACGGCAGTTAAAAATAAAACTGCATATAAAGAGCTGCTCATTGGCCTTGACCTGGGCAGCAGTGCAGTAAATATTGCGCAGCTACATTTCAGGGCCAGCGGAAAAGATACGCTTAAGGCCGCCGGTTTCGAGATACCGCCCGGGCTTTCCGATCAGGCAAAGGAGAAGTTTATCGTTGAAGGCATAAAAAGGCTGATTACCGAAAACAGGATTAGCGGTGTTCAGGCCTGTGTCGCTATACCAGACAGCGAGGCTTGCGTGCGTTCCATTACCGTTCCGCATATGCAGCAACAAGAACTTCCGGAGGCATTAAAATGGGCCAGCAAACGTTTTGTGGCTTATCCTTTGGAAGAGATAAGCATGGCATATAAAGTAATCGGGGAGGCCGAGGAGGCAGGGACAAAAAAGCTTAAGGTGGTATTACTTGCGATTCAGAAGTCTTTCTTTCAGAAGCAGCTGGATTTACTACAGAAGACTGGATTAAAGATTGTGGGAATAACCAGCGGGTCTTTTGCCATCGGGAATATGCTTTCTTTAAGTAATAAGCCGATGAAGAGTACGGTAGTGGCGATGGATATCGGCTCTGGCGGCACCAGTATTACCTTTTTTCAGGATAATCACCTGGTTTTTACCAGATATATTCCTGAAGGACAGGATAGTTTTGACGAGGCGCTACGGGAGATAAGCGGAGCGAGAGAACTTAAGGCTAAGCTCGGCGTAACGGTTTCTGATGCAAACGCCGCCCAATCGGATTTAGAGCTATCCAAATATACAGTTGCGGCACAGGATTATTTGGGTAAGTTGGTAAGGGAGTTAAGCCTGTCTTTTAGCCACTACAGCCAGATTTCGCATGGAAACCTGGCTGAAAAAGTAATCCTTTACGGCGCAGGTTTAGGATTACGCGGATTGGATAGCGCCCTAGAGAAAGAAATTAAGCTGCCGGTAAGGCTTATAGAGCCGCAGGAAACAGTGTTTACAAAAGAGCAGATGGCTCAGGCAAAAACTATTCCTAACTTTGGCGCCTTTGCTGTTTCCTTAGGTTTGTCCTTGGAGACAGGAACAAGCCCTGATTTACTTCGTAAGGAAAGAAAGTTAAGGATAGGCGGGCTTCTGATCGAACAGGTACCGAAGAGGTTCATTATCATTGCCGCTTCATTAGTTATCTTGTGTTTTGTTTGGCTCTTGGGCGTCAATATTATTTCCGGATTTCGCTTAAAGGACGCGCGTTTCAGGTTAAATCAATTGCAGTCAGGAAATACCAGGCTGGCTGTTTTAACGCGCACCGTTTTGGGCTTAAAGGCGCGTAAGGAATTGTTTGAGAACATTTACGGAGCGGAATTTCCTTTTCAAGATATATTGCTTAAGCTTAACAGCGCCCTGAATAATAAGACGAATCTGATATTAAACTCCTTAAGTATTGAGGGGCAGAAGCCAGGATTTATTATGGTGATGCACGGAGAGATTGAGGATATTCCGGATATGCCGGCAACCCGGACCCTTACGGATTTTATCGCATTATTGGATAATACAGGGTATTTTGATAAAATCAACCCTTCGATAGAGCAGGGCGTAAGTACGGGAAAAAAGAGCCGTGTCTTGATTTTTACAATTAAGAGTCCTTTGAAGATGTAAAAGAAGAAATACGATGGCCAATAAAATAGACACCAAGAAATTTGCGGTATTGTTTATTCTGGCACTGCTCTTTCTTGCGGTTACCAATGTCTTTATACCGCTGTGGAAAAGAAATGCCAGGCTTAATACGGAGGAAAAAGGTCTCAGGAAAAAAGTGCAACTGCTCCGGAATGCCTTGGAGGATAATACCCGGCTCAACGATGTTCGGGAACGGGCAAGTAAGCTTGAGGATTTTCTAAAAGAACGGATACCGTCCAGAGAATCTCTCCCGGAGTTGACAGAATTACTCGGCAAAGGCGCGGCAGAATGCGGAGTAGTTATCAATTCTATTCACACCGACAATCCCCAAACAGTAAAGGCATACTCGGATGCCTTAAAGGCCGATTTCAGCTACGATGCCTTTGAAATAATATTATCATTGCGCTCAAGCATCTTGGGCCTAGCCAAATACTTGGCATGGTTAAGACAGCAGCCGCGGTTGATCAGTATAAAAAAAATAGAGCTAAGCAGCCAGTTAGAGGAAAATGAACCGATGGTGAGTTCGCTTACCCTTCAGGGTTATGCTTTAGATCCGGAAAAAATGCGCGCAGCTGTAATTCCCGAAGATTTTATGCCCGACGTCCCTGAAATCTTAGGAATGGTTTCTTTGCCTAAGCTTGAGAAAAACGAATTAAAAAAAATACTTGCCATACAGGATATTGTCATTGAGTCAAGGCAGGATCCGCTGAGTGCCGCAAATGAGCCGAAAGAAGATAATCTTGTTCTTAGCGGGATAGTGCTAAGCAGAAACGGCAAGGCATCGGTTGCGGTAATAAACGGCCAGTTAGTTAAAGAGGGGCAGAGTATCGGGAATTATAGGCTGGAAAAAATAGAAGAGGATAAGGTTATCCTTAAGAAAGGGGCAGCGCAGGTCAGGCTAGTTCTGAAGAAAAAACAAGAAATAACAATAGAAGCGCAACGAACCACGCCTCAACCAGTACGTACAATACATTAGTAAGGCAGTAAGATAAAAACGTGAGAATGGAGAGAAGAAAATGAGAAAAAGCACTATCCTTATTTGCTGTATCATGTTTGGCCTCTCCGTAGTTTGGTCTTTGGCAGCAGATGTTCCTCCTCCCAGTGAACGGGTCACGATTAATTACGCGGATGCGCTTTTAAGCGATGTAGTCAGGAGCCTTGCCGACGAAACTAAGCTTAACATCGTCATGGGGAAAGATATTACGGGAACAGTTACCGTGCACTTGGTGGATGTCCCTCTGGAGAATGCCTTAGATTCCATCCTTATCTCTAACGGCTATACCTATGTAAAAGAAGGGGAACTTTTACGGATTATCCCGCTTTCGGATACGATGACAACAACCATGGGAATGGTCACCGAAGTCTTTACGCTTAAATACGTCGATGCAGATGAAGTCAGGCAGGCAGTCGAGAAGATGATAAGCAAAGACGGCCTGACTAAAGTCTTTAATACTTCTTCGAATAATCCAGTTACTTCAGGTAGCACTGCTTCAGGTAATACCGCTAACCCAGCTTCTATTTATACTGTTTCGTCTCTATCTTCCACTAATATTAAGCCGCGTGCGAATATAATTATAGTCAGGGACTATCCGAGCATCATCGCGGATATAAAGAAGATTGTGAGGCAGCTTGATAAAAAGCTTCCGCAGATAATCATTGAAGCAAGGTTCATTGAAGTTGACCTGACTAATACGGATAAGATGGGCGTTGACTGGACGATAAGTGCAGCGCTTTCCGGAGCAATCGCACCCATGACATTCCCTTTCACCAACAATAGGAAGGCCCTAGACCCTAAGGGTTATTTTATTCCGCAGCCAGGCGCTGCTGACACAAATTTTTCGCTAAACCGGATCTTCCCAAACGTAATAAATTCTAATTTCAGCTACGGGATGCTCAATTTTGCGCAAACACAGGCAGTGCTTAACTTATTGCAACAAAGAAAAAAGGTTACGCTTATTTCCTCTCCTCGCGTGGCAGTGGTGCACGGCGAAGAAGCTACGATCAGCGTTGGCACCAGCTATCCGATACCGGAATACAGTTATAACAGTTTAAATGGCCAGCCGATCGTCAGCGGATATCAGGAGCAGAAGATCGGGATTATCCTGCGTGTAACGCCTTATTTGGAAGAAGATGGAAAGGATATCCTGATGCAACTGCATCCCGAGGTCAGCGAAATCACAAGTTTCGTCGGGCCGAATAATGAACGGCCGGTCGTCTCCACCAAAGAAATAGATACGAGTGTGCGGGTACACGATGGCCATACAATTGTTATGGGGGGCTTGATTAAAGACCAGATTACCACTATCAACAATCGTGTTCCTTTTTTGGGGAGTATCCCGATTTTAGGCGCTCCCTTCCAGTATAAAAGTAAAGCGTATACCCGCACGGAGCTCCTGATTTTTATTACCCCGCATATTATTACTACGGTGGATGAAATGGTAGATAAACCGCTAAAGGCAAGAGATGTGGAAGAAACATATATGAGGCAGCTTGAAGAAAAACAGTAAAAGAAAAAGCATATGGAAAATAAAAAAATAATTTTTGGAGAATTATTAATAAAGGATGGCCTGATTACTCAGGAACAGCTTGCGCTGGCATTGGAAGAACAGGAGAAAACAGGAAGCCTTTTGGGAGAGGCGTTGGCAAAACTCCATTTTATAAAAGAAGATAAGCTAGCCCGTTTCTTGAGCAATTATTTGGGGATTGAATTCGTAGAGCTGACTTCTCTAAAAATTGCCCCGGAGATAATCAAGATTATCTCCCCTGAGCTGGCGCGTAAATTCAGGGTTATCCCCATAGAGAAAAGCGGTAATATGCTTTCCGTCGCTATCTCTAATCCGCAGGATTCTTTTGTAATCGACGAATTACGCCGGCATCTTCAGTTGGGGATAAAGCCGAAAATAGCCACAGCGCATAACATAACCTATGCCTTGGAAAAATATTACGGAGCAAAGGCGGAGCTAAAGGGAATAATTAGTTCCGTAAAGCGGAGTAAGGAAGCTGTTGTGGACCTCAGTGCGATGGCTGGGGAAAGTGAAGTAAGCAAGTTTGGCGAAGATGATGCGCCGACAATCAAATTCATAGACCAGCTTCTTATAGATGCGGTGAGAGACAGGGCAAGCGATATACATATAGAGCCGGCAGAAGAGGTTGCTTATGTACGCTTCCGTATTGACGGCGTACTTAAAGATATAGTCGCACCCCACCGGAATATGCACAATTCTATCGTTTCGCGCATCAAAGTTATATGTAACCTTGATATTGCGGAAAAAAGAATCCCGCAGGATGGAAAATTTGAAAGGAACGTGGAAAATGCCGAATTGGATGTGCGGGTTTCCACCTTTCCTACTATTTATGGAGAGAAAATAGTTATGCGCATTCTGCAGCGTGTTTCTTTAGGGGCAAGCGTGGAGGAGCTCGGCCTTGAAGACGAAGATCTCCGGAAATTTAATGAGTTGATATGCAAGAAGCCACACGGTATAATTTTTGTTACTGGTCCTACCGGAAGCGGAAAGACCACTACGCTTTATGCAGTGTTGGAAAAGATTAAAACGCGCGAAAAGAACATTGTGACTATCGAGGACCCTGTTGAGTACGTGCTTAAGAATATTTCACAGTCGCAGGTCAACGTGAAGGCCGGGATGACTTTTTCCGTGCTTTTGCGCGCGATTCTACGCCAGGATCCCAACATTATCCTGGTCGGGGAAACCCGTGATATGGAAACTGCGGAAGTAGCCATCCGCGCGGCCCTTACAGGACACCTTGTTTTTTCCACTTTGCATACCAACGATGCTACCGGTGCCATCGTGCGGCTGATTGATATGGGGGTAGAACCGTTTTTGGTTTCTACTTCTGTCATCGGCGTGATTGCCCAGAGGTTGCTGCGCGTGATTTGCCAGAAATGCAAGGAAAAAGCGGTTTTGCATCCGGAGTTGGCCATGGAGTTGGGTATAGCCGATACCAGCGTTATTTATAAAGGCCGGGGTTGCGAAAGTTGCGTAGGCACAGGTTATCACGGAAGGATCGGCGTATTTGAAGTCCTGATGATTGAAAACCAAATGAGGGATCTTATCGCCAGGCGTTCATCCGACGTGGAGTTGAAGCGGCTGTTCAGGAAAAACGGGGTAAGTTCCTTAAGGCAGGATGCGATAAAAAAGGCGCTGAAAGGCATTACCAGCGTAGAAGAGGTCTTAAGGATTACAGAAAAAGATGAAATTTTGATTTAGGTGAAGGTATGCAACTGTTTATTTACAGGGTAAAAGACGAGCACGGCAAGGAGATGAGCGGTGAATCCGAGGCAGCAAGCCAGGAAGAGCTGGCAGAGCGGCTGAGTAATATGGGTTATTTTGTCATTGAGGTTCGGTTAAAGAAAGTAGCCGCCATGGAAGAAGATATCTTTATCCGCTTCGCAAAGATAAGCAGGAGAGATCAGATATTCCTCTTGACGCATTTGTACGCGACGCTGAATGTAGGCATAGCGCTTTTAAAGGCACTGGAATCTCTCGGAGAGCATTCGGAGAATAAAAAACTCCGCGCGGTGCTAAAAAAAGTATGCAGTGAATTAGCTTCCGGCTCTTCTTTTGCTAATTCATTGCGCAGCCACCCCAAAGTATTCTCCCCGTTTTTTTGTAGCATGGTCGATGTAAGCGAGTCTACCGGAAAACTCGCGGATGTGCTTAAGGGGTTAGCCGAACATATTGAGAAAGAGGATGAGTTCAACAAAAAAATTATTGCGATGATGATTTATCCAGCGATCTTGATAGTGGTAGCGTTAAGTGTGGTGGCCTTCTTAATGGTCTATATTATGCCCCAGTTTATCAAAATGTTTTCTTCTTCAAAGACTCCGCTTCCGCTGCCTACACTGGTGCTGGTTGTTATAAGTAATTTTCTGCGCCATTACTGGTATTTTATCGTTGGCGGGATAATTCTTATTGTTGCGTTGTTTAAGGTTTGTCTCTGCACAAAGCAGGGTAGGTTCCAGTTTGATAGGTTCA
>ORJL010055126.1_pt1 | contig 13969 bp, 13 predicted proteins | sample 1779941 | NCBI WGS metagenome assembly ORJL01 (sample SAMEA104232317, study PRJEB22302) | groundwater metagenome | biome: forest; feature: aquifer; material: groundwater | place: USA | collected 2011-08-07 | depth 5.8 m
CCCGCCGTTATGGTTACGCCCGCAGCCGGAGAGGTTATCCTGACAGCAGGGGCTGCCGCAGTTGTAGTGGCAACCGTTGTCGTTGTTGTTGCCGCTGTAGTCGTTGTTGTTGGCGGTCTTGTGGGGGCGATGGTCGTCGCAGCCGCAGTTGTCGGCGCCGTAGTCGCAGTCGTTGTTGCCGTAGTTACCCTTGTAGAAGTCGTCGCGGCGGGGGTCGTGGTCGTCGCCTTCTTACATCCGACAAGCCCGACACTGACAGCCGCCACAAGCAATACTGCCGTCATCGCCAATGTGCAACGTTTCACTTTCTTATCCCTGTGATCTTCATTCTTCCCGGTGCTCGTTTTTCACTGAGTCCATTTTAACATCCCGTTTTTTCTTTGTCTCAGTAGACTGTTATGTCACTGGCCTTTGGTCCGTGCTTGTATTATGACTCATTCAGTTGAGGGGAAGAAGCAGAGAGGGGGTAACCATCTGGTTACCCCCTCTCCAATCCATCTTAGCTGTGCTGACTGCTACGGCCCCAGATGGCAGCTCTTGCATAATGCGTCGGTGAAGGCCGTATGATCTGGTGTCCGAGGAGGCACAGGGAACTTAGGGGCAGGCGGTACTGGAGTCTCATGGCACACCCTGCACACATCCCTTCCTGCGTGGCTCGCGGGCAGCCGCCGTGGCACACCAGGAGTTGTTGTCGTTGTTGTCGTGGTCGTGGGGGTGGTCGTCGTGGTCGTGGTGGTGGCGGCGGCCACGGTAACAGTCACAGCGGCGGTCACCGGCGGACTCAACGGCGTATGGTTGTTGTTCACCAACTGCACGCCGAAAGTGTGCGACCCGGGAGCCAGATTGTCCCACGTCGCGCTGGTCGCGGGTACAGCCTTATAGGTACCAGCCGCCGACACTGCCGGTTGCCCCGCAGCCGTCGGTATGGTCACGTCCAGGTAGTAGTGGACGTGTCCCTGTCCAGCGGCAGCGGCCCCACCCGCAGGAACGATCTGGAAGTTGGACGCCTCTATGTTCACCGTCACCGAGCCCGCCGTTACGGTTACGCCCGCAGCCGGAGAGGTTATCCTGACAGCAGGGGCTGCCGCAGTTGTAGTGGCAACCGTAGTCGTTGTTGTTGCCGCTGTAGTCGTTGTCGTTGGCGGTCTTGTGGTGGTGGTCGTTGCAGTCGTGGTTGCAGCAGCCACGGTAACAGTCACAGTGGCCGTCACCGGCGGACTCAATGGCGTATGGTTGTTGTTCACCAACTGCACGCCGAAGGTGTGCGACCCGGGAGCCAGGTTATCCCACGTCGCGGTGGTCGCTGGTACGGCCTTATAGGTGCCAGCCGCAGACACTGCCGGTTGCCCGGCAGCGGTCGGTATGGTCACGTCCAGATAGTAGTGAACATGTCCCTGTCCAGCAGCGGCTGTCCCACCGACAGGAACGATCTGGAAGTTGGACGCCTCTATGTTCACCGTCACCGAACCCGCCGGTACGGTTGCGCCCGCAGCCGGAGACGTTATCCTGACCGCAGGGGCCGCCGCGGTTGTCGTCGCGGCGGGTGTCGTGGTGGTCGCCTTCTTACAACCGACAAGCCCGACGCTGACGGCCGCCACGACGACTACCGCCATCACTGCCAATGTACATCGTTTCACTTTCTTACCCTCCGTTTTCAATTGTTGACTGAACTCGCAGTCTCTTTATGCCGTTAAACTGTCTGTTACGTCTCGGTCAACCGATGACCTGACGGCATGAATCCCGCTATCTCACTAATGCATCCCTCCTAATTCGTTTTGCTTTTGGGAAGTCTCCATATTCAGCTCGTGAAACTGAAAGATAGGGCAACCGCTGAGAACGATCACCCGTCGCTAAAATAATTGTAACACCCGGTTTTTCCCTGACCCCGGTGCGCACTGGGATCAAACAATGTCCATGGCTGCAAGAAGGCAATCATGATTATGGGGACGTGCCGCTCCGCTGCTTGTCTTAGGATCACATTGGGAGCGTTGAATTCTCAAAGCCGGGCGCTGCTATCCCTGGTGCCGATGGCGGGTGCCATAGCCCTCTGCTGATCAGCCCTCGGTAGACGTTGTGACGTCAGTCTTGACGTTCTGATACCCCGGCGCTAAGCTGGTTTTGATGACGACCCGAGAAGGAGACTTGCGGTGGCCCAATCAGTCAAAACGAGCAACCATATACATGGACGCCGATTTGCACAAGGCGCTGCGTTTGAAAGCGATCGATCTGTCCCGCTCCGATGTCAGACATTGTGAACGAAGCCGTCAGGGAGTCCCTGGCTGATCATGCCGAGGATATTGCGGCTTTCTGGGTTAGAGAGCGTGAGCCCCTGGTCAGCTATGACGACATGATCCAAAGGCTGAAGAAAGATGGCAGAATATAGAGTCTATTACAAGGAGTCCGTGGAGAAAGATTTCAGGGCAATTCCCAGGAGGACCACCTCACTGGACCGAATTCGGTCATTGACCGTGGAGCCCAGGCCTTCAGGAAGTGAGAAGTTGACCGGCCACGAACGGTACCGCATTCGCCAGAGCCCGTACCGCGTGTTCTAAATGATCCAGGATTGCGAAGTCACTGTTTGGACCATTCGGGTCGGACATCGCAAGGATGAACCAGGGGCATTTTGCTTTTCGTGCCAGCCGCGGGAAATCTGTTAGGATTCAGGTCCGGGGGGAAGTTGCGGGGGTTGTACAGGTCGGCTAAAATGTTGTCCTTCCGCGGGCCGTTAGCTCAAACGGGAGAGCGCTTGGTTTGCATCCAAGAGGTAGGGGGTTCGAATCCCCCACGGTCCACTTCTTGCAAAAGTTAGCTAACCTCAGATTGGGCCGCCTATCTGGTGCAGGACGAAAGTGCTTGCAAAATTAGGTTCCTGCCTTCGATCAAAGCCTGGGATCTACCGGTTCACTCTCGAGGGCAAGGACGCCAAGGACGCACTCATGCACGTTGCGCAGGGGTTCCAGTTTGACAAAGCGCTCCATGGCTTCGATCCCCAGGGCGAACTCCCGCAAAGCGAGAGACCGTTTCGTTGCCACAGACCGGTTTCGCAGGCGCTGCATATTCTCCGGAAGCGTGTACTCCGGGCCGTATATGATGCGAAGATATTCTCTGCCTCTGCACTTCATCGCGGGCTGGACGAGGCCCCGCCGGCCTCTGGCCACAGGTTCCTTTGGCTTGACGACCATCCCCTCTCCGCCACTGTCGGTCAAAGCGGACCACCAATCGGCCGCATTCCGTGACTCGCTCTCATCAGCCAAGTTGACCACTTTGTACGGAGTAGCGTACAGCAGTCCGCTGTTGTCTGCGTTACATAGTCCTGCGAGCGTCTCCATATGCCATGCGTGGTCCTTGTCCACATGGACGCGGCCTTCCGTTACCAGGAGGAAGAACGGTGCCAGTTTGTAGTCCGAAATGGATGACACGGGCCAACAATACCTGCGATAGGACTCGGAATACAACTCGGCAAGAAGTTGCCGTTGCGTGAACCGCTCCAGGAGGACGTTTGCTTCAGGAAGCCGACTCGATGCCTGCCTGAGAGCAGAAATCGCAGAGGAAAGTGAGGCTGATGCGGCCGCGCCGACCGCAGCGTACTGGCTGGTTATTAGCGATTGTGCCTTGGCTGACCATGGCATCAACTCGCAGTCGAAACAGGCCCAATCAGTTTCGAACTTGCCCCAGAAATCGGTCTTCTCAAGTGCATTGCGCACTCTGTCCAGCAGGGCGGTCTGCAATTCAGGATCGGTGAAGAAACGGCGTCCGGTCCGCGTGTAGCATATGCCGACCCCGTCTCCGACAACTCCGAACCTCTTTCTCGCCGTCTCCTCATCGCGGCAGACTACGACGATGGCCCTGGAGCCCATGTGCTTCTGCTCGCATACAACCTGGGATACGCCTTCTCGCCGATAGTAGGCGAATGCCTCCGCCGGATGCTCCAGTAAACCGGGGTCTTGACTCGTGTCGCAAGGCGACATAGTGGGCGGCAGATATATGAGCCATTTCGGATTGGCGGCAAACCTGGTCATCACTTCCAGGCCGGCTGTGGTATTTCCCTCCTGGATGATGACTCTGCCAGCCAGACCTGTCGGGATAATGCGCTTGCCCGATATATCCTCGATGTCGATGATTTCATCATGCCGCTGCTGGGCATTAAGCTCCTGTCCAACAGTGGCGGTCAGTGCGACGGGTCTCTCCGGCTTGAAGTACTCTTTATGAGCCTTCACCGATACCAGCTCCATCTCTGGATACTTTAACGCGGTGAGGGCAGCACCAAAAACGCTCCCGGTGTCGATACAAATCGTCTTGTTGAGCCATTCCGGCATGACCACGGGAGTATGTCCGTATACCACGGTTGCTTTTCCCCGGTAGTCAGCAGCCCAGTCATACCGGACAGGGAGGCCGAACCGATCCGTCTCGCCAGTAGTCTCGCCATACAGGGCGAATTCCCTGACCTTACCCGAAGCCCTACCCTGCATCTCCGCTTTCATGCCTGCATGGGCCACGACAAGTCTACCTTCGTCCAGCACATAGTGGCTGACCAGGCTTTCCACGAAGGCAATTATGTCGTTCTTGAATTCTGCCGTCTTCCCCTCAAGCTGTTCCAGCGATTCACGTAGGCCATGCGAGACTTGAGTGGCACCTCCGGAAAGTACCCGCGCGAGCCTGATGTCATGATTTCCGGGCACACAAAGAGCCGAACCTGACTTGACCATGTCCATCGCTAGTCGGAACACCGCCGGGACATTGGGGCCACGATCAGCCAAGTCTCCCAGGAACAGTACTTTTCTTCCTGCGGGGTGGCGTACTTCAATTCTGAATTCGTCACCTTCAGGTCGATCGACTGAATACCCAAGTTTGTCGAGAAGCGCCAGCAATTCGGCGAGGCAGCCATGAACGTCCCCGATAATATCGAAAGGACCTTTCTCATCTCGTTTGTCAGTCCATAGCCTCTGCCGGGCGACGATGGCACTAGCAACATCTTCCTCGCTCGATAGCACGTTGACGGAGCGGAACCCTTCCTTTTTCAAGCCCTTCAAAGACCGACGCAGTTGATCGGTGTGTAGTCTCACTACCCTGTCCGGAAGATTGCGGCCAGACCGCGCCCTGTTTCTCTCCAGACAGACCTTTTCAGGAAGGTCAAACACGATGGCGACGGGGAAGCAATGGTACAGCTTGGCCAACTCGACCAGAGGTTTTCTTGACTCCCTCTGCACATTCGTCGCGTCTATGACAACAAGTTTCCGCGCAGCCAGCCGCTTAGAAGCTACGTACTGCAGCACATCAAATGCATCGTTCGTTGCTTCCTGGCTGTTTTCGTCGTCGCAGACCAATGCGCGGCACATATCGGAGGAAATCACCTCCGTGGGCTTGAAATGCCGGCGCGCGAACGTGGACTTCCCCGAGCCAGTAGGTCCGATTAAGACGACGACCGAGAGTTCGGGAATGGTTAGGTGCACGGCGTGAATATCCCCATCTGTGTTGGCGTTCCAAGTGCCGTGTCCAACAAACCGATACCATCGAATCTAGCGCGAAAGCCGTATCTTTCGGCAACGGCTGTTGCCCAGGAACAGAATTGCTCCCGCGTCCATTCAAAACGATGGTCGGCGTTGCGCAGTTCTCCCGGAGGCAGCCCGAATTTGACGTTGTATTCAACATTCGGCGTGGTTATCACTATGAACGCCGGACGGGCAAACTCGAACAGCACGCGCTCGAACGTGGACAAGCGGGCGGAGTCCAAGTGCTCAATCACTTCTACTGCGGCTGCGGCATGATAGCCATGAAGGCGCCGGTCCCTGTAGGTCAATCCCCCGTGCAACAGCGTTACGCGTTTCCTCTGCATCGGTGGCATCTGGTCCAGGCGTAGCTTCTCGGCTGCTGCCTCCAGCGCATGCCACGCGGCATCATAACCCACGATCTCTTTGAATTGCGCTTCCTTGAGCAATTCACCGATAAGGTGCCCATTTCCACAGCCCAGGTCGACGACCCGGCTGGCGCCGCTCTCTTTCAGTACCTGAGCCACTGTCCTCAGACGAAGCTGGTTCAGGCTGAGTGCCCTTTCCATGGATTCTTCCTGGCCCATGCGTGCCGACTGTGCCTCGTCGGGGTCAGCCAGGTCCTCATCGGCGAGCCGCCTCAGGGCCTCGCGCGCGAGTGTTCGGCGGTGCTTAAGGTAACGAGTGGTTATGAACTCCCTCTCGGGGTGGCATTGCAGCCAGCCCTGGCCGCGAAGTAGCAGCTTATCTATTTCGTCTTCACCCACCCAATAGTGCTTGTTGTCATCGAGGACTGGCATAAGCACGTACAGATGCGTGAGCAAGTCCTTCAACCTGACGCGTGATTTCAGCTGTACAGTGTAGTAGTCGCTGGGCCCCCAGCTGGGGTTCTGCTGATCAAGCGTATGGCGGGTGGCAACCACAGAGTAGCCCAACGGCTCGAACAAGCGGCACAACATGCTTTCGTCACCACGCACTGGCAGTACGCTTACTGTAGCTTCAAGTGGTAAAGGCGTTTCAGCAAGGTCAGAACATTCTGCTTCTTTCCCGGACAGGGCTGTTCCAAATATGCGAGCGATAGCCACGCTCATGAGGGACGAACCTACGTAAGGCCTGTCGTTGACATATTGGTCTAGCAGCCCGTCCGTGCCGCTGTTCTGCCTCCCGCGCACCAGGTGAATCGGGTCCACGTCCAGAAGCAATGCTGCAGTGCATTTATCGGTCGTAGCCTCTGGATAAAAGACGTGCGCTTTTCCGAAGCGCAGGTCTACCGTCTGCACTCTATCGGGATGCTTGTGCAGGAGGTATCCCAGATCGGTCGCGACCGGTCGCGTGTTGGTAATAGTCAAAAGCATAACGTACGAATCTTATCACTTTTGCGCTGGGCACGTTGCAGCAGACTCTACGCGGTGAGAGCGAATTCGGATCGGAAGGTTCTACCTACTGCAACCCACGGTCCACCACCGCTTGCAAAAATTAGCTGGCCTCAGATTTCCTCGTCTATCTGCGGACTGGAGTGAGTGCTTGCAGAACAACCGTCGCGGCGCATGGTCAAAGCCCTGAGTCTACGAGTTCGTGCGCCTATCCCAAGGCGCGCAGGTTGACTGGCCGGCTGTCAATGGGAGCCCGAGAGGGAACTACCTCTTCGCGAGCCACTGCTTCATGGTCAATTCTTCATTGACTCGAATTGGCTTTAAACCCTTGGCTGATTCGAAGAACTGAGGGTATTCGGCTTGCCAGTATCGGCCGGACACTCTCCACTGTATTCGTCCAGGGATCTCAAATCCCTCCATCTTCCGCTTCAGGATGTCCAAGAAGCCCAGCATCTTGCCTTTGTTGTTGAAGTAAAAGACCACGACATGTTCGTTGTACTTGCCGTGGACTGATACGGGGAGTGTCTTCAGCAATCGATTGAACTTGGCTATGTTGGTCCGTGAATACGACCAGAAAACCAACCCCTTGAAGCACTCTCTGCATTCGATTGGCAAGTATCCGTTCTCCCGGACGAAATCGGGAACTTCGTCATAGTAGCACCCAGAGTCCTCGTCTTTCGACACGAGTTCGGTTCCGGGAGAATCGTGTTTAAAGTAGTTCCACTCCATCAGTCAATGCCGCTGAGTTCGACTCAGGATGTATGCTTGTTCTTTTGTGGACTGTCTACCCACCTGGGTCATACCCCAGAGCCTTATACCCTCGAAGTCGCTTGCGGAACATCCGCTCTAGCATTGGCAGGCGTTGGTCCACGTAGTCGTATACCCGCAGTTCGGTCTTGCCCTCATGTAGTCTCTGCAGGCGTCCCGTATATTGGACCAGAGTCCCCTTCCAGGATACAGGCATGGCAAGGAAAAGGGTATCAAGCCTGGCATCGTCGAAGCCTTCTCCGATGTAACGTCCCGTCGCCAGCAACACACGCGGTTCGTCTTCAGGTATGGAGGACATTTGCTCTGCCACCTTGCGGCGTTGTTTGGCGCCCATGCCGCCATGAAGCACGACGACATTGGATGTGCTCTCTGCCAATTTGTTAGCAAAGAACTCCAGATGATCTCGCCTCTCAGTCAGAAGGATAGGGGAACGCCCTTCAGCCACCACTTTCAGGACATCAGCAATAATCATCCCGTTGCGATCCTCGTCGGCCACCAGCGCCGCATAAATATCATGAATGGACGGTTCGCTTTCTCCATGAGGCAGCCCGAATCTGGTATGTCTCCATATCACAAGGCGTTTCGCCGGTTCGTCATGACCTGTGCCTTTGCGACCAATTGTGTATCGCACCGGGCCGCATTGCATAAGGATTATGGGTTGATGACCATCACGACGGTACGGTGTGGCCGTAAGTCCTGTCACATAGCGAGCCTTAACCTGCCGCAATACCCTCTCAAAGCTCACGGCGGGCAGGTGATGACACTCGTCTATCACTACATGCCCGTATTCCGTAACCAAGCTTTCCACCACTCCTTTGCGCGTGAGGCTCTGAAGCATTGCGACGTCTATTATGCTCGACCGCTTGTCCTTGCCGCAGCCGATTTGACCTACCTCTGCCGGGTCCAATCCCAGGAGGTTGGCCAGTTGTGCTCGCCATTGTTCCATCAGCGGGCTACGGTGAACCAGGACCAGAGCGTTAACCCCTCTGGCTGCAATCATCTGCGTGCCAATGACGGTTTTGCCGGATCCGGGTGGGGCAACCAGCACTCCGTCGTCGTGAAGGAGCATCTTCTCGGATGCTTCCGCCTGCTCCCGCGTCAAACGACCGCCAAAAGTTGCGGCAATCCGAAAACCCAAGACACGATTGTCCAGTATGTCCAGTTCAATACCAAAACCTTTCGAGAGATTCCGTAACTCATCGAGGCAACCTCGGGGAATAGCAACGTGTCCTGGATGATCTTCGGAGCAGCAGATCACTCGGGGAGTGCGGGCCGTAGACAAGCGCAGATTCTGCCTCTTGTAGAATTCAGGGTTTTGAAAAGCGGCAAGCTGTTTGATCTGATTGACAACGGATGGCGGAAGACCCTTAACGGGGATATAGATGAGGTTGCTCAATACTACCTCTACCTTTGAAGGGAAGAATCCGGCCGGAAACTCGGCAAGCGGCGTTTGAGAAGGTGCGTCGGCCCAAGGTTGATCAGGTTCATCTGTGGCCACGGTTCGCACTGTCATGACGCGCCCTTTGCGGACGGCATCCTTTGCCACCATTTCGACTTTTTCAGGCGCCATCCTGGTAACAGAAGAAAAGAAGGTCCACTGGTCCTTGTACGGATCAAATTGAGCATCTACGAACAAGGAGTTGCCACTTTCGCCGGGTCCCTTTTGCAGCGGCAATGCTATCAGGTTTCCAAATCCTCCCTTCGGCACAACATCTTGATTCGGGAAAAGCCGGTCATATGAGTCCATCCCCAATTCGTGGCGGCATGACATCGTCTCGGTGAGCAGATAGGAGCCGAGCTTTCGTGCCAACGAGGCCCGAACAGGACCAGAAAAGAACACCCAGATATGTGCTCCGTTTCCGCTTCGGGAACGTTCCATTGCGGCGGGCACGCCCATCCTTGTGCAGGTCTCCGCGAATGCGGCGGCATCATTCTTCCACGACTGTTTGTCGAAATCGACGGCCAAGAAGTGGCACGTGCCGTCGGCGAGCAAGGGGTAGATACCCACCGTGGTTTTCCCCTGCAAATGTCCCAGGATTACGCTATCGGTCATGGGTGCGAGGGCCTTGTTCGGGCAATTTGCACACTTTACTTTTGGCTTGCCGCACAGTACTTTGTCCCACTCATGGTTACAGGCCGGGCTATACCCTGTTCTTCCAGTTCGTGAGCTGTGCCACAAACGGGCGAACACGTCCTCGCGTCCCCGAAATAGCGAACGGAATAGATGTATCCTCTCGGAAGAGAATCGGTCGATACCAGGTTCGACTCTGCCGTACACAGGCTCTTTTATAGAGGCAGCCACATCGCCCACGGCACGTTTGCTGGGAGCTCTTTCCCTGGATGTTCCGGAGTCTCGGACCCTGATACTGTTGCGCAGGCGAGCGTTTTCTTCGCGCAACCAGTCACGCTCAGAACTGATCTGCTTCAGATGGCGACGCAGTTGGTCCAATTCGCCGTCGAAGGTATTTTCTATCACAGTTCCCGCCCCCAAGCAGGCATTTTACTTTTCAGGTCTACGGAGTTGCAACTGTTAGCGCCACGTCTGTTGCGAGTGCAGAGACGTTATGTTACCGTATACACGGAGGAAGAATCCGGGCGTGTCCAGACTTCCCAGAATAACCGGCAAGGAAGCTGAGAGAGCACTCCTCAGGGCTGGATGGTATGTGCACCATTCACGCGGCTCGCACTTCTACTACAAGCACCCGGACTTCCCTGGAAGACGGGTCGACATACCGATTCATGCCGGCGAACATCTGGCGCTGAAGACCCTTAAGAGCATTCTTGAGCAATGTAATATTGGTGTGGATGAGTTTGTCGACTTGCTCCGAGGAGGATGACATGGCACGATACAAGGTCGTCTTAGAACGTAGCGAGGACGATGATGGGTATTACACTGTGACTGTGCCCGCCCTGCCAGGCTGCGTGACTCAGGGACGGACGAAGCAAGAGGCCCTGGACCGAGTGAAAGAGGCAATCCAGGGGTATTTAGAATCTCTGGCGAAGGACGGTCTGCCTGTACCAAAAGACGTCGAGTTTGCCGATGTAACCGCCTAATGCAATGTCTGAATCATTGTCTCGAACCCAGTAAGTTCATAACGGGACTGCAAAAGCCAAACTGAAAGACCTGTTGGTTGTGCGGGGCGTCCAACCGTATAGCAGGAGAACAAGAGGCTTTTCCACGGCGCACCTCGATCGGGAAAGACAGTCACAAAGTTCTTGATCTTTCAAATAGCCCACCATTCTGGGTCAGTACCGGGCGTGGCGGACAACAAGCGCCAAAGGTCAGTATCGGGTTCATCGTCGCCCCAAGAGAATGGCCTAATCTTGACGAGCTAGAACATCACCAAGGATTGCCCTCAGGCCCACGGAGCAATCCTCAAAGAGAGGGAGGTCGGTCACGAAGTTCGCGAGTTGCGCTTTCCAGTCGCGCTTCAGTCCCGCCAGAACCTGTTCATCGAGGAAATCTTCAACGCCAGTGTAGATGATCCCGCTCGCTTTCGTTTTTCCTGGGAGAATTAGGCCTACGCTTTTCCAATCCACAGGCAAGGCGTCCTGACTCTTCAGGTAACACAGGTCATATAGGTCCCGGGGGCGATTGCGTAGCCACCCGCGATCCCGAAGGTGTTGGCGCGATTGCAGAAACGCCCGCAGTTTCTCGGCCGCGATCTCTTCTAATCGGTACGCCGCGATAGTGACATCCAGTGATTCGCCATCGAAATCGTGCAGGAGCCTGCGTTCCACGGCTCCGGCAAGAATCGGCTCTTGCGTGGATACCTCGACCTTGAGCGCACAATCGGGACTGTGCATCCAGGGGAACTGGACCCGCACGCGAAACATGCCTTGGCCCCGCGGATGTGGCTCACGCTGGTGCTCCTCGGCAACCGTGACCTCGAACGGACCAAAGTCAAGCAGCCGCTCCTTCATCTGGTCGGCGGCAATTTCAAGGGCCCGAAGCAGCGTATCCTCTGCCCACGGCTTTCGAGAGGTATAGTCCAGGTCCTCAGAGAACCGGTAGCCGGGGAAATAGGCCTTGCGCAGGCATGTCCCGCCTTTGAATACCAGAGACTCAGCGAGCGAGGGTACCGCGGTAATGCCGGCAAGCAGGTAGCTCAGGGCATAGTCCTTTTCCAGGACATACTGCGGCTTGCCCACCCGACGCGCTGCTTCGGCAATGCGCACTTGCAGTGGCCGAAGTTGCTGCGGACCGTTACCGGTTGTCATGAAGGTTCTCGATAACGTGCCACTTCAGATCGTGGTGACCCCGCGCCAGCCTGCCGGGGTCGAGGGGGGACTCTCCCTTGGCCGGGTAAGCCCGGAGCGGCTCAAGGATATCCTGAGACACATGGAAATGGTCGAGCGCCCACCCGATGCGCTTGGCGGCGGCAGTCACCTTGATTTGCAATGCATATTGGACCAAGCGGGCCTGGTCGATTTCGCCAAGGTGCTTGTCGAGAATATCCATGGCTACCGAAAGCGAGCCGAAGATGTGGAAATGGAGGAATGTATCGAGCAATGAACGCTCGCGATCGAAGATGGGAACCCGGTTGCGCTCACTGATCCACACCTGTGTGATGCCGAAGAACCTCGCTCTGGTTACGGCAACAACTTCGTAGCTTATTCCGGCCACAACCCAGACCGGGCGCTCGCCACCGGCGTGATCACGACCGCTCAACGGGTAGGTCCTCGTTGGCGATGAGATAGTGATCGTGGTGGGAACTTGGTCGGTCAGGCCCCAATGTTGGAGTGCCGACCAATGGCTTACGGCCGAGGGATGCACCAGTGATGTGCCAATGGCGAAGGGATGCGCCCTGGGCGTTTTAGTCAACGGATCGTTGATCGCATAGAGTCCCTTCTTGATACGCGTAATCCTGCCGGCCGAGGCCAGGTGATGGAGAAGTGTTATGATGTGCCTTGGGGTCAGCCCAAGGCGAGATCCCTCGTCGGTGGCTTGTGCCACGGTGAACGGGTCAATGCCCGCTCCTTCAAGAGCAGACACGAGTCGTATGCCCACGGGTTCCCCGTAGCCTCTGGGAGCGGCGCCGGAATGGCTTGATGCTAGAGTGGTAACCATATTAGTAACTATGACAACAACAGCATACCACCTGACCGCCTAGTCTGCAACCCTGCACCGAATGACCTGGAATCAAACGAGGGCGAACTGGGAAGAGAAGGTTCTTACCTACTGCAACCCACGCTCCACTTTTTGTGGATTAGTACCGGGATGCTGGGTAGCCATGGCCTGAAGAGCCGGGATCAGGTTCTTCTTCTCAAACAAAAGTTCGGGAGCTGTCCCCCAAGGCCCACCACAACGGTAACGTTATTACCCGCATCCCTGAAACTGCTCGTATCCAGTGAATACGCGATATGGCACCCTTCCTCACGGTACGTATGGTGATAGTATTGCCTGCGAGCAATCGCGAGCGGTCCGCTATCATTCGGCCAAGAAAAATGATACAGTAAATGTTGTTGCCGATGAGGTAGGCGCAAGGGCCAATCTCGGCACGACCAAGGGGTCATGAGCTCATCAAGAGGATACAACATGGTGAAAGGCGTTGAGTTCCTAATCGATGACGAGGGGCAGAAGAAGGCGGTGCTGATCGACCTCAGGAGGCACCGGGAGGTTTGGGAGGATTTCTACGATACGCTTCGGGTGAAAGAGCGGGAGTCTGAGCCGCGCGAACAGCTCGACGAAGTCAAGAAGAAGGTGCTTGGCCGGTCCTGAATGGCCACTTACGAAATAGTCTTTGCTCGCTCGGCCCGAAAGGAGCTTCAAGCACTTTCTCCCGCGATCGCCGAGCGTATTCTGCAGATGGTTGAGCTACTGGCGTCTAATCCCAGGCCGTCTGGCTGCAAGAAACTCCGAGGACATTCCAGTCTCTGGCGAATACGAGTTGGTGACTACCGAATAGTCTACAGTATCGACGACAGCAACCGAGTCGTCGACGTATCAGTTGTTCGGCACAGGAGCGAAGCGTACCGCTAAGCAAGTAATTTCGAGCCAATAAGTGGCAAGCGACTGCTAGGCGGGTTCTATTCCTTCTTCTCAGACAACTGTCCTCATACGTCTGCTTTCGCATGACCTTCGTTGATGGAGGTCGCTTGATATTGGGCCGCCTCACTCGTGGAAGAATACAAACTGCTATGGCGACGCAACGCTGCTGCCAGGAAGAGCTCGAAAGGGAAAGGACTCCCTCTGAGCTGAGGAGTTGGCTGGACAAAAAGGTAGAGCAGATTTGCACTACCAAGGAAGGCTTGGAGGATTTCAGGCTGCAGAATGCGTGTTCCGGCGAAAGTGACGTCCATCTCGCTCCAAAGTGTTAGGCGTCTCGGAGGAAAGTGACA
>ORJL011292800.1_pt1 | contig 13965 bp, 11 predicted proteins | sample 1779941 | NCBI WGS metagenome assembly ORJL01 (sample SAMEA104232317, study PRJEB22302) | groundwater metagenome | biome: forest; feature: aquifer; material: groundwater | place: USA | collected 2011-08-07 | depth 5.8 m
CGTGCTGACGCCGCACATCGGCAGCGGCACCGTCGAGACGCGCGCGGCGATGACGCGGGTCGTCGTCGACAACCTGCTCGCCGCCGAGCGCGGCGAGCCGCTGCTCACTCCTGTGCTCTCGACTACGACCAGAGCGCGCTGATCGGTAGCGCCCACAGGCGGTCCGAAAGCGGTTTGGTGTCTTCGCCTGTGTAGAGGACGACGCCGGCGATGAAGTCGTCCTTCTTTGCGTCGCGGAGCTTCTCGAGCGGGCGGTAGTCGCGGGCCTTGACGGTCGCGGCGACCTTGCACTCCACAGCGACAATCTCGCCGCTGAAGTTCTCGAGGATCACATCGACCTCGTCGTCCTTAACGCGGTAGTGGTACTGCTCGGTCGAGGTCTCCGCCCAGTCGGCGTGGCGGGCGATCTCCATCGCGACGAAGTTCTCGTAGATCTTGCCGGTGATCTGGTCGTCGCCAGCGATCCGCGTCTCGTCAGCGCCGAGCAGGTAGGCGAGGAGGCCGGAGTCGGTGAGGTACACCTTCTCCTTCTGCACTTCGCGACTCCCGACGCCTGGCACCCAGCCGCGCTTGCGCTGGACGAGGAAGACGGTCTCGAGCAGTGCGGTGTACGACTCGACGGTCTCGTTGTCGAGATGGATCTTCTCAGCAATGTTGTTCGCGGAATAGAGGTTCGCGGCCTGCGAAGCGAGACGCCGAAGAAGCTTCGGAATCTCCTTGATCTTCTGCGCGTCGGAGATCTCCCGCAGGTCGCGTTCGATCAGCGTCTTGAGGTAGCTCTCGAACCATTTCTGCCGCCGCCGGCCGTTGCGCAGGCGCGCCTCGGGGTAGCCGCCGCGCACTACGCGATCGACGAACGCGCCGCGGCCGATCGTCGCGCCGGTGATCCTCGGTGGCGCGCCGGCGAAGAGGAGATCGACGAAGTTCGTAGTCGAACGCTCAATCTCGGCCTGAGAGAGCGGCCACAGGTTGATGATCTCGGTGCGGCCGGTGAGCGCCTCGTAGATCTTCGGCGCCGTCAGGATGTTCGCCGAGCCAGTCAGCAGGAAGCCGCCGGGCCGCTTGTCCCCATCGACCTTCTCCTTGATCGCGAGGAGCAGATCAGGCGCCCGCTGCACCTCATCGATGACGACCGGCCCCTCGAGGGCCGCGATGAACCCCGTTGGGTCGTTGTTCGCAGCCTCCCGGATCGTCTTGTCGTCGAGAGTGAAGACCTGGGCCTTCATCACGTTGTCGGCGATCTCGTGGGTGAGGGTGCTCTTGCCGACCTGTCGGGCGCCCAGGATCAGGACGACGCGGGTGTCCTCGAGGGCAGCGAGGATGAGGGAGCGGTCGTGGCGCGGAAACATCTCCACAAGGGCAGCCTCGGATGGGCGGGAGGAGTGTGATTTCACGCTGGGCACGTTACGGCTCTTGGTCGTGATCGTTGCGGTTCAAGACGGTGATAGTTGCGGAAGCATAGCGTGAAGACGGCGAATCAGCGCGTGGCTCAGCCCATCGTTTCGAGAACGTTTCCAGTTCGCCTGGAAGGCGGCATCATCGGGCAGCAGCGGTCTTCGCCCAGCCGTGCTCGTCGAGCCGCTTGATCAGGTTGCGCTTCGCGCGGTACCGCTCGCGGATCTCGCGGACGAGCTCATCGAAGGCGTCGTTCTGCTCCAGGCGGGCGAAGAGCGCCTGCACCTTCTCGAGCCACTCGACCGCACCTGTATATGTGTGGTTGTCGCTGTGGTGGATCGCGGGCTCGATCTGCCCGCGGTAGACCTCCAGCGCATCGGCCGGGTTGTCGCTCTCCCGCCGGCGTGCGAGCGTGAGCCAGAGGTCTCTGCGGCAGCCGCCTGCCTGGGCCTCGCCCCACGCTGCCTCGGCGTCGCCTTCCCAGACCAGCGCGGCCACCAGCTCCGAGCGGTCGCGCCCGCCGAGCACGGTTCCAGATCCCCTGCGGAGGACGTCATGTGCGCGCATGCGCCACGATTCCCAGAGACCGGCGCGCGAGACGACGCGGACGAGCCGCTGGTAGGCATCCAGCCTGGGCGAGCCTTCCAGCGTCTCCCAGGCAAGCCTGATCGCTTCCTCGTGCCGGCCCGACTCGCCGTAGCGGTCGCAGAGGAAGTTCAGCAGCCGTGGGTCCTTCTGCTCCGGGAAGGCGGCGAGTCCGCGCTCCGCCCACTCGGTCGCCTCGTCGGCACGCCGCGCGCCGAGCAGCTCCTCGGCGATCAGCAGGTAGCGATGAGCACTCGAGCGGTCGCGGGCGAGTACGTCGATGAGTGCATCGATGTCGTGCTCGGCTCGGGCGAGGTCCTCCATGATCCGCGAAAGCCGGTAGCGGATCGAGCTCCACACGCGACCGCTCCCTGGACCAAGCTCCGGCTCGCGCGCCCAGGCCGCTTCGGCGAGCTCGCGATAGCGGGCGAGCCCGCGTTCGCCGAGAACGTCGGCATACCGCTCCACGGCACCGTAGAACGTCTCCCAGTCGCCCGCCAGCTCCCACCTGAACAACCGCTCGGCGAGCTCCCGCGGCTCCGGACGTGCCTCGCGGCAGGCGGCCAGGTGCAGCTCCTCGAGCCGCTCCTTGACCTGACCCAACCCGCCGTCCGAGTCGTCGACGTACTCGAATGCCGCCTCGACGCGGCGCAGCGCGTGCTCGCAGAAGGCCACGATCTCGGGCCCGTGGCCACCGCCGAGCCGTGTCTCGACCGCGCCGATCACCTCCTCGAGCGCTTGGGCGAACCCGTGCACCTCGTTCCAGGAGACGAAGCCGCCCGGATCGGCGGCGACGTCGAAGGCGTGCGCGAGCTGACGGAAGGCGTGACCCGACTCCCCACTCGTGCCGGCCGTCAGCGCGAGCAGCCGCGCATGGAGGCGCTCGTCGTCCAACGCGTGCTCGAGCAGGAGGTCGGCCAGCGCCTCCGCGCCCAAGGTCGCCAGACGGCCGCGGAGCTCGCCCCGCGTCGGCGCAGCCGACTCCTCGCCGAGCTCCGGGGAGCGCGCGAGCCAAGCCAAGCCGACAGCGACGCAGTGCTTGCAGAACATGCCGTCGCGGCCGACCGGACACGAGCAGGAGCCAACGAGCTTTCCGGCCAACTCCTCGAGCCGCACGCGGTAGCGCTCCGAGCCCTGCACCCCGGCGCGGATCGCCACGTCGTCCCACTGGAGCGCGCCGACCGCGCCGATCTCCGCGTAATCCTCACCGCGCTCGAAGGAGCGCGAACCCGCCAGGCGCCGGAGCGTCTCCCGGTTCACGAGCTCCTCGAGGATCGACTGCACGTCAGCAGGAATCTACGCGAGCGACGCGACGGAGCAACGTCCGGCTACGACGGGAGGGCTTCGAGCGCGCGCACGTACCGGTCTCGCTCGAACGGCTCGCTCTCGTGGACGACGTGCCAAAGCTCTTGCGCAGCGGCGGCGCCCAGCATGTGCAGCACGTCGTGCCGCTCGTAGCCGGCCGCGAGCGGCCCGCAAGCCGTCTGCAATACCTAGAAGCTGCCCTGGCCGGGCCGGCCGGCGCTGATCCACTCGCGGATCTCGTACCAGTGGCTCTGGCGGAGCGCCTCGGCGACCCGCTCGTCCGTGTGCGCCGCGTAGAAGACGTTCTTGTCCAGGTCGGCGCAGATCGCGACGTCGGCGAGCGAGAAGTCCTTGACCAGCATCAGCGCATCGGCCGGGAGCTGGGCCTCGGCGACGGTGTAGTGCTTGAACTGGAGCTCGGGAGCGAGCTCCATCAGGTCGGGCCAGTCGGGGCAGCTGCGGGAGCTCATGCCCTCTCCAGTTCTGCGGCGAGCGCCGACTCCTCCCGCGACCAGCTCCCCTCGAGGCGCACGAGGCCGCGGCTCTCGTCGGCCGGGTACACCACGAAGACGCGCGCGTCGTCGAGCGAGTGGTATTGCGTCCGGCCGTCCTCGTCGGTGAGGTCGACGCGCAGGTGCAGCCGCCCGTCGGCGAACGGCGGCCGCTCGACGTCGAAGCGCAGCGGCAGCGTGCGGGTGTCGGCGGCCCACCCGTGCTCCGCGGTCGACACCTCGCCCGACGAGACGAGGATCGCGGCGTCGTCGCGCAGCTCCCACACGAGGCGCGGCGGCGCGATCGAGCGCTCCGCCACGACGTCGACGGCGAGCGCGAACGGCTCGCCCGCGAGCAGCTGCATGCGCTCGCCGCCGTCGGAGCCGAGCAGGCGGGCACGCTCGACGCGCGCGAGATCTCCTCCCCACTCCTTCAGCCCGGCGGCCCGCTCCTCCGGCTCCCGCTCGCCCGCGAGCAGGCGCCGGTACTCGACGATCGCCTCGTGCGTCGGCCCGTTGAACGCGACGACACCGTCCTTCAGCAGCACCGCGCGGTCGCACAGGCGCTCGACCGCCGCAGCATCGTGCGACACGAAGACGATCGTGCCGCCGCGCTGCTTGAACTCGAAGATCTTGCCGAAGCACTTGCGCTGGAAGGCCTCGTCGCCGACGGCGAACACCCCGTCGAGGAGCAGCACGTCCGCTTCGATGTGCGCAGCGATCGCGAAGCCGAGCCGCATGTACATCCCCGACGAGTACGTCCGCACGGGGAGGTCGATGAAGTCCTCCAGGCCTGCAAAGGTGACGATCTCGTCGAGCTTCTCGCGAATCGCCGCGCGCCCGAGGCCGTGGATCGAGCCGTTGAGGTAGACGTTCTCCCGGCCCGTCAGGTCGGGATGGAACCCGGCGCCGAGCTCGAGCAGCGAGCCGATGCGCCCACCGACCGCGACGCGGCCCGACGTCGGCTTGATGATCCCGGAGAGCAGGCGCAGCAGGGTCGTCTTGCCGGAGCCGTTACGGCCGACGAGGCCGATCGCACTCCCGGGCTCGACGGTGAACGACACGTCGCGAAGGGCAACGACGTCGGCGCCGCGCACACGGCCGCGCGCGACGATCAGATCCTTGAGCGCGCGATTCTCGCGCGGGTACACGCGAAAGCTGCGCGCGGCGTGCTCGACGACGATCTCCCCGGGGGTCATGCTCGTGACGGTACTCCCAGCGCGCGCCTGACGATGCCGGCGAGCGTGCGCACGAACGCCGGATCGGCGTTCGGCATCTCGATGCGGTCGACCCGCATGCCGAGCTCGGCCGCCCGCTCCTGCGCCTCGACGTCGATGTCCCACTTGATCTCGAGATGGTCGGAGACGAAGCCGACGGGGCAGATCAGCACGTCGGTGACGCCGTCCTCGCGCAGCGCGGCGAGGTGATCGAGGATGTCGGGCCCGAGCCACGGCTCTCCGGTCGGCGACTCGCTCTGGAAGGAGAAGCTCCAGCGGCCGTCGAGACCCGCGGCCTCGGCGACAAGGCGGGACGTCTCGAGCAGCTGATCCTTGTAGGGGTCGCCCATGGCGAGGATGCGTTCGGGCAGCGAATGCGCGGAGAAGACGACGTGCGATCCCGTTCCGCGTACGCGCTCGGCGAGGAGCTCGACGAACCCGGGCTCGTCGTGCCAGCTGTCGACGAACGCGAGCTCGGCGCGTCCCGCGAGCGCCTGTCCGAGCTGGTCGCGGTAGCCCTTGATCGAGAGTGTGGAATAGTGCGGTGCGAGCACGAGGCCTGCGATGCGCTCCGCTCCGCCTGCGAGCGCTGACTCAGCGGCGTCCGCGATGCGCGGCGGCCAGTGCTTCATCCCGGTGTAGACCGGTAGCCCGAGCTCCTGCTCGAGGGCCGCACGCGTCTGCTCCGTGATCGCGTTGAGCGGTGACGAGTCCTCGATGCCGAGCCTGCGGTAGCGCTCGACGAGGTCGGCGAGGTTCTCCGGAGCGATCGGGCGGCCGCCGCGGATGTCGGCGTAGTACGCCGGAACGTCCGTCAGCCGCTCGGGCGATCCGTACGCCATCAGGATCACGGCTTCGCTCACGAGATCACGCTAGCTCACGCGCGCGTCGCTCAGACGCGCGCCTCCACGCTGCGCTCCTGGACGAGCGCTGTGAGCCGCGTCACGAGCTCGGGGTCGGTCTGCGGCAGGACTCCGTGACCGAGGTTGAAGATGTGTCCCGGACGGGAGCCCGCCCGTTCGAGCACGTCGAGCGCGCCCGCCTCGACCCGCTCCCACGGGCCGAGCAGCGCCGCGGGATCGAGGTTGCCCTGCACGCCGCGCTCCTCACCCACGACGTCCCAGCCGGCATCGAGCGGCATGCGCCAGTCGAGCCCGATCACGTCGCCGCCGGCGCGCGCGAGCAGCTCGAGCAGCGGCGGCGTCGTGCCGGTGCCGAAATGGATCGTGGGCACGTCCACGGCGGCGAGGATCCGCGCCGAGTACGGCTCGACGAACTCTTCGTAGTCGGCCGGCGACAACGCGCCGACCCACGAGTCGAAGAGCTGGATGACGTCCGCGCCCGCGCGCGCCTTCGCGGCGACGTAGCGCGCCGACTGCTCGGCGAGCCTGTCCATCAGCGCGTGCCACACCTCGGGCTCGCGGTACATGAGCGCCTTCGTCCGGGCGAAGTCGCGGCCGGGCTTGCCCTCGACGAGGTAGCCGGCGACGGTGAAGGGGCCGCCGCAGAAGCCGATCACCGCCTGCTCCGGCTCGAGCTCGGCGCGCACGAGGCGCACCGCCTCGAGGATCGGCCCGGCCCACTCCTCCGGGTCCGTGACGCGCAGGCGCTCGACGTCGGCGAGCGTCGCGACGGGATGCTCGATCACGGGGCCGACGCCTTCGACCAGCTCGAGCGCGACGCCCATGCCGAGCACCGGCGACATGATGTCGGCGAACATCACGGCGGCATCGACGCCGTGACGGCGCACGGGCTGCAGCGTCACCTCGGCGCAGAGCTCGGGGGTTCCGGCGACCTCGAAGAACCCGTGGCGCTCGCGGATCGCGCGGTACTCGGGCAACGAGCGGCCGGCCTGGCGCATGAACCACACGGGAGTGCGCTCGACCGGCTCGCGCAGCGCGGCCCGAACGAGGAGAGGCCGAGTCACCTGCCTAGACTAGATGGTCGATGCCAGCTTCCGGCCCTCTTGTCGCTCGCTGGCGGACGCTCGAGCGCGTGCCCGTCGAGGCCGGCGCGCTGCAGCAGGCGACGGTCGAGGTCGAGAACGCCGGCTCGGCGACCTGGCGCACCCGCGGCGCCGAGGAGGGGCTCTTCCTCGCCTATCACTGGCTCGACGAACGCGGCAACCCGATCGTGTGGGACAGCCCCCGCACACCGCTCGAGCGCGCCGTCGCCCCGGGCGAGACCCTGCGGCAGCGCCTGTCCCTGCGCGGCCCGATTCCGCCCGGCCGCTACCGCCTCGCCGTCGACCTCGTCGAGGAGCACCGGTTCTGGCTCGCGGAGATCGGCAATCCGGCATACGAAGAGGACGCCGACGTGCTGCCGCGCGACGCGAGCGGCGCGCACGCCTACCTCGGCGACGGCGCGGAGCCCGCGGAGGACTGGGACGAGCGCGTGCGCGCGCTGCACGAGGAGGGCTACGCCGCAGTCGGCGGCGCGGTCGAGATCGAGCGCAGCCTGCTGCGCCGCGGCGATCCGGAGCTCACGCCGTACGCGCCGGGCGGCGGGCGGCATCCCCGCTTCGCGCACCCGCTCGTGTGCCCGTCGCTGCTACCGCCGCTCGAGCCGAAAAGCATCGTTGATGGCCTCGCAGCCTACAGGCCGGAAGGCGATGCGCGGTCGATGTTCGACGGGCGGCTCGTAATCAGACTTCGATCGCGATCTGATCGTCGACGCGGCTGAAGACGAACGCGCCGAGCGCGAGCGCGAGCGCGGCCGCGACGACCAGGTAGAGCGCGTCGCCCCAGAAGGGGAGCCGGCCGTAGAAGAGCGGGGCGCGGATCGCCTCGATCCCCGGCGAGAGCACGTTGACCCAGTGGATGAGCCAGACCGCCGTGGGGTGGCGTGCGATCGGGTCACCGTCGAGCGGGTAGAGGATCGGCGTCAGGAAGAACCATGGGACGAGCAGCGCGGCGACGATGAACTCGACGTCCCTGAAGAGCACGTTGAGCGACGCGACGGCGAGCGCGAGGCCGCAGACGAGCGCGACGAACAGCGCCGCAAGCGGTATCGCGAGCAGCTCCGTCGCACGGGCGCGCGGGAGAGCGACGAAGTTGACGACGAGAAGCAGCGCGAGCATCGCCACGAAGCTGACCAGGTGCGCCGCAACCACCGACAGCGGCACGAGCTGGCGGGGGAACTTCGTCTTCCTGATCAGGTTCGCGTTGTCGAGCATCGACCGCGTCGAGGACAGGAGCGCGGCGGTGAAGAACGTCCACACCGCGAGGCCCGAGAGAAGGAAGAGCGCGTAGTTGTCTCCGTTCGCGAACGGAGACTTCCAGATCACGCCGAAGACGAACAGATAGACGCCCATCAGCATCACCGGGTTCGCGACCGTCCAGAGCACACCGAGCGCGGAGCCGCGGTACTTCGCGTGCAGGTCGCGCCGGAAGAGGTTCGCGAAGAGATCGCGGTAACGCACGACGTCGGTGTAGACGGCGAGCGCGCTCATGAGCCGCGCTTCCGCGCGTAGATCGACGCGCCTGCGTACCGCGCCGCGGTGAGATGCGCGAGCGTGCCGAGCGTCATGCCGATCTTCGGCACGCGCGAGAGGAAATAGCCGAAGGGAACGGGCGGCCAGCCGTCCGACCGCTCGAGCCGCCGGACCACGAGGCCCGCCCGGGCGAAGGCGGCGGCGTATGCCCACACGGTGTGAACGTGCTCGTTGATCCCGAGCTCCTTCTCCCCCGCCTGGTCGGGGTTCTCCGAGCTGCGGAAGACGCCACGGATTCCTTCGTTCAGGCCGGCCACGACGCCACCGGGCCCCGTCACCCGGGCCATCTCCTGCACCATCCGCGGCAGGTCGAGCGCGTGGTGCAACGTTGCGACGCAATACGTCACGTCGAATGTCTCGTCCGCGAAGGGCAGGTGCTCGCCGTCGGCCTGCACACGCGAGAAGTCGCCGTAGAAGGCGCCCCGTCCGAGGCCGATCTTGGAGTCGACGAGAATGTCGGTCGCGACGTACTCACAGTCGCGTTCGAGCCAGAACCGCGACCCCCAGGCCTTCGCCGCGCCGACCTCGAGAACACGGAGGCTGCGCGCGCCGGCGATATAGCGGTCGAGCAGGACCTGGAACGAGTGGCCGTTCGCGAGCCAGTTGGGGTCGTTCCAGCCGAGCTCGCGGTTCACGAACGGCAGGACTGCGTCGACGGCATCGTCCGGCTCGTACCAGCCCTCGGCGCGCGCCTTCTCGAGCCAGCCCTCCGCCTCGCGCAGCTTTTCCGGCGCGCCGGGAAGCGCCTCGTGGAGCATGAGCGGAATCCCGTCCTCGGTGACCTCGAAGGTGCGCCCGCAGCCGCTGCAGCCAAGCGCGTCGCCCGCCTCGGCGAGCTCCGTGCGGCAGAATGGACAGCGGATGAGCTCGAGGAGGCGCGTCTTCACGTCGGTGACGCAACCTACCGTGTCGACGGTGCCCCTGGAACGCCCCAAACACGGCCCTTACAGCGGTTGGTTACGCTGGACCGCGTGCTAGCAGCCGCACGAGACCCGCGGCGAAGGCTCGCTGCGCCGTGACGGTCGCCGCCGCCGCATTCGCCGCATTCCCTGCCAGCCTGCTCACGATCTGGGCGCTGCTGCGCACGCCGGCCGCCCGGCACGTCGTGGCGGCCCCGCGAACCGACCGCTGGCACACGCGCTCGACGCCGCTGCTCGGCGGACGCGGCTTCCTCGCCGGCCTGCTCGTCGCCTCGGGCATCGCGCTCGCAGCCGGTGCATTCCCCTTGAGCCGTGAGCTCGGAGGCATCCTCGCCGGCGGCGCTCTCCTCTACGCCGCGGGGCTCCTCGATGACGTCTTCCATCTCTCGCCGGTCGCGAAGCTCTCCGCGCAGTTCGGGGCCGCGGCACTCGTGCTCGCCTCGGGCATTCGCGTCGAGATCGTCTCGAACGGGTTCGTCGCGACGGCACTCGGCGTCCTCTGGATCGTGGGCATGACGAACGCGTTCAACCTGCTCGACAACATGGACGGCCTGGCCGCGACGCTTGCGGCGATCGCGTGCGCGTTTTTCGCAATCGACGCGTTCACCGTCCACCCGAGCAACCTGGTGGCGACGCTCTCGCTCGGCCTCTGCTTCGCATGCCTCGGCTTCCTCCCCTACAACCTCCGCCTGCGCGGTCCTGCAGCGGTCTTCATGGGCGACAGCGGCAGCCAGCTGCTCGGCTTCGCGCTCGCGTCGTTCGGCCTCGCCTCGAGCTGGACGGTGGCCGGATCGACGGTCGCCACACTCCTGCTGCCACTGCTCGTCCTGGCGGTGCCGATCCTCGACACGACGCTCGTCACGGTCGTCCGCCTGCTCGAAGGCCGACCGGTGACGAAGGGCGGCCGCGACCACACGTCGCACCGCCTCGTCTACCAGGGGCTCTCCGACAAACGCGCGGTCGTGCTGCTCTGCGGCGTTTCGGCCGCGCTAGGTCTGACGAGCCTCGCGTACAACGTGCTCGACGACACGCTCGTGAGCCTGGCGGGAGTTCTCGTGACGTTCGCCGTCCTCGTGCAGTTCGGCAGCTATCTCGCCGAGGTGAACCGTGCGCCGGCGACCGAGGGAGCGTCGTTCGTGCGCTCACTGCTCGTTCACCGGCGGAGACTCGTCGAGGTCGTCGTCGACTTCGCGCTGATCAGCGCGTCGTTCGTCGCGGCCTACGCGATCAGAATCCAGGGCGAGGGGACGGTGTGGGACCGTCACCTCCTGCACCTCGCACTGCCGGCCGTGCTCGTCGCGCGGTACATCGCCTTCATCGTGTTCGGCCTCTATCGCGGCGTATGGCGGTACGCAGGCGCACGTGACGCGGCGAGCGTGTTCGCCGCAGTGCTCGCCTCGGAAGCCGCAGCGTTCTTCTTCATGTGGGCGACCGTGCCGTGGAATGGATTCCCGCGCGGCATCTTCCTGATCGACCTCCTCCTCTGCACGGCACTCATCGGCGCCGCCCGCTTCTCGGAGCGGGCTGTCGCACGCGGTATCGGCTCGTTCGTCGGCCGGCGGAACCAGCGCCGCGCGCTGATCGTCGGCGCGGGGCGCAGCGGCCGGAGCCTCCTGCGAGAACTGCGCGAGACGCCGGGTGAACGCGTCGTCGGGTTCGTCGATGACGACCCCGCGCTCCGGCGGCGGCGCATCCAGGGAGTGCCCGTCCTGGCGAATCTCTCCGAGATCGGCTGGGCGCTCGGCAGGCTCCGGCCAGACACCGTGCTCGTCACGATCCCGGATGCTCCGCGCGACCGGCTCGACGCCGTCATGGAGGCCTGTAGTCGTGCCGGCGTCGCGTGCCGATTCGTGCGCCGCCAGATCGACCTCGATCCGTCAGCGATCCTGGGCGCGGCGGTCGAGTGACCAACGTCACGGCTTCGCGCGGCGGGCCGGCTGTCGCGCGTCGACCCTCGCGGACCGACCGCCTCCTGTCGGCCTTGCCGCTCATCACGGTCTATGTCTGGCTCTGCACGCTTTACCTCATCGAAGCGTGGAAGCGGGTGACGCCGTGGCTCTTCGGGGACGAGCTCGAGCTCACGCAGCTCTCGCGCTCGATCGCGGCCACCGGTCATGCTGCGCGGCGCGGCGTCGCACATAACTCGCATTCGCTCTACACGTACTTCATCGCCCCCATGTGGCTGGTCGATGACGTGGAGACCGCGTACGCCGGCATCAAGTACCTCGATGTGTTCGTGATGACGTCGGTCGTGTTTCCGACCTATCTCCTCGCACGGCTGATCGTCGGTCGCCGTGCGGCGCTCTTCGCAGCGGCGGGAGCCGGCGCGATTCCGTCGCTCGCCTACTCGTCGTGGATCGTCGAGGAAACGCTCGCCTATCCGTATGCGGCGTGGTCGATGTACCTCATCGCGAAGGCGCTCGTCGAACGCGAGCGGTCGCGCCGGTCGTACGCATGGACCGCGGCGGCGGTGCTCTCGGCCCTGCTCGGCCCTGCCGTGCGCGGCGAGCTGATCGTGCTGCCGATCGTCCTTGTGCTCGCGGTCGTGTTTGCGGCATGGTCGAGCGACCGAGCGAGACTGCGTCGCGCCGGGTGGTCGGTTGGGGACTGGGCGGGCGCCCTGCTGCTCGTTTTCGGCGTGATCTTCGTGATCAGCGGCGCGCTGAGCCACCAATCCCAGGAGTGGTACGGCGTCACGACGTACTACAAGCACCGCTCGCTCGTGATGGGCAATTGGGCGGTCGGCGCGCTCTCGATCGGCATCGGGGTGATTCCTCTCGTCGCCGGGCTGGCAGCCCTGTTCCGTGCCCCGGGCGAGCGGCCCAGCCGCGAGCTGCGCATGGTCCGCTCGACCACGGTGGCCGGGCTCGTCGGGTTCGGCCTGTACACGGCGCTTAAGACGGCGTATCTCTCGACGCAGTTCGCCACGCGGGTCGAGGAGCGGAATCTGATCTACGTGGCGCCGCTCCTCTTCGTCGGCACCGCACTCGTCCTCGAGCGCCGGCGCGTCAACGGTTGGGCGGTCGCGGCATCCGCCGCATACGCGCTCTATCTCGTCGGCTACGCGCTCTACCACGTCGTGGGCTCGCCGTATCAGATGGGCGTGCAGCTGTACTCGGACTCGCTCGGCTTCGCGATCCTGCAGCAGGCGAACCGCTACGTCTATCTCGACACCGGCCAGGCGCGGATCGTGCTACTGGCGGTGCTCGCCGTCGGCATGCCCCTCCTGCTTGCGCCGCGCTGGCTCGCCGGCCGTCAGCGCATCGTCGTCGGGCTCACGGCGGCCCTCGCCCTCGCGCTCGTCGCGTGGAACGTGACCGGCGAGATCTCGGCGGCCGCAGGCAACGTCTCGATCAGCCGCCACGCCGCCGGGACCCTGCGCGCGCCCTTCACGTGGGTCGACGACGTCACGCACGGAAGCCCGACGCTGTATATGGGCCAGGGCGAGACCGACCCGAACCCCGAGAACCTGATCGAATTCTGGAACCGGTCGATCGTGACCGTCAGCAGCCTCGACGGCAGCGTCGGCGGCCCCGGCCCGGCGGGAGGGCCCAACCTGGCTGCCGACGGCGCACTTCTCTGGGGCCGCCAATACCCGTTTGCCGTCGAGGACTGGCCGTGTGTCGACTTCGCGGGCGCGCGGCGCGCCGAGCACGCCTACTCCGCCGGCGGCACCACGAGGACCTGGCGCCTACTCGAGCTGGCACGGCCGAATCGCGTGCGCTCGATGTGCACAGGTCTCTACGCCGACGGCTGGACGGGGGCCGCTGACGGCGCGTACTTCCGCTTCGCCGCGGGAAAGCCCGGCTGGCTGCGGATCCTCGTCTCGCGTCGCAACTGGAACGGCCCGTCGGGCCCGAGCCCGGTGCACCTGCTCGTCGGCAAGCTCGTGATCAACGCCAACCACCAGCCGGTCCTTGGCCGCGTTACGAGGAGCGTGAATCTCACGATCGACAGCAGACAGACGAAGGTTTGCTGGCTCCCCACCCCGACCGCGCGCTTCGCGGCCCATGTCGTCGTGGACAGGAAGTTCGTGCCGCACGACGTGCTGCCACACAGCGGCGACGTCCGCACGCTCGGCGCCGAGACGAGCTTCGCGTTCCTCAGCGAGCGTCCGAGCGGTACGCGGAACACATGTAGGTGAAGCGCGCCCGCAGAACGAGCCGCGCGACCGGGCCGATCCGCTCCGCAAGCCGCAGAAGCTGCGCAAGCGGCGCTTTCGCGGCAACGGTCTGAGGGACGAAGAACGGCCTCAGCTCCAGCCGGTCGAACCCCGCTGCAAGGAGATCGGCGCGCACGTCGGCGAGGCGGTACTGGCGCGGGTTGAGGTCGAAGACGAGCTTCTTCTCGGTGTAGCCGGCGATGCGCGCCAGCAGTACGCGGCGGTCGCGTGCGTAGTAGACGGCCCGAAAGATCGTCGTCGCCTGCACGGGCACGCTCGGCTCGTACTCGTTGAGGTCCGCCAGCACTACGCGCCGGCCACGGCGCTGTGCGGCGGCGACCATCTCGGGGCTCGCGTCGACGCCGACGTAATCGAGGCCCGAGAGGAAGTCCGCGAG
>ORJL011845182.1_pt1 | contig 13959 bp, 9 predicted proteins | sample 1779941 | NCBI WGS metagenome assembly ORJL01 (sample SAMEA104232317, study PRJEB22302) | groundwater metagenome | biome: forest; feature: aquifer; material: groundwater | place: USA | collected 2011-08-07 | depth 5.8 m
AAACTTTCTGGTACGATATAGTTATTAAACTTTATTCCGATCCGATTGCCAAAAGCCATTTTGCTGATGGCCGCCGCCAGTCCCCCCATTTTAACAGTATGTGAGGCTAAAACCTGACCAGCTCGAATCAACTCATTTACTTTAGTAAAGTTAGCGGCTAACACTTTAAAATCAGGTAGTTCTTCCTGATCCCTAGTTGCCTGAAGTAAAACAACCTGACTATTAAGGCCTTTGAACTCTTGAGAGACTACTTGACGGACATCAAGCACTGCCACGGCAAAAGCAACTAAAGTAGGGGGTACTTTCAGGTCCATAAAGGTCCCAGACATACTGTCTTTACCACCAATGGCCGGAATTCCTAATTGCTTTTGGGCGTAAAAAGCCCCTAACAAGGCAGCAAAAGGTTTACCCCACCTTGTTGCGTCTTGACCCAGCTTTTCAAAAAACTCTTGGAGTGTGAGTCGAACATCTTGGTAAGCCCCACCAAGAGCTACTATTTTAGTCACTGCCTCTATTACTGCATAAAGAGCGCCGTGAAAAGGACTCCATTTAGCTAACAAAGGGTTATAACCATAAGTCATTACTGTGGCTTTACTCGTCTCACCGTGCAACAGGGGTAGTTTAGCGACCATGCCCTCAGCCGGTGTAGCCTGATGCTTACCACCAAACGGTAGTAAAACAGTCCCAGCCCCTATTGAACTGTCAAATCTCTCCACCAAACCTTTTTGACTGCAAACATTTAAATCCGCTAAATTAATGAGCCAAGCTTGGCGAAGATCGGCTAATTCCTTGGCTACAGCCTGCGGAATATGCTCGAAATAATTTTGACTATCATCCGGGGGCTCAATCTTCACCGAGGTTTTTTGTTTAATTCCATTTGTATCCAGAAAATCTCTGCTAATATCCACAAGCAGCCGCTCGCGCCAAGACATTTTCAATCTTCGGTCGGAAGTTACTCGGGCAACAACTGAGACTTCCAGGTTTTCCGTCTGAGCTAAACCCTTAAATTCCTCGACATCTTCCGGTGCAACAAGTACCGCCATACGTTCCTGGGACTCGGAGATAGCTAATTCTGTACCGTCAAGCCCCTCATATTTTTTAGGTACGGCGTCAAGATCAATGATTAAACCCTCTGTTAATTCGCCGATCGCCACGGAAACACCACCGGCTCCAAAATCATTGCATTTTTTAATCAGGACACTCGCTCTGGGATTCCGAAAAAGTCTTTGAATCTTCCGTTCCGTTGGTGCGTTGCCCTTTTGCACCTCTGCCCCGCAGGTAACCAGGGATTCCAGGGTGTGTTCTTTAGAAGAACCTGTAGCTCCTCCACAACCATCCCGCCCAGTCCTACCACCCACAAGAATGACTACATCCCCTGTCTCCGGAAGCTTGCGGACAACATTCCTGCGCGGTGCAGCGCCAATTACAGCCCCTATTTCCATTCGTTTAGCTACAAAGTCTTCATCATAAACCTCTGTGACCTGCCCTGTGGCAATCCCGATCTGATTGCCATAAGAGCTATACCCCGCAGCCGCCCCGGTTGTAATTTTACGCTGTGGTAACTTCCCCGGTAAGGTTTCTGCAACCTTCTTCCTTGGATCAGCACATCCGGTCACCCGCATAGCCTGATAAACATAAGTTCGTCCAGATAATGGATCTCGGATAGCTCCACCTAAACAAGTAGCCGCTCCCCCAAAAGGCTCAATTTCGGTGGGATGGTTGTGAGTTTCATTTTTAAACATAACCAACCATTCTTCGTCCTGACCATCCACATCAACCTTGACAACAATACTACAAGCATTAATTTCCTCGGATTCATCCAAATCCTCAAGTTGGCCTTTTTTCTTTAGTTCCTTCATACCTATAACAGCAATATCCATCAGACAAACATCTCTGTCTTGATCCTTATTTCCGTAGACATAAGCCCGTGATTCTAAGTATTCACGGTAAGCAGCCTGGATAGGTTCTGAAAAATGACCTTCTTCCACTTCCACCTTTTCGATTTTGGTCAAGAACGTGGTATGCCGACAATGGTCAGACCAGTAAGTATCTATCACCTTAATTTCCGTAAGACTGGGGTCTCTTTTTTCAGTAGCTTTGAAATAGGTCTGACAAAATTGCAAATCCTCAAAACTCATGGCTAAACCCAAACCTAACCAAAACTCCTGAAGTTCTTCAGCCGTTTTGCTGATAAAACCCTTAAGTATCTCCACATCCTCTGGAAGAACAACTTCTGTGGAAAGACTTTCCGGCTTAGCTAAAGAGGCTTCCCGAGCTTCCACAGGATTAATGCAATAGGCCTTGATTTTAGCGAACTCCTGATTAGTCAGAGAACCTTCGAGAATTATTAGTTTGGCAGAAAGAATCTCCGGACGTTCCTTTTGCGTTAGGATTTGAACACATTGAGCAGCTGAATCGGCTCGCTGATCGTATTGCCCTGGTAGATATTCCATAGCAAAAACTCTATCTTCAACAGAAATCTCTAGGTTTTCGTCATAGACAAGATCTAAAGGTGGTTCTGCAAAAATAATAGGTCGGGATTTTGCATATTCTTCCTCCGAAATACCTGCAATATCGTAACGATTTACGACCCTAACTCTAGCCAATCCTTCTATGCCTAAATTTTCTTTAAGATCGGCATATAAACCTTGGGCCTCGATATTAAAGCCTTCCCTTTTTTCTACAAAGATCCTTCTAACATTTTGAAACAAATTTATGCCTCCTTTATTTTTGGAGATCCATTTATAGTATCTCAAAATTACCTTCATCAGGCAACTTTTACTGTCAAATATACGGCTTTAAGTTTATCCACTTCCAAGACACCCACTTCTATAAGTCTTCTATAAGTGGGAGTCTAAAGAGAGTTCACTATTTCGTTACTCAAAAGTCCTCTAAGTCCGTGGATCTTTAAGATCATGATAACATCGTGGACTATCTCCACGACCCAAATCTACGACAAAACCAACAGAATTAATCCTCTTTTCAATGCAAAACCGGCATTGATCAGGCTCATCTTCTTGACAAATCTTATTATCATAGAGTTGATATGCTTTACGGACATTAGACGGAGTGATTATTGGCATTACTACATTTGCCCCAACTTGCAGAGCAAGCTCCCTACCCTGAGGATCAAGTCTACCTAAAGCTGTCGTTGCAGGTAACAAAACATCCGGGATTAGTAACCGAGTCAAAGCTAACATGATTAAGGTATCCTCTACCGTCCCCCCTTTTTCTTGATTAAGAGGTGTTTCACTATGTGGGATAAACGGTCCTATTCCCACCATTTCCGGTTGAAGTTCTTGTAAAAAGCAAAGATCTTCAACTAAATCAGCTGAGGTTTGCACTGATAGTCCAACCATGAAACCAGCGCCAACCTGATAACCGATAGTTTTGAGGATCTTCAAACAGTCCCTTCGTTTATCGAAATCCATCGTCGGATGTAACTTAGTATATAAATCCCGCGAGGCTGAAAAAGTCCGTCTCTTTCCGCCAATGTTTAATATCGTCCCACTCTCGGTCTCTATCATGATAAGCTGGTGAAAAAGCAAGGGCATCTAGCCCGCAGATTTCACAAGCTTCTACCCTGTCTTTAAACTCAATTTTTTCTTTTAAACCTAATAATTGGGCCACAAATCCATCTTCTAGATAAAATTCGCCTTTAGGCAAACGATCCACCCAGCCAAAATGAATAGCAGCCAGTATTCTTTCGATTTTTGTCACGGCAAGTCTTCCTCCCGCTCTGAAAACTTCTTACCAAGTGGTTTTTCCACCGTCATCTTCTATGCCCACTAGTCTAATCAGATACAAGGCATTTTGCGTGGTTGCTTTCCCTAGTCTAAGTTTATAATCAAAATGAATTTGGTCATTTAGATAATACTCACGAAAATGGAAGTTTTTAACCTTGCCTCCGCTTTCCCTTTCCAGTTCACCTAATTCTAGGTCATGGGTAGAAACCAATCCCACTGCCCCCTTTTGGCTAAGTTGCTTAATAAGAATCTTGGCACCGGTATGGCGATCCTGAGAATTAGTTCCCTTAAAAATTTCATCCAGTAGAAAAAATAACGGTCTAATATCTTTAGATGCCTCCACAATCATTTTTATTCTCAAAAGCTCAGCATAAAAAGAGGAAATACTTTTTTCTAAATTATCACTGACTCGCATACAGGAATAGACTCGCATAAAAGAACAACTAAATTTATCAGCACAAACTGGAGCCCCTGCATAAGCCAGCACAAGATTAAGGCCAGCGGTTCTTAGAAGTGTGCTTTTTCCTGACATATTAGAACCCGTAATCAATAAAATACCTGATGATGACTGAAGGTTAAGATCATTAACCACACGTTCTGTGCTAAGAAGAGGGTGTCCAAGAGCGTTCGCCTTTAGGAAAGGCGGACCTTCTACTATTTTTGGTATTGTCCATTTAGGATGATCATGGGCAATTACTGCCAAGCTAATTAAGGCTTCAATTTCACCAATAGTATGGAGCCATTTAGGGAGTAACCGACCTGATCTCTTCTTCCATTTCTCTAAAGCGATCATACATTGGTAATCCCAAAGAGCTATAATATTAATGATGAGAAAGATTGCATTTCCCCGACTTGCTATAGAGTCAGCTATTTTAGCTAATTTTTCCACCTGTTTATAGGCAGGAATTTTATCCCTACTACGAAGCTGACTTTGAAATTTGCTAAGTAAATCGGTTGTAAAGCGCTTCTTTTCCAACAGTCGTAACATACGGTAGTAAACTTTAATACTGTCTTCGTATTTGAACACTCCATTGAGCGCCCTTGATCTCTCTTTACTCGATGAAAATAAAATAAGGGCTTGTATCCCCAAGGCTAAAAGCGGCCAATAAAAGGGCACCAAAACGGTAAGATAATAGAAGATGATTAGCAATGTCGTGACTATCGGCATTATCAGAAAAACCACTTTTACAGTGGGCTTACAGTAGAATTCATTAATCTCGCCCGCCCAATTAAGTAAAGGCTCAGCATCAGTCATCTTACCTGAACTGATCATTCCTTCTGCTATGAACCTTTGTCGCCAAGCCAATTTCACTGATAATTCCAAGATCGCTTCTTGCCTTTTAATAATCTCTTCTGGATGGTCAGGTAGTTGGGTCATGACTTCTTTTAACTTTCGCCTTCCGAAAATGGTCTGAGCAGAATTGAGCCATTGAAAAAGGGAACCGTGCCCGAAAATATCCAAATCGGTAGCATAGGCATGATTTTCATCTTTAAAATCTTCACCAACATCTTGGAAAGAGGTCCATTTCCCATCCAAACGCTTTAAGGAATTTTCGTTAATTGAATAAAGTGCAAGTGCATACCCTTTAGCCACTAAAACCCGGTTGTGACGTATCACCAAAAATGCAAATCCAAGTGCGGTAAGTACTAAAGCTCCTATACTCAAGAAAACCGTTCTGTACAAAGCAATTGCCAAGCCACAACCACCTATAAATACGAATAACCTTAAATTGCTTATACGGTCAGCAATCCTAGCTAATTTCTTAACTAACTTTTCATAACGGTTGTAACGTTTTTGGTAATGTTCTTTAGCCATTTGTTCTGACATTTTCTCCATTTTTTCTCCTTAAATAAGAATGCTAATTAAGTATATTCCCTTCCACATTATAGCACTTCATCCAGAATAAAGTAAAAAAAGGAGAAGACTTAAGCCTTCTCCAAATCTTTTACTCCTTGATAGATAAGATCGAATAACTCTTGGAGATCCTGCTCCTCCACACAGGAGAAGGCGATGCGGATATCACTTTCCCCCAGCGAAATAACGCCTACTCCATAACTTTGCAGTAAATGGAGACGTAATTTCTCGGCCTCTGCATTTTTAAGTCTTAAACACATAAAATAACCAGAATTAAACGGATAGTAATCCCAGACACCCTGATATTTTTTATTGGCGAGGACTTCTTTTACTTTTAAAGCTCGCTGTTTTAAGATCTCGAATTTTTGTTGTTTTTGAGCTGGAAAATCTGGCGATTGCAAAGCCTGTAACACAAAAGTTTGAGAAGGATGAGAACCACTGGAAAATGTTCCCCTAATAATTCCTAAGACTTTATTCTCCAAGGCATTTAAGATACTGATAGTCGCTGCTGCAAAAGTGATAAATCCTACTCGAAAGCCCCAAACATATTCCTCTTTAGTGGGACCGTCAATTTTAATAGCTAATACCCTAGGATGAAGATTGGCGATCCGACCAAATAAAGATTCTTGGATAGAGTCCTCATAAAACAAGCCAAAGTACGCATCATCAGTGATAACCACTAAATTAATTCCCTCTTCGGCAACATCTTTAATTACTTTAACAATTTTATCAGCCTCTAGTTCATTTGGCGTATAACCAGTAGGATTATTCGGGAAATTCAAAAGTAATACAGCCTTGCCATGTTGTTTTTGAGAAAGCAAGGTTTCCTTCATGCCAACAACATTAATTTCCCCGTTGTCAGTATAGAAAGGAAAGGTAACCACCTTAGCCCCTTGACGCACTCCAAAAATCAGGTTGTAATTTTCCCATAATTTATCTGGTAATATCAAAGGATCGTTAACATTAATGAACATGTCAGCAACAATGCTTAAACCATGCGTAAGAGCATTGGTAACGACTGGCAAACCATATGTTTTCCCGTTCAAGGAGGGATTTTCTTCAAGCATCTTTTCCCGCCAGATCTTTCTTAATTCTGGCTTTCCAGCAGGTGGAGCATATTGATAAAGATCTTTAGGCTGATATGAGGATAACGTTTCCTGAATAACCGGTAAGTACATCGGTTGACCTTCTTCTGTAGCGATTCCAATCGTTGCGTTAAAACGAAAGGCCTTTTGATTAGCTTCTGCTGATTGAGTAAGTATGCCTTTAGGAAAATACAATTTTTTTCCTAACTCAGATAGAAGCTCATAGATATAGGGGTTTTCGCTTTGAATCTGCTTGTTTAATTTCTGCGCAATTTCATTCAATACTATCAACACACTCTTTCTCGATTTTGATTAATAACATAGCCTATACTTAGCATGTGAATCCGGATTAATAATAATACTTTAAGTGATAGGGTTAGTACCATATGTATTGTACTAACCCCTTTGAATGAGAGCAAGCAAATTCTTCACTTTAAACGAAAAAATACACTATACAATTCGTTGTTTGCCCTAAACCTTTTGTCCCTGAAAATCTGGTACCCGTGAAACAACCAAAGCACTAACAGCGATAAGTATTATGGATAATAAAAAAACCAAGACGTAGGAATGGGTTAGATCATAAATAACCCCTGGCACAAAGGAGCCAATCGCTCCGCCAAGTTGATGACTGACAGAAACAAATCCGAATATAACACCTATCGAGTATTTATTGAATAAGTGAACACACAAAGAACTCGTAGGAGCGATAGATGCCATTTCTGTAATTCCGTAAAAAACCGCAAACACTGCCAAAAGCCAAGGCTTATTTGCGACTAACAAAAGCAGAAAGGTTAATCCCCTGATACCATAAATCATGGCCAATAGACTACTACGATTCCACCGATCAGCTAGATATCCGGTCCCGATCGTTCCTAAAATATTGGCAATAGCGATCAAACTGAATGTAAAAGCGATAACCCCTACGGAGAATCCTTTTCCCTCAGCAAAGGGAATAAAATGCGTATCTACTAACCCAACATCTGTAAAACCACAAACAAAATAGGGTATTGCCAACTGCCAAAAAACTCGTTGTTTAAGGACTGTCCATACAGGTTCTTGTTTCTCTTTCAGTTGGACCTGAGCAATTCTTTCCTCTTGCTCTGAAACTATAGTCACTTCCCCAAAAGGCATTAAGCCAAGATCTGTTGGCTTAGATCGAATAAAGAAAAACATGAGTGGCATAAAGACAAAAAGAACACCAACACCCAGTATACCAATCGAGTAACGCCAGTCAAAATGAGAAACTAAATATAAGGACAAGGGTACAACTACAAGTTGACCGACAGCCATACCTGACATGGTTATACCTAGTGCTAGTCCTCGTTTGGCCGTAAACCAGCGAGTAATCAAGGCCGTGGCCGTAACGTTAGCAGCTCCTGTCACTCCTAGTGAAACAAAGACTCCATAGATAAGGACTAGCTGCCATAACTGATTAGCAAATGAGCATAAAATTAACGCTACTCCTGCCGTACACAAACTAAGCGTCAAGACACTACGGGCACCGAAGCGGTCATTTAATTTTCCAACTAGTGGCTGAGCAATTGCTAATACAAAAAAACTAAGTAAGGAAATGGTCGAAACAACCGTACGATTAGTACCAAACTCCTGCTCCCACGAGGTAATATAACTACCGAAAGAAACCCGGATCCCGAAGGACGCAAACAAAGCTAGGAAACATAACCCTAGCACAACCCAACCATAATAGAAAGGCAATCGTCGCAGAAAGCCCATTTTTTTATAAGAACCCCCCCCCTCTTTAATTATCAATTCAAATCGTTCTAACTCAATATTTAAGATTTTCGTGAAAACGTCTCTACTCATTTGTCTATTCAATATAAACTTCTTATTTCCTGTATGAGCAGTAATTTAATACAATAAACAATCTGAAAACAACACCCTTGCAAAGCACGGAATTCCCACTCCCACTTATAGAAGAGGTAGTCTTGGAAGTGGATAAAAGTGCTAAATAATAAACTATAAATTTGGTAATTACTCGACTATAATCTGGGTTAACCTTGTACAAACTAAGTAGAATTCAACTGTTTGTACTGGAGGCGGAATTGTTGAAACCTATTATTCCTTTTGAGCCTATTCTTGCGAAATCAATCCCTACTGGGTCCTCTTGGGTTGCTCAAGTAAAGTGGGATGGTGTAAGGATTTTAACCTACTATGACGGGTTTACCGTGAGCCTTTTCAACCGTAAACTTAATCAAAGAATGTTACAATTCCCTGAATTAATGGATATCAAACGTCTCTATTCGGCTTTTTCTGTAATCCTGGATGGGGAGGTAATTGCCTTAAAAAATGGTAAACCTTCCTTTTTCGAGGTTATGAAACGAGATAGTGCAAGAAAAACAACGAATATTACCCACATCAAATGTTTAACGCCTATTATTTATATGGTCTTCGATATCTTGTTTTATAACGATAAGTGGGTTCTAGACTTACCTTTACAGGATAGGCAAAAAATTCTTAAAAAGATAATAATCCCCCAAGAAAAGGTTCAACAGGTAGAGAACTTTGCTGATGGAGACAGTTTATATCAAGCTATTAAAGAAAAAGAATTAGAAGGAATAGTCTGCAAAGATCTTCGCAGTAGTTACATAATCAACGGAAAGGATAGTCGGTGGCAAAAAATCAAGAACTATCACGATGTTATAGCCACCATTGGAGGCTTTACAGTTAATGATCAGACAATTAATGCTTTATTGCTAGGGCTCTTTGATAAAGAGAGAAAGTTTCACTATATCGGTCATACTGGTTCAGGTAAAATTCCTCAAAGAGAATGGGCTATACTAACGCAAAAACTTCAAGCCTTAATCATTTCTGATTGTCCATATGTGAGTAAACCCGAAAAACTTACCAATACCTATTGGATAGAGCCCTTAATCAACGCCAAGATCAAATTTATGGAATGGACTCCTGGAAGATTATTAAGACATCCCACTCTTCAGGGACTAGTAAATAATACTGAAGAACTCTATCCCTTTAATAACTAAGCATTTATAGCAATGCTTCTTTAAGAAACTAATGCTTTCTGATTTCCCAAACAAAAAAGGTCATGCCTAACTAGGCACAACCTCTAATTATTACTGCAAATTTCTTTTTTTAATTTTAAAGATCATGGAAAACCGCAAAAAGTGTTATTTTAATCCCTCAAGCCCATTTGCGCCAGAGTAGTTGCAGAATTAGCTACGTCTTCAGAAGCTGCATTTATTTGGCCTGCAGTTATAGTAAGTGAGTCAATCTGCGTCGCTATCTCTCTAACTTGCTGAATACTTTGCTCAATGGCTTCCATTATTTGTGCAAAACGTTTTACAACTTCCTCAGCTTCTTTCGCAGCTGTATGCATTGCTTGGGTTGTCTCGTTAATGGACTGCTTGACAGCTATCGTGTTTTGTTTTGTCAAAACTATCATTGCGCTAATTTCTCTAACAGACTCTTGAGAATGATTGGCCAATTTTTTAACTTCCTCGGCTACTACACCAAAACCACGGCCACTATCCCCAGCCCGTGCCGCCTCGATAGCTGCATTAAGTGCCAACAGGTTAGTTTGTGAAGCAATCTCCTTAATCACATCGGTAACAGAGGCAATCTTAGCAGAACTATGATCCAACTCATTCATCTTTTCCTGCATCTTGGCCGTCATTTCTGCTAAATGTAAGATGGTCTCCGCTATTTCTTGAATCTTCGAAGAACCTACATGAGCCAAACTATCTACTTTCCGTGAGAATTCTGCTGCTTCTCCTGCGCTGCGCGATATTTGTTCAGTTGTACCATGCATTTCTGAGGCCGAGGCTGCAGTTTCCTCAGAGGTTGCCGCTAAAGCCTGACTAGCCTCGTTAACTCTATGTTGTAAACTATCGATATCCTTTAAAGCTGATTCTAGTTCAGCCTTCTTATCAATTTCTTGCATATAAGATTGAATATAACTAGCCATAACTACTTGTTGGTCGAAAGCAGTTATTCGCAGAAAAGCCATACTTAACTGTAAGGCTTTTTCTGGTTTTTTCCGATAAGCCTTAAAAATAAGTGGCAAGGTTACATCATAAAGGACATTATATGCACTCAAATAGTAAAACGGTGGTAGTTCAATTCGTTGATGTACATTACCAATGGTTATCCGCCAAACCATAAACTGCTCATCGATCCGTTCAGGAAAGAGGGATAACAAATACTTTTTCATAGTTACCTTTAAACGGTCTAGAGAGGAATGCTTTTCGATGATAGCTTTGAGATTAGGAATTTTAATAATATGCGTATAAAAATTATTGACGATAGCCTCAACTTCTTTTTCTAAACAAGGCCGGAATTCCTGCAAAAGAGCTAATTCTGCTTGATTAATTTTTAGCAACTGTAACGACTCAGTTAGATTAAACTGTTGAAGTGTTGTCAAACAAATGTCCCCCTTTAAATACCTCTTTTTATCTTTTTCCGGTTTAAATCCTTGCCATTAGAAGACCTAAAACATAAGAATTATTTTAACGTATGATCATGTTTCTTAATAACCCAGTCGTACCTTCTAATTTGCTAGAACTTGAGTAACTATTTGTTTAAAACGATCGATTCCCGTCCTTTCCAAAACCCCATATAACCGTACCCTTTGCTCCTGTTCATTTTTTAATTCCTCTGCACCTTCACAATATAACTCCAAGATGCCTCGGATGACTGCAGGTACCTTATCCTTTGGAATCCCTTTGCTGACTAAAACTCCATGCTTAGGTGAAAACCCAGACTCAGTGCCACCAATCCAGAGCGAAAATTTCCCCCTTGGCTCTGCCATCAAACCAACGTCATGACACTGCACCCCAGCACAATTTCTTGGACAACCCGAAATGCCTATCTTAAAGTCCCAGGGCAAGATCGTACCGTAGAATTCTTTGTTTAATACTTGAGCTAATTCCAAGGTATCTCCACGAGAATTCTTAGAAAACCCTTTTCCGGGACAGGAAACAATATTACGAACACTACCGTGTAAACAAGCTACCTTAAGTCCAGCTTCCTTTAGTAGGGCTAAACCATTCCCAACTTTTTCTTTCGCGACAAAAAGAATTGGGGCCATACGCCGACTATTTTTAACTATTCCATCCTCCCCGACAACCTCCGAAATAACCCGTAACTGCTTACCAGTCAAAACGCCTCCAGGGACATTTAATAAAATGGCCATGAGTCCGTTAGATTGTTCCGCAATACCCCACGTAATACTACTCTCACAAAGTACCTTACCACCTGACCAAGTAAATCGTTCATCCTTTTTAAGTTCAGCCATAACTCAATCTCCTTTCTCGTTGTTCAATAAACTTTATTCTATTCCAAATTTAACGATTGATCTCTCCTTTAGAGATTAATCGTTTTATAATCTAAAATCCATCTGTTTTTATAATAATTCTAGATATTCGAATTAATTCCTGCCAATAAAAACGTTATAATTAATTTTTATTTCCAAAATAATCATTAATTCTACCATTATTCAGCATAAAAGAGACCTCCATGACGTTAAATCATTTAGGCCTCTTAATTAAAACATCTATAAAAAACAATTTACGGAAAATCTAAGACCGAGTATTTCAACACTAAATTCCATATCGACTGACTACTCAGAAGATTGGAACTTTGTGATTAAAGGTACTAATAGCTAAAATTAATGCTATAATATATATCATAATAGAAAGAAAAGAAGGCGATTTATATGACGTACTGCTGTCCTCACTGTGGGGCAATCCATGAAGCGGAAGTGTGGAGTGCCTTTACTGACAATAAGTCCTCGATCATGAGCGGGCTGTCCGTATACTTCTGCTCAACTTGCCAGAAACCCACATCCTACCCCGCACTTATCACGAAGAAATCTGAAATAGCCTAATGTAAAGGGGAGACTTTTGGTCTCCCCTTTGCATTTACTGAAGGAATTCCTTATTTTTTGTTTTATCTATTGCAATTGCATTCATTAAAGTAAATAATATTTTGTAATAAAAAAATGAGGTCTAAAGATGATTAAAGTGGCAAAAGTTCGGACAAAAGAGTTAAACATCGGGGCCTATATCCTACTTCTATTTTCTTCGTTGCTCTACGGGGGGAATGTAATTGCAGCCCGTTACATAACGGCGGATATCCCACCGGGCGCTTTAGCTGCCATGCGGGGGCTGTTGGGTATATTAATCTTGCTGCCCTTAGCCCGGCGTTCCCTACGCCAAAGTCCTAAGCCCTCCTGTCAAGATTTATTACGTTTTGCGCTCTTAGGATTTCTCGGGATTACTGTCGCTTATCTTACCTTTTTGTGGGCAATGCAATATAGCACAGCTACTAATGCCGCTATTATTTTTGCTTCAAACCCGGCAATAACCAATACACTCTTAGCTGTTGGATGGGGTATCAAGCCATCAAGATTGCGAGTACTAGGGATTGGACTGTCTTTTTCAGGGCTCTTAGTGGTTTTTGCTCAAGGATCTTTCACTCGACTAATAGCCTTAAACTTAAGTCCGAGTGACCTTATTCTTTTGGGGAATGTTTTCTCGGTCGCTTTGTTTACGATCATAGGACAAGGGGTAATGATAAAATTTTCGCCCTTAGTTACTAGTGTATATTCACTAGTCTTCGGTACGATTTTCGTCTTACCTTACGGTATATGGGAAATAATAACCAAGAGTTGGCATCTTTCCGTTACAAACTGGTTAGTCATAATGTACATGGGGTGTATAGTTACTGGTATTGCCATCTTGCTTAATTTCGAGGGAATCAGCCGAATTGGCAGCGGAAAAGCCGCTATCTTTTAGTAATTTGTCACCAGTTTTCAGTATTTTATTAGCTTTTCTTTTCCTAGGAGAACATTTGGCCTTATATCACTGGGTTGGTTTTACCTTTGTACTAGTTGGTATCGGCTTTAGTATTTGGCCCGGACAAGTTAAATTTAATTTATAAAGCCTAATAATTCCTGCTATACGTTAAAGCGCCCTGCCAATAACGTAGAAACCAAATAGCAAACTACCTAGAAGTGCTAATAGGCCCTAATAATCAAATTTGATATTAGGGCCTGTATTTATAGTATCAAATTCAAATTGAAATATTTATTTTAATAAAAAAGTATAAACAAACATTTAAGCCTCTCTTTTATGCAAGAGGTACAATAAAAGAAATATGGAGGTATTAAGAGATTTTTAGCACATTTCGGAGATATATGCTAAATTATAGAAGGCAGAGACTCTTCATGTTCCTTGCTGTTTATGCAATTGTTGCATAGAATAAAAGAGTCGTTCAAAAGATCGAAGGAATTATCTAT
>ORJL010983787.1_pt1 | contig 13955 bp, 25 predicted proteins | sample 1779941 | NCBI WGS metagenome assembly ORJL01 (sample SAMEA104232317, study PRJEB22302) | groundwater metagenome | biome: forest; feature: aquifer; material: groundwater | place: USA | collected 2011-08-07 | depth 5.8 m
ATTGAACTTTTAAAGTATATTATATTAAATAGAACAGATGAAAATGCTATTATATTGGATCCATTTGCTGGAGTTGCTTCTGTTGAAATTGCTGCACTTGAGCTTAATAGAAAATGTATTTCAATTGAAATTGAACAAAAATGGGTGGATATTGCTGTTGAAAGAATGAATGAAACTACAAAATGTGATTAGTAAAAAGACTATAAAAGAAGTTCGGCAAATATTATATGACATGGGTTATGATGTTATTAATTTAAACGGAGATCATACTCAAGTTTGTATATTTTGTTTTAAAAAAGTAGTGGTATATACAGGTCATGTTCATAAACGTTCAAAGACAATACTAGCTGGTCTTTGTAAAGATCATAGACTTGCAACGTTATTTAACGCTTTTAAATATAAAGATTGTCCTGGATGTCATGGTGATTGGGATGAGAAAATGGGATTAACTTACATACCATTCCGGTAACACTATGATTAATGATTATTATGAAAAATTAGAAATAACAAAAAACGATTTATAGAGTTTTTTTAAAAAACAAAATATAAACAACGAGATATTTTTTATCAGCAATGATATAGAATTAAGTACATTATGAGTAAATTAGTAATAGGTTTATTATCAGAAAACGATCAATTAGAAAAGTTTTATGAAATAGATATGAGTTGGGTCGACCAATTTAATAGTGAATTTGAAAAAAATGAAGTTCCATTCAAAGAAGAAATATATCAAGAAGAATTTTTAGATATGAGTTCATTGGCAATGTTAAATGAGTTTGTCTATACTGAAGATGAAAATCAGTTTCAAGTAAATCGTGAGCCATTAAAAGAAATATTAAGAAAATTATTTGGATATGAACGACAAGAACAAAAATAGATTACACTGTCCGAATCCCAATTGTAAGGATGCAACTGAGTTTATTTATCAGGAAGCAACTGAAAAATTAGTTGTAGTAAATAATGAAGCAAACATTGTTTACACTCATGGGAAATTTTATTATAAATGTAGAAACTGTGGTCATGTGTTCTCGTCAGAATTAGCTCCCAACATACCTAAAATGATATATGGATAAGATATTATTAAAAACCCAAAGGATACGTAATACTGTTAAATTACCAACCCAAGGAACTCCATTGAGTTCTGGATTAGATGTATATACTGATAGAGATATTGAAATTCCACCCCGAAGAGATTTTTTATTTCCAACTGGATTAAAATTCGATATACCAAGCGGGTATGATCTATCTGTATACAATAAATCTGGAATTTCAACAAAAAAAGGACTCATCAATGGTGCGAATCTCATAGATTCGGATTATACTGGAGAAGTTCATATTCATTTGTTTAATTTGACAGACAAATGGCAATATTTCAAGTCTGGAGAAAAATTAGCTCAGTTAGTTTTACGACCAGTAATATATCCTGAAATTGTTGAAGTAGATAATATAGAAAAAGATACTATTCGTGGTGAAAACGGATTTGGTTCGACCGGAAATTAAACAAAGGTGAATGTTTGTATTATAATATTTTCTATGACCGTAAATCTAAAACTGTTCATTTATTTGATGATAAAAAAGGGTACAAAAAATTTCAATATCAACCTACATGTTACATAAAATCTAATACACCAACTATACTAAAATCTATTTATGGTGATTGTGTTACTGAGATTTCAAATAATGAATTTTTAAGTAATAAAGATACATTTGAAAGAGATATTATTACTGAAACAAAATTATTAGTAGATTTATATTATCACTCAGATGAACCATCTATTAAAAATGATATATATTTTATTGATATTGAAACTGATTCCAAAAGCGGTTTTCCAAATCTAAAAACATTTGACAAAGAAATTATTTCTATTGCTTTTCGACATTATGGCATTCACACATATGTATTTATAGTTGATAATTTTACAAAATTTACTACTGTTAATTCCAATGATGCTACATTTTTTACATTTAAAGATGAATATAGTATGTTAAAAACATTAGTAAATTTTATCAGAACACAACATCCTACTATTTTGTCTGGATGGAATAGTGAACATTTTGATATTCCATATTTGTTGGGTCGTGGTAAAAAAATATTAGGTTCTGAATTAAATAAATTAAGTCCAATTGGAATTATTGACATATATGAAAAAGATGACTTTAAAAAAATACGAATTGGTGGAATAAGTCATCTTGATTTTATGACGCTATATAAGAAATTTACACCAACGACAAAAGATAGTTATTCTTTAAATAATATTTCTCTTAGTGAACTTAAAGAATCTAAAACACAGTATCAAGGTAAATTATATGAACTTTACGAAAATAATATTAATGAATTTATAAAGTATAATATACACGATGTTATGTTACTTGAAAAACTTGAAGATAAATTGCATTATATACGAACAGCAATTAGTATTTGTCACAAAGGACATATTCCATATGAAGATGTATATATGACTTCAAGAATTATTGATGGTGCATTATTAGTTTATATGCGTAAAAATAATCTAGTGGCACCAAATAAACCAGAAAATAAAACAATAACAACTAATAGAATTACATATGGTAAAATTATAGATTGGACGTCAATTAAAGATAAAGTTATTGTTAAAGAAGTCGATAAAGATAGAGAATATACTATTAATATTGACTTAGTTCCAGATGAATTTATTTTTGAAATTATCAATGATGAAAATCAAATTAAAAAATATACCAAATTAGAATTTCAAGATTTCATAACAGAACACAATACTAAAATAAGTTCTATTGGAAGAGTATATTTATTATCTAATACTATTCGTGGTGCATATGTTAAAGAACCACTTTCAGGAAAATATTCTTGGATAATAGATTTAGATTATACATCACTGTATCCTTCAATAATCAGAACACTCAATATATCACCAGAAACTAAATTAGGAAAAATAGAAAAGTGGGAAAGTATTAGAGAAGAATTTTTTGAATATAAACAAAATCAAAATTCAGATTTTTCGAAGAAAGAACTTAATTTTATATTAAAAAATCAATATCAAACGCTGACATTTGAAAAATTCTTGCAGTTTTGTCAAAAATACAGTGTAACAATTGCATCTAATGGTATAATATATAATTCTAAATCTAGAGGTATTATACCTAATGTTTTAGATATCTGGTTTAAAGAACGGGTGGAATTTAAAAAATCGTATAAAAAATATCTAACATTAGCAAATGAAATTAAAATAAAAACACCAAACACATATGAACACAATATAAAATATAAAGAATATTCACTAAAAGCATCAGAATATGATGTTAAACAAATAGTAACAAAAATTCTTTCAAATTCTACATATGGAGCATTATTATTAAATTCATTTCGTTTTTATGATAGAGATAACGGTGAAGCAGTAACAATTACTGGACAATATATCATAAAAAATACAGAAAAAAAGATAAATCAAATTTTAAATAATAAACTACATACAAATACTGATTTTGTTATAACCGTTGATACTGATTCTACATTTATTAATGTTGATTCTTTCGTAAAAGAAAAAGAAGATGCGAAAAAACTAGCTAATGAATTACAATTATGTATTAATGTGTGGTTAAATGATTATTCTAAACATATTTTTAATGTTTCAAATCATTTTTTTGAAATTAAACAAGAATTGACTGCAAATGGAGCTATTTTTTTGGGTAAGAAAAAATATGCACTGTGGGTATTAGAAAAAGAAGGAGTTCCTATTAATGATTTAGAAGTTAAAGGAATAGATATTGTTAGATCTAATTTTCCAAAATATTTTAGAGAAGAACTTAGAAATATCGTATTAATGATCTTACAAAAGGATTCTTCAAATACTGAAATAAATAATAAAGTTCAACAATTGAAATTGGATATGCAAAAATGTAATTTAATTGATATTGCTATTCCAACCGGAATTAAAAATGTTGATAAATATGTTGACTCTAAAACACGGTATAAAAAGGGAGCTCCAGTATATAGTAAAGCTGCAATCAATCATAATATTTTATTAGAAAGATTGAAATTAACAAAAACATTTCAAAAAATTAAAGACAATCAAAAAATCAAATATGTATTTTTGAAAGAAAATGTAGATACATTCGATACTATGGCATTTATCGAAGATTCACCAAAAGAAATTTTAGATTATGCACAACAATATATAGATTATGAAAGAATATTTAATAGTGTTATGACGAAGAAATTAGAAAAATTTTATAAAGTATTAGATTGGAAATTATAATATGATAATTTTGTGTGAGGGACACGACGCAAGTGGTAAAACAACAATCTCTAAAGAATTATCACGACTAATAGAATATCCGTATTTCAAATATAAATGGACAACTAAAAATACGATTACGAATAAAGATGTTCATGAGTTAGTTAATTATGTTGTTTGCGATTATTCTCTGCGATTATTACATATATCTAATACAAATATTATTATTGATCGTCATTATCCAAGCGAATGGGTTTATGGCTCAACATATAGAAATTTGGATATTAAAACACTTGACAATATAGATCAGTTTTTTTCTAAAATCAATGGTATACTCGTTATTTGTTATAAAACTGAAATAAAAACTAAGATAAATGAATTTTTAAGTATTAATGAAATAGAAAAAATTAGAAATAAATATTTTGAGTTTGGTAAGTATACCAAATGTAAAAACATATTGTTTTTAGATACTACCGATGAAAATTTAGAAGAACAAACTAAAAAAATCATTGAATATGCAAGATCAGTTTCAAGATCTACTTAATGTTTTAGTAAAATGCTCAGAATGTCCCAAAATGGTTCAATCCAGAAAGGAAGTAATGGGTGAAGATCATTATCCATTAAAACCATTTGGAAATATTGATGCCAAAATAATGATTATTGGAATTGCTCCAGGAAGACTTCAAAGAAAATATAAGGATCCAGATATAAAGGATGAATATGCATTTCAATATGGTTCTGGTGATATACTGAATAAAATTATTGATAAATTCAATATTAGAGATATAGTTTATATTACAAATATTTTGAAATGTAATTCTCCAAGTGATAATATTTTTGAAGAACAAGATGTAAAACGATGTATTACTAATTTTTTATCTAATGAAATTAAAATAATCAATCCTGAAAAAATAATAGTATTAGGAAAACAAGCTAGAGAATATTTTGAAAAATATGTAGTTACTAATTCAAAAGTTTATTTTATTTACCATCCGTCATATGTTATGCGAAAATTAAAAATGAAAGATACAAAAATATTCGAAAATTATGTTTTGACATGGAAAGGTATTATCGACGAATGAATGTTCTTTGTCAACTACAACTTTCAAATTATGATTTGAACGGAAAATATATTTTAGAATGTGATTCAAATTGGAATATTTGTATTGGTAGAATTAGAGGTATTTTCAAGTATAGACCAAATTGGAATTTTTATGTTATAGTTCCAGAAGATTTTCAAATTATAACAACACCAGAAAAGCTAATTTCTAATCTTGACCAGCAATTACAAAACCAAATTTTCTTTATTCGACTTCCATTGACCGATCACGCTTTTAAAACTAGATACGATTTTTCATATCAATTAATTCAAAATAGATTACAATCAATATGTGATTTAATAGATATTGTGATAATTAATGATCCGATGTTATTGAAAAATTATAAATCAGTGTTCTACATTTCTGGTCATAAACAACCAAAATTTATTTGTAATTCTCATTTTATAGATAATCCAGAAAATCCAAAAGTTCCTAAAGAAATTAGTTATTGGTATTCACAGGTTTCAGCTGCTAAGTCAGCAGATTTAAATACATTTCAATGCCAAGCTGCACAAGATATTTTCTTTTCATCGATGTCAATAGATTTTACTAATCATTTTATTAATATAATACGAAAAAAATCTGTACCGTGGGATGAGGGATTTTCATTAGATGAAATAATGACTGAACCAAATATGGATAATGTTTCTTTTGAGTTGCCAATTGATAAAACAATAGTATTTTTTCCTAATCGCATTTCACAATATTCTGATTATACTAATGCATATAAATTTATGAATTCAGCAAATGAATTATATAAAAATCGACAAGATTTCGTAGTAATATTCGGAAATCCATCTCAAAAAATTCCGAATTACAAATTATTAGAATTATGTAAACCAACATTTTTTACAAAAGAAGGATCATTAACTCGAGATGAATATCTTTATGTAATCCAAAATTCTAATGTTAATGTTGCGTTATATTTAGACGATTCGTATGGAGGATGTGCTAATGTAGAATGTATAGCTGCAGGTTGTGTTCCAGTTTCGCCATATGTAAATAATTACAAGAAATATTTCGATTTAGCTGAATATCCGTATTCAGTTAAAACAGATTTATCAGATCTAACTGAAAAATTGAGTGAAATTATAAATTTTTCTATAGATATTTCACCAAATAATATGAAAATTCGAAAAAAACTACGAAATATAATTATATGCTGTGCAGATTATGCTAATGTTGCAAAAATAATTATTAATGACATAGAAAAAATGTACTATGAAGCGAATACAGTTTAATCGAGAAACAGAAAAAAATGTATATGATAATTCTTTTTATTCAACCCATATGCAATATTATAAACGAGCATTACCATTTATTTCTCAATTTTTGAGAGAATTAAACATGAATTCATTTTGTGATATTGGATGTGGAAATGGTGATATGTTATCCACTATACAAAATGAATTTAATACTTTAGGAATAGATTTTTCTGTTGGTTCTATTGAATTACAAAAACTCACAAATTTTATATGTCATGATTTAACACTTCCACTTAAGTTAAATAGAACTTTTGATGTTGTCATAAGTCTAGAAACATATGAACATATTCCAAAAGAATATGAACAACAATTTTTAGATAATATATTTACTTTAGCTCCAAAAATTTTAATACTGTCATGTGCAGAACCAAAACAGTGGGGTAGAAGACATTATAATCCAATAGGAAAAGACACCATGATAAATAAAATTTTATCATATGAATATAATGTTGATACTGAATTGACAGAAAAATTTTACAAAATAAAATATTTAGCAACATTTTATAGAAAAAATACCGTAATATTTAGAAAAAATGAATAATGTTTATCAAAAAATACTTTCAGATTTATATCATAATGGATTATATTCTAGTCCTAGAGCTTTGAAAATAAAAGAACTTCTTAACTATAACTTTACTTTAAATAATCCACTAGACAATATTATTACTATTCCTGGATTTGAAACTAATGTAGATTATGCAGAAGAAGAACTTCGATGGTATTATGCAGCGACAAATCGAATAGATTTTTCAGATAAAATTCAAAAAACATGGAAAAATTATTCTGATGATGGAATTCATGTTAATTCTGCATACGGTTATAGAATATTTGGTGGTAATAAACAATTGAATCAATGGGAATGGATTAAAAATAAACTTAAAGAAGATCCAGACACCCGTCAAGCAGTAATTAATATTAATAATGTTTCAGATAAAGAATATCCAACGAAAGATTTCCCGTGCACTGTATATGTTCAATTGTTTATTCGAGATAATCAATTATACTGGTTAACAAACGCTAGAAGTTCAGATGTCGTATTGGGTATTAGAAATGATGTTTATTGTTTTACAAAGATGCAACAAAAAATAGCTTTAGAATTAAATGTAGGATTAGGAAAATATTATCAACAGTGTGGTAGTTTACATATATATTCAAAATATTTTGAAAAAATGGAAAAAACAATCAAAAATGCCAAAACTAATTGACAAATTTTATCATGAAGGAGCTCCGCCAATTTATACTATAGAGTGTAATTATTGTAAAAAACAATATAGAATATTAGAAAATCAAAAATTCATGTGTTTTTGTGAGAAAGATGAGATATGTATAGTTGAAAACATTTGATAACATAACATTAGTACCAAGAATATTTTCTAATATCGAACATCGTTCAAAGTGTGATACTTCTATAGAATGTTTTGGGATAAAATTAGATATACCTCTAATTGCTGCTCCTATGAGTGATGTTTGTAATGGACAAATGTCTCATACTTTAGCAGGATTAGGAGCTTTAGGAATTATACACAGATTTCAAAGTATTGAAAAACAAGTTGAAGAATACTTAATAACAGATATAAATAATATGTCTTGTGCTATTGGTGTAACTGGAGATTATCAAGATAGATTTCTGAAATTATATGATGTTGGTTGTAGAATTTTTTGTCTTGACACAGCGAATGGTATGAATATTCAGGTTAAAAGAGCTATTAATTGGATTAGAAAAGAATTCCAATTAGATGTATATTTGATAGCAGGAAATATTGCTACTCGAGAAGGATATAGGTTTTTAGCTGAACTTAGTGTTGATGGAGTAAGAGTTGGAATTTCTGGTGGAAATGTATGTAGCACCAGAAATTCTACTGGTGTATTTTTACCAACACCGCAATCAGTTTCAGAGTGTGTTGAAGAAAGAAAAAACATTGCATTTAAACATGGATTCTATAACTCAAGTGAGTATTTACAAAGATTAAGAAGCCTCCCACTAATAATTGCTGATGGTGGTATTAGGAATCCATCAGACTTTATTAAGTGCTTAAGTTTAGGTGCAGATTTAGTTATGTGCGGAAGAGTTTTTGCTGGATATAAAGAAAGTCCGGGTGATGTTATCAAAGTTGATGATAAATTATTTAAACTTTATAGAGGTTCATCATCTCATAGTGTTCAGCAAGACTATACACAAGAAAAACCGATTTATAATGAAGGAAATGAAACATTAGTTCAATATACTAATAAGTCTATTTCTGTTGTTATTAACCAATTTAAAACTGGGTTACAAAGCTCAATGAGTTATTTTGGGTCTCAAAATCTTGAAGAATTTAGAAATAATGTATCAATAGAGGTGTTATGATTAAAGAGCGTTATGGAGATTTTATAAAAACATACACTGGAAAAATGTTTTACCCATTAGATCCAAGAATAGAAGAAATTGATATTATTGATATTGCGCATGCTCTAAGTAATATATGTAGATTTACCGGTCATTGTAATGAATATTTTTCAGTCGCTCAACATTCTGTTTTAGTTTCGCAATATGCTAAAAGTTTGGTTGAAAAACAACAAGCACTATTACATGATGCATCTGAAGCATATCTTTCAGATATTAGTAGCCCATTAAAAAGATGTTTTGAATTTTTTGAATATAGAAAAGCTGAAGAAAGACTTCAAAGTATTATTTTTTTAAAATTCAATTTACCAGAAAAAATATTGAGCTCAATTGAAGAAATTGATATGAAATTATTATACACAGAGGGTAGAGACTTAATGAATGGAACTGCAGACTGGAACAATAGTAATAATGTACTTCCATATTTTGAAAAAATAATACCAGTTTCACAAAATATAGCAAAAGAAATGTTTCTTGATAATTTTAAAAAATTATTTATTAATTAAAGAGAAATCATTTGAACAATAATAATTTTACAACAAATAATTTTGAATTAGAAGATAAAATACTTAAACAGATTGAAGATAATACTGATTGGACTAGAATTTTAAATCAAAAAACTGGGTGCAAAGTTGATTTTATAACTCAAGATGGAAAATCTGTTCAACACATTACAAGTCAATTAATGCCAAAGACAAGAAATGCTTATCTTCCAACTAATAAATGGAATGATAGTAAAAATCTCAATGAAATTTGGAGTTTTGGGTTGCCAACAAGTGAAAACAATATGTTCCCTTTATTAAAACTTTGGATCATAGAAACTGTAGAATTAGAAAAAGCAATCAAAGCATGTGATTTTACAATAAAAGCAGCAAAAAATGAACCAAATATGTTTGGATATATCATTTCTATAGAATGGTTAGAAAAACATTGCTCTAAATCATTAGAAATGAACAACTTTATATCAAAATAGTTTTCTAAAGTATTTACTTTTGACTTTTAATTGATTAGATTATATAGTCAAATTAGATAAGATATTTCGGAAGAATAAGAAACGAACATAGGGTTGATAGACCAATCAACAAGTATCCTTGAATCTCGTTTCACTTATCGTAAATTAAATGAAAGGTTTTTATGAGAAAATGTCAAGTATGTAATAAAGAAATTGTTCTAATTGATTATCCAGAACAAGAATATTATCACACTGAAGATACTGAATTTCAAAGTGTTGGTCTTGTATCTAAAAAGGGAAAACTTCCATCATCTGTTTGTATTGGACATTGTGAAGATGATGATATACTTTTCCCAGATAATCAAGAATGGGAAAATAACTAAAACAATTTCTAAAGGTTTTTATGAGATCAAATCAGATTCTCAGTTTGTTTCTTTCTCGAACTGGTCAGATTGTAACAGTGTCTTGGAAGAGACCACTCAAAACTCTCAAAGATTATAGTAATCTTACACTTGAAAAATCAGTTACTATGCAGTGTAGAGCTGGAGTTACTTATGATAATATGAAATCAGTTCAAGAGAAAAGAGAATCTGGAGAACTTCCAGAACAAAATCAGGGATTATCTTGGGGTAAGTGGGCAGTATTTCCGTATGTTATTGAACATAAAGATCAGTTATATTTGAGATTTTCAAAAATCAATTCCAATTTCAAATCTAGGATTGGATATTTCATAGACAGAATAGAAGTTTCAAAAGAACAAGTTGAGTCATTGTGCTTAGCTTCTGAATTTAGGCATGATACAAAAGAACTTGATGTGTTCAATGTTAAGTTAGAAAATATTTTAGAAATACGATGAAACAATTTTCTGAAATATCTACAGAAGAACTTATTGATTTACTATGTGTTCAAAGTCAACTATTTGTAGATGGAATGAATGATTATGACATTAAAGAGTGTGTTCAAGAAATTAAAACGAAATAAAATATGTGTACATGATTTAGATGATTATTACTGATCTTCAATATCTTAAACAAATTTCTTCTGATGTTGATTCTATTTTAGAAGCTCAAGATATTTATATTAAACTCATTGATGAGGTTAAACTTCATGAAACAGCTATTGGTTTATCTGCTATTCAAATAGGTATTCCCAAACGATGTTTCATAACATTAAGACACGATTCACAAGAAAAAATTACTGTTTGGGATTATTACATAAATCCGAAAATTGAAGAAATAGAATCTGAAGTAACTGAGTCTATAGAAAGTTGTTTATCATTAGGAAAGAAGAAATTTTTAGTTAAAAGACCAAAACAAATAACTGTTTCTTCTTTGAGTCAATTTGATTATATTGAAAGAGAGAAAAATGTTTTGTATGATCAAGATTCAATTATTTTCTCTCACGAATTAGATCATTGTAATGGAACTTTAATTTCAGATATTGGAGTAGAGATTGGAATTCCAAGAAAAATAAAACAAATTGGCCGTAATGAAAAATGCCCATGTCGAAGTGGAAAGAAATTTAAGCACTGTTGCTATGGAAAAGTTTGAATATTTTGAAGATTGGAAAAGAGCAAATTTTCCAGAATTACCATATTACACAAAATTATTATATATTGGTTCAAAACTCAATTACTATCACTCAAAATTTACCAAAACTATTTACTATGTAATTTCTTCTAATCCAGTAATTATATATGATAAACAATACAAAAAAGCTTATAGTTATAATGAGGGTAATTGGAGCATATTTGATAAAGATTTGATTGATGACTAAAAAACAAATTGAAGTATTCTTAAAACTTATTGATGCTAAAATAGAGTTAGCAATTGCTACACACGATTCTCAAACATCAGGAGAGTATTATTCTACAAATGTTGAAAGAAAAGTAGTAGAACAATTAGAACAACAATTTAATAAGTTTTCTAAAAAGAAAGGAAGAAAAAAGAAGAAATAATTTACTAAATTAAAGGGCAAGCAATGAAAAGACTATCAACTGTTATATCACTACTTACTCTGCTAATGATTGGAATGACGTTTTCAATTTCTAATATAAAAAATATTTACACTCAAATTCCAAATGAATATATTGTTCTTAAATATATTGAATATCGTTGTCAACAAGAATCACTACCAATAAAATTAGTTCATAGTTTGATTCAGAACGAAAGCAATTGGAAGTTTCCAGAAAATGGTAAAATTTTAGGTGTTAGATTAGTTAAGAGCAATAAAAAAGCTTATGGTCTTATGCAACTACAACTCTCTACAGCAGTTGATGTAATGATGGACAGTACTTTGACCGAATATGATTTGATGACTAATGATGTCCTGAACATTGATGCTGGAATTAGATATCTTGTTTGGTTAAGAAAATACTATCATGGGAATATAAGACTAACACTTGCTGCCTATAATAGAGGGATAAAAAGAGTTAATAATGATTTAAAGATCAGAAAAAATCCATTAAATAATTACGTCTATAGTGTTTTAAAATGAATAGGGATAATAAATTGATATTTTTCAACAAATTGAATTATATTTATATCAAACCGAGATTAGAAATGGTAAAGCGTGAATTGAGAGTCTCCCAACTTAGTAACGCCTATAATACAATTCTGATTCTCGGTTTGATTTTTAACAAACAAAAGGAGTAATGAACTATGTTAGTGAATAATGTTATTAACTATGGTACTTGTATTGTTAATTGGCAATATGATGAAGTTGAAAGAATTTTTCCTGGAAATAAAGTCATGAGAACAACATGTATTATTAAAGATTTGAATAAAAATATATTTGGAACTGGAAAAACATTTCTTAATCCTCATGATAAACTGAATAAAGATAAAGCAAGAAAGATTTCTCTTTCAAGAGCACTTACAGATAGTTGTACTTTTATAAAAGAAGAAAGAACAAAATTTTGGAATGAATATTTGCGAACAACTCGTCGAGTGAAGTAAAATGCAAAATTTTATAAAATCTTTAGAACAATCATATAAACAACACCGAAAAGCTATTACTACAAATTTATCAGATGATGAGTTAATTAAAAATATAGATTTCAATAAGTGTACAATTATTTCTTCTATTCTTAATAATTTAGATATTGCTGAAACCGCATATTCTATTTGGAGTGATCAAGACAAGCAAGATACTGAAAAATTTTTAGATAGATATATTATTGAATATGGAATTGGAGCCGATGGATTTACATATGTGATAAAGGAAAAAAATGTTGAGTCAAATTGAAGTATATGAACTTTTTTCTCTTTGGTCAAAAATTTCATACTCTAAACTATTGAATATCAACCAAATAAGTGGGTTTAAAATAGAATTTATTATTGATGAAAATATCCTTGCAAAATTATTTCTTAAAAATATTCAAGAGATTACAATCAAGAAACATCCATCAGGCTCAGTTGCATTTATTGAGTATTGGGGACACGCAGGGACTATTAATTCTCAATATAGAAAATATAGAATTGAATTTATAGACTCGAATATTAAAGAAGAAAAATTTGATGAAGATAAGTTAAAATTATATTTCAAAAATTTGAAAAATGAACTTTTAAAAAATTCATGTCTAAATTAACTCTTCGCAAATATAAACAATGTCTTCAAAAAAAGGTTGTAGTATTAGAAGCAGGTAAACGACACAAAGAATTTAGTTACTCGATTTTTAAAAATCTCCCTATTGAATATAGGATTACATTAGATACATTGTTAGTAAATAATGAAATACATACAGTGGTGTCTTATGCTGGTGATATTTCAAGAAATTTTATTGAACCATATATACTCAAAGAAATTGATATTAAAAATAAATGTGTCCATGTAAGCCCAATGAGTAATAAAGGATCTTTTTCTATTTTTTATATTGATGCTGTTGCTCTAATACCTAAAGAGTTAGTAAACTCAAAATGGAAATTAGAATTATTAGATGAAAAAGAAATCATTGATTTGAATAAAAATAGAAAGAAAGAAAATGCCAACTCTGTTAAATAATAATTCAAGTACATCTTGCACTAC
>ORJL010996995.1_pt1 | contig 13954 bp, 12 predicted proteins | sample 1779941 | NCBI WGS metagenome assembly ORJL01 (sample SAMEA104232317, study PRJEB22302) | groundwater metagenome | biome: forest; feature: aquifer; material: groundwater | place: USA | collected 2011-08-07 | depth 5.8 m
ACGAAGCTCATCTCCAGGTCGAGCTGCGTGTGTTCCGGCTGCCGGTCGCCGCGCAGGTCTTCGTCCCTGAAGCAACGTGCTATCTGGAAATACTTCTCGTAGCCCGCCACCATCAAGAGCTGCTTGAGCTGCTGAGGAGACTGGGGAAGGGCGTAAAAGCTGCCGGGGTAGATACGGCTAGGCACCAAGTAGTCCCTGGCGCCTTCCGGCGTGCTCTTTATGAGGATGGGAGTCTCCACCTCGATGAAGCCGCGGGCATCCAGGAAATCGCGGATGTACTTCACCACCCTGTGGCGCAGGAACAGGTTGTCGCGCATCCTGGCGGTACGAAGGTCCAGGAACCTGTACCGCATGCGCAGGAGTTCGTCCACCTGGCTGGGGTCCGTGATGTCGAATGGAGGCGTCTTGGAGGCATTCAGCACCTCGGCGCGGGTTACGTGCACTTCCACGTCGCCCGTAGGCATGTTGGGATTCCGCGTCCCCTCGGGGCGAAAGGCCACCTTGCCCTCCACCAGGATAGACCACTCCGCACGGAGTTCCTGGGCGGCCTGGTGGGCCTCCGGCGACTCCTGAGGATTGAACACCACCTGGACCAGGCCACGGCTGTCCCTCAGGTCAATGAAAATGAGGCCGCCGTGGTCCCTACGCCGGTGCACCCATCCCGCCAGGGTGACCGTGTTGCCAACGTTACTCCTTCTCAGTTCACCGCAATAACAGGTCTTTAGCACAGGTTTATTACCTCCGTAGCGCGGCTCGATTATAGGATATCAGGTAGCCCCATTCAACGTCTGAATACGTTGGACGGCATGCTCAGGCGCGGAAAGCGGAATGGACGAATCGGGAATAGCACGCCCAACAAAAACACACCGCGTTGACTGTGCTCTATAATTGATTTCAAGCTGAAAACGGTCTGAAGCTAGCACCCATCCTCTTATATTCTAATCGAAGGCGGTTGGCACGAGTATGAAGGTACCCATGTTGGTGATCTCTGGTTCGATGGGATCGGGGAAAACTACGGTGCTATCCGAGGTCTCCGATTTGTTGATAGAGGCGTCAGTGCCACACGCAGCCATTGATCTTGACTGGCTTTCGGTGATGTATCCGCGGCCAGGCCGCTATGGTGAACAACTCCTGTTTGCCAATCTCGCGGCTGTTTGGCCCGTCTATGCCGCTGCTGGAGCACAGCGATTGCTGGTTGCACGGGTTGTGGAAGATCGGTCTGAACTTGCACGGTACCGCCAAGCGGTGCCAGGTGCAGAGATACTTGTCTGTCGCCTAACGGCCCCCATAGCCACAATGCGAGAGCGAGTTCGCTCTCGTGAGCCAGGAATGTTCCAGGCCCAGGGAATCGCCCGTTCCGCGGAATTGGCGGACATCCTGGAACGCGCACGGGCTGAGGACTTCACGGTCGATAACGGCGATAAGCGTCCGATTACGGCGGTCGCCCGTGAGGTACTTGCGCGGGCTGGCTGGCTTCAGGCAACATCGCCCTAATCGCAATGAACCCCCTGCACAATACACGTCCACACTCTGATTGGCAAAGCGCTACCACCTCCTCAGACGCCCGCAAGCTGCTGGAGAGCCTGCCCAAACCGTTGCCTGAACCTGTGCTGCATCCAGTCCTGGTGGCGGTCAGCGGCCTTCCAGGCAGCGGCAAGTCCTTCTTCAGCCGGCGGCTGGCGGAGCGCATTCCGCTGGTTGTGCTTGAGAGCGATGCGCTGCGGAAGGTGCTGGTGCCGTCGCCTCTCCACACGGCGGAAGAGAGCACGAGTCTCTTCCGCGCCATTCACCAACTCATCGCCATGCTGCTGAAAGATGGTGTGCCGGTGCTGCTGGACGCCACCAACCTGGCAGAGGCGCATCGGGAGCCGCTTTACCGGATCGCAGCGCAGTGTGACGCCAGGGTAGTGATGGTGCTGGCGAAGGCGCCGGTGGAAGTGGTGCGCCAGCGCTTGGAGACACGGATGCATCTTTCGCAACGCCAGGACAGCTCCGAAGCTGACTGGGAGGTGTACCAGCGGCTGCGACCGACCCAGGAGCCCATCCACCGCAGCCACATAGTAGTGGACACCAGCCGGGACATGGTGCCCGCGATGGAGAAGGTGCTGCGAGAGATCCATCACTGGATGAGGAAAGCCACTAACTAAGGAGATTGGCAATGATCCGCGTGACGTTTGACCCAATATTCCTTCAATTGGGAGGCATGGCGTTGGGCTGGCACGGCCTGTTCACAGCATTGGCGGTAATGGTTGCTGTGTGGCTGGGCATGCGCCGGGCCAGAGCTATGGGAATGTCGGCGGACCCCGTGAGCAGCGTAGCCCTATGGGCCGTTGTCGGGGGCATCATTGGGGCGCGGCTTTTCCACGTGCTTGACCACCTTTCCTATTTCGCCGCCAACCCGATGCAGATATTCGCCGTATGGCAGGGCGGCATCGCTGTTTACGGGGCTTTCATTGGTGGAATTGCCGGCGGGTTCCTGGCGGCCCGCAAGGTTGGCTTGCAAGCCTGGCCCCTTCTGGACGCGGCGGCACCAGCCATGCTCGTAGGGCAGATGATTGGCCGGCTGGGGTGCCTCTCCAACGGTGACGCATGGGGCAGACCCACCGACGGTGCGTGGGGCATCGTCTACCAGAATCCCAACGATCTCTTGCCGCCAGAACTCTTGGGCGTGCCCACTCATCCGTACCCGTTGTATGAGGTGGCGGCTGTCGCACTCCTTCTCGGCGTGCTGTGGGCAAGCAGGCGTTACTTTCGGGTCACAGGAGACGCCTTCCTCGTTGCTGCAATTGGCTACGCGGCCATCCGCTTCGGCCTGACATTCTTCCGCCAGGAAACCGTGCTCTTCTGGGGCTTACAGGAAGCCCAGGTCATTGCGCTCGGCACAGGCGTGCTGGCATTAGGGCTTATTGCGCTGAGGCATCTGCGGCCTTCCCGGCTCGAGGCTGGGACGGCTTCCTGATCACTACCTGCTGCGACGCACGAGATAATGGGCCTTCAACAGCAGCCAACAGCCATATTGCGCTAATGAGAGAGGATACATCGTCGCAGGACACACCGGAGTCCCAGCGCGCACCATGGTCAACCTGGCGCTGGACATGGCGGAGCACCCCGAGTAAATGGCAACGGTCTATATAGAAACCCAGGGCTGCAAGCTCAACCAGGCCGACTCCCAGGCCCTGGCCAGCTGCTTCTTGCAGGCTGGCTATATCCTGGTAGACGAACCGGCCCAGGCAGATGTCCACGTGGTCAACACCTGTACCGTGACCCACGTAGCAGACCGCAAGGCAAGGCACGCCCTGCGCGTCGCCCGCCGCCGTAATCCTCGCGCCCTGGTAGTGGCCACGGGGTGCTACGCCCAGCGCGCCCCACAGCAGCTAGCGCAGTTTCCTGGGATCGACCTGGTCATAGGCAACGAGCAAAAAGACGCGCTGGTGGAGCGAGTGACCGCCGTACTCGGCCTGGAACAGGCTACGCTCTCCACGGACGCCCCGCAGAATCCAAGGGCCGGGGCAGGCATGAGGACGCGGGCCATGGTTAAGATCCAAGAGGGGTGCGACCAGGTTTGCGCCTACTGCATTGTGCCCAGGGTACGCGGCAGGGAGCGCAGCGTCCATCCCGACGTCCTGGTGAAACAGGTACAGGGGCTGGTGGCTGAAGGCTATCGGGAGGTGGTACTGACAGGCACGCAGCTAGGCTCCTACGGGCACGAGATTCCAGGAGCATCGCTCGCCAGCCTGCTCCGCAGGCTCCTGGAGGAAACCGCAGCACCCAGGTTCCGGGTATCGTCGCTACAACCCCAGGAGTTGGGCCCAGAGCTTTTGGAGGTGTGGAGCGACCCCAGGATGTGCCCTCACTTCCATCTGCCCCTCCAGAGCGGCTCCGTGGCAGTGCTGAATGCCATGCGGCGGCGCTATACTCCCCAGCAGTACGTAGAAGCTGTAGAGACGATACACCGCGTCATACCACAGGGGGCCATCACCGCCGACGTCATCGTAGGTTTTCCCGGCGAGACTGAGGAGCAGTTCCAGGAGACCTACAAGCTATGCCAGGACACTCAGTTCGCTGGGCTGCATGTCTTTCCGTTCTCGGTGCGAGCCGGCACCACCGCCGCCTACATGACGCCGCAAGTCCCGGAGACAGTAAAGCGCCAGCGCATGGAGTTGATGCTGGCGCTGGCCACGGCGCAGGCGTACCAGTTTCGCACACGGCTGCTGGGCACTACACGCCAGGTGCTCTGGGAAACGAGCCGTCCGGCGGCAGAGGCTCCAGTGTGGTCAGGCCTAACGGACAACTACGTTCCGGTGGCTACGGCGTCCCACAAGCCGCTGCGCAACGGAATCACACCCCTGGTGTTGGAGCATGTGGACAGAGAAACCGTCTGGGGGAGAATACCTTAGGCGATTTCAGGAACCGGGAAGGCTGTATGGCGTCCCCTCCACGGTCAGCGCCCACTCCAGATGTTCCCCCTGGATAATCCTGTTCAGGCGGGAGCGTAGCGATATGATGTGGCTCTGCTGTGCCGCATGGTCCGCATCCTCCAGGCGCCTCCACAGTGTGATCCTGCCCACCACAGCAGGGTCCTCGTGAGATCGGTAACGGAAGCCCATCAGGTATCCAGGCATGGTCCGGAAAGAGGCCAGCAGTTCATCGAATATCTGCTCCGCCTCGGCCTTTGCCTCCGGCCTGGGATGGACCACCGACTGTCTGGCAATAGTCATACTCACCCCCTTAGCTGCTAGAGCTCTACGGGCCGGAAACTCAAGTCCCCCCCTCGCCTTTCCAGGTACCCGGCGCGCTCCTTGAGCCCATGGGAAAAGACCAAGAGCCAGCCGCTCTGCTCCGCCTCTTCCAGGAGCGCCCGTTTGATGGCCAGAGTATCCTCGGGGAAACGGTCAAAGGACGTAATGTAAGGAAGACGGAGATGGTGCAAGGTAGGCACCAGGTCGCCCATGAAAGCAACCCTCTCTCCGCCGTAGTTCACCAACACTATCTGGTGGCCGCTGGTGTGCCCATCAGTGACCTTCACCAAGACCCCAGGAGCTACCTCCGTGTCTCCATCCATCAAGCGGACGCGGCCCCGCTCCTTGATGGGAAGGAAATCGTCGCTGTGGTAGCTGGCCTTGTTGCGCTCATTGGGGTGTGTAGCCTCCTCCCAGGCGGCTTTCTGGATGTAGTAGGTAGCTGCAGGGAATGTGGGCACTGCTTCGCCGGAGCGATCCAGGCGAGTGCTACCCCCCGCGTGGTCGAAGTGGAGGTGAGTCAAGACCACGCCCGTCACCTCTTTGGGAGAGATGCCCAAGTTTTTGAGCTGCCTGGTAAGCTGGCTACTGCCAAGACCGTAGTGGTCTTTGATCTTCTCAGGCTCCTTGCTCCCCACACCCGTATCCACCAGGGTGCAATGCTCCCCGTTACGAATGAGGAGGCAATTCAAGCCAAAGGCCGCCCTATTCCGCCTATCTGGTGGGGCCAACTGCTCCCACAGGGCCTTGGGCACCGGCCCAAACATAGCACCGCCATCTAACTTGATATTGCCATCGCTAAGGATAACCAACTGGGTTTTGTCTGATTTGTTGTTATTACTGCTATTGGATTTCATGATACCGTCACCCTTTACCTCAGAGACGAATCTCTATCCCAACCCACCCAGCCGCATCTGGCCTTCGAGAGCACGGCTATCCACCCTCGAAGGGAAAAGCGTTACTCTTGATCAACTTCAATTATGAAGGGAAATGAGTAAGTTATTCAACAAGTACAGAAGGCATAGATAGAACTTACTGGCAGCGCCCCTGAACGGACAAGGCCATCCCACCAGGGTTCAGCGCGCTGGAAAACCGCCATCATAAACTATGTTCCGGTTCCGGCCAGGAGACTTCCTCCTCCCTCCAGAAGCCCCCGCAGCCGCAAGCCTATCAGCACCATGGAGGACAGCAACAGCATAAGGTAGCTATGGCGCAACTGGAAGTCAACTAACACTTGTGCTACTGCTCGGTAATAATCCCCCTCATTGGCCCAATCTGTTGCAGCGTAAAGGTGGCGACGCCGTCCCCGCGTCGGCAGTACAAAAGCAGAAGCAGTCCTTAGTGTTGGCGGGGCCTGTCCGGGACAGCGTAGGCCACGGTGACAGGTTCGCCCCACGGCGCGGCAAGTGTCACCTTGCCAAAGGAAGTGGACGTGTAGGTCACATCGGCGTCCTCACCACGGACACGGCGCTCCTCCAGGTACGCCCGCAGCCTATCATCCGCCCTCACGCCGACGAAGTGGACGCGGCCACAGCAACAGTGCTCGTAGTTGGCTTCGTCGGCGCCGCGATGGTAGCGGGCCCGGGGCTTGCAGCCACACTGGCAATCGTACCGGACCTCCACCACATCTGGCTGGTTGCGTACCGGGTATGCGGTAAACTCCATGGCGGCGCCTCCTGATTGACTATGCTAGCATAGTACGCTCTATTATACGGCATTGTCGGCGCAATCTCCGGCGCTCCAAGGTTGAAACGAGGGTGCTATGAGTTCACGTAAAGGGTGGCACGTGGTGATCATTGGCGGCGGGCTGGCAGGCTGCGCCACAGCCTATTACCTGGCCGCAGCGGGAGTCGAGGCCACCATCATAGAACGAGACTCTGTCGCCAGCCACGCGTCGGGCTTTGCCCTGGGCGGCCTGGTACCGCTAGGTGGCACAGGTATACCCGGCCCTCTAGAGGCGTTGAGCCTGGAAAGTTTCAGGATGCACCTGGAACTGGCCCCGGTCCTGAAGGAAGGCGCGGGGGTTGACACCCAGTTCCAGCTTCTCCCTGCAGTTGTTCTGGCCTACACAAAGGAAGAGGTTGCTGCCTTGCAAACACACCTGCCGTGGCAACAAGCGCAAAATGGATTCACCGTCACGTGGAAGAGCGGCCAAGAGGTCGCAGCCATGGAGCCTCGTCTCGCCCCAGGCGTCCTGGGCGGCGTGGAGGTCCAACACGTTGGAATGCTGGACCCGTACCGCTTCGGCCTGGCCTTGCTCCAGGCAGCGGAGAGCCGTGGAGCGACCATGCGACATGGAGTCGCCCGCGGCCTCAGGTTCCACGGCGACCGCGTCCGGGCCGTACAGGTGGGCGACGAGGAGATCTCATGCGATGCCGTGGTGATAGCTCAGGGGCCGTGGACAGGTCAAGCCGCCGCGTGGCTGGGCATCGAGTTGCCAGTGGAGCCATTGAAGGGACAGATCCTGCGACTCAGGGCTGGCGGCCCTCCCCTTCCGTACCTGTCCTGGGGCCACAGCTACGCAGTCACCAAAGCCGACGGCCTGGTGTGGGCAGGCACCACCGAGGAGATGGCCGGGTTCGACGAGTCCCCTTCTTCAGAAGGAAGGCATGCCATAATGAAATCCGTCTTGCAGGCGTTGCCCTATCTTGTTGACGCCGAGATCGTGCTGCACACCGCCTGCCTGCGGCCCGTCACCCCAGATGGCCTGCCCATTCTGGGGAAGGTGCCGGACAAAGACGGCGTGTTCATCGCCACTGGCGGAGGACGCAAAGGAGTCCACCTGGCTCCCATCATGGGCCGCATCACCGCCGACTTGGTGATAAACGGCAAAACCAGGTTCGACATCGCCGCCCTGGCTCCGGGCCGCTCATTCTCCGAAGCCTTGTCCAAAGAAACAAGCTCGGATCCATTCCGCTTCTAGAGGGCAAGCGTATGCCAGACGGTCTGTGCCGGCTTGCCTCGCCACCTTTCAGAGTGTAACTAGAGTGCCCACCCCCCCTTATTCCGACCGCCATCACGCGCGGCGGAAGTATGTACACACTAACAACATTACTATGTATATACTTACTATTGCAGTATAACAATACACATTCTTGAGTATTGTGCGCCATTACAACCCTTACTTACAATGATAATTAAGTACGGCAACCCTTTGACCTTGCCCCGTATTGAGGTGATGAACGAATGGCTCAGGCATTGCTGGCAATCTGCAAGAAAGCATATTAGGTAGCACTTGTCGTGAGTACAAGACTTGAAAGGATCGCGTGACTCCCATGAATCTTCGGCTGCCTGCTTTGTCCTCATTGGTTGGCACCTTGCTTCTCGTGGCAGCCTGTGGCGGCGCAACGAGCAACACCCCCACTGCGAATAGCAAGGTCCCAACACCTGCTCAGACCCTAGTCCAGCCCACAGCTACCGCCCAGCCAACCACGGCGCCGACACTTCGGAAGGAAGTGACCCTGGTCAAGGCTGCCCGCGCGCCGATTGCCGCCACGGTGGACGCTCTGGCAAAGAACGACTTGGAGGGGGCGCGGCGGGAATGGGCCCAGTACGACCCGCTCTGGAATGGCATGGAAATCTACATCAACTATCGATCTCTGCCCACATATCAGGATCTGGAGACCAACTACCAGGCCAAGATCAATCAAGCCATGGCTGCCGCCGATGCGAAGCCTGCGGAGATCCTGCCGGTGGCCAAGGCAATGCTATCCAAGTACGACGAGGCCATCAAGCTCGTCGAAGGGGGTGCTCCGATCAGTTCCATGTTCGATGATGTGGCCGACATTCGCATCGCACGTCAGCCCCTGCGACAGGTAACCCCTGCCCTGAACGCCGGCGACCTGGCCAAAGCCAAGACGTTATTTGATTCCTTCTCCCAAAATTGGCCCACGGTATCCCCACTGTTCAAACTGCGCTCCGAGACTGCTTTCCAGGAAACGGACCAGGCCATTACCCAGGTGAAGGCGGCATGGCAGAAACCCCAACCGTCTGTAACCGAACTCACGTCCCTGGTCGCCACGGTCACTAACCGCTATGGTTTCGGACTGAACCTGGTGACTACGGCTGCCCGTAAGTCGGACCTGAGCAAGCCTGCCTTCCACGATGAAGACGTACAAGCCGTAGGAGGGGTGCGCGCCATCCAGGCAGAGTTGCGGGCGAGCCTTTCGTCCTGGAACGCTGGCAACCATGCCGAGGCTAGCACCCACGCGAACCGGGCCGGGTCTGAGCTGTTCAACTCTGCATCGGTTGCAGGGCCGTTGAAGGCCAAAGCTCTTGATGCTGCATTCAAGTCAAACCTCGATGCTTACGTTGCCATGGCCGGATCGGCAGGAGATCAGGCCAAGGTGGCCGCCGCCAACAAGGCTGCCATTGAGGCTGGAGAGATCGCAATTCAGGGCTTGGTAGGGCAGTTCTGGACGGACACCAAGCTCGCTCCTGCCATCGCGGCGGCCACACCAAAGTAACCCGGGAGAGATGGAATGAGGCATTTCATCGTCCGAGTCACCCTTATCTTGGCCATTGGCTTAGTCCTGCTGACAGGCCCGCTGACCGTCATGGCCCAGACGCCGGAGGATGATCTGTATGCCCTTGCCCCTCACGCCCAAGCCGCCCTGGACAAACTAGAGGCCAACGATGTGGCAGGGGCGCGCTCATCCTTGGACGCCTTTAACAGCGGCTGGGGGCCGATAGAGGACGGGATACGCGAGAAGTCCATGCCCTATTACGTGGCCATCGAGGCGGCCATGGGAGATGCTAGCTTCGCACTCAACTCCGAGCCGCCCAATGCCCAGGCAGCCAAGGATGCCCTGACCCGCTTGCGCACCCTCTCCGCAGCCTTTATTAAAGGGGAACCCCTCCCTGAGGGACAGCAGCCGGTTAGTGCCGAAGACGTTACTCTTCCCTCCGTAGCGGCTCACTTGGACGAAGCGATGAAACTGCTAGGCGAAGCTAATACCCAGGGAGCAGCCCAGGAGATCGCAGTCTTCCGTCAGGAATGGCCCATCGTTGAAGGGCTTGTGGCTGCCAAGTCCCCCGCCGTCTACGAGAGCACAGAGAACAACATGGCCAAGGCCTACGGTCTGTTGACCCAGGCGGTGCCGGACACTGCAGGTGCCCGCGAGACCATCTTGAAGATGAAGGCGGACCTAGCCCCGTTCTCGGAGAGCGAATTGCACTACGGGGTCTTTGATGCAGCCATCATCTTGCTACGAGAGGGCTTGGAGGCACTCCTCGTCGTCGCGGCGCTGATGGCCTTCCTCAAGAGGTCGGGCAACGAAGACAAAAAGAACTGGATATGGGCCGGCAGCGCTGCAGGAATCGCAGTTAGCTTCCTGGTGGCCATGATTATCAATGTGGCCTTCACCAAAACCACAGCCGGAGCGAACAGAGAACTATTGGAGGGGATCACAGGCCTTGTGGCCGCGGTCATGTTGCTCTACGTGAGCTTCTGGCTACATTCGAAGGCAAGCTTAGGAGCGTGGCACAAGTACATTAGCGACAGTGTTTCTGGGGCGCTAGCTAGGAACAGCCTCTATTCTCTGGCACTGCTGGCCTTCTTGGCGGTGTTCCGCGAGGGCGCGGAAACGGTACTGTTCTATATAGGCATCGCGCCTGGCATCTCAACTGCCAACCTGCTCACCGGCGTGGGACTTGCGACAGCCTCACTGGTAGTGATCGGAAGCCTAATTCTCTTCTTGGGCGTGCGGATCCCGGTCGGCCCGTTTTTCCGCATCACGAGTCTGCTTATCTACTACCTGGCCTTCAAGTTTGTAGGGACCGGCATACATGCCCTCCAGGTGGCGGGCAAGCTACCAGCCACCTCTGCGGAGTTCCTGCCGTCGAATGGGATCTTAGGTCTCTACCCCACCTGGCAGACTACCGTTGTCCAGATAGCCTTGGTCGGAATAGCCCTTGGGGTTCTGCTATACGGACGCTTTCGCAAGGACTACCAGCGCCACGAGTCGGCAGCGTAGATCCCTAACAATGCCGGCTCACATAAGGGAAAAACAACAGTGATCGCGTCATTCGTAATATCGCTTAGAGAGAGCTTCGAGGCAGCTCTGGTGGTAGGCGTTCTCCTGGCCTATCTGGCGCGCACAGGCAATCGCCAATACTCCAGAGGCGTTTGGATAGGCGTGACAGGAGCCGTCCTGGGCAGCGTGGTCCTGGCCGCTATCATCCTGGCTACCCTGGGCAAAATGGAAGGGACCCTGGAAGAAGCCTTCGAGGGCATCTTGATGTGGGTTGCCGCCGGCCTCCTGACCTACATGGTCTTCTGGATGCACCGACACAGTCGCCAACTATCAGGAGAACTACGGACCCGCATGGCTACCGCCGTGGGGCGCGCCTCCTACTCCGCCGTGGGCCTTCTGGCATTCGTGGCCGTGTTCCGCGAGGGAGCCGAGGCTTCCCTTTACCTCTCCACCATCATGGCCGCTGAGCCTGGCCCAGGCCCGGTAGCTGGGGCAGCCATGGGGTTTGGATTGGCGATTGCACTGGGAGCCGTGGTGTACAAGGGCGGGCAACTAATGAACCTGCGAACCTTCTTCACCATCACCTCGGCGTTCCTGGTGGTGTTCGCCGCAGGGCTGGTGGCCTCGGCTACCAGGGCCTTCCAGACAGCAGGCTTCTTCCCCGGCACATTCGCTCTCTGGGACACCAGCGGCCTCCTGCCCGACGCGAGTCCCATTGGCGTAGTGCTAGGGACTCTGCTGGGCTATACCTCTTCCCCATCCCTGCTCCAGGTCATCCTCTGGCTGGCCTATCTCGCTCTGATAGGCTCGTTGATCATCGGAGCAAACCCGCGACTGGAATCGGCCATGCGGCTAGGACGAGGATATACTGATCTTCTCTACCGCGTACTGCGCTGGGCGGCTATGCCGCGGGCAACAGCACTATTCATGGGAGCTGTCTTCGTAGGACTACTAGCCGTGGCGCTCCTGGGCCTTTCGGTGGGTCCGTTCAACAACCAAGGCCCCCTGCGGTGGGGGCCTTTCCAGAATCCGGAGAACGACAACAACCTGTTCACCTTCGCCATGTGGATCATTTGGCTTCCCCTTATCTCCTTGGGAACGGTGCTCTTAGGGCGGGTATGGTGTGGGAACCTTTGTCCCCTGCGTCTGTTAGCCGATGCCGCCAACGCCTTAGGCAACCGCATAAGGCGCAGGGCGCTTCCTCTGAGCCCCTATCTGCGCCTGGGGTGGCTGCTGCCCATCACCTTCATCCTCATTACCTTCTACGTGATCACCTGGCCCGTGCAGTCCCAGGCCACATCTGGTGCCTACCTTTTCCTGGGCATCATCGCTTTGGCGGTGCCCGCGAGCGTCATCCTACGCCGCGGCGCCTGGTGCCGCTACCTGTGCCCAGTAGGAGGATGGCTGGCTCGCATCGCCCGGCTGAGCCCGCTATCGCTGAAACCCGACACCTCCGTCTGCGCCACCTGCCGCGATAAGCCCTGCCTGACGGGAACCGCAGTGGCGGGACGGTGCCCATCCTACTTGAATCCCAGCCAGCTAGAATCCAACCGATACTGCCTGGCCTGCTGGGACTGCGTCAAGAACTGCCCCATTCAGCGATCTTCTTTGAAGCTGGCATTACACGCTCCTTCCACAGAGCTATTCCGGCCCACTTCTCCGGATTTCTGGGAATCGGTTTTCGTGGCCAGCCTTCTGGGCATGTACATAGCCGTTGGCCACCGTTCGCTCACCATGGCCTCGTGGCCTTGGCCGGCGTTGTTCGTTGGCTCAATGTTTGTGACGACAGCACTATACCTGGCTATGGCCTGGCTCTTGGCGCGGCTGAGCCACAAAAGCTTTAGAGAGGCGGTGGCCACCTTCGGGTACATATTCCTTCCGCTAGAGTTCGGCACGGCAGTCATAACCTTTGGCGACGATGCCCTGGAGTTCCTGGGCATAACCTCTCCGGCGGCCAGCGCTCTCCTTGCCGTGGGATTCGTGTGGAGCGTGGTCCTGGGTGTCTCCATTCTGCGCCGCCACATCCCGGACGTGCGTCGGGGCGCCGCCGCAGGCGTAGTGGTGGGTGTAGCCCTGGTGGCCCTGCTCTTCCTCTGGGTGTCCTGGTACTCCTCGGGCACCGTGATAGACCTTACCTGAAAGCCACCCGTGGGGCACGTCCACGGTGTGCCTGGCTATTCCACACAAACTGGCCTGCCCCTGTCACCCATTTGAAGCAAACAGAGCAAACGCTACTTTCCATATTCCACGCTATGTTCATAAATGGTAAAATAGATAGGTTAAGACGCAGGAACTGGTTGCGGCTAAGGGCGTAGCAAAGGCAGATCAAATGCAGGGTATCTTGCTTGACCATAGAGAAAACCGACTGGTAGAATGCTCTTTACTCTACCACGCTCCTTCAGATATTAAAGGATAGCAACATGATCGTTATCGGCCTGACGGGGGGCATCGGCTCAGGCAAAAGCGAAGTGTCACGGATGCTCAAGGAGTTGGGCGCCGGAGTCATAGATGCCGACAAGGTAGGCCATGAGGCTTACACGCCCCATACTGAGACGTGGAAAGAGGTGGTGGCCGCCTTCGGAGAGGAAATCCTCCAGCCCAGCGGAGAAGTGGACCGCAGAAAGCTGGGCGCCATAGTCTTCTCCAAGCCCAGCGAGTTGGCCCGCCTCAACTCCATCATGCACCCAAGGATGTACCGCATGCTCCAGGAACGCCTGGATGGCCTGCGGGCCAACGGGACCAAGGTGGCGGTAGTAGAGGCAGCCGTGCTTATCGAGGCGAAATGGACACCCCTAGCGAATGAGGTGTGGGTTACCACCGCCAACGAAGATGTAGTGACCCAGCGCGTACAGAAGCGGAACAACCTTCCCAAAGAGGAGATACTGCGACGCATCAGGTCTCAGATTACACCGCAAGAGCGCGCCAAACACGCCACTGCGGTAATTGAGAACAACGAAGGGTTAGAGCAACTGCAACAGCGAGTTCGAGAGCTTTGGGATAGCCGTGTGCAAGGGAGGATCAGGTGACAACGGCAAAAAGCACCAGTAGTGTATATCGAGAGTTCCTAATTGAGGAATACGTCCTGAACGAAGAGCCATTCTACGTCCCCATTCATGACGAGATTGAGCTTTTCGAGGCGGCTTATAGGCAGAAGATCCCCGTCCTCCTCAAGGGACCCACGGGCTGCGGCAAGACCCGCTTCGTAGAGCATATGGCGTGGCGGCTGGGACAGCCCTCCAC
>ORJL011916425.1_pt1 | contig 13952 bp, 9 predicted proteins | sample 1779941 | NCBI WGS metagenome assembly ORJL01 (sample SAMEA104232317, study PRJEB22302) | groundwater metagenome | biome: forest; feature: aquifer; material: groundwater | place: USA | collected 2011-08-07 | depth 5.8 m
CATCTGCATGGCTTCCAGCTTCAGTACTCCGTCAGGTACAGGTTATCGATCAGCAACCTGTCGCCGGCCGTGCCGCCCGTGGCGCCGATGACGAACGGCGAGCGCACCTTGGTCGGATCGAGGCCGCGATCGATCACGTCGCTCAGCGGGATCTGGAGAAAGTGCCATTGGCCGTCGTTCGCGTAACCGTAGTCCGCCGGATTGACCGTGATCGACCGCGGCGTGTCGCCATCGCCGTACAGCAACGTGAGATCGAACCTAGCGAACGAACGGTCGCTGGATTTGAAGGCCACCGACAACTTCTTCCATTTCGACAGGTCGATGGGAGTGTCCCAAACGATGCCGCCGCCCCACCAGGGGGTTCCGACCAGGGTGATCTGATCGGAGTGCTCGCCCTCGACGCGGTCGCCCGAGGCCGCCTGCGAATAAGAGTCCGTACCGAGCTCGGTGCCGCCGAAGATGAAGTAGTGCGTGCGGAATCCATTGATGTAGATCGTTTCGGTACGACCGCCTTCATAGAAAGCCTCGACCGACAAGCGTGCCTTGCCGGCTTGGAAGGGATCCGGCTCCTCGAACTTCTGGTCTGGCGGGACGATTCCGGCCTGATCGGAGTAGTCCGGTGTTCCCGGATCACTGCCGCACGCGACGGCGACGAGCGCGAGCAAGGCGAGCAGCGCCTCTATTCGGCGGGGTTGCAGTCGCATCACGACACGCCTCCGAGTGGTACGCTCGTCGCTCCCGAGCCTTTGATTGCCACCAGCGAGCCGTTTTGGTCCGTGACCAGCACCCAATCTCCCTTTACGTCTCCGTTGAGGTCGAGGATGCCGAGGAGCGCCGGCGTGGCGAGGCGAAACGTCTGTGTCCCGCTGGCGTCGTAGGTTACCGAGTCGGGGAAGTAATCGAGGACGGCCTGGAAGCCATCGATCGCCATCTGGCGCACCGTGTCACTGTGCGCAGCATCGACTTCATGCGCGTTGTAAATGTCGCGCAGCTTGGTGGCCGTGTAGTATTGATTCTCTCCGTTGGGCCCGCGCGCCAGCAAGGTAGCCCAGGCGTAGAAGGCGCCGGCGTTGCCGCCGGCGGTTAGGATCTCCCACTTCGTGTCGTCGCCGACGACGTCGAATCGGAAGGGGTTATGCGGGTTGCTCAAGGTAACCGTCGACGGATGGATGCCCTCGTCGTCGCGATAGAACTGGAACTTCAGCCCGCTGACGTTTTCGCCGCCGAGATAGTGGGAATCGCCACCGCAGGCGCCCAGCGCCACCACCAGCACGAGGAGCAGTCGCTTACAGGGCAAAGTGGACATAGGTCATGATCTCCGACTCCACGCCGTCGCGGCCGGGGTGTTCCGGATCCGGTTGATAGCGATTCGAGTACTGATCGAGGATCCGATATTTGGCGCGCACACCGTAACGCGTATAGGGCGTCGCAAACCATGTGGGCGTGGTGAACGAGTAGGACAGATCGAGCATCGTCTGCAGTGGGAAGGTCAGGTTGAAATCCCTGTGGTAATCGTAGGGTCCCCAGTCGTCGAGCTTGACGTGGTAATCGAGTGCGATCTCGCTCCAGGTGAGTCGACCACGCGAGCCCCAGCGCGTGATGGCGCGCGAGCTGTCGCCGTTCGCCTGGCCTTCGCCGACGTAGATCCAGTTCACGAACCGCACGTCCGACGTTGCGTTGGAGATGGTTCGCAGGCTGACTTCCCAGAGGTCTTTCTTCGGCGCCGCCCCGTTGAACGCGAAGGTGAAGCCCTCCTCGGCGACGGCGACTCCGGCATCCTGGCTGGTCGGCTGGATGCGATAAGTCAGATCGAGGGCCGCGGAAAAATCGGCGTCCTCGCGGTCGAGGTTGTCCCACGCCCACGGGAAGGTTGCCGGCGTCGGATCGTAGCCGAGTAACATCTCGAAGCCGTAGGTCTCGCGATTCGAGCGCACCCAAAACGGATCGTCGAGCTGATTGCGCAGTGACACAGCGGGATAGTAGTTGCCGGTGCTGCTGTTGAAGGCGTCGCCTGTGATGGGCTTCCCCGAATCGCGCGACAACGGGCCTTCGAGCGGTTCTTGTAAGAGGATGTTGGGACCGAGCATGATGCTCCCGAGGTAGTATGCCGCACCTGTCGAGAGCGCCCAGTGATTCCCTTGGCCGCTTTCTTTGAGAGACCACCCGGTGATCGTCATCGTTTGGTCCGGACTGGCGTCGGACACCAATCCGCGATAGCCGCCTCCGGCGTACCAATGGAACGGGGCCATGTTCAGCGTGAGCTGGCCGCGCATCCCGAGCGTGTCGGCAAAGCGGATTTCGTCCTCTCGGATATCGTACCCCGAGTTCAGATAGCCCGGGCCGGACGACTTGCTGGCGTTTTCGTAGGAGTCCCCGATGCGCCGCGTGCCCGACATGATACCTCCGAGATCGAGCGTGAGCTTCCCGAAGGTGTACCCGCCGTAGACCGTCGTCCGGCGAGACTGCGGCTGCGGAATCGCCGAACTGGTATTCTGTCCGCTCTGCTGTGCGAGATCCTCCTGATGCACGATCGAGAACTTCCAATCGCCGAGAGTGCGGTAGTACTTGCCGATGATCGATGGGTTGGCGCCCCAGTACAGCTCCGGGCCAAAAGCAACCTTGAACCCGTCCAGGATTTCCTTGCCCTCGAGGACCATCCCGTTGGGCGCGTTGGCGTTATAGAGATCGACGGAGGGTTGATAATTGGCCTCGGGATAGAGCCCGAAGAAGTCTCCTTCGTAGCCCCAATGGTAGTGACCGACGCGGTAGAAAGCGTCAAGACGAAAGTACTCCGAATCCCAGTCGGCGCTTGCTTGATACACCTGGAAGCGATCGTTCCCGTTGCTCGTGTTGCTCGTACTGCTGCTACTGCTGTTGCTGCTCTGAGTGTTGTCCTCCCCGCCGCGATTCTCGTAGAAGATTTCGTCGATGGGGTTGGCGGCTACATTGGCCAAGGCGTTGACGACGACCTCGGCGCGTGTGCGCGAGGTCGGGCGTGCTTCCACACCCGCATAGAACGATTCCGTGTGGTCGAAGCGCGCCTTCTCCCGGTTCGGGTCGTCGAGTTGACGGCCGCGCGTTGCAAACGTCTCGAGGTCGAGACGCAATCGGCTGATCCGAATCCTTTCGAGCTCTGCAACCTTGGCGCGAGTCAGATCCTCTTCGTACCTGCCCGCATATTGCCGCGGGCCGAGACGCCCGAAATGCACTCTGATCTTCGTCAGGTCGGTGTCCGGAGCGTACGGATCGAGCGTGAAGGCTTCCTGCAGCATGTAATACGCGGCCCGCGGATACACTGGATAGAAGCCGCGTGTGTCCGCTCGTCCCTTGGCGCAGATGCCGAACCACTCCTCGTTCATGTTGTTGCGGCCTTTGCGCCAGTCGCTCTGGTAGGCCTCGTTGGACCACGAGGCCGTGGTGTCGTGGACGTCGAGATTGGCTTCCTGCTTGTACTTCCACCAGCCGTCGCTCCACTGGAAGATCAACCCGCCGATGGCGTTCTGCGCCCTACCTTTGGCGTAGCTCTGCTCGTAGATCTCTTGCCACAGTGACTGCAGGTACTGGGCTTGTGCGATGTGGTCTTCCCGCTCGCGTTTGGCGTCGTAAGCGTCGGCGCCGAACTCGGTGTACATGAAGGGGACGCCCATCTCCTTCTCGACGCGATCGAAGATGTCGCGCGACGACCCACCGCGGTAGACGTTGCTGCCGAACACGTCGATGTTGGGGCACTCCTGCTTGATGATGTCGAGGAACCCGACGTCGCCGTTGGCGATGGCCACCGGGTGATTCGCGTCGAGCCCGTGAATCAGATCGGTGATCTCGCGGTAGAGGGAATAGAGATAGACGGCACGCGCATCCTCGCGCTGCTCTTCCGGCAGGTTTTCGATTTCGGAAGACTTCCAGACCAGTCCGTAGTTGTTCTCGTTGCCCAGCAACCACATGGCGATGCCTGGGATGTCCTTGTAGCGGCCGACGAGGACCCGAATCTCCTCCTTGATCAACTCGCGCAGACGCGGATTGGAGTAGTCGACCGGGTTCACGAAGGCGCCGTCGATCGTCATGCCCCAACGCGCCACGGGGTGGTTGATCATCGTGTAAATGCCGTACTTCTCGTAGATGTACCGGACCCACCGCGGCGGGATGCGCGGATCCTGTCGGATCGCGTTGACGTGCATCCCCTTGAGCAGCGTCATCTCGGCGTCGAGAACGTCGACGATCAGCTCATCGGATTTGCCCCACAGATTGTAGTTGTAGTTGTCGCCGACCGGGATGTAGTCCCAGTTCATGCCGAGCACCATGGTCGGCTTGCCATCGATCAGGAGCTGATACCCGCGTTCGTCTTTATGAACCTTAACGACGTTTGGCCACATCCGGGCGGCCGAAACGCCGCCGGCGGCTGCGGCCGCCGCGTTCGCGTCGTCGTGCAGCTGGATGCCGAAGGACGTGCCGCTTTGGGGCTGCGCCCAGGCCGACAGCGGAATCGCAGCGAGACACAAAGCAAGGACGACTCTCATGCGGCCTGCTCCTCGGGGACCCCATCGTTGCGAACGATGCGACTATACAGACGTGCCGACGCTTTGACGATGCGTTCCTGGGTCTTGAAGTCGACCCATACGATGCCGAAGCGTTTGGTGTACCCGAACGACCATTCGAAGTTGTCGAGCAGCGACCAGACGAAGTACCCGTCGACAGGGACGCCCGCCGCGATCGCATGGCGACAGGCTTGCACGTGCCGCCGCAGATAGTCGCAGCGCTTCGTGTCGTTCACCGAGCCGTCGAGGCCCGGGCCGGTGGCATACGCGGCGCCGTTCTCGGTGACCACCAGGGAAGCCGGTCGGTAATCGGAGTGGATGCGCACCAAGCTGTCGGTGAGGCCCTTCGGATACACCTCCCAGCCCATGTCCGTAACCTCCGTCCGGGCGGGGCTCGGGATCGTTCTTGGCTCGTTCTGCTCTTCCGGGATCTCGTCGCTGCGCAGCACCGAGCGTGAGTAATAGTTGATGCCCAGGAAGTCGGTCGGCGTGCGGATTGTCTCCATGTCGCCAGCCTGCACGAAGTGCATCCCGCCGGCCAGATGCCCGGCGCGCTCGTGTCGCTCGACGGCGTCCTGCGGATAGCGGCCGAGATAGAGCGGATCGAGGAACCAGCGAGTGAGCTCGCCGTCGAAGCACCGCGCCGCGTCGCGATCGGCCTGACTCGGCGACGCCGGCACACACTCGGCCGTATTGATCGCGATGCCCACGCGAGCACCGGCGACGTTGCCGCGAATCACCGGCACGGCCTGTCCATGGCTGAGGAGCAGGTGATGTGCCGCGACCAGCGCATCCGCCCAGCTCTTTCTTCCCGGGGCATGTACTCCCTGGGCGTATCCAAGGACGCTCGCACACCACGGCTCGTTGTGCGTGATCCAGTTCCTTGCCCGGTCACCAAGGCGCCGACTGACGACATCGGCGAATCTCACGAAGGCATCGATCGTTGAGCGACGAACCCAGCCACCGTCGTCCTCGAGCGCTTGCGGCAGATCCCAGTGGTAGAGGGTGATCCAGGGATCGATGCCCGTGGAGAGGAGCTCATCCACCAGGCGATCGTAGAAATCGAGGCCCGCCGGGTTCACGGTCCGCCCATTCGGAAAGATCCTCGGCCACGCAACGCTGAAGCGGTACGCCGGTATGCCGAGCGCGCGAATGATGGCGATGTCCTCGGCGTAGCGGCGGTAGTGGTCGCATGCCACCTTGGTGTCGCTGCCGTCTTCGATCGCTCCGGGGCGCGTCGCAAATGTATCCCAGATCGACGGCCCGCGGCCGTCGGAGTCATGCGCGCCTTCGATCTGCAGCGCCGCCGTGGCGACACCCCACACGAATTTCTCGGGAAAGCTCTCAGCCATCACCGCCTCTTCGGAACACGAGATCCCACACCCCACCACGCTCGAACATATACGCTTGCATCTACCGCGCTCCCGTTTCCGCGAGGCCGCGCCGCAACCGCCGGCCTGTGCAGCAATGAGCCATCACCTGATTCGTTCCTGGATCGCCAACGTTGCCTCGTTTTCAGGGTCTCAAGGTGTCGTCGGTCGTCTGACCAACACGAGGTTGTCGTAGAAGAGGCCCGACCCCTCGTAATGGGTTGCCTGGTTCGAGAATCCATATTGCAGGAGCTGCCCTTCCAGGCTCGCGTCGATGTCCACGCCGATGCTGTAGCTCGTCCATCCCGCCGCAGTCGACGTCGTGTCCTGCGAGACGAATCGCGTCGTGGAATAGCCTGTGTTGGGGTTCAGGACCTTGATGAAAGCCAGCGCGGTGGTAGCTCCGCCGATGTTGCCCGGCTTGGCGTCAAAGGAGAGCTCGAGAGTCTTACCGGCGTCGTCCGCCACGATCGTCCGCTCGCGAAACACGTTGGCCTCGATTCTGTGACCGTTGGCGTGGTCGCCATTGTTGTAGTCGCTGTAGACCGACAACTGCTGACCGCCCTGCTCCGCCCCGCCCTGACCGTCGACGATGGCGCAGAATGCGTTACCGCCGTTGGGCGCCGCGAACTTGCCGTACCCGTACAGGTAGTTGCCGGTCCCCGCTTGAAAGACGTTACCGAACACCCACCAGCCATCGTCCGCCAGGGCGCTGCCGCTCGCTTGCACGAGCGCCTCGAAGTTCTGCGTGTATTCTGGCTCGATCTCGCACGAAGCGGAGCAGCCGTCGCCATTGACCGTGTTGCTGTCGTCGCACTCTTCCCCGATATCGAGGCTATCGTTGCCGCAAGCAGCGGTCGCCAAGCTGGCGGCGACGGCGGCATGACAGGCGTCCAGAGCGCTGCCGATCGACGCGAGATCGCCGTTGGTGGAGCATGGCCGGGCCGGATTGCCCTCGAGCTTGTTCCATTTCGAGACAAGCCTCGACGCGCAGCGGCCGAAGTCGGAATCGAGGCCGTTCGTCGCCGCCTTGGACGTCGCCTTGAATCGGCAGTCCATATACTTTCCGGACGATTCCTTGACTTTGGCGGATTGGCAACGCGCCTCCGCACCGCCGGGACCGGGCACACCGCCCAAGGAGGTAACGGCATCGTCGATGCACGCATCGAGAACGGCCCCGACCGTGGTCGCGTCGCCCTCGCTGGGGCAGGAACCGGCAGTCTTCGCCTCCGCGGTGGCGAACGCGGTTTCGAGCTTTTCGGCGCAGCTTGCGAGTTTCGCCGCATCTCCCGCTTCAGCTTTGCGGATTGCCTGTACGAAAACGCCGCTCGTACACTTCGCATAGCGGGCGGCGGCCTTCGCCTTCGACGCTTCGCAGGCCGCGGCCTTCTCCGGGTCCGGCGGCGCCTGCTGGTACACACGCACGTAGTCGATCACGAAGTTCTGCGGGAAGACGGTGCTACCGTCCGGGTTCCCCGGAAAGTTGCCGCCGACCGCGAGGTTCAGGAGCAGATGGAAGTTGACGTCGAACGGAGCCGGGAACGGTCCGCCGGTCGAGAACCAGCTCGTCTTCGTGCTGTAGAGTTGGCCGTCCAAGTACCAGCGAATCTCGGCGGGCTCCCACTCGACGGCATACTCGTGCAGGTCGGCAGCGCCACCGGACGGTAGCGACCTAACCGAACCCGACTGCTGGTTGTCGGGCGCGGTGCCGCCGAAATGGATCGTGCCGTAAATCTGATCGGCGCCGATCGACTCCATGATGTCGATCTCGCCGCTGGCGGCCCAGACGCCGTAGATCGACGGGTCGCTCGGCAACATCCAGAAGGCCGGCCACATGCCGTGCCCGACGGGCAGGCGCGCACGCATTTCAAAGCGGCCGTACAGGAAGTCGCCGTGCCCGAGTGAGCGCACGCGCGCGGAGGTATAGCTGGAGCCGCTCACCGACTCGTTCCGCGCCTGGATCGTCAACACGCCTCCGGCGACCGTGGCGTTGTCGCTTTGGTACCACTGCAACTCATTGTTGCCCCAGCCGGGAATTCCGTACGTCGACCCGTTACCCAGCTGGAACTCCCATTTCGCAGGATCGACGGCGGTTCCGTTGAATTCGTCCGCCCAAGCCAGCACGCACCCCGCTAACTTGTCGCATTGACCGTAAACGGGCGGCGCTAGAAGCAACGCAATGATTGCCAGAGTGAGCGCGAGCAGAGGTTTCATTTCTATCCGGGTCCGGATGACTTCCGATGCGTCCCGCTGGTCACACGGCTGTCTTGGGTTGAAGCCGGCCCGGGCAGCTCAGGATCGCTACCCGGGCCGGGTCGAGAGGATGAACCGCAGGAACGGGGCCTGCGGTGAGCCTCCGTGCTCGCCTTAGGGCGTCGGCACGGTCGACGCTACGATGTTGTCGTAGAAGTTGGCCGAGGGCTCGTAGTTCGAGGCCGTGGTCGAGAACCCGAACTGCAGAACCTGGCCCACCAGAGTCGCGCCGATATCCAACTCAATCGAGAACCCACTCCAAGTCGCGGGCAGGCCGGTCGTGTTGTAGGTAACGAAATTGGTCATTGCGTAACCGCTACCAGGATCAAGAGTCTTGATGAATGTGACGGCCGTACTGCTGCCGCTTGGGTCGTTGATGTTGCCGCGCTTCGCGTCCACCTCAAAAATCAGCGTCCGGCCGACATCGCCGGCAACGATGGTTCGCTCGCGGTAGACGTTGGCCTCGATATGTGCGTTCGACCCATCACCGTGATTGCCATTGTTGTAGTCATTGTAGACTACCAACTGCTGGCTCCCCTGTTCGGGGCCGCCCTGGCCGATGTCGATGCCGGAGAAAGCGGGGCCACCGTTCGGCGCGGGGTAAGCGCCGTAGCCGTACCAATATGACCAGTCCGGACCAAAGACGGTGGCGTAGACCAGCCAGCCGTCGTCACTCAGCGCCGTGCCGCTCGTTTGCACGAGCGACTCGAAGTTCTGTTGGTACTCGATCGTGGGATGCAGATTGCCCGCCACTATGTCGTAGCAGGCGTCGATGGCTGCCTTCACCGTCGCCCCGTCACCCGTCGTCGAACACGGTTTTTCCTCGATCTTCGTCCACTTGCTCGATAGCTTGTCGTTGCACTTCGTGAAATCGGGCGACACGCCGTCCTTGATTCCCTTCGCCAAGGCCTTGAATCTACAGGCTGCATACTTGCCGGATTCCTTCACCTTGGCCGACTGGCACTTCGCTTCGTCGCCGCCTGGGCCAGGAAGGCCTCCCAAGCTCGTCACTACGCCGTTGACGCAGTCGTCGAGGGCGCCCCTGATGGTGACAGTGTCGCCGTCGGTTCGACAGGCCCCCGCCGCCTTCTCTTCTGCCTTCGTGAACGAACCACCTATCTTGTCGGAACATTTGGTTAGCTTCTCGGCATCAGCAGGCGACAGCGAATCTTTGATTGCCTTCGCATTGACGCCAGCGATGCACTGCGCGTACTTGCCGGATGATTTTGCCTTCCCCTGTTCGCAGCCATCGGCCGGATCCCCCGCCGCAGCGGCCGTCGCAGGAGGCTGCAAGGCGATGCCGGCAAACATCGCGACGCCCAAGACAACGGGGACCCTACGTGCCGTCAAATGACTCGTTCTCGCGTTCATCTTTTCCTCCTTTAGTTTGGCGACGGGATTTGTTCCCGACCCGCTTACTTTGTTGTGGCAACAAACTAACTTGTCATCTCGATCTATGTCAATAGGGTTTTCGATGGAAGGCTGCGGTCCCCGGGCGACGAGCTCGCCTTATGGCGTCGTCGCTACGCTGATGACCTTGATGTTGTCATAGAACACTGCCGACGGCTGGAAATAGGTGGCGTTGGTGGAGAAGCCGACCTGCAGGAGTTGATTCACGAGGCCGGCGTTGAGCTCGATCGTAAGCGAGTAGCGGCCCCACGTTGTCGGAAGCGCCGTCGCGTTCTGCTGGATGAAATTCGTCGTCGCGTAGCCGGCAGCCGGATTGAGCGTCTTGATGAACGCAAGCGCCGTGCTTGTGCACGGACACAGCGGATCGGTCGCCTCATTGATGTTGCCGCGTTTCGCATCGAAGCTGAATCGAATGGTAGTGCCGACATCGTCCGCCGTGATCTTGCGCTCACGATAGACGTTGGACTCGATGCGATACCCCTTCGAGTGGTCCATGTTGTTGTAGTCGTCATAGATCGACAACTGCTGGGCGCCCTGTTCCGGACCGCCCTGATCGACGACAATTGCCGAGAAGGCCGCACCGCCGTTTGGCGCAGGGTACGGTCCGTACCCGTACTTGTACTTGCCCGTGGCGTCGAAGACGTTGCCGTACACGACCCATTTGTCGCTGCCCAGCGCCGACGAGCTCGTGGGGTCTAACGTTTCGAAGTTCTGCTGATACTGGATCACCTCGGTGACGCTACAGACGCCGCTCTGGCAGGAGCCAGCGCCGCTGCTGCAGGCGGTTCCGTCCTGAACGTTGTGGCTGCCGCAGCCGCTCGCCGGATTACACGCCTCGGCGGTGCAGTCATTGCCGTCGTCTTGGCACACCACCGCGGTGCTCGTGCAGGAATTGTTGGCACACGCGTTCGTCGTGCACAGGTTGCCGTCTTCGCAATCGGTGTTGGTGATACACGGGAATGCGACGCAGCCACCGCTCTCACACGAGCCCGCGCCGTCGTTGCACACGGTTCCGTCTTGAACGTTGTGGCTGCCGCAGCCGCTCGTCGGATCGCATACTTCGGCGCTGCATTCGTTGCCGTCGCTCGCGCAGGTCACGCTGGTGCTGACGCAGGAGTGGTTGATGCACTTGTTCGTGGTGCAGACGTTGTGGTCCTCGCAGTGGGAGTTGACCGTACACTGGAAGGCGGAGCAGGCGCCGCCCTGGCAGTAACCGGTACCGCTTGCGCACAACGTTCCGTTCTCGACGTTGCGGCCATGACAGCCGCTTGCCGGCTCGCAGATCTCAGCCGTGCACTCGTTGCCGTCGTCCGCGCAAGTCACCTGCTCGTGGACACATTGCCCACCATCGCACCTTTCGGTCGTGCATGCGTTCCCGTCGCTGCAGTCTCCGCAGTCGGCAGAGCACGCGCTCAGAGCGCTGTTGACGCTGCTGACGACATCGCCGACCGTGACGACGCCGTCGTTGCCGCCGAAGGCCGAACAGGCTTCGAGACCCGTGCTGCCTAGAGCAAGCCCCACGCCCACCATGATCTCGTCGAACGCCACATGGCTGTCGTTGCTGCAGTCACCGATGCACTGCGCCTGAGTAGTCCCAACCGCCGCCAGAAGCAGCGCGCCGCCAATTGCTGCATACCAGCGAAGTGGTTCGATGAGTCGCATGAGATGTCCTCCTCGGGCGCGGCGCATGACTTTGTGCAGGAGCTGGATTAACTTGCGGGCGGGAGAATTGTCAAGGCAGGTCGGGCCTCCACCGTTCGGGACGGCGGGTAAGGGGCAGGTTGCCCCTCCAGAAGCAGCTGGATCCTCTCGATGTCTCCAACGAAACGACCCCTTGCCACCACCTCGCGGCAGGACGTTTGGTGAGATTGGCCAGTTTCGACGAGATTTCATCCGCCCATGATGGCCTGACGGCGCCCGAAATGTTAGTTAATTCGCGTGGCGAACAAAGACCGAATCGAGGCTCATTTCTGATGGGAGCAACTCAAGGAAGCTTGCCGGACGTACTCGGGGCGTCAGCGATGCGGGCGCAGCATAGCCGACTGATCCTGAACCTCCTCTGGACGGAGCGGGAGATCTCCCGGGCGGACTTGTCGCGGCGTACCGGCCTGAGCCGGTCGACAATCTCCGCCATCGTGAACGACCTGCTTAGCACCGGCCTGGTCAAAGAGGCTTACGCCGGGGTCTCTACCGGGGGACGTCGCCCGATCATGCTCGAGTTCCAGGACGAGGCGACCTTGATTGTCGGGATCGAACTCGGCGCGACGCACATATCCTGCGTGCTCACGGACCTGCGCTGCAAGGTGAAGGCTCGTTGGTCGGCGGCCGCTTCCGTCCGCGACCAGCCTCAAGTTGCCCTTGAAAAAATGACCACGGCCGTTCGTTCGGTGCTGGACGCAGCCGGGGTGCAGCCCTCGCAACTGCTCGGCCTCGGAGTGGCCGTACCAAGCCCGGTAGACAGCAGGCGACCCGGAGAGCTCTCGCCGCTGCTCGTTCCCAAATGGCAGGGCTACAACATCGCCACTCATCTGGAGCAAGCCTTCTCGCGTCCCGTATTCATCGACAACGACGCCAATCTCGGCGCGCTTGCCGAGCTCTGGTGGGTGGCGGGCCCCGGCGTCAGGAACCTCGTATACCTCAAGGTAGCCACGGGCATTGGCGCCGGTCTGATCATCGATGGCCGCGTCTTTCGGGGCAGCAATGGCATCGCGGGCGAAATCGGACATACGGCGATCGACTCGAGCGGTGCGCGCTGCGAATGTGGCCTCAATGGGTGTCTGACCACGTTCATCGGCACGCGGTTCTTGCTCGAGCGCGCCGCGGACTACGCGCGATCAAGCGGGTCGACGCGCCCGGCGCCGAAGAACCTGGACGAAGTGGTCAACGCTGCTCTCGCGGGCGAGCCGATCGCCGTTGAATTGATTCGCTATACCGGCCAGCGACTCGGCATCGGCGTCGCCAACATGCTGAACCTTCTCAATCCAGACACGGTAGTGCTCGGTGGCGGAATCACGCGCGCCGGTGATTTCCTGGTCGGTGCCGTGCGTAAGACGATCGAGCAGATGTCTTTGGCCGAATCGATTTCTCATGCCGACATCCGCGTCAGCGGACTGGACGAGTGGGGAATCGCGGTGGGGGCGGCCACGCTCGTGCTGGAATCCGCGCTGCAAGCCCCCGCGCAATTCGCCACGGTATCGCAAGGAAAGCCATGAACCCGAAGACCCGAGTGTTCTACCTATTTGCCGTCGCCACTGCGGTCGCCATGCTGCCGACAGGCTGCGGCTCGGGCAACTCCGCGATCGAGCCACCGACAACGTGGGTCCTCACCATGGCGGACGAGTTCGATGGCGCCGAAGGCACCTCGCCCAATTCCGCGATCTGGACCTACGACGTCGGCGGAGGCGGTTGGGGCAACGGCCAACTCGAATTCAATACCAGCCGCACCTCGAACGTCTCCCTTGATGGCCAAGGGCACCTGCGCATCGTGGCGCGCAAGGAACCGTTCATGGGGCGCGACTACACCTCGGCGCGCATCAAGACCCATGGCCTTTTCGAGCAGAAATACGGCCGCTTCGAAGCGCGCATCAAGCTCCCCAAGGGGCAAGGGCTGTGGCCTGCGTTCTGGATGCTTGGCGCGGATTTCGATGACGTGGGTTGGCCGCGGTGCGGCGAAATCGACGTCATGGAGTTGCGCGGACAGCAGCCGCAGTTGATCTACGGAACGGTACACGGTCCCGAGTACTCGGGAACCACAGCAATGGGCAAAACCTTCCAACTCACCGATGACACGACCTTCGCCGACGACTTCCACGTCTTCGCGGTCGATTGGGATCCGGGACAGATCGGGTTCTGGGTGGACTCCGAAGCCTATCAGATCATCACGACCGCCGACGTCACGGCGCACGGAAAATGGGTCTTCGACCATCCGTTCTTTGTTTTGTTGAACGTGGCGGTCGGGGGTGGATTCGTCGGGCCCGTGGGAGGCGAGACCGAATTCCCCGCCGTCATGCTCGTCGACTATGTACGCATCTTCGAGCGCGCTTCATGAGCGTCGCCGAGCGGACGCATTTCGAGACCGCGCCCGAAGATCGCATCTCTCTGGCGTCCAAGCTCATCTACGGTCTTGGAGGTCTGGTCAACAACTTGCTGGCGGCGGCGATCGGCGGCATGGCCATCGTGCTCAATCTCGGCCTCGGCATGAACCCCGCGCTGGTCGGAATGTTGGCCGCGCTGCCAAGGTTCTTCGACGCCCTCATCGACCCCCTGGTTGGCTACGCCTCCGACCACACGCGCTCGCGTTGGGGACGGCGGCGACCGTACATCTTCGTGGGCGCGATCACCTCGGGCCTGACCTTCGCGCTGCTGTGGCAACTCCCCAGGGGGCAGA
>ORJL011435304.1_pt1 | contig 13951 bp, 18 predicted proteins | sample 1779941 | NCBI WGS metagenome assembly ORJL01 (sample SAMEA104232317, study PRJEB22302) | groundwater metagenome | biome: forest; feature: aquifer; material: groundwater | place: USA | collected 2011-08-07 | depth 5.8 m
GAAAATTCCCTACCCCCCCCGTCTCCCCGTATGCTGCATTACGCCATGGCCTCCGCCCCTTTGAGGAGGCCCGCCTTGATCTTCTCCTTCAGCCGATAACTATCACCCCGAATGCTGACGGTAATGCCATGGTGCAACAGCCGATCCAGAATCGCCGTGGCGATCACCCGGTCCCCGAAGACGTCCCCCCAGTTGGCGAAGCTCTGGTTGGAGGTGAGGATGACCGGCCCCCGTTCATACCGTCGACTGATGAGTTGGAAGAACAGGTTCGCCCCCTGCCGATCGATGGGCAGATACCCAATCTCATCCACGATGAGCAAGCGCGGGATCGTGTAGAGCTTGAGCTTCTCCTCCAGCCGATTCTCGGTGAGGGCCTTACTAAGGGTGGCCATCATCGCAGCCGCCGTGGTGAAGAGGACCCGGTAGCCGTGGTGGATCGCCTTGAGCCCGAGTCCCACCGCCAGGTGCGTCTTGCCCACCCCGGGTGGACCAAGCAGCATGAGATTCTCTCCCAGCTCGATGAACCGACAGGTGGCGAGGGTCTGGAGTTGCTTCTTATCCAGCGAGGGTTGAGCGCTCCAGTCGAAGGCCTCGAGGGTCTTGACGAATGGGAAGCGGGCGAGATTGGTGCGCATGGCAATATATTTCTCAGTCTTCGAGGTGACCTCCTCGGTGAGGATGGCGTCCAGAAAGTCCGCAGCGCTCCACTCCTTGGCACTGGCCTCCTGCAGGAGGGCCTCCAGTCGTTCGCGACTCTTGAAGAGTCGGAGCCGTTGGCAGTGTTCCTGGAGCCGTTCACACTGGACAGCGGTCATACGGCACCTCCCGCCTGGGCACAGGCCTCGTAGATGGTTAGATCGCGGACCTCGACGGTCAGTGTGTCCATCGCCCGATGCGGGGGTCGATCGACGGCGCGGAGCCGCGGCTGTCGGGCATTGCGAGCGATGGCACCGGGGCCGTGTGCGGGGATGACCTGGACCTGATAGCGGCCGGGGAGTTCCACATGCTCAGCGACGACCTGCCCCTGGTGGCGGATCAGAATCCGTCCCTCATGGCGCTGGACCTCTACCGTGCGTCCGATAAACCGGAAGGGGACGGAGTAGCGGTTGGTGTCGAGGTTGACCAGGAAGTCATCGGCGACGACTCGCGGGTAGGTCGCCTCCAGACGGAAGGCCGGCTGGTGGACGGTCGCCACGAGGTGTGTCTGCTCGGCGACGAACCGGTCGATCGGACGCTCGTGGGTCGTCCCGTGGATCCGCTGATCCGCAATTGTCATCATCCACGTCAGGAGCTCTTCCCCGAGGTGGAGGTCATCGACGAACTCGCGGCCAGGCAGGAAGTTATGCTTGACGTACTTCACCCCCGACTCGACCTTGCCCTTCGTCTGCGCGCGGTACGCCTGGCACAGCCGGGGCTCGAAGCCCCAGTACCGGGCGAAGTGCTGAAACGTCGCGTTCCAGATCACCCCACCCTCCCCGCTGGGGCAACAGACCGTCCGAGGGCGATCGTACAAGTGCTCCGTCGTGTGGCCCTCGAAATAGTCAAAGGCCTGTTCGTGGGCATCGAGGAACGTGTGGAGTTGCTCATCACGACAGGCCAGGTAGAAGCTCCGGCGCGAGTAGCCGAGCGTCAGCACGAAGAAATGTCGCACAGCCCGGCCACTCCGAAACGTGACGAGCGCCTGACCCCAGTCGATCTGGCTCTGCAGGCCCGGTGGGGTCTCGAACCGGACGGCTGCTCGCTCAGCGAGGCTCTGGCCCTCGCGGCGTGGTCGTACGTAGCGCTTGACCGTATCGTAGCTTCCGGTGTAGCCGTACTGGTGCGTCAGTTCTTGATACAGGATCTGGGCTGAGTAGTCGACGGCCGGCGCCCGCGTCTCCAGGAAGGCCTGGTACGGGGCGAGCAGGGTGTCGGGATCGGGAGCCCGATGGTAGGGACGCCACGTGGGCTGTCGGAGACAGCACCGGACCGTCTTGACGTCCAGGTCCAGGTCGCGTGCGATCGCCGTCTTCGAGTGCCGTTCGACGCTAAACAACCGGTGAATCTCCTCCCATCGTGCTGCTCGAATCATTGGAACCTCCTGGCTAGAGGGTGTAGCCGGGAGGGTACTACAGGTGGTCCTCAGGTCGATCATCCTTCTTCCTCCTTGTTGGGAGGGCGATGGAGGGTAGGGAATTTTCAATGCCCACAGGTAGGGATTATTGCATGCCCGCTGACATCACCCGCGAGCAGGCTCTGCTCACCGCCCCACAGCGCGATCAGGCCTGCGGCATGCCGGCAGACCTCATCCCACGTCACAGAAGAACTCCCTTTAGGAGAGCGGAGCCGTCCGGTGGTGATCAACCGACAGAGGTTACTGTAGCCGTCTCGGTCCTGAGCCAATAGGACAAGGATCGAATGACCTGTCTGCGTGCGAGGACGCACAGGCAGATCGGCCAGCGTGACCTGCGCGCCCACGATCAGATGCAGGCCGAGTTCCCGGGCCTTGACGTGCGCCCGGACGATCCCATAGATGCCGTCTCGGTCGGTCAACGCCAGCGACTTCAGCCCAAGGCGGTGGGCTTCCTCGACCAGTTCGTCGGGGTGGCTTGCGCCTTCAAGGAACGAGAAGTGACTCTTGCACCAGAGTGGGGTATAAATGTGAACTTGCATAATACATTAAGCTAGTTATGGTGATTTATTCAACCGTTCCTTGAATAAACCAACAGTGACGATGCGGATTATAGTAGACCCACAGCAGGTCGCCGTGCCGGGTCTCAGCGAAGTAATAGTCGCGGCGCGTCCCTGCCTGTGCGTGCCTGCGCGCAGACAGGTCCCGTCCCCACCATCCGCCGCTGATGATGTATGGCCCGTGCAGTGTTGAGTCGGGCGGTAGATGCAGTGGGATCGGTTTGGTAACGATCCGACGCACCAGGCTCCGCACCTCAGTTTTGAGTTTTGAGTTTTGAGTTTCGAGTTCTAAACCTGACCCTTGACTTCTAGCCCCTAACCTCTGGTTTAGCGGCTCCCACCTGAAGCTCGCCTCAGGGAGGTGTGCGTCCGCAAGCCGCACTCGTCCGACCGCCTCATCTCCGAAGGTAGCTCGAATGCGGGCCAGTGCCCGATTGGCTGCCTCCAGGTCGCGCCTGGGCCGTTCCACGATCAGCCGGTACTGTTCAGTCAGCGCCAGGACGCTAGACGCCGTCAGTTCCATTTCGATCACTCCAGCCGGCAGTTCTATCGCATCAAATCGCAGCCGAACCAAATCGAGTATCTGCACCGGATCCAGTGTCGGGGCCGCTGGACAGATGCGCTCCTCGCGCCATCCGCCCCCATCCAGTCGAAGACGAAGCGTGAGTCCGGCGAGCGCCTCGCCTCGGACGACCAGCGTCTGGAGTAGGGGATGGAGCAGCCCTTTGAGGCGGAAGAGCAGGCGCATTGCGTCGGTCTCGGGATTGTCGAGAATGAGCCGCTGCCTGATTGGTTCCTGGGGCTTCTGTGGCTGTAACGGCATCCAGAGTTCGCCGGACGCCATTTGGTGGAGGCGATAGGCTGCCGGTCCGAAGCGTGTGAGCAGTCCTCCGGCCGGAAGGGCGAGGAGCGCGCCCACGGTCGGCACACTCAGCTTCACGAGTGTATCCCGGAGGTCTGAATCAAGCTCCAGACATTCGAGCCGAACCTGCCGTGCGACGGCGCGCTCATCAGCGGGATCGTCAAATACCACTATCCCATCCTGCGCCTTGGCCACGGCGTAGGTGCCAAAGCGGGTGAAGCCCACCACCACTATCGCGCGGAAGCCCATACGGTTCAGGTCGGCAGCGATCAGCCGTGCCCACGCCTCATGCGACGGGTAGAGGCGAGTAAGCCCCATCCCGTTGAGCCAGAAGATGCCAGGCTCCTCGGTGGACGGCTCGACCTCCGGTGTGAAACGTTGGAGTCGCGCCATGATCGTCTCGACCGCCTCATCGATATCGGCTGGCGGGACTACGCCGGCCCGCAGGTCGGCCGCAAGCGAACAGCCGGCGGCATAGCGGAGACCGGGACGCACGCCGACTCGATGCGCCGAATCGTTGATCCAACGGATGAGGGCTTGTGGCCTATCTTCAGCAACAACAGCCACCGTGCAGGTTACCCATTCGGGATGACGCCGGAGCAGAAGCTGCAAGGGGAGGGCAGGGATGCTAACGCAGGCCAGCCGGTCCACAACAGACCTCCGCATACCGCCAGGTCGGGCCCCGGCGCTTATCTTTGAGGACGGTGAGCTCGCACAAAAACCGGCTATCGGCAAGCCGCTCCCGCCTGGCGGCGACCCTGAGAGAGACGAGCGGACCAATCGACGGGGTCCCATCCCCCTTCGTTGTAAGGCAGAGGAGCGCGGTGTGATGCTTGTGTGCCAGTCCTGCCAGGCGGATCTGGAGTGGGGCGGGCACAGTAGACTTAGCGCCCAAGTCGAGCACAATCAAACCGAAGGCACCGGACCGTGCAAGCTGATCTGCGGCGCGGACTGCAGCCCTGTCATTAGGAATCCGAATAATCGTTAAGGCGTCGAGATCGATCCCTCCCTCAGCCGCATCGGGCGGATAGAAGAGGCTGTCGTTACGTGTGATCCAGACTACCGGCTCGTTCTGACGCTGCGCCTGCAGCACCAGCCCAAAGGCCACCGTGAGTGCGGCCGTCGCCCCCACGCCTGAGATCTCTACCAGCCGCCCGGCAACCTGCTCAAGGCTCCATCCAACCTCTTGCGAGCTTCTCTCTTGCTGTAGCGAAAGAGCGGGACTACTATATGATTTGTTACTATACATATGACTAACACCATGAGCCAAAAAAACAGCCCACCCCTGGGCATCACCAGGCCCTCAAGCAACCCAGGGCCTGTCAGTTATCGCGAGCACGTAGAAGTCAGCTTGCAAGACGAAGCCTCCCGTGTCGCACTCTCCGGTACCTCATCCCAGGTCCTGCCCTCCAGGAGACGACCCGCGCGCTTCTTATTCGTACCGCCCCATTGCTTGAAGAAAAAGGGGACATCGGCCTGACGACATGCCTGCAAGATCTCGATGACCCATAATCGCTTCATCGGCCGCGCCCCTGGCCCCGATTCGCCCCCGACAATGACCCAATCGATGCCCCGCAGGTCTATGGCGCCAAGTGATTCTAACAGCGGCTCGAAGGAAATGAACTTGATGACGGCCGAGGTATGTCGAAGGTGATCGATTCGATACAAATACGGCTTAGCCTCAACGCTGACGTCCATCCAGATGTTATCTGTCCACGGCAGCGACGGCGCCAATTGCTGGGGCCTCTAGGATCGCTTGGTGAGCACCTGAAATTGATGCCAGTGCGCCTGCCTCATTACCTCAAACACCCGCGTGACGTACTCGACAGGCACCTCTTCGTAAAAGAGATCACTCATCGAATTGACGAAGACTCGACGAGGCCGCCTCCAACCGAAAGGAAGCCGGAGCATCTGTTCCTGAAGCGACACCTCGAAGTCGTTTCGATAGTTATAGTTGCCCATGGCCTACAGGCGGTGAGCCAGACGCTCCGCATAACAGCGTAGGCATCCTGGACTGATTTTCGTACAGCCCGTCACAGGATTCCATGTCGCATCGGTCCATTCAATGCTCGTACCTTGGGCCATAGCGAATCTCCTGCAACAGACTAAAGTTTCCGAAAGACTCCGATGACCTTTCCTAGAATTCTGACGCGTTCCCCGTTCTCGATCCTGATCGGCTCGAACTGCTCATTCTCCGGCTGGAGGATGACCATCGCACCATCGAGCTGGAAGCGCTTAACGGTGACCTCATCCTCGATCATGGCTACCACGATCTCGCCAGGGTGGGCCTCCGGCTGCACCGTTACAAGCACGAGATCGCCGTCGAAGATGCGGGCATCGCGCATGCTGTCGCCTTGGACCTTTAAGAGGAAGGTCTTCCCGCTCCCGGTCCATTCCTGGGGAAGCGGATAAGTGGCCTCGATATGCTCTTCGGCTAGGACCGGTCTGCCGGCTGCCACCCGGCCGAGTAGGGGGGTGAGTGCGGCGCGTTGCTCCCGGCGCAGGTCGATGGCTCGCGCTCGCTTGGGCGTACGCGTGAGGTGGCCGGCCCGCTCCAGGCGTTCGAGATGATACTGAACGCCCCGAATGTAGATCTTCACGTGCCGGGCGATCTCGCGCTGCGTCGGCGGGGCGCCATGCGTGGCCTTATAGTCGGCAATGAAATTCAGGATCTGTCGCTGCCGGTCGGTAAGTGCCATCGGGGTTCCCTGGTCTTTCTCCTTGCAACCGTTCAATCTCTTAGTATTATACATTAGACTACTACGTCAAGAAAAAAATAAGTGGGCTGTTTTGCTCATCGAAAGGCATGGGTGCGGGGGAGGAGGTGTCGCGTCCAAACGGTCCATCACGTCCCGGTTGGCGCCTCGGACGAGATGCTCATAGGTGTCGACGCAAACTTGGATCGAGGAGTTCCCGAGTTGGCGCAGGATGTACGCCAGGTTTTCGCGCTACGCGAGGAGGAGGCTGGCGTAAGTGTGATGCAGGTCGTGAAAGCGGACACGGCCAATTCCGACGCGTCCGACGCGCTGGAGCAATTGGCGAAGCCTAAGGGAGCGACTTTATGACTGACCCCGAACACACAAACTCTCCATGATGCGATAGGGGAATTTTCAGAAGCCACCCGCTTCAGCTACCGAGTGGCCGGCAGTGACGCGATGCGCCTGGAAGGCATCGCTGAACTCGGCGATTGGTTCCACTTCGCCCGGATTCAGCGGATCTATGCCGGGGCTGAAAACCTTCCCCGTAACCCTTCCCCTCACATTCTGAAGCGTTCCGTCGAACTGCAGGTCATAGCGTGCGACACTAGGGCCGAGAAAATTACCGGTAAGGGGATCGTACGAGAAATCGAGGACAATGGCTCGAATCTCTCGCGGCCCAAGGCGTTTCCATACCCCCTGTTGATTGCTGAAGCCGCCGCCGGCAACTCCGCCACCGAACTGGATCGACTGTATGCTGCTCAAATTGCCATCAGCAAAGATTGTCAAAATTCTGGAGGGGCCGGCGTCCGGGTTGCGGCTCACCACGTAGGTACCGGTAATGTGCGGGCTGAAGAGCTTGCGGCTCCCTTTCCCTTTGACGTCTACTAGGTCCTCCGTGTTTTTAGATTGTGATCCTGGTGATGCCGAATCCGCTAGAGAAGAAAACGTAAACACTCCCAGAAGAACTAAGGCAATACCGCATGATGTTTGTAGTCTCACTTGAACCTCCATCAAATCCGGATCAACGGCCCCTGTTGCCTCAGCCTTGTTTTATGGCCGAGCCCAACGAAAAAGCGAAGCTGCCTGGTATGCAGCGCAACGGAACACACACTCAGCTTCAGCGACGGTGAGACCCAACGTCCTCTCTTCGCTTCAGCGCAGAAATTCCTATGGAGCACCCCATGAGGCGCTGCCGCACCACGGCACACGAGAACGATCTCCACCCCCTAACTCCCCTCGGAGTGGAGGGGACAGGTGGGGGGTCAGAAGGAATGACCACAATGATTACTCAACATAAATACCACCACCCACAAAGACCATTTTTCCATCAGGCATTTTCGCCCTCTTGATATAGCTTATCTTTTTGGAAGGCTTGTCTTTCCCTGGTTTGGACCACATATAATCTACCCATCCCGACCCTTTGTTTTTCGCTGTCTCGATAAACTCGCGCATCCAGAGTTTGCCATTGGCATCCTTCATGTCAGTTAAATTCTTCCCCTCGAGTTCCGGTTCGGGAGGAAGCACAAGGACAGTTCCATTCATATCATCGACAAAGATATAGGTTTCTCCTTTGTACCATTCGCTGTTCTTCTTCCTAAATTCAGGAAAGGCATCTTTTCCTTTACTCTCTATCAAGACTGCTGCTTTGTCGACGAGAGCCTTGATTTGTTTTGCCTGTTCAGATTGTGGCTCTGGGGTTGCCGAAAACCCTGGGGAAGCAAGCAGGCACGCGACTCCAAAAAGGATTAAGAACCCCCCGTACAATGCTTTTCTTTTCATTGGACATCTCCTTTTGTGAGAAAAGACCACCGCGTGTCGAGTACTGCTTTACCTTCGCACGCGCTTCCGTCGCGGTCATGATGCAATACATGGGTGGCTCAAGTGGATCGTCCAGGCAGATGAAGATGTACACAACGTTATCGACAACTTAATTCCGCATCATCGGCCCACTGTCATACATTAGACCACTACGTCAAGAAAAAAATAAGAGAGGATCAGCTCTTCTCGCGTACCTGTAGTTCCTTGATCAGGCGGGCGAGATAGGATCGCTGAAGCCCCATGGCGGTCGCGGCCTTCGATTGATTACCGCCTGAGCGGTGGAGCGCCTCTCGGATGATCTGTCGCTTGTGCGCCGTCACAGCCTCGTGAAAATCACGTGGCGCGTCTGACGCAGGCGACTCCGATGCGCTGGCCAGAACAGTCAGTGGAAGGTCTGCCGAGGTGATCCGATCATGCGAACTCAGGACAACGGCCCGCTCAATGAAGTTCGCCAGCTCCCTCACATTACCCGGCCAGTGATAATGTTGCAGCAACTCCCAGGCATCCGGTGTGATCTCCTTAATTCGCTTTCCCAGGCGGCCGCAGCATTGGGTCAGGAAGTGATTGGTAAGAGAGACGACGTCCTCGGGACGGTCTCGAAGTGGGGGGAGCGCGACGGTGATGACATTGAGGCGGTAGTAGAGATCCTCACGGAACAATCCCTCACGGATCGCTTTGTCCAGGCGTCGATTCGTGGCGGCGATAAAGCGGAGATCGACCCGTATCGGCTTCGTTCCGCCGACCCGCTCAAACTCGTGCTCTTGAAGGACGCGGAGCAGTTTAGCCTGCAGGCGCGGCCTCATGTCGCCGATTTCATCGAGAAAGGCCGTCCCGCCGTCGGCCAGCTCCAGCTTCCCGCACTTACGCTGGTGGGCGCCTGTAAAGGACCCCCGCTCATGCCCGAACAGCTCACTCTCAAGCAGCTCTTCCGACAACGCGACGCAGTTCACGACTACAAATGGCTGATCCCGCCGCGGGCTCCAGCGGTGAATCGAGTGCGCGAACACTTCCTTGCCGGTTCCGCTTTCCCCTTGCAGGAGGATCGTCGAGCTGCTGGCTGCCGCTCGCTTTGCGACCTCGATGGCGTTCACGATCGACGGACTATGGCCGATGATTGGGCGATCTGTTCCCCTGACCTCCCCTGATAACAGGAGGTTGTCCCGCTTCAGTGCTTCTCGTTCCAGTGCCTTGTTGATGACGACTTCCAGATGCCCAGGGCTGAACGGTTTGGTCACGAAATCGTACGCGCCGGCCCGCATCGCCTCGACCGCTTTATCGATCGTACCGTATGCCGTCATCACGATGGTTGTCGTCTCGATTCCCTCATCGTGGATCGTCTTCAGCACCTCGAGGCCGCTCTTCTTGGGCATCATCAGGTCAAGGAGGGTGATCGTCGGCGAATCCTCTCTCAGTCGCATCAGCGCCTGGATACCGTCTGACGCCTCCGCGACCTCGAATCCCATCACCTTCAGGCGATCACGTATCACCTCCCGGATGTCCGTGTCATCATCGACGATCAATATCTTCGCACGGCAGGCACTCATGGTATGTGCTCCGTGTCACCAAGGGCAGTCGCTCCTCGAATCTCCGCCAAGGGCCGCTTGGGTAAGGTAAAGGCAAACGTACTTCCATAGCCGACCTGACTCCTGACCCAGAGAGATCCTCCCTGCAGCTCCACCAAGCTCTTAGCGATGGCAAGGCCGAGACCTGTCCCATGCGCCTTCGCCTGTATCCCACACCGGACCTGGTAGAACTTGTCGAAGATATAAGGCAGCTCCTCAGCCGGAATCCCGCCGCCGGTATCGCGAATTCGGACCGTTGCACACGACTCCTCATCCCCAGCCAATTCAATAGTTACGATCCCGCCGGACGGCGTGAACTTGATTGCATTCCCCAGGAGATTCATCAGCACCTGACCCGCCTTGTCGCGATCTGCGTGGACGATCAAAGGGTCTGTGTCGTCGGTACACTGAAGTGCGAGGTCCTTTTCCGCCGCTATAGGCCGAAGTGTATCCAGCAGTTCCCCAGCGAGACCTGACAAGGAAAAGAAGGTCGGAGTGACTTGGATCTGACCCTCCTCGATCCGTGCCAGGTCAAGCAGGTCATTAATAAGCCGCACGAGCCGATCGGTATTAGCCTGTATGCGCGTCAGATATCGTTGTTGCACCTCGCTGAGCGGCCCCGTAATCCCGTCGAGCATATTGTCGACAGATCCCTTGATTGCTGTCAGCGGGGTACGAAGCTCATGTGAGACGTTCAGCAAAAAATCGGATTTCACGCGATCGAGCTCCTGCAGCCTCCGATGTGACGCCTCCAGAGCGGCGTTTATTTCTGACAGCTCACGGGTCCGCTTGGCGATCTTATCCTCCAGGCTGACATTCAGTGCCTCGATCTCGTGGTAGGCGGAGGCGTTGTCGATGGCCATGGCGGCCTGCCTGGCGACACCATCCATGAGCCGAAGTTGCTCCGCTGTAAAGGCATGGGATTCCTGCCACCAGACCAGGAAGAGGCCCCCGATGAGCCGCTCTTTGACCACCATGGGTGCGAAGAGGCAGGATCGGAACGCAAGGCGTCGAATGGCCGGATGCGCACAGCGTGGGTCGGTTGGCACATCGCTGGAGCAGACCGGCGCCCGCTGGTCGAACGCCTCCTGGACAAGGGGGAAGGCTCGAAGAGAGAGGGGAGTCCGCTGGAAGGGCTCTGATACCCAATCCGGAAGGTTATAGCTGGCGAAGGGCCGAATGACCCCCTGGGTTAGATCCAAGAGGTAGGCGCCAGAGCTATCGGCGCCGGCAGCGACAGCGGCCTCACGGGCCACGCGCAGGAGCGTCTCCTTCAGGTCCAGCGTGGAACTGACGGATCGGCTGACCGCGAGCAGGGTTTCACATTCGCGTAGCCGCTCCTGGGTGGCCTGAAAGAGCTTGGCGTTCTCGATGGCAAGCGCGACCTGACTGGCAATCGTGCTGGCCAGCAACACCTGCGCCTCCGTGAATGGTTTGCCATCGGTCATCTGGTGCAGGACAAGCGTTCCGATCGCGACGTCCTGACGGATGAGGGGGACGGACAGGAGCGCCTTCAACCGGAACTGCTCGACCCATCCGGCTGGGAGCAGGGGGTTAGTTGCCGGGTCATCCATGACGATCGGCGTGCGTTGTTCGATCGCAGCAATGATAGGGAGTGTTCCCTCTCGACTGTGGCCGGCCATGCGCTTGAACTCCTCCCAGAACTCGCCCATCTGCTCGCCTGAGGCGGTCTGCGACATCATCGGCACAAGCCGGTCCCCTGACGGACTCCATAGGAAGATAGAACAGACGTCAGCGCCGCATGCCGCAGCGGTACGCTGGGCGACGATCTTCAGAAGTTCCTTCAAATCGAGTGTGGAGGATACCGCTCGCGCAATGTCGAGCAGTAGAGCAGAGGGACCAGGCTGATCCGTCATGATAGCTCCTTCCGATCTGTCGGTCGCCAGGCAGACCACACTCTCTGAGTGGCGATGTACTGTTGCTAAGTCCTTTTCAGATCGTTGTCAAGCAAAAAACCTCTCGCTATTTCGCTGAAAATAGCCGTCAGCATTCAGTCGTAGGTCGTGTTCGCGCAGCGTCCCCGACAACTCAGCCGCCCGCGCCCGCTCGAAATGGCATTTTTGCGCACTGTAGTACAGCAGCGCCTCATGGGGCAGTTCTCGCATGTGGGCTTGTCTCCCAATAGATACACGCCTCAACCTGAAGGATACAGTTGGCCACCTGCGCCAGAATGCGCATAGTCCGTAACTCTTCGCTAATTCAGGGTTTGTGAAGATCGTGGCCTTTGGCCTACCTTTTGCTTAAAGCATCAGTGAGCCTTCGCGGAAGCAAGTCAACCAATCGAGGATAAGATAGGACTGGCATGAGTGAGAAATCGATGTTGAAGCGGTCATTGCGGCTCTCTGACGAGGTGTTCGGATGCGTGTGGTACCGGAAACTTTACCACTTTGTTGCCGGCAGCATACTCCTCGCCGCCATCGTTATCCTGACCGCGAATTGGCTAGCGGCATTCTGTATTGTGTGGATCCTGATGTTCTGGGCCATGACCGGGCGCATTTCTACGGCTGTTCTCGGCGTGCTTCTGCTTTACATCCTGACGGCTTCAAAGCTCACAGTAATGGGGGCGGCAACGATCTTTGTTGTGGGTGATGGCATGTCGGCTCTCGTGGGAAGTGCATTCGGAGGTCGGAAATGGCCCTGGAGCGACCAAAAAACGATCCTGGGGTCGGTGGCATTTTTCGTGGGCGCCACATTCGCAATGCATAGCCTGCTAAGCGTTCTGATTCAGGATGCGCTGCACTACCGGCTTCTGCTCGGTGTCCTCCCTTCAGTGATCGGCGGTCTGGCGGAAGCGATGCCAGTGACTCTGGTCAGGGATATCAGAGATTCAAAGCCGGATGATAATTTACTCGTCATATTGTCGAGTGGGGCGTCCCTGCATTGGCTCATTACCTATCTGCGGATTGAAGGAATCTAGTAATCGTGTGTTCAACCATAGGTGGGCATGGACATGAGCATGGCAAGTGAGTGTCGCGGCTACACCCGCTTCGAAAAAGCGAAGTTGAAGGTCGCCAACATCGTGAAGATCGTTGCTATCGCACACCCCAGGGCCGTAGTGATCTTTACCTTGACCGCCCTGATCGTCGCTGCTATCGCCGAACGTTCGTTGCCGCCGCTACAGACGACTGTAGCACTCCTTTTGGCGATGGCGGCTATTCAGACCTCGGTAGGTATCTTCAACGACTATTATGATCGCGATCTTGACGCCGTAGCCAAACCATATCGAGCGCTTCCGGCTGGTTTGGTTAGCGCTCAATCGGCATACCGGGCAGCGTGGATAGCTGTCGCGCTAGGCTTGGGTGCTGCTGCCACACTTGGGCTATCTTCGATGCTGGTCCTTGCCCTCGGCGCTGCTATGGGTTTCCTCTATAGTGCGCGACTCAAGCGTTCGGTGTTGAGTTGGCTGCCCTATGCTATCGCCTATCCCATGGTGCCACTGTGGGTCTGGGTATCGCTGGGTAAGTTCAGACCAGAAATGTTCCTTATCTATCCCACGGCCATCCCTTTTTCGCTTGGGGTACACCTATGCAATCAGCTTCGAGATTACGAAGACGACACTGAACAGGGAATGAAGGGGCTCACGCAGCATCTGGGCAAGGAGACATCTAGCTGGATTTGCGTGAGCCTTCTGCTGCTGAGCCCGATTTTGCCTCTAGGGGCCGGCTATGTCCACGGGAGCAGTACGCTGATGTTTGCGGTGGCTGTTGTGGTGCACTGGGTGCTCATCCTCCATTGCCTGTACAGGCAATGGGCTGAAGGTGGCGCGCAAATCTGGGCCGTACTGTTTAAAAGAGTGCAATGGGGTGGCCCGCTTCTCTTGATCGGTTGGGCATTCTCGATTTCGGGTTGAGAGGCAAAGGATGATGCATTGGTGGGTAAGGCGATTTTCGAGAGAAGGTTCAGTGGCCGAAGGCAACTCATTAAGGACAATCGGAGGCAACAATGAACCTGCCTAAGAAGTCTGGGAGCGTAGGATGGAGTACTCGTCCGACAGGGAGGCGTCATCGATCGGCTGTTGCCGTCCTAATCCCGGTCTTATTGACCCAGTTCGGCTGTGCCGGCAGCGGAACCGGCAACTTTGTCAGGATGTCCACCCGTGAGCTTTTTCCGGATGCGCGCGAAGAGACCGTTTCCCCCTCGCGGGAAGGGGGTATCCATTGGTACAAACTGGTAACATAGTTTACACAATAAACCTGGCACATGGTTTACAGTACATCGGCAAGGAGGATGATGCCGATGCCGTGGAAGAAAACCAGTGCCATGGACCAACGAATACAATTGATTGCGGAGTGGGTACGCGGAGAGTACACCAAGAGTGA
>ORJL010216172.1_pt1 | contig 13948 bp, 12 predicted proteins | sample 1779941 | NCBI WGS metagenome assembly ORJL01 (sample SAMEA104232317, study PRJEB22302) | groundwater metagenome | biome: forest; feature: aquifer; material: groundwater | place: USA | collected 2011-08-07 | depth 5.8 m
AATGGCCGAGCACTATCGCGCGCTCACCAGGCACATCGTCGAGAACCGCAGCGTGGTCATGGCGCATCGCCTGTTCCTGCCCCTGCGCGAAGGAAGCGTCTTTGTCGCCATCGGCGCCGACCATCTTTACGGCGAAAAGGGCGTGCTCCGGCTGCTGCAGAAGCAGGGCTACCGGGTCACCCGCGTCTATTAGCGTCCGCGAACAAGGAACGATCGATCCCGCTGGCGCTAGTCCAAGAGCGCTCCCGTGTTCACCACGCTGCGTTTACCACGCTTGAAAGGGCTTTGTCGAAAGTTCATACTTGATGGTAGCTGAACGGTCGCAATGACGCGCGGCTCGGCGCCTACGGACGATTCAAGAAAGAGCATCGACCTGACACCCGGAATCTTGGAATGGATCGACAAGGGGCACGCTGATGAGGATGTCGGGAAAACGGCGCAATAGCACTAGCTGGGTGATGAACTGGTCCAAAGCGCAAGTGGAGGGTCGGCCTTGGCTGGTCTGGGTGCTTGGCGTCTTGTTGATCCTCAGCGCACACGGGGCTGGCGAGACGGTCTACAAAAGCATTGAGCTTCTCACCCATCGCGTCCCCACCCAAGTTTCCTTTCTTGGCGCAGGGTACCTTCTGGTTTTTCTGGTGGTGTCCGCGTTCTTCTACATCGTCAGTGATGCAGTTTTTCTGCGTGACCGGCAGGTCGAGGACATGGGCGAACCGGAGCCGCGACCGCATCTGATCCTTCTGCTCTCGAAACTGAACCCCGTTAGTGTCACGGATGGGCGCCCAAATTTCTACGGCCTGACCGGCAAACTCCAAGACGACTTGCTCGCATTAAAAAGAATCAAGGTGGACTCCCCTCTCAAGCGGTGGAGTTGGGAGCAAGCCTTGCGCGCGATCCGCCACCATGCTCAGGAAAACGTGCTGGAAACGGTAACGGTGATCTGCTCGGAGGACTCCATCGACCAATCAGTGTGGTTTGGGAAGATTTATGGCGAATATTCGTTTCCGGCTCGTTTGTATTTCGCAGGTCGAGGGAAGCGCTCCGGCATAAAGTGCATCGAGTGGCACACTGAAGCTTCCATCACCGAGATCAGGAACGACATCATTGGCTGCGATTTCGAGAACTTCCAAAAAATCCATGGTGTATTTCGCGACTTGCTTCGCCATATGGCACGAGAGGGCAGGCGCGACGAGGAGATCATTATCGATTTCACAGGTGGCCAGAAGGTCGCCAGCGTCGCGGCGGTCGGCATCACCCTGAATAGGCGAGTAGTGGCCCAGTATGTGTCCACCACGAACGACGAAATCCGGTATTTCGATATCACAGCGCAGAAGATCCATAGAGCAGAACCGGAATAGCGAAGCGTCCGCGTAGCGCATCATGGTCTATTTTCTCAATTCACCTGTGCTCACAGGCTACGGCGAGTGGCGCTTCCAGGGTCCGCTTTCGGTCGACGAAGCCCGGGCTGTGTTGAAAGGTGGTTTCACGTCTGCCATCGGGCATGAGGAAACCGCTGCATTTCTACAGGGGTTACTGGGAATCGAGATTTCGCAAAACCGGATCCAGGCCACGCTGACAAACCAAGACGCCGCATTGATATTGTGGAGCACGCAGAGGCTGCCAAAGAATTCGGCCCTCACCACGCAAATGATGGCAGCCATGTGGGACAAACACGAGTTGGAATTAGGCCTACTCACTCCACTTACGCGCTGACGCTTAGTTTTGGTTCGCCACTAGCACTCTGGCAGAAGGGTTCAACCTGTGCCGAACTCTCTTCCCAATTCCCGCAATGGCTTGCTGGACGGGTTGATCGACGGGTAGAGTACTTCCTGCCCTGATTTGTCAAAGGGATTGAGACGCCACCGGATATATGCGGAGGTTGCGGATGGTGCCGAAGTTCTTTCAGCCCTGGCTTGTTAAAGGGATTGAGACTCAAACGGATGGACGTGGTCAAGGTGGGCAAACTTGGGGTGTTATCAGCCCTGGCTTGTTAAAGGGATTGAGACGCTACTGTGTTGCCGTTCAGGGTGGAGAAGTATCTAACGGTGTTTCCAGCCCTGACTCGCTTAAGGGATTGAGACGGATAGAGATCGACGCAGACGAGTTCAATCCGCGACAGTTCATCCAGCCCTGAGTTTTCAAAGGGATTGAGAGGCTGCTCATCTGCGCCCCGGCGATGCTTGCTACGTTCCCCCATCAGTCCCGGAGTGACGAAGCACTGATCGTGCAGATGCACCAGACGGAGCGAACAGCGATACTGGCGGTTGAGGCTGCCATTTTTCACGTCGATCATTGCCAAGCGCGCCCGATCGAAATTGGCACGTTCTCGGCGAGCAAGCGCTATCCGACAGCGGTTGTCAGTACGATTGGTTCGCCTACCGCTGGCGCGAGACCTGTACTCGCAAAAATAGCGGAATTCCTAGAGAGAGAGACACCACCCTAAAGGCTCCCCAGTTCAGTCGCCCACTGGCAAGTCTGGGAACGCGTGTGCAGGAAAGCGAGTCCGAATGCCATATTGATAGGCTCGCACTTTATCGAATCGCGGCGGAGCTAGACGCGACGACGGACGACGCCATGGAATGCGGGCGTTGGTATTCAGTTTGCCGATGGTGCCGCGAGTGCATTGAGTGGCAAGAGGTTGGCGCGCCCGCGCGCGAGGCAGAGTACTTCATCGTGTAATTCACAATCTTCTTCCTGGTCTGCTACGATGTCGACGATCATCGACGGCTGTACCGCATTGGCCGAACTATGGAAAATTGCGGAACTCGGGTTCAATGCAGTGTATTCGAATGCCGTTTGAACAGCGCCGATTTTGCGCGACTCCAACTCGAAGTCGCCAGGCTTCTGGATCTCGCATGTGACAACGTGCGCTACTACCGATTATGCGGGAAGGATGTCGCAGCAATCCGCATCCACGGACCCGGCGCGGTCAGTCAGGATGCGCCGTACCTAATTACTTGAGGGAATCCTGTGCGTGCCACGATTCGCCGTAGAACATTGATCTTTCGGCGGTTTCTCATTTGGAGTCGTGTTGCGTTTGGGCTGTGCGTGCCCGGACCGAACAGGACTCCTAGAAGAGAATGTCGCGAATATTGAGACTATATGCTACGCACAGCGACCGAAACCGGGTAATAGATGCCGGATTGTCTGAAGTCCTTTTGGCAGCGCCATGATTGAATTGAGGTTTTATCATGCTGGTAGAAGAAACGGCGGCTTTTTGCGCATGATGAGGGGCACAGTGCCCCGTTTGTCAGCGAATATGCCCGCAAAGGCTTGCTGGATCGCGTGTCTGACGGGTAGGTTCTTCGAGCCCTGGTTTGTTAAAGGGATTGAGACTCATACTTTGTTCTGTGAAACTTCGGATTCTCATATGTTCTTCGAGCCCTGGTTTGTTAAAGGGATTGAGACTGCCAGTCGTACAGCGGCTGCCAGATCAGGTTCTGCCAGCCCTGAACTATCAAAGGCAGTGAGACCACACCTTCGCGCGGTGGCGTACGATGGTTTCAGTTCTTCCGGCCCTGACATTTCAAAGGGATTGCAAGTCGGCTCATCCGCCCTCCAGTGAGGGTTGCCATGTTGTTACATCGGTTCCGGAGTGACAAAGCATCTCATTTTGCAGATGCAACAGGCGGCGCGCACGGTGATGCTCTCCCATGAGGGTGCCAATTTCTTGTGGACCACCGGCAAGCTCACCCGGTCGAAATCCGTAGGTGCCCGGCGAGGGAGAACTATCCCGAACGGCTAGTAGATACGGCATACGCGGCAATCGCCCCATGCGCGCAGCGATCACTGGGAATATGTGCACATTCCGAGGCCGGACACCGATTGCTGGATTGTCTGCAATCCTCTTGGCGGCGCCACGAACGAATGGGAGTATTGTGACGTTTGCCGAAGAAGTAGCTTCATTTGGTGGGCGATGAGAGGCACAGTGCCCTCGTTGTCAGCGAATATGCCCGCAAAGGCTTGCTGGATCGAGTGTCTGACGGGTACAGCTCTTCGAGCCCTGATTTGTTGAAGGGATTGAGACTAGCGCTTGGCGTTTGCATGACGTGCCCATACCTGGGTTCTTCGAGCCCTGATTTATTAAAGGGATTGAGACGAAAAAAAGAAGCGCCGACCGCGTTATTTTGACTCTGGGTTCTTCGCGCCCTGGTTTGTTAAAGGGATTGAGACTAGGCTGTAGTGGCGCGGGTGTAGGTGGGGGTGCCAGTTCTTCGAGCCCTGGTTTGTTAAAGGGATTGAGACGTGAATCGGCTTGCGCTCCATGAATCCTTCGAGCGCTTCGTTCTTCGAGCCCTGACTTTTTAAAAGGGATGCAGCAGGCGCAGTGGGCGGCGCCAATGACGCGCGACGCTGCCATTCTTCACGTCGCCTGCGGTCGATCGTGCTCGGTCGAAAGCAGTAAGTCTTAGGCAATCAAAAAGACCCCGCAGGGCTGGTCAATAACGCTTGTGCGCCGGTCGCCGCCGCGAGCGCAGCGCTTCCCTGGAAGCCCAATCCTGTGAGCGATACAACCCAAGAAGAAGTTCGGCAATCCACTCGCCCGCTGTCAGCTCACCTTCGAAAAGGTGACGAAACGGTGAAGTGGGCAAGACCACGAGGAGTCGGTGAGGTCTTCGAGTTTCAATCCCGTTAGTTTCAGGGCCTCACGCAAGCCGGCCAGTCCAACCACAACCCGTCCGAATACGTGTTTCAATCCCTTTGATTTCAGGACTTCCTCAGAACGATATTAGGTAATTTCCTTGTCGTCTCCCACGCGTCGGGGCGCGCGGTCGCGAACTTCTGCGCCGTCGGCGAGGATGCGCATTTTATCGACGCGTACGAAGCGTGTAACGACCGAGTCCGAATGCAGCTTCCTTGCCCACGTGCAGCCATTCGCCCAAATGTAGGAAAGGGATAAACGGGGCGAGAGGACCGCTGATGGTCCAGTCTCCGATTACACCGCCGAGCGCCATTTTCTGTTGCTGACGGCTGGAGAAGCGCGTCCAGTCTAGCCAAACGAGGAGTTTGCTATCTTGAATGTTGGCGCTCGCGGCGACTAGGGGCGCGAAATCTTCGACCAGCGCGCCGTTGGCGTGGAATTCGGCGAGGAGGTTGGCGCGTCGGACCAAGGCCATGAGCAAGGTGCGCGCATCGAGTTTTTCGGGTGGCAGGGCGCGGCCGTTTTTCTGCAACCGCAGCGGAGTGACGAAATGCAAAGTGGTTTGGCTCTGCTCTGTCCCGTCGTTGTCCGCGGTGCTGAACGCAATTTCCTGACCATGCGGGGCGAGCGTGCCGCTGTCGGGGCGATGAATTTCGGTTTCTTGCGCTTCGCCGCAATGAACGAGGCGCACCAGTTCGGCCGCGCCGTCACCGGCCCCCACGCCGCGGGCAAATGCGCGCCGCCAGGCGAGGATGATCAATGGCAATTCCCTGAGTGCCCGGCCAATGAGGACGAGGTGAAAGGCGAATGCCTCGCCTTCGCCGAGTTGGCGCGCGCCCCAGTCGGGCGGTTCGATGATGTAGGGTACGGGAATCTGCGAGAACTTCTGCAGGGAATGCTGTGCCGGTGGCGCCGGGGCGAAGATGGCCGGATAGGGGCAACTGGAAAGCAATGGACAGCCGACGCACTCCTTTTGCTTGGTCATGCACGCTAACTGGCGCAGGGCGTGACCGAATGCGCCGCGGAGCATGGAGCCGGAATAGTCCGGCAGGCGAATGGGTGTACTCGCCCGCCATTCGAGCCGATAGCGGGCGACGGGGAACGAGGTGTCTCTGGTCATGGGGCCCGTAAGGCGGAGAGCTTTAGCTTCTTGAGTTGATCCTTGTCGATCTTCTCGACCACCTTGGGCAACCATTCGGCGACGGCGTCCGCAGCGGTGTGTTTTTCCTCCGACGTCCAGTCGGCGTCGGCAAGCGCGTCACGGGCGAGATCGCGGGCGCGGCTATGGAAGTCGCCGTTCAATTTCTCGCGCCCGCCACGCAGTTGCTCGGCGCGGGCGGCGAATGCCGCCTTGAATTCCTCGATGCGCCGCAAGTTGGGCGACATGGTGGCGAGCGCGGCCTGTCGTTCGGCTTCGGCAACAGCCTTAGCACGGGACGCGGTTTCTGAGGCGTGTTTCTGCCTAGCGGCTTCGACTGCAGCGGCCGCGCGTTGCTGCTGCGAGTCTTCCAGCCGAAGCAGCTGTTCCCGATGCGCCTCGCGCACGGGGGCACTGCGTGCGGCAAGCTTCTGGCACAGGGCGTCAGACAGGTACCGATGCGCGTCATCGCAGGCGTCGATCCAGATCCAGCCGAACGGCAAGAGATCGCTGGTGCCTGCCTTAGTGAGACTGGCGAAGCGCTTTTCTGTCGTGTTTGGGCGGAAATCGAAGGTCTGCTTGCCATCAACGCGCGGGCCGAGAATCTTGATGTCGCGCACGCCATCGAGTGTGACGGATTCGGCGCCCGAGTGCCTGCCGACGCGCAGCAGAAAACCCTGGTGCGCGGTCATCAGTTCGCCGAGTTCGCTGGCGAGCAGTGCGGCGATGATGCTCCTCCACTCGGCGTCGATCAGGCCGCCCAGCACAGCGTGGTTGAGCTCAGCCTCCAGTTGCGGCTTGTAGAAGCCGTTGCAGGCGTCGCACAGCGCGTTCCATTCGATCGTTCCGCTCAACCGGAGTTCGCCGAGAAACGCGGCAGGGAGCGCGTCGGGGACGGTTTCGAGGAAGACCTTCAATTCCGGTGAACCGCTTTCTCCCTCGCGCGGCCGCCGCTTTTTCTTGCTGATGGCATAAAGCACCCGGGTCGGGGGCGTCGTGCCGTCTTCCTCTGGGTGCGCATCGGCGAGCCCAATGTGCCGGAATGGATCGTTCTCGAACTTGCCGGCAGCGTAGCCGAGCAGGCGCTCTTGCAGACGGCGCGGGGCTCTTTTTGCGTCGGCCTTGTCGTCGACCGTGAGCGCTGCGCCGCCGTTGAGGTGGTTCAACCACGCGGTGCGGATGCTGCCCTTGAGCGAACTGCCGGGAAGATAGGGCATGTTGTCGAAAGGCCGGTACGCGGTGCGGGCAATCGGGAACAGGTTGTAGGTGGCCTCACCGGCCGCGCCGCGCTGCGTAGGCCTGCCCGCGCTCTTCTCGTATTCGCTGACGATGGCCTCGGCGACTGCCACCTGATGGCGGGCAAGCCCGGCAAAGCGCTTGGCATGTTCGCGGAAGAAGCGCTGCAGGGCGCCAATGGGTTCGCGTCCTTCGGCCAGCGCGGTGAGCTGCTTGCGCTCATCATCGCTGAGATCGGCAGCGAGATCGGCCGGGTCGAGGTCATGCAGCAGTCCGTCCGCGATGACGAAGTTGCTTGGCTCGTAAACTTCGTCGCAGCCGATGTGGACGGGCGACAGCGTAGAAATCGAAATCAGGCGGGGATTCATAATCGCGTGGAATCCAGTGCAATCGGCAGCACTGGCGCATAACCCTGATGCACGGTGGCGGGCTCGGCCTTCGAAAGCTTGCCGTCGACACCCAGGCCTTGACCCACGAAAAGGCGGGGTGCGAAGTCGCCGTATGGCGTGAACACCGCGCCGGCGGTGGCCATTAGAACGGGTGTCTTGAAAGGGTTGCCAGCGAGCGCGTGTGCGTTGCCGTGGCGGCCAAACCGCGTGAGCACGCGCCAGTAACTCTTTGCGCCGTCGAGGCCCTGGCCTTGCGGCACGCAGGGAGCAAGGGTCCAGAAGGCATTGGCGTTGACGGGCGCAGTGAACGATGCTGGTTCAATCTGTTCGACCGAGAATTTGCCCAGGCCGATGCTCGCATCACGGCCGAAGCCGCTGGCGCCGACGGCTTGGAGCAGGCGGCCGGCTTCCTCCGCCGATACTCGGGCTTCATCCAGAACGAAATAGATGTCGATCCGTTGCCCTGGCGCATGAAAGGTCTGCGGCATGGTGTAGGGCGCGAATGCGCCTTCGCCGGTGGTGCCGGTCAGGCGGTTGAGCGTGTTGTGCGCCTGCACGGTGCGAAGCGGCGCCAAGCTGTATGCGGCAGCGTCGCTGACGGCGCTCTCAAGCAGTTCTTTCAGCGCGCGTCCAGAGTGGGTGACCGGAATCCAACGCCTTTTTTTTGCATCCTTGCGTGCGGCGGGGTCGGCTTGCGGTTCAAAGTGCTGCGGCAGTGTTGGCTTGGGCAGGTGCCGGGCGGGAAAGCCGTCGGAGACGATCAGCCACGGCTGGCTTTGCGTGTAGCCATCGAGCCGGCGGCTGAGTTCGGCTTCGCCCCGCGTTTCGCGTAGCGCCCAACAGCATTGGCCGAACAGAGTGTCGCCGGCCAGCGGCGTGCCGAGCGGCGTGGCGAGCGCCAGCGTGGCGCGGTGGAGTGTGCGGGCCATCGCTTATGCGGCGGCGGCGAAGGGTTGAATCTTGTCGAAGCTGGCCTGGATGGATTCGCCGTCAAGCCTGAGGTCGGCAAACACCACCTTGCCGTAGCCGCGCGATCCTGAGCCGCCGAGGCTGTCGGCTTCAAGCAGCTTGAGGCCTTGTAGCAGCATCTGCAGCAGGTCTTCGCCGTCGATGACCTTGAGCGAGAGCCGGAAGTCGAATTCGGCGCCGGCGATGACGCGTTCGGTGAAACGCGGGCTGTCCGCCACGCCGGCGATGCGGTTGATCGAGTTTTCGCTCTTAGCTTCGGTGGACAGGATATTGCGCGCCTGCACCTTCTTGATCCAGTCGGCATTGAGCGCGCAGTCCCAGAATGCGAGGCGCGTCGGCCCGATTTCATTGACCAGCTTGTCGACTTCGCCGCCGGGCGCACCGCCGAAGAGGCGAAGAAGGTCGCGGGCTGCGGGGGTATCTTTCTTTGCCAGATGCTGAAACGAAAACGGCTTGCCGTTTGCCGCAGTAACCAGGCCCGCCTGCCATTCGAGCAGCGAGCGAATCTTGCCCTTGAGCGAGGAACCGGGGATGTAGGGCTGGCCATCGAGCGGGTTCTTGGCTACCGGATGGTCGGTGCCGCCGATGCGCATTTCGGTGTCGCCGGCGCCGATATGCAAGCCGGTCTTGATAACGAGGGTGCCGGTGAGTTGCTTGATTTGCGTGAGTTGCATGTTGTGTACTCCCTGAGGTTCAGCCACGCAGTGCCTTGAGGAAGCCGAGCACGGCTTCGAAGTGGAGGCGGAAGTGATTTAAACCTTCCGCTGACCTGGTTTCGTCGACACATTTGCAAAACCAGTGGCGAAAGTTGTCATCGACTAGACCGACCTTACCCTTTTTTTCGTCGCGCCCCCGTCCGAAGGCGTAAGCTACTTTCGCCTTCAGCATTCGAAAAAAGGCTTCGTTGTCCTGAAACGCCTTGTCATCGACAAGTTTTTGTTCCCACCCGACGAGTTCGTCATAGAATCTTCTAATCTGCGCAGACTTGTTGCAGTCGTCCTTGGGTTGCTTGCCTATCTCTTCAGCAATTGAACTTGCAAGCCCATCAAAGAGATCCGCCGACAACCGCTCACCGCCAAAAACAATCTTATTGGCATGCGATTTCATGGCGTCGGACACGGTGAGCGTCGGAGCGTTGGAGCCTTGACTGTCTGGCCGGTGGTGGCCCTGGTTGCTGCCGCGCTGCGTATGAGAGGTATTCATGGTTTGTCGTGTCTCCTTGGCTAAGTTCTGGATCAATCCAAGACGAATGTCTTGTCCGGCAAGTTCGCCATCTCAATCACGGTGCCGGTAAAGCAGGACGGAAAGCGGCAGGCGGTAGCCACCTTTGTACGTGCCCAGCGCCCCGCCGATTTCACGGATGGCGTCATCGAGCAAGCGCTGCCGGCGTTCGCGGGCATCATCGTCACCACGCACACGATCGCGAAAGAAACGGGCCAAGCGGTAATGCAGTTGCGAGCGCCAGATGGCGTCTTCCGGGCGTTGGCTCTCGGATCGGTCCGCCAGTTGCAAGAGCGAGTACGTGAGGCCGGTCGAGAACTCCGCGCCCTGGCTCTCGGCGTTCGCCATCAAGGCTTCCAGCGCGGCGCGCCGCTCGCCCATGAGCGCCTGCCAGTCGGCCCAATCGACGCTGCGACCCCAGAGGGTAGCGGCGTTTTTCATCTTGCCGCGCTTTTCGAAGCGCTTGGCGGCGTCGAGCGCGTGTTCGGTGCTGCGGGCTAATTGTCGGACCGGCGTTTGCGGCTGGGTCATGACGATGCCGGCGGAGAAGGTGATGCCGTCGTTAGCCACATACGCGGCGAATTTCTCGCGCAGCGCCGAGGCGAGGGCGAGCGTGGATTCCCACGGGCCGATGAGGAAAAAATCGTCGCCGCCAGCGAAGACAGTATAGGTATTGCGAAAGCGCGCGACGCCCTTCGTATCCCTGCCGTGCTCGCAGAACCACGGCAGCCACAGCGCAAAGAATGCATTGACCTGCCGCGACAGCGAGGCCATCTTGGCGAAAGTGGGTTTCTCCAGCCCCTGCTGGAACAGGGCGCCGAGGTTGTCAATGTCGCCCTTAACAGTGACAAGAGCTATTTCGCCTTGGTATTTCTGCGTCCCATGCGAATCGCGACCATCTTCGGCAGCCAGGACATGCAGCGTCTTGATCTTCCCGGCCTCAGCCTCTCCAATATGGTCCGGCCTCAGGCGATCGTACTTGCCGCCCGTCTTGAGGGTGAGGTCATTGTCCGACCATACTGGGACGTAGGCATTGACGAAGCGGCGCGCGTAGCCGCGCCAGAGCGTGCCGTCAGCCTCGGGCGCGTCGAAGTCCCAGACCCGGACTACTTGCCCGCTACGCGCGAGTTCGCCGTACTTGCCGGATGCTTCGGCATCGCTCACGAAGGCCAGGCGGTAGCCGAAGTAGTCGAGGCCGAGCACGTTGAGGGTAGCCGCCTCCCTGGTGACAAGAATTCGCGCGCGCTTGGTGAGTTCCTCGCCGATGCGAATCTGGTCGTCGGCCAGGCGCGACAATGAATAGCCACGACGCGCGGATGCGCTCGGGTCGGCGGGGTGCTTGCCGTTGATGGTGCATACCCCCAGCGTATTGTCGAAGGCGTCCAGAAAACCATTAAAGGCCGCCGTAGCGTCGCTTCCGCACAGGTCGAAGCGCTGGTGCTTGGCAGCGTCAAGCGCTTCAAACAGCCGCTTGGTCAGTTCGCCGAAGCGCCCTGCCGCAAAGTCGTTGCACGAGGCGGCGGTGGTGGCGATGCCGACGCCGATCTCTCCGTAAGCGTGTGCCAGACACCAGGCGTTGAGTTCCTTGCGGCAGCGGACGACGGCTGCCCGCGCTGATTCGGTATTGGGCGCGACGATGAGAAACTTGCCGGCGGCGTTGACGATCTGCGACGTCGAAGGTAGTTCAAGCGCTTCGAGAAGCTTCAGGGCTGCACATTCGGCAAGCAACGCAACCTGGAAGGAGCGGCCGCGCAGCAGCTTGTGGGCATGCTTTTGCGTCTGCCCGCCCTCGGCGAAGATGAAATCCTGGATGCCGAAGAAATCCCCTTGCACGAGCAAGAACTTCGGCTCCTCCCATCCTCCGCGCACGGCGGCGACGGTCTCCATGCCGCTCTCGGCGTGTGAGCGCCAGAGCGCGGTGGCAAGCGCGGCGGTGGCTTTGCTGTGGTCGTAGAGCGAGACCTCGGGCTTGACATCTAAGGCAGTAGCGGCCGGAATCGCGCTGCTGATTGTCAGCCAAAGGCTGTCGAAATGATCCAGCCAGAGCGGCAGGTTAGCAACGTGTGATTTCGGGATGTGCTTCAGCCCTTCCAGCAGGGCGTCCCACAGCGCGTGGTATTCGACTTTGGCAGCCGCGTCGTCGCGCGGCGTGCAGGCTTCCGCGCGTTGCGGGAACAGGCTCTCGGGCGAGAGCGGCGTGAGGGGGTAACGCCACGCCAGTTCGCCTTCCTTGACGCTCTTTTTGCCAACCTGCTCGAACAGCGTCAGCAGGCGGGCACAATAGTGGTTATCGCGTTCCCTTTTGTTGTTGTACTCGCTATCGAATTTGTCGCGCTCGAAACCGGCGGCGACCCGATCAGCTGTAGCGATGATCCATTGAAGGAAGGTGTCGGGGCGATGGTGTGCGCTGGCCGCGTTGATCGCCGAATCGGTCGCGTTGTTGTCTTCGTCAGTAAGAAATGGCGGACAGTCGTGGCGCAAGTCGGGGAAGTGGCCGATTGCTTCAAGCATGTCCCAGGCGGTACCCGTGTAAGCGGCGTGGACGTGCGAGTGATAGCGGCCATCGGCATGCCACGGGCAGTAGAGCTTCTTGTGGGCGTCGAGTCGTCCGGCGTGGTCGATTCCTGCGCGTTCTGCCAGTTTGCCGATGTCGTGCAGAAGTGCGGCGAGAGCAATGCGTGTCGACGAGTCGCTAAGGTTCATGATTTGCGCGGACGGTTGACGTTGACGCAGCATAGTCCCTTTGTCAGGTAGCGGCAACGATGGAAAGCTTGCCGCCGAGCAAGAGCATTTTGGCCGTAAAATGACGGCATGAAGCGTCTCGTCATCCTGATCTCGGGCCGCGGCAGCAACATGCAGGCCATGGTCGAAGCCGGCTTGCCGGTGGCGGCGGTGATCAGCAATCGCGCCGATGCGGGCGTTCCAGAATCCGTCACTCCAAGAAAATTCTGGCGGGCGGCAGTGTTCCGTATGCGGGCGAGAGGTGCCCGCGATAGTCGCGGAGCAGGTTCAGATGAGCGGCACGGAAGACCTGCCGACTGAGTTCAAGACTACTTGGAGGCGCCGATCTTCATGTCCCGTGTGACCACGCGCATAACGGTCGCAATCCCTTTGATTTTGGGGGCTTCGTGTAAACAGCAAAAAATGACTATTGTACGAATACACCTATTTTCTTTTGATGTAGGGGACGACGATCCTCGCCTGCTCTAGCGCCCACTCGGCACCGGTGCGCGTTCTGCCGAATCCGCGACCGGCGAGGATGACCCAGTAACGCCAATCCCCATGTGGGGGACGCTGATCCGGTCGCGCCCAGAAGCGCCACTCATAGGAAAGCGCGCCAAACTCTCGGGTGGTGAGGCGCGATAGCTTCTCAGGCGCATCGCGCAGCAGGCGGTCGCGGGCGGATTCGGTCATCAAGTAGCGCTTGTCACTAGGACACCAATGTCCTATTATTTGCTTCGTGAAAACGAAACAGTTCCTGAAGCTCCTGAAAGCGGCCGGCGCGGAGATCATCAAGAACCGCGGCAAAGGTGGTCACTACCTGGTTAAGCTGAACGGCAAGCAAACGACCGTGCCGATACACGGCGATACGGACTACGCCCCGGAGTTTCTAGACGATATCTGCAAGCAAATCAACACCCGCCTGAGGAGTATTCAAAAATGAACATGGCTTACCCTGTAACCTTCAAAACCTACGCCAGGGGTCAGATCGGCGCATTCTTTGCCGACGTGCCCGAGGCGATCACCGCAGGCGCGAACGAGGCCGAGGCGCTTGACCGTGCGCAGGACGCCTTGATGGTGGCACTCTCCGGCTATCTGGACAATGGGCGCTCCCTGCCCGTCCCGTCCAAAGCCAAGCGCGGCCAGCCGGTGGTGGTCCTGCCGCCGCGCGTGGCGATCAAGCTGGCGATTAACGAGGCAATGCGCGAACAGGCCATGACGCAAGCGCAATTGGGCGAACGTCTGAATATCGACGGTCGGCAAGTGCGGCGCATTCTCGATCTTGACCACGAATCGAAACTGTCTCATTTGGAGGCGGCGCTGGCCGAGCTGGGGCTGCGGGCAGCGGTGAGTGTATCGAAGGTTTCGGTGGCAGTCTGAGCCGCCGTGTCGCCGGCGCCGACTATTTCGGGGAACAGTTCGCCGGTCATGGTATGCGCCGCAGTCTTACCGGCGAATTGCTGGCAGCGGAGGACGGCGACGTCGCCGGATCGAGTATGTAGTCTGGAACAGCAGGCCGGTTCATGCTAACCTTAGTATTACATTGTGATACAGCAAGGGAGGCATCATGCAAACCACCCTGACGGTGCGGCTTTCGGAAAAGGAAGCGCAAGACCTGAAAGCGATATGCAA
>ORJL010298884.1_pt1 | contig 13945 bp, 12 predicted proteins | sample 1779941 | NCBI WGS metagenome assembly ORJL01 (sample SAMEA104232317, study PRJEB22302) | groundwater metagenome | biome: forest; feature: aquifer; material: groundwater | place: USA | collected 2011-08-07 | depth 5.8 m
CCACAACCTTAGCCTCCGCAGGGCTACGCTCTATCCAATTGAGCTACAAGCGCACTGGTGCCGAAGGGGGGATTTGAACCCCCACGCCCTTGCGGACACTACGCCCTGAACGTAGCGCGTCTGCCATTCCGCCACTTCGGCAAGGTGTCTGGAGTCCCACGAGCAAGCGTATTCTACCAGATTCGGGATGCGAAGACAAGACAATATGCTATCATTACCACACCGGGGCGCTTTGCTTGAGGCGGTCGGGACGGGAATTCGAGAGAGGCAGATGTTGGGTCCTGCCCGGGCCGGGATGCGTCCTGAAGCCGGCAGAGATCGGGAGGCCATGACCCGGCGCGAGGAGGAGACGGATTAGTGAGGGTACTTATGGACCTTACGTCGGCTGTCCAGGGCCACGGAGGCCTTGGACGCTACGCAGACGAACTCACCCGCGCCCTGATTGCACTCGACCGCGGCGTTGACTTACGGATCTTCTACAACGATCCCCTAGGCCGCTTGCCATCTCCTCCAGTCGACGCCCTGCCTCGGAAGGTTCTGGGTTGGTCCAACAAGACCTGGAGACTGACCGCCCTGTTCTCCAAGTACACCCATGTCTCGATGGATCGGTTACTGGGGAAAGCCGACGTCTTTCACGCTACCGACCATCTGCTGCCGCGCTTGAGCCGGACGCGATCGGTCTTTACTTTGCATGACTTGGCCTTCCTGAGGGTTCCGGAGGCCCATCTTCCCTTGAACCGTTGGTTCCTGAAGCTGATGATGCCGTTCTTCCTGGGACAGGCAGACGCCATCATAGCGGTATCCGAGTTCACGAAGCGCGACGCGCTTGCCTACTATGCACTGGACGAGTCCAAGTTCCAGGTGATTCCCGAGGGAGTGAGCACTGATTTCCGGCCCGTGCTGGACCCTCTACGTTTGGCGGGAGTACGACGCCGCTACGGACTCCCAGACAGATTCATCCTGTTCGTGAGCACCATAGAGCCTCGAAAGAACTTGAGCACACTCTGGGCCGCGTACCGGGCGCTGCGTTCCGAAGGACGTACGGAGGGGCTCGTAGTGGCAGGCAGGAAGGGATGGCTCTACGAGGATACCATGGTGCGCCTTCGGGAGGCCGGCCTGGAGGACGAGGTGATCTTCCTCGGCCATGTTGCCGAGGAGGACTTGCCCGCGGTCTACACTCTGGCAGATTGCTTTGCTTTCCCCTCGCTGTTCGAGGGGTTTGGCCTTACCCCTCTGGAGGCTATGGCGTCGGGCTGCCCGGTGGTCTGTTCAAATAGCTCCAGCCTTCCGGAAGTCTGTGGCGACGCAGCGATTCTGGTGGCGCCCCACGACGTAGCGGCTTTAGCGTCGGCTCTTCGCCGGGTGCTAAGCGAGCCAGCCTTGCAGGCCGATCTCAAGAGAAAGGGGATCAGGCAGGCAGCGCTTTTCACCTGGGAGAGCGCTGCGAAGAAGACACTGGAGGTTTACAGGAGGGCCATGTCGTGTTAGAAGGTTCACGCGTTGAGGGTCTGACGTGACGCAAGGAATCCGTCTTGACTGGAGGGTGGCCAGCGCGTCGATCGGGCTTGCTATCTTCGTCCTTTTGACCGCGCTGGTTCACGCTCGACTGCTTGCCGGCATCGACTACGCGGCCGGACTGGCGTTGCGGCCTCTGGGGTCAGAGCTCTTGGACTCCATCTCCGTCGCTTTGAGCATAGCCTTCTCGGCGGAGCTTTCTATAGTGTATGCATCCGTGATTGGCGTCGTACTCTGGCGCCAGGGTCTCGGGGTATGGTCACTCGCTCCGTTTGTCTTCCTGGCGCCGAATGCTCTTGAAGTTCTGGCTAAGATGCTGGTCTTGCAGCCCCCTGTTCCGCCGGAACTCCACCGTTCCGTAGACTATCCGCTCATGAGTGTTGAATTGAGCGGCAGCTTTCCAAGTGGGCATTCTCTTCGGGCATGGTTCATGTGCACACTTCTGGCCCTCGTCACCCATTCATCTGGCCTGGCGTGGAGGTTGTTTGGCGGCCTTGGACTTCTCCCTTTGGCCCTGGCCGCCTCTTTTACCAGGATCTACTTGGGTGACCACTGGCTCAGCGATGTCATCGGAGGGCTGGCGCTGGGAGTGTCCGCCGCAGTGCTTGCGTCCGGACTCATCTTCCGTCGTCCCGGCGCAAAGAGCGGCAGGGTATCGTAGCGATTTGAAGGGCGCCTGATCCTGCTGGGGCCTTCTTGCTCCAGGGAGCGCCGGCCATGGTGAACCGGCTTCGAGTTACTGCATATTGGGGGGGATAGCCTTGCTACGTTTGGCGCCGGATGGTAGTATGGCTTCGAATACGGCGATAGGAGGTCAAATGGCTGGGCTGAAACCTGAAGGAATTGAGGCGCCCAATGCCTGGGATACCGCTCTGAAGCAGCTGGAAATCGTAGCTGACCGCTTGAATCTAAATAGTGATCTAAGGGCGGTGCTGAGCTCCCATAAAAGAGAGCTGACCGTGCACTTTCCTGTCCGGATGGATAACGGCAGTGTTAAGGTGTTTACCGGATACAGGGTGCAGCATAATATCGCTCGAGGGCCTGCCAAAGGAGGGATCAGATACCATCCCAATGTATCGTTGGATGATGTCAAGGCGCTGGCCATGTGGATGACCTGGAAGTGCGCGGTGGTAGGGATACCTTTCGGCGGTGCCAAAGGAGGGGTCATCTGCAATCCCAAGGAGATGTCCCTAGGTGAACTGGAGCGAATGACGCGACGCTTCACGACGGAGTTGTCGATTATGATTGGTCCGGAGAGGGATATTCCGGCTCCTGACATGAACACGAATCCCCAGGTCATGGCCTGGATAATGGATACTTACAGTATGCACCACGGCTACAGCATTCCGGCTGTTGTCACCGGGAAGCCTATTGCCATCGGAGGCTCAGAGGGACGCTTTGACGCCACCGGCCTCGGGGTGGCGCTGGTAATACGCGAAGCCTCCACCAGGCTCGGCCTGCCACTTCAGGGAACGCGAGTTGCCGTACAGGGGTTCGGCAACGTGGGGTCCGTGGCCGCTCTTTGTCTTCAGAACATGGGTTGTCGGGTGGTTGCCATAAGCGATTCACGGGGCGGCGCCTACCGTGAAGAGGGACTCGATATCAAGGACGCATTGCGCCACAAAGAGACCGGTGGGGAACTGAGCGACTTTGCGGAAAAGATAACGAATGAGGAACTGCTTGAGTTGCCATGTGACGTCCTGGTTCCGGCCGCGATGGAGAATCAGATTACTGTGCAGAACGCCTCACGGATCAAGGCAAAGGTTGTGGCCGAGGCAGCGAACGGACCGGTTACCCCGGAGGCTGATGTCATCCTGTCGGAGAATTGCGTCTTGTTGCTTCCCGACATTCTATGCAATGCGGGCGGAGTGCTCGTTAGCTATTTCGAGTGGGTCCAGGACCTGCAGGCCTTCTTCTGGAAAGAAGGGGAGATACGGGCCAAGCTGGAAGCTGTCATGGTCAGCGCTTTCAACGACGTATATCGCATGGCGCAGGACAAGGGCGCTGATATGAGACTGGCTGCAAACATGCTGGCTGTGAGCCGGGTCGCGGAGGCTATGGCCTCCCGCGGCATATATCCGTAGTCCCCGTCTGATCCGTTTCTGGGCCCCAAATACGGGGTACTCTGGAGGAAACTGAGACTACTTCCCCCCTTCGCTGAGCATTCGCCTCCTTTTGGCCCGATGGACCGCGGGCCCATGCCTTCCTCGTATTCGTTGACGGTTGTCGTGTTATGACTTGGTTTCCGGGAACTCCGGCTCTCCCGTGGGCGCACCTGCCGGCGGCTGCTTCGCCTCGGGGCGGGTGTTGCGCTCAATTGCTATCAGCAGGTCGAGTGTCCCACCGGCGCCAAACAACAGAAGGAACAGAAGCAGGAAGGGAAGCAAGGTCAGCGCCGCTCCCAAGAGGCTGGGCGGCGAGTACGGGTCCGCGGGAAGTAGGAGCGGCAGGTAGTAGGTAGCGTTGGCCGTGAAGAAAGCAAACACGACTCCGGCTATCAGGGATAACCAGCCCAAGCTCTTCGATAACAGAGCCACCAATCCCAATACACGAAATCTTGCGTTCAATGCTGCTTCCTCCAGCCTTTTCTGCTACTATAGGGCGAGTAAACCTACCAGTCAATAGGTAATTACCTTGAAGAGTCCAGATATGGCTTGACAAGCGCCGATATCTGGACTATGATTTTCGTAGGCAATAGAGAGTAAAGATAGTGTTCAACGAAACCATCCGAACACGATCACGATTATTGAAGGAGGATTTTGGTGAGGAGAAAGAGAGTACACAGAGTTGACGAGGTTGACAACAAGATCATTGCAGCTCTCAGGCAGGATGGGCGCAAGTCCAACGTAGAGCTTGGTCGTGAGATTGGCGTTTCTGAAGGAACCATCCGGAAGCGGGTGGCGCGTCTGATTCAGGAAGGCGTCATGCAGGTCATAGCTGTGGCCAATCCCCAGAAGCTCGGCTATCAGATCGAAGTCATGATTGGGATACATTGCGACATCGAGAAGGTAAAGGAGATCGCTGATCACCTGGCTTCTCTTGAGGAGATTCGGACCACGTCCATAGCGTCCGGCGTCTATGACATTATCATGGTCGCCCTGTTCCGCAACAATGACGAGTTGCTTGACTTCCTGTTGAACAAATTGAGTAATACTCCCGGGATCAGGAAGACGGAGACCTCCTACCTGCTACGCACCTTCAAACGTACCTATGATTGGCCCGTCTATGTGGGTGGCGCTGAAGCAGGGAAGACCGCCGCGGCTCGGACCCGCCGCAGGCAAGGGCCCCGGTCCAAAGCCTGATCGCTACGCCCTATGTACATGGACGCGGAATTCCCGGTCAACGTCAGCCACGTGACTCGCGTTGTGGATGAGGCTGAGGTATTCGTGGTGGGGTTCATGCTGTTCCCAGAGCGGCTGCTCGTAGATGCCAGAGCGACGCCCGACGAAGGCCCCATCGTGAAGGTTGTGGAGGGGGTTGCGTCCATTGATGAGCGCTATCAGTCTATACGCGAGATGCGTCCAAACTTCCCTCTGCCTGAGAGACTGATCTTCTTTGTCTGGCCGCGGAGCGTTCTGGCTCTGGAGAGGCTCAGCATATGGGGTAGGATTCTTGACCGCCTGGAGACACTAGGCTTCGGAATTGGCGAGGACTGCGCCATCGCATTCGACGAACTTCAGCGTTTGGAAAAGGCACAGGCTGTGGCCGCGGTAAGCGGCGCCGGCTATAGTGCGATTTGGGAGCGATCGAGGGAATAGCTCTAAGGTCTTTTGGGGCCAAGTGGAGTTGGCAACTAAGAGGGGCGGCGATTCGGTCGCTCCTCTTTCTTTCGGATTGAGCGCTGCAGGCTGGTAATCGCTGTCAGCCTATCTGCCTGTTGACAGTATCCAGAGGATTCGTATACTGGATACGTGTTCCGAGCTACGGATGGCGGCGCCAATCCGTCGCCTGGTAGGCCAGCCCTGTGGCGGTGGCTTAATCGTCGTGGAGGTGAGATCATGAACGGCACCGGCAAGGTTCCCTTGGGCGGAAGCTACGACGTCCCCCTTCCTGTAAAGATCATGGAGGCGCGGGAGCTGCGCCCAGCGAGGGCCATAGAATGGCCCGGTAAGTCGAGACTCGCGGTAGCGCTAACCTTCGACTACCATGGGGGCCAGGCAGCCCCCACCCATCCCACTGGACAAACGGACTACCTCAAGGCGAGTACCTACCAATTCGGTCCCAGGAAGGGCATCTGGCACATTCTCGAGATGCTTGACCGGTATGGGATCAAAGCAACCTTCAACACCTGCGGAGCCACGGCAGAGGAGTACCCCGAGACGGTCAGGGAGATCAAGCTGCGTGGGCACGAGCTGGCGGGGCTTACGTATCTCCACGAGGAGGTGTGGAACATGGACCTCGCCCAGGAGAGGAGAGTCACCGAGATGGCCCTCTCCGCCATCGAGAAGGCCAGCGGCGGGAGGCCGCTAGGCTGGAGGACTCCCGATTCTCGTATTTCTGAGAATACGCTCCAGTTGCTCAGCGAAGCGGGCCTCGCCTGGGACAGCAGCCTCTTGAATGATGACCTGCCTTACGCCCTTGAGTTCGGCCAGAAGGTATTGGTTGAGATACCGTTCTCAGGGCTTCTCAACGACATGAGCTACTGCGGATTCCCCTACCCCCTCACCGTTCCTGGGGACGTAATCACTTCGTGGCAGGACGAGTTCGAAGGGCTCTATCGTGAGTCAAGGGAGCGCTGCCAGATGATGGTGCTTTGCCTTCATCCCTTGTTGATGGGCCGCCCAGCTCAGTTGCAGGCCCTTGACGGGTTCCTGACCTGGATGTCCAGGTTCGAAGGGATCTGGTTCGCCAGATGTGCCGATATCGCCAAATGGTGGACCGACCACGAGTACTGGGTATAGGAGATTGAGATGATCGTAGAACGGCGTCCGCAACAGAAGATTGCCTGGCCGGGCGGGGCCAGGGTGGCGCTCTTGATGACTGTGGATTTCGAGGCCGAGGAAGATCTACATTCCTTTCCCAACAACAAGATCAACTATCAAGACTTCTCTGCCCGTCAGTATGGCGGCCGCCGGGGCATCTGGAGGCTCCTGGATGTCTTCTCCAAACACCAGGTCAAGGGCACCTTCTTCATCTGCGGGGCCGTGGTGGAGAAGTATCCCGATGCCTCCAGGGCGGTCCTTGAGCGAGGACACGACATCGCCGCCCACACCTATGCGCACGAATATCTCTGGCGGCTAACCGAGGAGGAGGAGAGACAGGTCTATCCAAAGGCGTTCGCTGCCTTTGAGAGCGTGTTAGGGGTGAAGCCCCCTGGCTGGCGAAGCTGTTTCATCAGTGATCGATCTATCGGTCTCACGCTGGAGAATGGATTCGAGTGGGACAGCAGCCTGTGGAACGACGATCTTCCATACATTCTGGAGAGGGATGGGAAAAGAATGGTGGAGATCCCCTTCACCATCAACAATGATGTGAGCTTCCTGGGGGAGCCTTGTGCCTCAGCCTACAGCAGCGGGAAGAACGGGATAGTGCGGGACATGGACGTGGCCTGGCGGGCCGAGTTCGACGCCTGCTACGAAAAGGGGGCCAGCGTCCCGGCTATGCAGACCATATGCCTACACTGCTACTTGACAGGCCGACCGGGCCCATCCAAGGCTCTGGACGACTTTCTGGCCTACACCAAGGGTTTTCCCGACGTATGGTATGCCAGCTACTCTGACGTGGCCAATTGGTGGTTGGAGCAGGGTTACTAGGGATAGATTGGAGGCGTGTATCCCCTCGGAGGGGGGTATTTCGGCCCTGAACAGGGTAACCGGGCCTGCTCGACCCTAGGGAATGTCCCTGCAACGGATTGACAACCGCTATGAAACGTTGTAGAATCACCCTTAAATCACGACGATTTATGACTAATTGCGGCTGATCAGCAGGGGCGCGCTGGCCCGCTCCTGTTGCTGCCCGGCGGGTCGGCGTGGTTTTCTGTGTGAAGACCGATATCGAACGAGGCAAAACCAAGAATATGAAGGAGACATCAGTGAAACCAAGATCGGGTAGGTTGCCCAAGGGCCTTTGCCTAGTGGCCCTGGTCATGCTCATGGCAGGACTGGTAGCAGGCTGCACTCCAGCCGCTACGCCCACGGCTGTGCCGACCAAGGCTGCAGCTCCGGTTGCCACGACCGCTCCTGCGGGTGCTGCCACCACAGCCCCTGCTGCTGCGCCCACCACGGCAGCGGCCGCTCCCTCCGGGGCGCCGGTGAAGATCGGGTTCATTACGCCGCTCAGTGGCGCCCAAGCGTCGTACGGCGCCCTGGAAAGGATCGCCGTCCAAATGGCGGTGGACGACACCAATGCCAGCGGCGGGATCAATGGGAGTCCGCTGCAGTTGATCACAGACGATAGTCCTTTTGATCCTAAGCAAGCGGTCACGTCGGTCCGCAAGCAGGCAGAGACGGACAAGGTCGTTGGCATCGTTGGCCCGTATTCATCCGGCGAGATGGACGTGGCCGCTCCCCTGTCCAACGAGCTCAAGCTGGTGGTAGTGTCGGGCTCGTCGACCAAGGTTGGGGTGGCCGAGGCCAACCGTCCGTATGCATTCCAGATGAATGTGCCGGATGCGGTGGCGCAGCCACCGACGCTCGCCGGCTATAAGAAGTTGTATCCGAATGTCAAGAATGTGGTCTTGGTTGGCGATACCAAGAACGCGGTCACCGCGGCGATGATGGTAGACATCTTCCCTAAGCAGCTACCGCAGGCCGGTCTGACCGTAATCGAGACTATCGCTTTCGACACAGGCGTGACGGATTTCAGCGCCATTGTGACGAGGATCAAGAATGCCAAGCCCGACGGCATCGTGCTCGCTTCTCTGATCGCCGATGCCTTGACCTTCGCCAAGGAGCTGCAGAAGCAGCAGGTGACCGCGCCGGTCGTGACGGACGCTCATCCCATCGGCGGCCCAATCGTTGAGCTCGCTGGAGGCTCTGTCGATGGCTGGGTCATGCCTTCCCTGTTCGACTGGCAGAACCCGGACCCCAAGGTGGCTGCCTGGGTGAAGCGATATTATGACAAGGCTGCTGCAGATAGCGCAGTCAATCCCAAGCCCAACCACCTGGTGGTAGAGGCCAGCTACTACGACACTACTATGGTCATGGTCGATTCCTTGCGGAAGGCGGGAGTCAAGGGAACTACGGACCTGGCGACGGCCCGGAAGGCGGTTCTGGACGGGTTCACTAACCTGAAAGGTTACCAGGGCATCGGGGGAGTCCTCAATATGCTCCCCAGCGGCAATGCCGACCGCGTAGCGCCCCCGCCGTTCGTCGTGGAAAAGGGAACGTACAAAGTCATTAGGTAAGGTCTCTAGTTAGTCTTCGTAACGAAAGGGGAAGCCCAGCCAACGAGGTTGGGCTTCCCCTTTCTTGTGTGCCCGGCACGGGCGCGGACTTGGAGGTGGAAGTCCTCTGCAGGGATTTTGATTTTGGTGTATAATGCTGATATTAGTTCAAGTTTAGGTTCTCGCAATCTTGGTAGAATCCGCCTCAGTTCTATCGTGAATATTGGGTGGCCCAAACTCCGACTAGAATTCGCAGGAGGGCAGGTCACTTAATCGGTCTCGTTGAAACGCACACGGAATCTTCTTCTCTCTTGGCGCCGGCGGACCGGAGCACGGCATTCACCGCTTTCAAAACCCCAAACAAACACATGAACCGCTTTGAGACCTTGAGCAGACAGACGCTGGATTTCTCCGGTTGTGCGCGTCTGAAGCATGTCTTGATATGTAGATCCATAAGGAGCATTTGTGAACTTCGACCCCTTTAATCTCAGCCCGGACATCATGGCCGGTGTGCGGGAGGCTGGCTACACCACGCCTACCCCTATCCAGCTTCAGTCGATCCCACCGATCATGAAGGGTAATGATGTTATTGGCCTGGCCCAAACCGGGACCGGCAAGACGGCCGCGTTCGTACTGCCGATCCTGCACCGTTTGCAGAAGAGCCCGAGGGGGCGGATCGGCGCTCTCATAGTCTCCCCCACGCGTGAACTCGCTGAACAGACCTGTGAAACCGTCGATGAGCTAGGACGGCGGACCGGGCTGCGGAGCATCGCCATCTACGGCGGAGTGGGCATGGACCAGCAAATCCAGAGACTTCGCAGGGGGGTCGAGATAGCGGTCGCTTGCCCCGGACGCCTACTCGATCACGTTTGGAAGGGCACCATCAACCTGTCAGAGGTGGAGATCCTGGTTATCGATGAGGCAGACCGGATGTTTGACATGGGCTTTCTGCCCGACATCCGGAATATCCTGAAATGCCTGACCAAGCCGAAGCAGACTCTTCTCTTCTCGGCGACTATGCCGAAAGATATCCGTCTCCTGGTGCAAGATGTTCTGAAAGACCCGGTAACGGTGCAAATCGGCCTGGCGGCGCCGGCAGCCACGGTGTCTCACGCCCTGTACCCGGTCAAGCAACATCTCAAGACCGGGCTCCTGCTGGAGCTCTTGTACCAGATCGAAACGGAGTCGGTGCTGGTCTTCACCCGCACCAAGTATCGCGCCGAGCGAGTTTCACAGCAGTTGAGGGCAGCGGGGTTCAGGGCGACCTCATTGCAGAGCAACCTGTCTCAGCCGAGGCGCCGGGCCGCTCTTGACGGTTTCCGCAACGGCACGTTCAAGGTCCTGGTGGCGACAGACATCGCCGCTCGTGGCATAGATGTCTTGGGTATCTCCCATGTCATAAACTACGACATGCCTGAGAGCATAGACGCGTACACGCATCGCATAGGACGCACCGGACGGGTTGACCAGACCGGGGACGCGCTAACCATGGTGACTAGCGCAGACGCAGCGATGGTGAACGATATCGAGCGAGCTCTCAAGACAAAGCTGGAATACAGGACGCTGCAAGGTTTCGACTACACACCGGCTGCTCCAGTCGCCGAAAACGTCCGTCCCCCGCGACGAATGCCGGCGCGCAGGGTGAGAAGCTCGGCCGCCGTCTAAGCAACCTGCGCCCGAAGGGCGCCAGGCAGACGCCAGGCTGTGTGCAGGAGTTAAGCCGTAGACCTGAAGCATCGAGTCTGCGGCTTTTCATCTTTCGGACCGCGCCCTGCAAGATGCGAATGGGGCGCACAACTATCGGCCCCACTCGCATCTTATGACAGGCTCCCTCGTTAACAGGACCATCCCGCCCCAGCGGGCGGACGAACTGGGTCAGGCTATTTGAGCACCGCCCACTTCCCGTTCAAAGCCGTATCGGCGGGCATGCCCTCCCGGATTGCCTCTCCAGTTGCTGGGTTGATGCTGATCTTGCCGGAGAGACCCTGGTAATCCTTGAGGTTCTGCATGCCGTCCCTGATCTTGTCGCGAGCTTCCTGGAGGGGCGAAGCTGGAGTGATCCCCGCCTTTCGCATGATGTCGGCGATGATCATAATCGTGTCGTAATAGGTGCCCTCAGTGCTGATATGGGTTGGCGGAGGCTTTACGGACGGATCCGCTGCGCCTTTGTCGAAGAAGCGCTTGACGAAATCAGCGATCTTGGGGTCCGTGCTCTCCCAGTTGAACAGGCCTGGGATGACCCATCCCTCGACCGAAGAACCGGCCGTCTCGACAAAGGGGCCTCCGTTTACATGGGCCGAGGTCAGGACAGGGGCCTTAATCCCCTGACGTTCATACTCCTTGGAGAAGTTTACTCCTTGAGGCATGAGGGCGGCCAGTACCACACCATCCGGATTGAACCCCTTGATCTTGGTTACCACTGCGCTGAAGTCCGTCGTGGTCGTCTCGAACGCAACGGTATCGATGACTTCCAGTCCCGCTTCCTTGAGGTACTTCGGGAAGATATCCTTGACCACAGCCTCGGTTACGGCTTCCTTGGTGTCCCCCGTGATCACGACCCGCTTCACGGTAGGGAACTTCTTCTTGTAGGCGGCAATAGCTATTGGGTTGGCGATGTCGTCCCGCAGGTTCATCTGGAACGAGTACGGGCGGTTGCGACTGGCCACGCCTACCTTCATGGCGGATGGTGAGACCACAGTCAGTTTCAGGTCGTTGGACAGGGGAGCGGCGTTCTCGAACTCACCGGTCGAGTAGGGGCCCACAATGGCGAAGACCTTATCTTGGTCCGCCAGCTTGCGGACGACCGTCACTGCCTGCTTGGGGTCGAAGGGGCTGTCCTCGATGAGAAGTTGAATCGGCGCCCCGTTGATGCCTCCTGAGGCGTTGATATCATCGACGGCGAGGCTTACGGCTATCCTCTGAAGTAGCCCGAAGGAGACCATCTGGCCGCTGAGGGGAGTCACGAAGCCTATCTTGATTGGCGTTCCAGAGGCCGCCTTGGGCGGAGCCGTAGTTGGCGAAGCTGCCGGCTTGGTCGGCTCCACCTTGGGAGCTGCTGCGGTGGGAGCAGCGGCCGGAGCCTTGGTCGGAACTGCCGTCGGCGCTGCCCCAGGACCGCAAGCGGTCACCAGCAGCGCCACCACGGCGGCCAGGGCCGCAAGCCCCGATGCCCATCTTCGTCTTGTGCTATGTTTCATTCCCTCCTCCTTTCAGATTCGCCTGTCTGGGGTATTGCCACGCCAGCGCCGGGCGATGCACTTGCACCGTCCTTCGCCGGCCCAATGCCTCCTCCGAAAAACGTCGCGACAGCCATGCAAGTAATCGAAAGCCTTACACTAACGCTCGATGTGCCTTAACCTGACGCCTCGGCGCCTGCTTCAGGGCCTGAAATTTGCGGTCATACTAGATGATCGTGCGAAGTATGTCAAGCTGCTCCAAATCTGCTCCCGCCTGCTCCCGCCTGTTTGACAAGCTGTGAGAAGGCTGCTAGAATACGCCCATTATTCAGTGTGAAATGGCGAATACGAAGCTGTGGCGTGGCTATTCTGAAGCAGGGATGACAAAGGATAGTTACATTCGTCGTCAATGCAATAATAGTGGCCTGTTGTTTGACATCGAACCCGCCTGAGAGATTGGATCTCTTGAGGCTGGACGGGGGGATACGGCGCGATGGACCTGATCATCAAGAACGGCCTGGTCGTTAGTCCAACCGGTATCACCCGGGCGGCCGTCGCCGTCGACAAGGGAAAGATCGTCGCGTTGGGGCGGGAGGACCTCATGCCCTCCGCCGACAAGACTATCGATGCCGCGGGAAGACACGTCCTCCCCGGCGTTTGCGACCTGCATTGCCACGAGGACCTGACCCCGTGCCCCCCGTATTCCCCCTGGCCCACCATCGCCCGGACCGAATCCGCCGCGGCGGCGGTTGGCGGCGTAACCACCCTGGGGTTCTATTTGAGGCAGGCCCCGGACGAGACTACGGCCGGTATCTTCCCCGGGAAGAAGCGGGATTGGGAAGAGAACGCAGTGGGGGATTGCATCTTCCACAGCCTGGTAGTGCATGACGAGCGGATGGAGGAGATGCCGAGAAACGCGTCCGAGTTCGGCGTCACCACTTTCAAGTTCCTCTCCGGGTATAAAGGACCGCAAGCGGACAAGATAGGCAGCGTCATTGTCGACGATGGATTTGTCTTCGATGGGTTTCAGAGGATCGCCCAAATGCGCAAACTGGGCTCGTCGGCCCTGCCTCTCCTTCACGCTGAGAACCCGGACCTGATCCCCTACTTCAGGAAGAAGGTGGAAGGCCGTTACGACGTTCGGGCCTGGCACGACAGCCGGCCCAATTTCGTCGAGGCCGAAAGCATGAGCAGGCTCATCTACCTCGGGGACGTCGCGGGGTGCCCGATCTACATCGTGCATGTGACCATCAGGGAAGGGGTGGACATCATTGCCAGGGCAAAATACGAGGGGAAGGATGTCGTAGGCGAGACCTGCCCTCAGTACCTGACCCATAATCACGACAACCTTCCTGCTCTCCAGAGGGAGAAGCCGGTCTTCACCGTCGTCAATCCACCCATTCGAATGAAGGAAGACAACGAAAGGCTATGGGAAGGCATCCGGGACGGCGTCATCACCGTCATCGGCTCTGATTTGACTCCGATCAAGGCGGCGCTGAAAGATGTCGATATGTGGAGCAAGGGGTTCGTTCCCATGGGCCTCGGGCCTAACCACACTATGATCCTGCCCGTGATGCTGAGCGAGGGAGTGAACAAGCGGGGGCTTTCCCTCGAAAAGGTCGTGGAAGTCACCTCCTACAACCCGGCCCGGGTCTTCGGTCTATACCCGCAGAAGGGGACCATCAGCCCCGGCTCGGACGCCGACCTGGTCATCGTCGACATGGATAAAGAAGTAACCTGGAAGCAGGAGATGTCCCCCTCCAACGCTGACTGGAGCATCTACGAGGGCTGGCATTTCAAGGGATGGCCGGTGCTCACGATGGTCCGGGGCAAGATCGTCATGGAAGACGGCAGGATAGTCTCCGACCCAGGCTGGGGAAGATATGTCTATAGAAAATAGAAGACTCAGAGGGACACCCCCTGAAACCCC
>ORJL010486811.1_pt1 | contig 13942 bp, 12 predicted proteins | sample 1779941 | NCBI WGS metagenome assembly ORJL01 (sample SAMEA104232317, study PRJEB22302) | groundwater metagenome | biome: forest; feature: aquifer; material: groundwater | place: USA | collected 2011-08-07 | depth 5.8 m
AGTTCGGGCAGTACCTCGATTCGAGCAAGGGCATTAGGTGCTGCACCTCGACCTGGCGCAGGGTAGACGACACTGGCATTCCCGCTCGAGCAAAAGTCACCGGGCTCTATGTCAACAGCGTTTTGGCGAAGACCGAGGCCCTCGAGAACGGCTACGATGAGGCCATCATGCTCAATGCAGACGGTCACGTCTCCGAGGGGTCTGGCGAGAATTTCTTCATCGTGAGAAACGGTAGCCTGATCACTCCGGCGCCTTCGGATAACATACTTCTCGGCGTTACCAGAGACACGATCATCCAACTGGCTAAGAGAGAACTGGGCGTAGACACCATCGAAAGGTCTATCGACCGTAGCGAGATTTATGTGTCCGACGAGTGCTTCTTGACCGGCACAGCCGCCCACGTGTCGCCGGTTGTCGAGATGGACCACAGGAAGATCAGCGATGGGCAGATCGGTCCTATTACGAGGAAACTCCACGACCTATACTTCGATGTCGTTCGTGGCAAAAACAAAAAATATATGAATTGGTGTCTTCCCGCTTATTCGAAAGCGGTCAAGTCGTAGAGCCGGAAGGGCATCGATCAAGGGTGGCGTAGAGGGGTATACCTTTTGCTCACTAGCATTGCTGCAGTTGTTCTCGGGTACGGGTTAGGTTGTATTCCGTCGGCGTACATCGCGGGTCGACTTTCCAGGGGTGAGGACATAAGGCGCCTCGGGGATGGAAACGTGGGTGTGGATAACGCTGTGCGAAACCTTGGCACAAGAGCGGGCGCGTTGGTATTCTCAGGCGACGTCTTCAAAGGCGCCCTGGCAATCCTGCTCAGCCGGATTCTCGGGGCAAGCGAGCTGATCACCCTTTCTTCAGGGCTTGCTGTTGTGGTCGGCCACAGTTGGCCTGTTACCCTTCAGTTCAGGGGTGGTCGTGGGGCTGCTCCGACTCTTGGAGTGATGTTGGCGTTGATTCCCATCGCCTCGCTGCTTCTCATGGCGGTGGGTATTTTGTACTATTTGCTGAAGCACAACTCGATTGTGGCCTGCGCTATATTCTTCGCTCCTCTGCCGTTATTGGCATGGTGGATGGGCTACCCTTACTCCCTTGTCAACTATGCCATAGGGGTGCCCGTGCTACTGGGGATGATCCACGTCTATAAAGTGGTGTTGCCCCAATACCTGCAACAGCGGGCTGCTTCCAGATAAGTCGCAACCTGGTAAGGTTGCGACCGCCTAGCTCGGCTTTTCAGCCCTTCTGCTTTGTCCCAGAACGTGGAAGAAGCGTTGCCCTGCGGTGAAGAAGCTCAGAATGGTCACGATGTACAACGCGGCGAGCACCTGTCCGGCGAGCAACCCGACGGCCAGGATGATGACGCGCTCGGGTCTGGTGAGAAGGCCCACGTCGCACTTCATTCCCATCCCTTCAGCACGCGCCTTGATGTAGCTCACAAGGACGGACCCGACGAAGGCCAAAAAGACGAGGATGATCTCCTGGCGGTGTGCTAGCGGCGAGTAGAAGATTAGCAGGCCGAGTAGCACGACTCCTTCAGAGACGCGGTCAAGCACCGAGTCCAGCACGGCGCCGAACTGCGTCGCCTGGCCGCTGGCCCTGGCGAGGGCCCCGTCGAGCATGTCGAACACTCCGGCAACCAGCATTAGGATGCCGCCCACGAGCAAATGGCCCGTTGCCAGAAGGGCCCCGGTCCCTACAGCCAGCAGGAACCCCAACAGAGTCAACTGGTTTGGCGTCACGCCTGTTTTGGCAATCGCGCGTGCGACAGGGTCAGTCATCGTACGCCCGAGGACGCGGCGGATCCTTGCACGCAACGGCGGGGTCGGCTCAGTATTCGCAGCCATCGTCTTCATCGCTTGGTTGCTACCTGGTCAACAGCGGCCGTTTCGCTTAACAGCCGCTCGTAGTAGTCCATCACCATTCTGGACACCTTCTCCCAGCTAAACTCGCGCGCCCGCTCTGTCCCCTTTGAAGCCAGCGTTGTTCTTAGTTCTGTGTTGTCGAGTAGTTGTGTAATCGCTGAGGCCAGGGCGTCCTCGTCCTCGGGCTCCACGAGGAGCCCCTCTTCGCCTTGCCTCACTACTGCGGCGTAACCTGCGATGTTTGACGCCACGACAGGCTTTCCCGCAGCCATGGCCTCCAGCAACACGATCCCGAAGCTCTCCTTGCCCGTAGCTGGAGAGCAGAAAATGTCCGCAGTCCTGTAATAGCGCGGGAGGTTTTCATAAGGCACACCCCCGGCGAAAACCACATCCTTTATGCCGCGTTCGGCCACAAGCCGTTCGGACACCGGGTCGAGCTTGCCCGGGCCGACAACTATGAGCCTCGTGTCAGGGTGGTCCCACTTCAGCTTCGCATACGCCGCGAGCAGGTACCTCAGCCCCTTTCGTTTTTCAAGCCTGCCTACAAAAAGGATGTTGGTCTTGCCGTCCCGAAACTCCTCGATGGGTCGAGCCTCCGAGGAGAAATGGGGCAGATCGATCCCATTGGGGATGACATTGTAGTAGCCTGGGAAGTACTTGCTTACTAGTCCGGCCGCAGCGCTGGAGACCGCAATTTTCCCGTGGAGTTTCTTGAACCAGCGCTTCAGGATCGGTCTCAGAGAGCGATATCCTAAGCTCTTCCTGGTGTATGCATGGAATGTGCCGACGTTGACCGACTTGGAGAGGCGGAGCACTGTAATCGGCAGCGCCGAAAGCAACGGCTCGTGGAGGTGGACGACATCGAACTCCCTATCGCTCAGTATCGCACGGACTTTTGGCGCTAGGCGGACCGAGAGTGTCACCCTGGCGACCGAGCCGCTGACTGGGAGCGGGATGGGTCGCCCCAGGGTGATGAGGTTGTCGGACGGCGGCTCGATGGGCTTGGACGAAGGGGCGAGAATGGTCACGCTATGGCCCATTCTACTGAACTGCTCTGAGAGCCTAGAAACGTGGCTTGTGACCCCACCTGGGTACGCCCAGTCGTATGGGGAGACTTGCAGTATCTTCATGCCAGCGAGCTCCGAACTCCCTCCTCAGTTCCGCTTGTCCCCGCATCCCACACAGGGCTAGTGACCACCCACTGCCCCGGATGTTTCCTTATGTAAACCTCCATGATCTTCGCTAGCCTGGCGACCCCTGAGCGAACAGCTTCGCCGTCAATATTCTCAGGAAAGACGATACCTGGCTCCATATGTATCTCATACTTATCGTGTGCGACCCTAACCCCGAAAGCCGGCACTACCGTTGCGCCTGTGCGGCTTGCTAACTCTACCGCGCCTACAGGCAGCAGTGCCTCTTTCTCCATGAACTTTACCATAACTCCACCGCCTTTAATAGCCCTGTCACTGGCTATCCCGACGGCCTCGCCGTTCTTGAGTGCTCTGAACGCTGCTCTTATCCCGCTGGCATCCGCTGGAACGAAGCGGAGGCCCTTGCTCCGGCGGAGGCTCACTATAAGATCGAACATCTTCTTTGGCTTGAGTGGTTCGACGATTACGGTGAACTCGGTGTTGTGGAGCGCGGCTGCCTGTGCCAGCAGGTCGAAGTTGCCGAGGTGGGCGGTGGCGATGATGACGCCTTTCCCCCGTTTCCAGGCCTCTCCCATGTGCTCGAGTCCATGGATTGTCAGCCTTCTCTCGATGGTCTCGGAGCTACATCTAGGAAGTCTGAGAAGGTCGTAGTAGTTCCCGGCGAGGCAGTGGAAGACCTGTCGAACAGTCTGATGCACTTCTTTGTCGGAGGCATCCGGACCAAGGGTTTGGGCGACGTTGGCCGATATTACCCGCCTGGTCTTTCGCGCGAACATGTAGCTCAGGTCAGCGGAGAAGCTCGTGATAAGGAGGCCAATACGCTCCGGCAGAGGAGCGATTACGAGCATGGCAAACCGCATTGCATAGTACTTCCACATGTGCCAGACCTACCCTATCCGGGTGTCCCACACCTGAACGCAGTGGACGCTATGCAAAGAAGCCTGTGCCTTCTGCACATAAGCAGCCAGCTACAGAAGGCTACTGGACGTTAGCCTTGCCGTTGACTATGAACTCTTCGACCTTGTCGCGTGCCTCATCGTCGGTGAACTGCTTGGGTGGCGACTTCATGAAATACGACGAAGGCCCCTCGAGCGCGCCGCTTATCTGTCTGTCCAGGGCTATCTTGCCGCACCTGATCGCATCCACGACAACGCCCGCCGAGTTGGGGCTGTCCCAGACTTCCATCTTTACCTCGACGTTCAAAGGCACGTCGCCAAAGGTGCGTCCTTCCATGCGGATGTGGCACCACTTCCGGTCGAGGAGCCACGGTACATAGTCGCTGGGGCCGATGTGGATGTCCTCAGGAGCGAGTTGGTAGTCCAACTGAGATGTCACGGAGTTCGTCTTCGATATCTTCTTAGACTCGAGGCGCTCTCGCTCCAGCATGTTCAGAAAGTCCGTGTTTCCACCGAAGTTCAGCTGGTAGGTGCGCTCCAGGCGCACGCCCCTGTCCCTGAACAGGCGAGTTAGTACACGGTGCGTTATGGTCGCTCCGACCTGTGACTTGATATCGTCGCCGATTACGGGCAGGCCCCTGGCCGCGAAGCGGTTCTGCCAGTACTTTTCCCTGGCAATAAAGACAGGGATGCAGTTGACCAGCCCGCACCCGGCCGCGAGGACCTGCTCCACGTACCACTTGGTCGCTTCCTCGCTGCCTACTGGCAAATAGTTGATTACCAGATCGGTCTTCGTCTCTTTCAGGATGCTCACGATGTCTGCGGTCGAGCCCGGGGCCTTCGTGATTATCTTAGATAGGTACTTCCCGAGACCGTCGTGGGTCATGCCGCGCTGCACCGTAACGCCGGTGTGGGGGACGTCACAGAACTTGAAGGTGTTGTTCGGAAGTGTATATATAGCTTCCGATAGGTCTTTGCCCACCTTGTTTTTGTCTATGTCGAACGCGGCCACGAAGTTGATGTCGCCTATATGGTAGCCCCCAAGGACGGGGTGCATAAGGCCGGGGATAAACTGGTCGGTCGGCGCCTCTCGGTAGTAGTACACCCCCTGCACCAGAGAGGAGGCGCAGTTGCCGACACCTATAATTGCTACGTTTATCTTCTTGTCACCCAAGGTATTAGTCCTCCTTTTGCGCACGCGGTGAATTCTATCACCTTAGGCAAGCCATAACAATATCCGAGACGCCCTAACAGAAGCGTAGACCGGCAAGGATGTGGGCGGTTTCATGATCACCGCTTGGCGGCGGACTGGACTCCCAGGCTGGTGTCGAACACCTTGGTTGGATGCCACCCTTCCGGTCCCTGGTAGCTAAGGAGTCCAACGAACCGGCCGTCGCAGGCGTAGGCGCGGCACATGGAGCCTTCACTCGAGGTCGCGCCCAGATCGAGTGCGCGTCCCCTCACGATGGCCCTCTCATTGCTCGCGTCGAATACGCCTGCGGAAAGGTCTGTCAGGGCGATATCCAGTGGGTATAGCAGCTCGCGCCAGCCGCCTTTTTCAAACACCATGCCAAGCTGCTCCACCGTCAGGGCATCGCATACATCCAGAGGCCCGAGTTTCACCCTCGCCAGGCTCTTGACGTATCCCCCGCAGCCGAGCGAAACGCCCAGGTCGTGGGCAATTGAGCGGATGTAAGTGCCGCGCCCGCACTCGACCTCCACCGTGACGACGGGCGGCTGCCATTTCGACACATCGATGCGGTAGATTCGGACCTTCCGTGGCTTGAGGTCGACCTGCTTTCCTTCCCGCGCGAGCTTGTAAAGAGCCTTTCCTTCATGCTTGATGGCGCTGTACATAGGCGGGGTCTGTTCGATTTCGCCCTGTAACTTGGCTAGGGCCTCGAGGACCTGGGCCTTATTTACCCCCGAGGTATCCGACACCCTGACTACCTTTCCCTCTGAATCGTAGGTGTCGGTCTCTTTGCCGAGCTCTATCTCGCTGAGGTAGGTCTTTCTGGCCACCATGAAGTATTCAGCGACCCGCGTCCCCTGTCCTAGACAGACCGGCAGGACTCCGGTGGCCTGCGGGTCTAGTGTTCCGCCGTGTCCGACCTGGCGCTCGCCGCTGAGGCTGCGGACAAGGGCTACGATGTCGAACGAGGTCTTGCCGAGGGGCTTGTTCACGTTTAGGATGCCATCGACCAACGTCGCTAGCTCCCGGACGTATTGGAGTTGGCTTTTTTTATCAGCTCGAGCAGCCGCGCGCCTTTTTCGATGGAATCGTCCCGCATGAAGTTGAGTTCAGGGATGGAACGCAGCTTAAGGCGAGATGCCAGCTCCCTTCGCAGGAAGCCCGCGGCGGTGGTCAGGGCTTTGATCGTATCATCCTTCTCGGCATCCGTGCCCATGATACTCACGTACACCCGGGAGTAGTGCAGGTCCTGGGAGCTCTGCACCTCCGTTATGGAGACTATCCCCGATACCCTTGGGTCCTTGACCTCCTGCCGGATCAGGTCACTCAGCTCTTCTCGGAGAAGCTCGTTGATTCGATCGGTACGTCTTGTCATGATGACCCTCCTCGTCGTCCCGCGCTAGGGGTGCTCGAATTGAGGCAACATCGCAGGCTTGAAGAGATATGATATCCCTGGAAGGGGGTGCTGCCTGAGAAGGTTCAGCGGAAATTACTTGGGAGTGGACTTCTCTTTCTTGTATATCTCGATGATGTCGCCGACGGCGATGTCGTTAAAGCCCTCGAGGCCGATGCCGCATTCAAACCCTTGTAGCACCTCTTTGGCATCGTCCTTGAAGCGCTTGAGGCTGCCAATTGTTGTATCCGCCAGCACCTTGCCACCACGGATCACCCGGGCCATCTCACCCCTGACGGCCTTGCCGTCACTAATGATGACGCCTGCAATCTTCTCCTTCTTGCCAACGGAGAAGACCGCCCTGATCTGTGCATGCCCATCGATGACCTCGACTAGCGTTGGCGGAAGGATGCCCTCCAGGGCCTTCCGGACGTCGTCCACCAGGTTGTAGATGATGTCGTAGAGCCTGACGTCCACGCCTTCCTGGGCGGCCAGCGCCTTGGCCCCTGGTTCCACGCGGGTTGTGAACCCGATGACAATAGCTTTCGAAGCGATGGCGAGCAGAACGTCGCTTTCAGTTATGGTGCCCGTGCCGGCGTGCAGCACCTTGAGGCGGGCCTTGTCACCGGAAAGCTTCTCTAATGAAGTGACCAGCGGCTCGATGCTCCCCTGCACGTCGGTCTTCAGGATGATATCTAGTTCCTTGACCTCGCCGGCCTTCATCCTCGCGAACAGGTCGTCGAGGGTGGGTGGCTTGATTGCCTGCACTGGAGCTCTGTCGCGCTCTTTCTGCCGCACTGAAACGAACGCCCGTGCCGACTTCTCGTCCGGAAAAGCGACGACAAGGCTCCCGGCCTTCGGCACCGTGCTGAGGCCCAGGACCTCTGCAGGGGACGCCGGACCGGCCGACTTGATTCTCTTGCCTTGGTCGTTCAGCATCGCCTTGATCTTGCCCCAGCCGTCGCCCACAACGATGGCATCGCCAACGTTCAGCGTGCCGTTCTGGACAAGAATCGTGGCTACTGGACCCTTGGTATTGTCGAGCCTGGCTTCTACCACCACCCCGGCGGCCCTGTGGTCAGGGTCAGCCTTGAGTTCGCCCACCTCGGCCACAACTAGGATGTTCTCGAGCAGCTCCTTTATCCCCTTTTTGCCCTTCGCGGACACGGGTACCGCGATGACCTCACCGCCCCACTCCTCCACCACGAGGCCGTGCTCGGTGAGTTGCTGTTTTATCTTGTCGGGGTTCGCCTCGGGCTTGTCTATCTTGTTCAGCGCAACAACAATGGGGACGCCGGCAGCCTTAACGTGGTTTATTGCCTCGATAGTTTGAGGCATGACACCATCGTCAGCCGCCACGACCAGCACTGCGATGTCGGTCACCTTCGCGCCTCTGGCCCTCATCGCCGTAAAAGCTTCGTGACCGGGAGTGTCTAGGAAGGTGATGGTATGCCCGTTCACCTCTACCTGGTAGGCGCCAATGTGCTGAGTGATGCCGCCCGCTTCACCGGCCGCGACCTTCGTCTGCCGGATTGCATCCAGAAGCGGCGTTTTGCCATGGTCCACATGGCCCAGAATAGTCACGACGGGAGGTCTCGGTTTGAGCTTCGCGGGGTCGTCGACCGCAAGCAGTTCCTTGTGAAGGGCCGCCAAGTCCGCCGACTCCACAGTGACAAGTTCCTTGGGCTCAAAACCTAGGTCAGTAGCTATGATGGCCGCGGTCTCGAAGTCGACGACCTGGCTCAGATTGGCCATCACTCCGTTGCGCATTAGTTGCTTAATAATCTCCACTCCGCTCACGCCCAGAATGGTGGCCAAATGCTGAACACTGATGGCCGATGGTATTTCCAGCGGCTTTGGTGGGGCTTTTGGTGCGGATGCGGCTGCTACTGCGGGTGGTGGGGTCTCGGCAACAACCACCGGGCCTTGCTGCCGGGCAGGAGGCCTTCTTTGTGGCCTACGTCCATGTTGTTGAGGCGCCTTTGGCATAGCGGACTACACTTCCGTTCTTTTCTTTTCCTAAAGTCTACGTGTTTGCGTTACCCTTGTCCCCCGCCACCTGCGAGAGTTCCTTCTGCAGTCTTGTACGGTCTTCTGGGCTTATCTTCGTCTTGAGTGCCCTTTCCAAACGGCCTGGTTTCAACCCTGCATCCCAACACTCAGGGGTGTTGCACAGATAAGCGCCTCGGCCGGCTTTCTTACCCGATAGGTCCAACTCAACTGCGCCCCCTGGAGCCCTTACAAGTCGGAGGATGCCTCTCTTAATCGAAACCGCTCCGCAACCCACGCACGTGCGCTGGGGCACTCGACTTGACAAACTGGCGGACGGAGTAGGCATACCAGGCTTACCCTCTAGCACCTATATGGCTTCGTCCTCGCCATAGTCTTCCTCGAAGATGCGCTCTTTCTTGGCCTTCTTACCCTTCACGCCGCGGTCTTCTGCTTCAGGCACACCACGCTTCGACTTCTTTGCCTTCCCCTTCTCCTTCGAAGCGGCGCTCGGAGCGAGGATGTCTTCGGCAAAGCGTATCTGAGGCTTTTGCGGCGCGACCCTCTGTACCGACCAGGTGGACTCCGAGGCCAGTGCCTGTGCGACCGGCACTTCAGTTACTTCGGCAGCGGCAGGCGCCTTCTTTGTCTCGGCTCCAACCGGTACGCCTTCCTTAACGGCAGGCGCCTCTGGCGCCGCTGGTGCTCCGGGCTGGTTTGCTTGCGCGGCAGCAGGTTGCGCCACCGGCGTCTGCATGGCGGCTTCTGCCGCTGGCCTGCTCGTCGGCGCCTGGGCTGGTGTTGGTGGGATAGAGACGATGCCCTGGGCCTTCTCCGCCTCGATCTGCGACGTGCTCTTTATGTCGATACGCCAGCCGGTGAGTTTGGCGGCCAGTCGGGCGTTCTGGCCTTCCCTGCCTATCGCTAGGGACAACTGCCTATCCGGGACCACAACGGTAGCGTTGCCATCGACTTGGTTCGCCCCCACATTCATGACCTGGGCTGGTGCCAGGGCTTTGGCTATGAAGATCGCGGGGTCCCTGTGCCATTCGACAACGTCTATCTTCTCTCCGTTGAGCTCGTTGACGATGTTCTGTATTCGGATGCCTCTCATCCCAACACACGAGCCCACCGCATCGACTCCCTCTTGCTTAGCAATGACGGCCACCTTGCTCCGGAAGCCAGGCTCCCGCGCGATGGACTTGATCTCCACGATGCCGTTGAATATCTCAGGGACTTCTATCTCGAAAAGCCTCTTTAGGAAATTCTTGTGAGTCCTCGAAACGACAATCTGAGGCCCCCTCGCCGACTTGCTTACCTCGAGAAGGTAGAATTTCATCCTCTGCCCCGCCCGGTACCGCTCGGTCTGCACCTGCTCGGCGGCCGGCATCACCGCCTCTGTCCTGCCAAGGTCGACAACGATATTTCGTCCCTCGAACCTCTGCACGGTTCCGTTGACCACGTCGCCTTCCTTGTTGGCGAATTCGGCGAAGACCAGGTCGCGCTCTGCCTCGCGAAGGCGCTGCATGACCACCTGCTTGGCGGTCTGTGCCGCGATTCTCCCTGCGTTCGCAGGCGTCGACTCCAACTCGATAGTCTCGCCCAACTTGATGTCCGCCTTCAGCTTCTGGGCCTGTGCCAGCACTATATCCTTCGCTTCGTCAGTGACGGCGTCCACCACGGTCTTTTGAGTATAGACCTTCAACTCACCCGTCGTTGGGCTAATCTTTACGCGTATGTTCTGGTTTGTAGGGGTGTCTTTTTTGTACGCGGAGGCCAACGCGGTCTCGATCGCCTCAAGGACAAGTTCCTTGGGCAAGTTCCTCTCAGCAGCCAACTGCGTTATCGCGATTAAGAAATCGCTCTTCATAGCGCTTCGAGTTCTCCTTGTCGCCTGTTTCCGGCCCTCTAACAAAGAAAGTGGGGAACACCCACTTCCTAACCGACTAAACTCAAAGAAGTATACCAAACTTCGACCGGAAAAAGCAAGAGTTCCTATCTGGCGCGAGGCCTTCACCAGGAGGGGTAGGAACGGCTTCACAACCCTAGGATATAATGCTTGGGGAGGCTGCCTATGGAGAGCAAGGCCGCCGGAGGCTTCGAAGTCATCGAGCACACCGCCGACGCCGGCATCGTGGCCTACGGGAGCGACTTTAAGGAGCTCTTCGTCAACGCCGCGAAGGGCCTCTTCACTATCATCGCCTCGATGGACAACGTGCGCGAGACGGAACGCCGCGAGGTGGAGGCTGAGGCGCCCGACTCTGAGGCATTGCTCATCGAGTGGCTCAACCGGCTGGTCTTTGTCTTTGACGTTGAGAACCTCCTGCTCAAACGGTTTGAGATATCGGAGATCTCGGACACTCGTGTGCGTGCCACCTGTTTCGGCGAATTGATCGACGCCTCCAGGCACGAGTTGAGGACTGGCGTCAAGGCTGCCACCTACCATGCGTTGAAAATCGATCACGGCGTCGATGGCTACAAGGCCCGGGTAATCTTCGACCTCTAGGAGGGTGGGAGTGGAGACGAAGCAGCAGTTGACGCTTGTCCGGCTTGACGAAAACCGCTGGAAGGTCCCCCAAGACGCCAGGCCCGGTATGCGCGTCCCCGGTATCGTCTATGCCGACGACAAGCTAATCGAGGGTATCAAGGCCGATCAGGCCCTTGAGCAGGTTGCCAACGTTGCCTGTCTCCCAGGCATAGTCGGGGCATCGATGGCTATGCCCGACATCCACTGGGGCTACGGCTTTCCGATCGGAGGTGTGGCCGCCACTCGGCTGGACGACGGCGTCATATCTCCCGGCGGTGTCGGCTTCGACATCAACTGCGGTGTTCGTATGCTTAGGACAGACCTGACCGAGAAGGATGTGCGGCCAAGGCTTGAGGCTCTCGTATCCCACTTGTTTACCAACATCCCATCAGGCGTTGGCTCCTCCGGGAAGATTCGGTTGAAAGGGACAGAGATCGACGCAGTTCTCAAAAAGGGCGCAAACTGGGCCATTTCGAAAGGGTTTGGAGACCTGGAAGACATCGAGGTCACCGAGGACAGGGGTTGCATCGAAGACGCCGACCCTGATCTCGTAAGCTCCAGAGCGAAGGAGCGGGGCGCGCCCCAGCTTGGCACTCTCGGCTCAGGCAACCATTTCCTCGAGGTCCAAGTCGTCGACGAGATATTCGACAAAGACGCTGCTTTGGCGATGGGTGTTCTCGATGTCGGTCAAGTGACAGTTATGTTCCACTGCGGGTCGAGGGGTCTCGGTCACCAGGTCTGCACTGACCACCTGAAAGTGATGGACGCGGCCCTCCGGAAATACGGCATCGAGGTGCCGGATCGGCAGCTTGGCTGCGCTCCGGTCAAGTCCCCTGAGGGGCAGCGCTACATGGCGTCTCTCGCCGCCGCGGCCAATTTCGCATGGGCCAACCGGCAGTGCATCGCCCATTGGGCTAGGGAGTCGTTCAGTGCGGTCTTCGGTAAGAGTTGGCGTGAGATGGGCATGCACCAGGTCTACGATGTGTGCCACAACGTCGCCAAGATCGAACAGTACACTGTTGGTGGCAAGAAGATGACCTTGTGCGTGCATAGGAAGGGCGCAACCCGGAGCTTCCCCGCCGGGCACCCTCAAGTGCCGAAGGCCTATCAGCGTATCGGGCAGCCAGTTCTCATCCCTGGCGACATGGGTCGCTACTCATTCCTTGCAGTTGGCACCGAGAAGGCCGTTCAGGAGACCTTCGGTTCCACTTGCCACGGCGCAGGGCGGATGGAAAGCCGGGCCGCCGCAAAACGCATCCTGAAAGGGGCTGACATCGCCAAAGACCTTGCGGCGAAGGGCATCATCGTCAGGGCTGCGAGCCGCGCTGGCCTCCTCGAGGAAGCCTCCATTGCCTACAAGGACGTCGCTGATGTGGTCCGTGTAGCGCACAACGCTGGCATCTCGAAGAAGGTTGCACGCATGAGGCCCCTTGGGGTGATCAAAGGCTAACCCGGCGCGGGGACCATTTTGGCGTTTCACAGCGGCCCTCCAAATCTTGGCCTGGAACAGCCACCAGCCGATTGACTCCATCACTGAAGTCCTCTACAATTGCCCTAGAACGCACCTGCATTCCAGGGCGTTACGAGGAGCGGAAACGACTTGATCTTTGATCTCCACGTCCACACGGTAAGGGGTGGGCCAGACAGCAATCTCAGCCCTCTGCAACTGATACAAGAAGCAAAACGAATAGGTCTCAACGGCGCCTGTTTGACGGAGCACGGTGGAGGCTGGGACAAACACACCTTCAGGGAGTTCTCCAAACAGGCCCTCGACTTGGGGATCGTTGTCATACAAGCTCTTGAAGTGGACACCGATATGGGTCACATCGCTGTCTTTGGCCTCGAGGGCTATGTCAGCGGGATCCACAAGGCCGAGATCCTCCGAAAGGTCTGCGACAGCACTGGCGCCATCGCCATCGCCGTTCACCCTTACAGGCGCTTCTTCGATAAGCCACCGCTCAATAAGAGCCTTCTTTTCCCTCACCCCATACCTTTTGACGAGACAATGAAGCACCCCATCTTTGAGCTTGTAGACGTTATCGAGGCTGTCAACGGCGCTTGCTCTGAGCGCGAGAACCTCGCCGCCCTCGAGACCGCTCGCACCCTCGGCAAGCCGACTACCGGCGGCAGCGATGCTCACTCCACCCATGGCCTGGGTTGCGGCGCCACCGTGTTTGAGAAACAGATTACATCCCAGGATGAGTTCCTCGTCGAGGTCAAGGCAGGCCGTGTATATGCCACCAATGGCCTCCTCAACGGGCACCAGGTGCCGTTCGGCGTTGACGAAGCCGGGCTATTCTCCAGGTAAGATGAGTGGCTGCTACCTCTGGAACCCCCAGTGTCCTTTCGCGCCAGGTCCTGGTTGCCCTTGACCTCGAGACGACCGGCCTAAGCGCTGACACCGACGAAATCATTGAAATCGCCGCGGTCAAGTTCCGTGGCGAAGAAATCGTCGAGACCTATCAGACCATCATAAATCCCCTCTGCCAGGTACCGGCATTCATCACCGGTCTTACAGGCATTACGCAGGCTGAGGTCGATGCTGCTCCCCCATTCTCAGGGGTTGCCGGGGCGCTCCAGACCTTCATCGGTTCGAACGCCCTTGTTGGTCAGAACGTCTCGTTCGACCTTGGCTTTCTCTGGCGAAGAGGCGTCCGTCCCCCTGGCCCTGCCTACGATACCTACGACCTCGCGTCGGTGCTCCTGCCCAGTCTTGCCGACTACACCCTCAGAAACATCGCCCAGACTCTGGACGTTGCCCACGATAGGCCCCATCGAGCACTCAGCGACGCCGAGGTCACCGGCGAGGTCTTCCGCAAGCTCGTTTCGAGGCTCGCCACACTCGACCCAGCCATCCTTGCCGAGATCAACCGGCTTGCTTCCAAGGCCGATTGGTCTATCCGCCACCTGCTTCAGGACATGGCCGCCG
>ORJL011521032.1_pt1 | contig 13934 bp, 14 predicted proteins | sample 1779941 | NCBI WGS metagenome assembly ORJL01 (sample SAMEA104232317, study PRJEB22302) | groundwater metagenome | biome: forest; feature: aquifer; material: groundwater | place: USA | collected 2011-08-07 | depth 5.8 m
GCCGCCGCCAGTGCCGCCGCGGTTGCCGCGACCGCCGCCGCCCGAGCCGCCGTTGCCGCCGCGACCGCCGCCGAAGCCGCCAAGGTCCTGCGAGATCGTGTCGTACTTCGCGCCCTGCTCGGCCGTGAGGGCCTGCTTGATCGCCGTGTCGGCCTCCTTGCGCATCTCGGTCATCTTGGCGGTTCGGTCCTCGCGCGAGAGGTCGCCCTGCCACAGCTCGGCGAACTTCTTGCTGCGGTCGTCGAGGAGCTTCTTGATGATGTCCTTCTGAGACTCGCTGAGGGCGAGCTCGGTGGCGAGGCGATCGAGCATCCGCTCGCTGCCGCGCGTCACCATGTCCTGCGTGCGCTGCTTGTCCCGCTCGTCCTGGGCCTCCTTCATCACCGCCTTCACCGCCTCCTTGAAGGCGGGGGGCAGGTCGGCGGTCGCCACGGTGGGCGCGGAACCGTCCGCGGAAGGCGTCGTCTTGAGCGCCTCCGGGAGCGCGAGGCCGGCCGGCACCGCGGTCGAGTCGGACTTCGCCGCCATCGCATCGAGCCGGCGACGCAGCTCGGCGATCTCGGACGAGGCCCCCGCCGAGGCGGGGACGGAGTCGCCCGAGGGGAGGTTGACGACCGTCGTGGAGGTCGTCGGCGTCGTCGTCGCGGCCGGCCGCTTCTCGACTGAGGCCAGCCTCTGACGCAGCGAGGTCAGGTCCTGCTGCATCGAGAGGGTCTGGCTGACCGCCACCGCCGTGCCCGCCGCCATGCCGAGCAGCAGGGCGCCGTGGAGGAATCTCCCGACGAATGCCTTGGACATCGAGCTCTCCTTCTTCGACCGCACGGCGCCCTCCCGGGCGCCATTCCAAGGCGCGCTTACGCGCGCCGATCCACGGCTCGCTCACGCGAGCCTCTCCATTCCGTTGCGCGCGCGGTCCTCGCGGGGCCGCAGGCGCAAAGGCGCGGTGGAGGGGCACCTGGCCCGCTGCGCGGGCACCCCGGCGCCCCTCCCGCCGCGGGTGGGCTACTTGTCGAGGAATCCGGCCACGACGAGCTGCGCCTCCTGGCGAGGCGTCAGCGCGTCCTTCAGGAGGCCGCGGGCCTCCTTCAGGTCCTTGTCCACGGCCTTCACCGCGTCGCGCATGGTCGTGAGCTGCGCCTCGATCGCCTCGTCCGTGCTGTCCTTTTCGGCGATCAGCTTCGTCAGCGCCGCCTGACCGTCCGACCACGCCTTGTTGTGGCTGTCGTTCAGCTCATTGTACTTCTCGATGAGCGGGCGGATCGTCCCCGCCTGCTCCTCGTTCAGGCCCATCAGCGTGATGGTCGCGTCGAGGCGCTGCTTCCTGCGCTCGGGCGACTCCTGGCGGCCGCCGCGGCCGCCGCGCCCGCCGAAGCCGGCCGCACGCTGCGCGTCCTGGTCCGCGAGCATCTTGTCGTAGGCGGCCTTCTGCGTGTCGTCGAGGGCCTCCTTGAGGGCCGTGCGCTGCTCGTCGCGCATCTTGTTGAGGATCTCGCGCATCCCCTGGAACCCACCACCGCCGCCCTGCTCCTGGAGGTTCTGCATCGCCTCCTGCATGATCTGCGTCGTCTCATCGAAGACGGCCTGCACCTGCGGGACCTGCTTCTCCGTGAGCGTCAGCTTCTCCTTCAGCTCGTCGATCGTCCCGCCCAGGATCCGCTCGGGGCCGAAGTTTCCGCCCATCCCGCGGCCGCCGCCGCCCTGACCGCCGCCGTCGCCCTGCGCGAACGCCAGCGACGCCGCCGCGAGCGAGATTACCAAGCCCATTGCCTTCATTTCTCAACCTCCTTGTCGACCGACTCAAACTCAAGGGAAGAGATCAGCTCGGTCAGCTCCGCCTCCCCCAACGAACCGATGACTACGAAACCGGTGTCGGCGACGCGGCCGCGGAGGAACGAGGTCCCCTCCTGCGTGCGCCGCTCGACGACGACCTTCCCCGCCTCGGGGCGGGGGAGCTCCTCGACGGCCCAGCGGCCGCCCGGCGCGCCGGCCTCGAACTCGAAGATCGAGAGGACCGCGATGCCGTCCGTCCAGGCGAGGCGCGCGGAGGAGCGGTCGCCGCGGCGGACGAGGCGCGCCTCGATCCGGCGGAATCCCTCGGGCACCGTGCGCGGGAGGAGGAGCGGGAAGCCGTCCGGCGAGCGGTCGACGTCCGGGTCGAACTCCTCGCCGCGCCACCCTTCGCGGTTCTGATCGCGCGCGTGCGAGCGGCCGCGGCCGGCATCGCGGGGGGTCTCCTCGAACGCGATCGGCGTGGTGAGGTCGAGCGACTCGGTCGCCACGCGGAAGGTCCCGGTGCCGCCGGGGAGGGCGTACTCCCACCCGAGGAGGAGGCCGCTCGCGTCGTCGAAGGTCATCGAGAGGGTCGGGCGGCCGGGGTGCTTCGAGGCGAATCGGATCGTCGCGCCGTCGACGGTCGCGTCGTAGCTGCGGAGCGCGAGGTCGACGTCGATGATCGGCACCGCGCGCCAGGGACCGCCCCCGCCCATGCGATGGCCGCGCCCGCGGTCGCCGTGCTCGCCGTGCTGACTGTGTTCGGGCCGCTCGCCATGCTCGCGGGGGCCGTGGTGGGGCCCCTCGCTCCCGTCCAACCGCTCCATCCGCGTGCGATCGGGGGCCTGGTGCACGAGCGTCAGCCGCGTGGGCGCGCCGCCGAATTGCACCGTCCGCACCGCGCGGTAGCTGACCTTCGACTCCGCATCGATCGCGCGCATCACCCGCGCGCGGACATCCGCGTCGCTCCGCTCGTGGAGCCCCGCGACGACGGCCGCGGCCACGGGCAGGAGCAGGAGGAACGAAAGCAGGACCCGACGCGCCACGTTAGTCCCCCTCATCCGGGCTGACGAGGGCGATGCTCTCTGCGCTGCCGAGCGAGGCGTAGTCGGTCATGTACGTCTGGTCGGCCTCGCTCCGCGGCTGGCGCGCCTCGACGACGACGACAGACAGGCGCCTTTCGGGGGCCGAGTGGTGCCAGAGGATGCTGGTGAGGGTGCAGATGACAAGCGCCGCGGCGGCGGCGAGCGGGGCCCACGTCCGAAGCGGCAAGGGCCGACGGCGCGCCTGGCAAGGCCAGCTTGCTGGGGGGAGCCTCTGCTCCAGCCGCTTCCACATCCCCGCGGGGAGGGTAGGGGTGGCGACCTTGCGGAGGAGCCGCTCATTCCGGGCGACCTGCTGCGCGAAGGCGCCGCAGGCGGGGCAGGCGTCGGCGTGCGCGCGGGCCGCCTCGTCGAGGGGCGGCGTCAGCGCAGCGGCGCGGAAATCGTCGCACGTCATGTTCGACATCTACAGCTCCCCCCTGTCGACGCGGCGCTGGACGGCCTCGAGGGCGGGGCCCGCCTCCTCGTGCGCGCGCGAGAGGCGCGACTTCACGGTTCCGACGCTGACCTCGAGGACGTCGGCGATCTCCTCGTAGGAGAGGTCCTCGAGGTAGCGGAGGACGAGGGCGGTGCGGAGCTTTTCCGAGAGGCCCGAGAGGGCCTGGGTGACGGCGCGCTCGAGGTCTCCCTTTTCGGCGGGGAGGGTGGCGGAGTCGGCCGCGGGGGCGTCGAAGCCGTCAAGCCGCTCGGGGCGGCGGTCGCGCGACCGCAGGCGGTCGAGCGCGTGGTTGACGGCGATGCGGTAGATCCAGGTGGAGAAGGAGGAGCGCCCCTCGAAGCGGTGGAGCTGGTCGTGGAGGCGGATGAAGACCTCCTGGGTGCCGTCGTCGGCCTCGGCCGCGTCCCCGGTGATCCGGAGGACGGTGCGGTAGACTCTCGGAGCGTAACGCTCGAACAGCACTGCGAATGCCTCTCGATCGCCGTCGGCGGCCCGTCGGACGAGGTCCTCGTCGGCCGTACCTGCGTCGGGCCGCGTCATCCTGGTCCTTGTAGACGTCTGGAGAGGCGCAATTTGTTCCGTGCGAGGAGGGTGGTACGGGCGGGAAGCGCGGATTGTAGGGCGTTGAGGCGGACTTCTGCAACTCGCGAGCGCCTACAGGTTTGCCGACGCTCGGGCGGGAGCAGGGGAGGCCTCGACGATTCGTCGCGGGCGTCGATTCGCGCGTTCGAGCTTGACGGTGCTCCGGTCAGAGAGGATCATGCCCACATGAGCAACGATCGCGACAGCAAGCCGAAGGAACGGGAACGCGTCCGACCGCGTTCCCGCGCGCGGCGACAACGCGGGCGCATCCGCCATCGGACCCGCCATCGTCACGGACCGACCGTCGCGGGGATTCCTGTGCTCGAGATCGGACGTCGGATCGAGGCCTACGCGCAGAACCCCCTCGCAAGCCTTCTTCGCGAATCCTATTGGAAGGCCAAGGGCGCGGATGTCTGGATCACGGTCTGCAAGAACAGCCTCAAGGCGCGGTGCTCCTCGTCGTGGGCCGGTGTGGTGAGGAGGCTGGGTCGTGCCTGATCCGGTCGGGGCAGTGCTCGCGGTGTACGATGCGCTCCCCGACGACGTGGAAGTGGTCATCCTCGGCGGACTCGCCGCGAACGTCTATCGCACGGTCCCCCGGGTGACGCTGGACGCGGACCTCCTCCTGGTGACGGACGTCAAGAGCGCTTCGGGAACGGAACGCACACTGCTTGCGGCCGGCTTCTTGCGCCCGCCGGGGCGCAGAGTCTATCGGGCGGGCCGCTTCGAATGGCGACGCCTCCTCTGGCCGGCCCCCAGTCCGGAGGACCCGACGCTCGTTGATCTGTTCTTCTCCGGGGCTGATTTGCACAGCGGGGTGTTCATTCGCTCGGTCGCATCGAGAGCGATCGCCACGTCCGTCCGGGGACGACAGGTCAAGACGGCCACGCCCGAGGACATCATCGTGTTCAAGGCGCTCGCGATCGCGTCGGGCATGCGCGGCCCGAAGGAGATCACGGACCAGGACGACGTGCGTTCGATCGTGGGGAATCCCGCACTGCATCTGGACACCGGCTATGTGCGGGCCATGGCCTCGACCATCGGAGTCCTCAGGGTCGTCACTCGATTCCTGCGCAAGCCTCGGGGCTGACGGTCCGACCCGCGCCATCCGCGGTAGGGCCTCCTCCGCCGAGCGCATGCCAAAGCGGCGGAGCTGGCTCGTTGGCGCTGCGGCACCCAGCGTCAGGGCGAGAGCGAATTCGATCCACGCCGGGGGGAGGGCTGCGAGGAAGAAGTCTGCGAATAGGCTCCTGGGCATCGACCCAGGCCGCCGGAATGGAAGAGGGGGCCCCTTGCGAGGCCCCCTCGGTCGTTCACGCGTTTGCGCGCCGGGCTATCCGCTCCAGGCGCTGAGCAGCGAGGCCGCTTCGGTCGCGGCGTTCGTTCCCTCGTACTTCGCCACGATTCCCTTGAGCTGCGCGAGGATCCCTCCAAGCGCCGCTGCGTTCTTCTTCTTGCAGTCGAGGCACTTGGGCTCGAGCGGCGCGTTCGAATGGCAGGGCTTCAGCTTCTCGATCGCGGCCTTGACCCCCTTCAGCATCTTCGCGGCTTCCAACTCTTTCTTGAACGCCGGATCGTCCTTCAGGCGCTTCATCGCCTCGGACGCCTCCGTGCCGATCGCGTCGCCATCGAACTGCGAGGAGGCCTGCTGGTAGAGCGCGAGGGCCCGCTCGGGGTCCACCGTCTCCGCGTCCTTCGCCTTCGCCAGGAGCGCCTTGCCGTACGGCTCCAGGCGCTCCATGAGCCAACCCGCCTCCTGCTTGCTCGCCTCGTCGGTCCCCTCAGCGAGCTTGCGCAGCTCGCCAAGGACCTTGCCCAGCCCCTTGCGCGCCGCGACCTGCGCCGCCTGGGACTTCAGCTTCGCGTACGGGTGGTCGCCGACGAGATAGTCCGGCGCTTCCTTGCACGCGGTCTCCAGCGCCTTCTCCTCCTCGCCGACGCGCCCCTCGAAGATCAGCTCGCCCTTCGAGTCGAACACGATGACGTGGGGGAGGCCGCTGACCGGGTGGTCTTTCACCTGGCCGCCGTTCACGACGGTGTAGTTGATCTTCATGCCCTTGCACACCGCGACGACCTCGTCCTGCGTGCCGTCCTGGCTATGCACGCCGATGATCACGGCCCTGTCCTTGTGCTCCTCCTGGAGCTTTTCCAGGCGGGGAATCGCCGCCAGGCAGGGGCCTCAGTGCCTGCCCCAGAAGTCGACGACGACGACGCGGCCCTTCAGCTCCTCGGGCTTGTATTCGTCGCCCCACCAGGTCGCGCCGAAGGTGAAGTCCTCGATGGTGGTCGCCGAGGCGACCGAGGCGAGGAGGACGAGCACGCCCGCGGCGAGCACGCCTCCCCGGCAGCCGGACCGGACCGACATGGGTAGACCTCCTCTGTGAGCCGATACCCCTGATAGGTGAACCAGCCTATCACGAACGCGCGTGAGGACGCACGAGAATTCCGGCGGCTACTCCTTGCCGAGCAGCCCCTGCTTCAGCCCCTTGTTCGGCGGCTTGGGGCCGAGCCAGATGGAGAAGAAGACCTTCGCGAAATCCCACCCCTCGAGGGTCCCCTTCACCTCGTCCTTCACCTTCACCTCGAGCCCCTTGCCGGGGACGTAGATGAACATCAGCGAGTCGCCAACCTTGATGTCCGCCATCCAGTCGTCGAGCTTCTTGATCCGATCCTTGAGCTTGTCCTCGTCGTCGCCGGCGTTCTTCTCGAACCCCTCGTCCCAGGCGTCGGTGATGTCGCTCTTGTCGACGTCGCGGACGAACTTGAGGAGGAGGCACTTCTCCTCGTCGGCGCCGAGGATCTTGTTCTCGTCCTGGGTCTTCTCCTTGATGTAGATCCCGGCAACGTAGACGTCGACGTTGAACATTGTCGCCTCGCGGAGCCCGAGGCCGTTCAGGACGAGCTTCTTGCCGTTCACCTCCGCCTCGTCTGGGAGGGTGACGCCGCCCTTCTCGCCCGCGAGGGCGGGAAGGGCAAGCGCGAGCGACAGCGCAAACGCGAGGAACCGCATGGATGTCTCCTTGGAGAAAATCGACCGTCCCAGGAAAGGGGGCCGATTCTACTCCTCCGGCGGGGGGCATTCCATAATCGCTGCGCTGGCCGGACGCGCGTGCCCAAGGCAATCGGCCGTTCGATTCACCACAAAGGCACGAACGCCACGAAGGGCGCGAAGAGGTGGTGGATGTGCGGCGCGGTGTCCGAGGTGCCCGCGGAGGGGCCGCGGCGCGCGCTCGAGACCAGCTCTTCGTGTCCTTCGTGGCTTCGTGTTGAAAGAGCGCGTCCTCACGGCCCGCAAGCACTGGCGCGCGCCTGTCCGCGGAGGTACCCTGGCGCGCGATGCTCGTCGCCGTCGTCCACACTGAGGGGTCCGTCTGCCGCTGCCACGAGGCGATCGCGGGCGCGCTCACGCGAGGAGGCCACGAGGCGGTCGTCGTCGACGCCCTCGGGCTCGTCGAGCGGGGCGCGTCGCTCGCGCGGGGGGCGCGGGTCGCCTTCGACCACACCGACACCGTGAGGGGGAGCGGCCGTCGCCGGGGGGAGTCGCGGCGCGTCCTCGAGGCCGCGGGCATCTCCGTCGCGGGCGGGACCGCCGACGCGTGCGACCTCGCGGACGACAAGGCGCGCGCCCGGGATCGCATGAGCGGCACGGTCCCGATGCCGAGAGGACGGTTGATGGAGTGGAACCACGCAGGACCGCACGCGATTGGCTGGCCTCGCGTCCTGAAGTCCCCCCACGAGCACATGAGCCGCGGCGTGGCGCTGGTCCGCGACGCGGCCGAGCAGCGCGACAGGGCCTTCCTCCTGTCGCAGGCGTATGGCGACCCCGTCCTGGTGGAGGAGTACATCGAGGGTCGCGAGGTGGCCGTGACCGTGCTGGAGGGGCCGCACGAGCTCGAGACGATGCCCGTGGTCGAGTGGCCGCGCAAGGAGGTCCTCCTCTCGCTCGACGAGAAGCTCGACCCCGGCGTGGTCCCCTTCCTCGCCTCGCTCCACGCGAAGGAGACCGCGGCCATCGTCGAGGCATCGCGCGCCGCCTTCCTCGCCCTCGGTCTCCGCGATTACGCCCGCGTCGACCTCCGCCTCGCCGCCGACGGCCGCGCGTACGTCCTCGAGGTGAACCCGCGACCGAGCCTCGAGCCCGACGCGCCGACCGCCATCTGCGCGCCGATCATCGGACTGACGCTCGACGAGCTCATCCTCTCCCTCCTCGCGCGCGCGGCGGCCCGCGCCGGTTGCCGGTAGCCTCGCCCACTGCTACACTGCCCGCCATGGACGGCCAGCCAAGGGGAAACGACGCCACGCTCCCGACGGGTCCCTCCGTGCCGCCCGCCCCGGCCCCGCGCGACTTCGGCGACTACGAGATCCTCGACGAGATCGCCTCCGGCGGGATGGGGGTCGTCTACCGCGCGCGGCAGCGGACCCTGGGCCGCGTCGTCGCGCTCAAGACGCTCCGCGCCGGCGTGCGCGCGAGCGCGGACGACCAGGCGCGATTCACGCGCGAGGCGCAGACGGCGGCGCGCCTCGTCCACCCGAACATCGTCCCGATCCACGATTATGGCGTCGTCGACGGCGTCCCCTTCTTCTCGATGGACTTCATCGAGGGGAAGTCGATGGTCGCGCTCCTCGACGAGGGCTCCCTCGGCCTCCGCGCGGCGATCGGCATCCTCGAGAAGACCTGCCGCGCGATGCACTACGCGCACCAGCAGGGGGTCGTCCACCGGGACCTGAAGCCCGCGAACATCCTCGTCGACGCGAGCGGCGAGCCGCGCCTCGCCGACTTCGGCGTCGCGAAGTCGCTCTTCGGCGAGGCGACGCTGACGCGCGAGGGGTCGATCATGGGGACGCCGCACTACCTCGCGCCGGAGCAGGTCGGCGGCGACAAGGACGCGGTCGGGCCGTGGACCGACGTCTACTCCCTCGGCGTGACGCTCTACCACGTCCTCACGGGGAGGGTGCCGTACCAGGGGACGAGCGAGCTGGAGCTGATGTTCCGCATCCTGCAGGAGGAGCCTCCGCGGCCGAGCACGGTGCGCCCGGAGGTGCCGAAGGAGCTGGAGGCGATCTGCCTCAAGGCGATGGAGAAGGAGCGGGGCGGGCGGTACCGCACGGCGCAGGAGATGGCGGAGGAGCTGGGGCGGTGGCTCGCGAACCAGCCGGTGCTGACGCGGCCGGAGACGATCACGCAGAGGACGCTGAAGCTGGTGCGGAGGAAGCGGGCGGCGATCGGGCTCCTCGCGGTGGGCCTCGCGATCGGCGCGGGGGGAATGGCGCTCGTCCGCCCGCGCGAGGCGATCCCCTCGCCGGCGCCTTCGCCCGCGCCTGCACACACCGCAGCGGAGCCGCGGGCCTTCGAGGTGGACGTCCACACGGTGGCACTGTGGCATTTCGACGAGGGGGAGGGGAACCTCTCGCGGGACGCGGGGCCGGGCGGGCATCACGCGTTCCTGAAGAACGGCGTCGCGTGGGGGGAGGGGAGGTTCGGGAAGGCGATCCGGACGGGGTTCGTGCCGGGGGCGGCGCTCGGGACGGCGGCCTACGCATTCGTGTCGCACGACGTGCGGCTCGACCTGTCGCCGCAGTTTACGGTGGAGTGCTGGGTGAAGCCGATCACGCTTCAGACGACCGAGAGCTTCGTCTGGTCGAAGTACATCTACAAGGAAGGGCGCGGGCCGGCGCTCGCGATCATGGGGATCGGGGACACGGCGTACGCCTCGCCGGTTCTCAAGGTCGGGACGACGACGAACGGGTATTTGTCGGTACGCGGGCCGGCGAACGCGTTCGGGCTGGGGGAGTGGCACCACGTCGCGGCTACGTACGACGGCGAGGCGTTCCGGGTCTGGGTGAACGGGCGGGTGCTTGCGGAGCAGAAGGTGAAGGGGGCGAAGACGAACGCGGCGGCGATCGACCTGATGTTCGGGACGTCGAGCGACATGCCGGGGTGGAACCCGTTCGACGGGTGGATCGACGAGGTCCGCCTTTCCAATGTCGCGCGAGTGCAGCAGAGGTGAGGGCGGCGGCAACTCCAATTCCAAGCTTCAACTCCAAGAAACTCCAACACCAACTCCAAGTCCGCGAGCGCCTATTGGTGTTCTTGGAGTTGAGGTTGGAGTTCGTTGAAGTTGGGGTTGGGATTTGGAATTCGGCGGCCGCGCTACCGGCCCCGGTCCAGTTCTTCCAGCAGCGACGCGAGCCGCTCCGCCCCCCGCCGCCGCGTCCACTGCGCGACGACGGCGTGGTCGGCCCCCGCGGGGAGCGTCCCCTCCCGCCACGCGCAGTGTGCGTCGAGGATCGCCGCCTCGATCGCGGCATCGTCGCCCCACGGCGCGAGCCAGCCGAGACGCCCCTCGCGAAAGAGTCGGGGGGGTTCGCCCTCCGCGGTCATCACGCCGAGGCACGGCCGTCCCGTGGCGGCGCACTCGAACAGCTTGCCGAGGACGCACCGCGGCCAGCCACTCATGAAGAGGAGGAGAACGTGGGCGCGACGGTACTCCTCGACGAGGGAGGCGTGCTCGACGTACCCCGCATGTTCGAGCCACGGGTACGCGGCGGCCGCGGCGGGGCGGTGGTCCCACCACGAGCCGGCGAACCGGACATGAACCTCGTTGGCGGGGAGGCGGCCCGAGCGGACGAGGCGATCGATCGCGGCGAGGAAGGGGCGCGGATCGCTGGGTCCGTAGAGGGCGCCTGCATAGAGGAAGCGGAGCGCATCGCCCCGGGCGGCGACGGGCCAGGGGGCCTCGGGGAGGGCCTCGGGGTCGAAGCCGTTGCGAATGGCCTCGGCGCGTCGCGCACCGCGCGCGCGGAACTGATCACGGGAGGACTCGCTCGTCGCGACGACGAGCGCGGCGTCGTGGAGCCAACGCGTTTCGAGGTGCCGCGCGAGGCGGGCGGCGAGGCCGAAGGCGCGGTAGGAGGGGTGATCGGTCCACTCGTCGCGGAAGTCGGCGACCCATGGGACGCTGAGGAGGCGAGCGAGGAGCCAGCCGACCAGGTGGCAGGTCCAGTTGGGCGCGGAGGAGAGGATGACGCGCGCGCGGTGGCGACGCGCGAGGGCGAGGCCCCTGGCGACCGCGAACAGGAGCCAGCCCGCATCCGCGTCGGGGAACGAGGCGACCGCGCGGAGGGCGCGGCCGACGGCGCGTGCGCCGATCGCCTCGATCCGGGCGCCGATTGGCCAGGCATCGAGGCAGGCTGCGCGCTCGATGTCGAGGTCGCTGGGGAGGGCACCGACGAGCGACGGGTCGCGCGGGTACCCGGGCCGCTCTCGCATGGTGAGGACGGCCGGCCCCCATCCCAAGTCGTGCAGGTGCCTCGTCCACCCGGCCACGCGCTGCACGCCGCTCCCCCCGGCAGGGGGGAAGCGGGAGCAGACGAGCAGGAGGCGTCCAAGGTACGTCGGCACGCGGAGGATCCCTCGGCTCACATGGGGCGGAAGTGTAGCAGACGGGGAGCGCGGAGCGGAGATCCTCCGCATCGCGCGGGGCAGACTGGCTGGTATACTCGCGCGCACCGTGGAGGATGACTCTCCGAAACCGTCGAGCCTGCCGCCTCGGGCAGCCACGTGGGTGCCCGGGGCGTTGCTCCTGACCGCCTTCGTCGTGGCGGCGACGGTGTGTACGCCGGCGCGCCCGTACGCGGTCATCTCCGAGGACGAGGCAAGCTACCTGCTGGTCGCGAAGGCGGTCCGGGCAGGTGTCGGCTTCACGTCCACGTGGACCCCAGGTCACCCCCCCTACACGAGGTACCCTCCCGGGTTTCCTCTCGTCGTCGCGATCACGATCAGCGTGCTCGGCGACCCGCTGTCAGCAGCGCGGGCCGTCACGACCGTATGCACCCTGCTCGGCCTCGCGGCCGTCGTACTCTGGCTGCGCTCGCTGCTGGGACGTCGCGCGGCCCTCGCCTGCGCCGCGCTCGTCGCCTGTTCGCCGCTCCTATGGCGCCTCTCCGGGTCAGCCCTCTCGGAGCCGCTTGCACAGCTCCTCGCGATCACCTCGCTGCTCTCGGGGGAACGGTGGGGGACGACCGGGCGGCGAAGGTGGGCGGCGGCTGGACTCCTGGCCGCGCTCCTCTCCACGGCGGTGCGCGTGGCCGGCGTGGCGCTTCTCGCGGCCTGGGTCCTCGCGATGGCGGTCGGGAGGGGGGGCACCACGCGGCGTGCGCGACTTCAAGGAGGCATCGCCGCCGGATGCGCCCTCCTGCTCTCGGCGGGTGGCTGGCATCTCTGGACCGCGCGCGGGGGAGAGGGAGGCGGCGAATACGCGCGCGGGCTTGCGTCGAGCGACTTCCGCGACCTCGACGCTCCGCCAGCCAGCCTCGGCTCCCTGGCGAGGCGCGCCGCCGAGAACGCGGGGCGCTACGCGGAGGGGCTCTCCGACGCGACGTTTCACCACTTCGGGAAGCTCGGCCCTCTGGAATGGCCCGCGCGCGGCGCGGTTCTTGGCCTCGCACTCCTCGGAGCGATCGTTCTCGGGAGGAGTGGACGGCTGCTCGCGCCTGCCTGGTTCCTTGCGCACCTCGCGATGTGTCTCCTCCTGCCGGATTACGAGGGAGGTAGGTACATCTATCCGGTGCTGCCAGTGCTCATCGTGTGCGTCTGGGAAGGAGGGCGCGCCATCCTCCCGCATCGTGCGCGACTTACCGTGGGGGCCGTCGTCCTCCTGATCCTCGGCGGCTCGGCACTCCGCGTGGCTGTCGCGCTCGGCCGGGCCGCCCCCAGCGTACCCCCCGAGATGGCGCGCTACCTCCATGTGGCGAGAAGCCTCCAATGGGGCCCCGCGGTCGTCGTCTGCCGCAAGCCCTGCGTTCTCGCACTGGCGACGGGGCTGAGCGCCGTGCCGTACCCCTTCACGCGCCGACCAGAAGCCCACCTCGAGTGCCTGCGGTCCTCCGGCGCGCAGTGGGTCATCGTCGACGAACTGGGCACCACGGCATCGACGTTTCTCGTGCCGGTACTCCCCGCGCTCCCGATCGTGGAGCGGCCCTATTTCGCGGATGAGAAGACCCGCGCCTACCGCGTGCCATAGGCATGGGTGAGTGATGTCATGAGGCATGGCGTGTCGGGGGGGGTGCGCCCCCCGATCCCCTCGGCAGGGGGCGCCACACGTGGGTGTCGTGAATGTGGCACAGCCGAGGGACCTGCGCGCCATCGCCCACGCGCGGATCAAGAACGACTGGCTCGATGCGGGTGCCTCGTCGCCCGAAGGGGCCGTCGTGATCTGCCGAAAGCCGTGCATCCTGCGGCTCGAGACCGGGCTCACTGCGGTCTGCTACCCGTTCACGCGCAGGGTGGAGGCGCACGCGGACCTGATCCGGCGGACCCACGCGACCTGGGTCCTGGTCGACGAGGTGAGCTCGACCACGACGGACTTCCTCGTGCCCGCCCTGGACCGGCTCCCCTGGCGCCTGCGGCTCGTGCACGAGGTCGGCGGAACACGTGCGTACAGGATTGAGAATCGCTAGGCGGCCCGTCGGGCGCCGGATATCATCGACGCACGAACATGAAATTGATCAAGAAGCTGCCGCCCGAATTCGTGGATGTCCGGGGCGAGATCACCAAGCTCCTGGATGACGGCAAGACCACCCTTCGAAGCGTCCTCCTCATCTCCTCGAAGACGGGCGCCATCCGCGCGAACCACTACCACAAGACCGACTCGCACCATGTGTACTTGGTTTCGGGGCGGATGGAGTACACCGAGTACCCCGTCGGCGGTCGCCCCGAGGGCGCGGAGAAGGTGATCGTCGAGGCGGGGGACCTGGTCTACACGCCCCCCATGGCCATCCACGTCATGCGCTTTCTCGAGGACTCCGTCTTCCTCGCCCTCGCCACGAACTCCCGACACCAGGACGCCTATGAAGCGGATACGGTGAGAGTGCAGCCGAAGGGAGACCCCGGCCGCTAGTCCTACAACGCTAGTTCGTCAGCCCCGAAGGGGCCGCCCAAGAAAGCCAGGGGCGCAAGCCCCTGGTTTCCACGCATGCATTCGAACGTGAGCCCTGAAAGGGCGACCCATGGAATGTGTCGCCCTTTCAGGGCTCCCTCC
>ORJL010258752.1_pt1 | contig 13933 bp, 8 predicted proteins | sample 1779941 | NCBI WGS metagenome assembly ORJL01 (sample SAMEA104232317, study PRJEB22302) | groundwater metagenome | biome: forest; feature: aquifer; material: groundwater | place: USA | collected 2011-08-07 | depth 5.8 m
ACCGTGATCTTGACCGCGTTCGCGCTGGTGTCGCCCGAGGAAACCAGGAACGCGCCCTGCGTGTAGCCGTCGGCGTCCGCGCCGACCGTGTTGGCGTTGATGGTGATGGTGCCGCCCACGCCCGTGGTGGTCAGGGTGTTATTGACAGCAATAGATCCTGTGCTTGATAGGGTAATCGAGTCTCCTGCAGTACTTGTCGATAACGCCCCAGAAACCGTAATCGCTCCCCCCTTTATGGAAATAGGATCGGCAAATGCGGCCGTATTCACTGTTACCGGTCCAGTTCCATCTGCGCGTCCGATTGTTATTCCGCTAAATCCATCCTTAATGGTCGCGAGTTCTGTTGCATCCAATGCCAAATCCGTTGCGACACCCGCCGCACCGATCACTACCGACCGGCCGATTGTTGAGGGTTGCAGCACGATTGCGCTCGTCCCTTCAACAGAATTTGCCGCAGCAGCTGTAAGGTCAAAAGAATCGGCGGTAATTTGGATAGCTCCAGCCCCCGAATTGATCGAGCCACCTGCTCCAAGGGTGAAGCTGCCTGAATCGCCTGTGCCGGCAATCAAGCTTACTGACGAATTTGTAGCATTAGTGGTCAGAGCACCGGTTACGCTGATTGCGCCTGCAACGCCACCGGCACGTATCGTGGCCGAATCAGCAAACGTAATTGCCCCTACTGTGACCGCTCCAGTCCCGTCCGTACGTCCAATCGTGATTCCGCTAAAGCCGTCCTTTATGGCTGCGACGTCCGTCGTCGACACATCCAACGTGCCTGCTGCGTTGATGCCTACCGTAGTCGCCGCCTGACCCGCCTCCAACACCAGGGTTCCCGTTCCCTGAATGCTGTTCGCCCCGCCCGTAAAGTCGATCTCATCGCCACGCACCGTCAGGCTTCCTGCGCCAACATCGAATGCCGTGTTCGCTACCGTCACCGTTCCCGTACCTGCATCGAGAACAACTGCGTCTCCACTTACCGTTTCCGCTGTGTTGGCCAGCGTCAGGTTCGCCCCCCCGGTCGCGGCAATGCTGATGTTCTGTGCACTTCCGCCACTCGTCGCCAAGGTCCCGATGCTTAGATTCTCGCCCGAGGTGATAAATATTCCTCCGGCGTCACCGGCTCCTCCGCTGGTGGTGACATTCAGCACGCCCGCCGTGGCCGTGTCCCCTCCAATTGCCGTGCCAAACGACACATCCACCTTCCCGGTAGTTCCGTCACTACTCACCTTTGTTGGTGCATTGGTGTTCCCTATTGTTATGTTTCCCGTCGTCGCCGTAGACAATTGGCCACCTACAGTGTTGCTCACCGTTGCGCTACCAATGGTCAACGCATTGCCTGCCGCCAACTGGACCGCACCCGTCGTTGCGTTCAACGTAATAGACCCCGACGTCGCCGTATCTGCTCCACTGCCCGCATTGTCGACACCGGCGTTGCCCGTGATCAAACGTCCGCTTGCGTTACCCGTTATGTTGCGGCCCGCCGTTAGCGCAATGCTTCCCGTCGTTGCGGTATCAACCCCAGCAGTGCTCGCCGTAGTTACGTCAGCAGTAGTAACCGAGTTGTGCAGCAGAATGTCTTGGCCGGCCGTCGCCGTCAGCCCGACACCAGCGTTCACAAACGCTACGGCGTCAGTAAATGTGATGTCAGTTGTCGCGGTCAACGTAACATTGGCCCCGGCGGCGTTAAGCACGGAAGGCTTAACAAAGTAATCATTGATTGTGTCGGTAGCCTCGAATGGGTTGACAGTGTCTTCGACGTAACCACCAGGATTGACCTCCTTGATTTCCAGGTTATCCGGGTCAAGCAGCAATGTTCCGATTTTTCCCTTTGGGGCGAACGTATTGACTTGTCCATCAAAGCCTAGACGCTCCTTACCGGAAACCTCAACAAACCCACCATTACCGCCTTGCGTGCCGCCGCGCGCCGAGATGTTGCCGTAGTAGCGGGTCGATTCATCCGCCCAAACAATAACCTTGCCGCCATCGCCCGTGCCAACCGCATCAGCATTGATCGTCACGTCCTTGCCGACATAGGTCATGCTGGCGTTCTGTTCCGGGCCTTTGCCCTGGAAATTGCCGCCGACCAGCACCGTACCGCCAGCGCCGACTCCTGAGACGTCTATCTTTGCCTGATCGAAGAGGCCGACCTTGTCGCCCAAAACCTTGACGGTGCCGCCAGCCTGCCCGGCTGCCGTGCCGGAGGCATCCAGCGTGCCGGTGACGCTGGCCACGCCCGAACGTCCACCGCCCAGCCAGATTTCTCCGTTTCGGCTTTCGAGGCTGCGCGCGCGGATGACGCCTTCATTGTTGAGGACGGTGGACAGCAGCGCGTCCTTAGCGCTGGCATTCATCACCACGCGACCGCCATCGGCGATCAAGACGCCGGTGTTGTCGGCGCGCGCGGCGGCGGCGGCAAGGTTGACCTGGAAGCTCAGCAGGCCGTCATGGTCGAAGTCAAGATTCACCGAATCGCCGGCGGCGAGGCCGATGCTGCCGCCAGTGGCTGTAACGCTGCCGCTGTTGCTTACTTGCGGCGCAATGAGGGCGACGAAACCGCCGTTGGCGGCGTTGATGGTGCCCTGATTGACCACCGAACCGGCGCCGCCGGCATTGAGGAAGTTGTACTTGCCGGCGAGGAAGTTGGCATCAGAGATGCCGAGCGATGAAGCCACCAAGCCACCGACATCGACCTGCGCGCCGCGGGCGAACAGGATACCGGATGGATTGGTGAGAAAGACCTGGCCATTGGCGGTCATGCGGCCGAGAATGGCCGAGCCGTCACCGCCCAAGACGCGGTTTAGGATGACGGCGGAGGCGTCGGGCTGGGCGAAATTGACGTGAGCCTGGCTGCCGATGTTGAAACTGTCCCAATTGACGATGGCGCTGCCGGACGATTGAACAAGGTCCATGCGCGCACCGCTGCTGCCAATGCTCACCTGCCCCGCAGCGACTTGGGCGCCGCTAGGCAGGGCAGTGGGCGAAATCTCTCCGGCTGCTCGCGCTGCCCCGGCGCCCAGCACGAGCATCGCACCGGCGGCCACGGCCATGCCAGAGGCGCTCTTGCCGCGCGTACGGGCAAATTCGGCAACGGCGATCCAGGTACTGTGCAGTTCGCTCCAGACCAGGCGGTAGGCGCGATTCATGGTGGCGTGCTTGAACATGACAATGTCCCCTTAGATTGGGTACGCGCCGGCTCCAGCGGAGGCTCGATGGCGCGGTGACATCCGGGTTTCGCTGCGGTGGCTTCCGATGGCATGCATCTGTCTGCTCCTGCGTTCGAATTACTGGGTCGGTGAACGGCGATCGCTGGCGAATCAGAAGAACTTGCTGAACTGAAAATAGAAGCGCGGATAGCGCAACAAATGGTCGGCGGTGGCCTTGGTGGTATCACGAAATGCCAAGGTGGTGCGCAGATACCAATCGTTGGGAACTTCCCAGTTGAGACCGATCCCGGGACCGGCGATTCGCCGCCGCAAGGGCGTCGGCGTTGCAGAGGTGAGGTCGGCTACTGTAGGCCTCTTGATCAGAATCGATCGGCCGAAATCGTAGAACCCGGCGAGTACCAGCGTCCCCGGCAGATCATCATCAAGTGGCAAGCGGTAACGCAGTTCAAGATTGGCGAAGTATCCCTCGTCGCCCGACCCCTCTCCCTGGGGGTAGGCACGCACGCTGTTGGGACCGCCGAGGCTGAACTTTTCGCTCGAATCCATGTTCTTGTTCGTGAACTGCTGGCTATAGGCGCCGTAGAACGCGAGCCGATCCGAAATCGCGGGCACGCTCTGCAAGCGCGCCAAAGTGATGTTCGTCTTGGAGAACATCCTCTCGTTGGTCCGATCCGCACCTGCGGTCGGCGGCGCATACTTGATTTCTCCAAGCGTATAAGCAATATTGAAGACATTGATACCGCCGCCTCCCAGTCGATCGCGGAAGTCGCCTGACAGAGCCAATGAGTTGACGTCAGCTATCTTGCGGGTAACGGTACTGGTCGTCAGGCGAATATCCTCGAACTTCCGCTTGTCGGCCTGCAGGATGGCCAGCAGGTTGGCATTGCGCGAGCGCACGAATGGGTGAATTCCGATGAAGGACTCCACCACGGCTGAGCCGCCGGCCTTGAGACCGGAAAACAGCGGAGTGCCAAGTCGATACTTGAGTTCGGAGTAAGCCACGCCAATCTTGCTGCCCCAGGGGCCAACCGGCACCAGCGCCGAAGCACGTGCAAAGCGCAGGTTACCGTCGATCGCATTGCTGGCACGCACATTGATGAGTTCGCCGCGACCAAGCAGGCTGTTGGCGTCGACACCGGCACCGGCTCGATGCAGGCCGGTATAGATCGAACCGTTGGCGTCGAAATCGAGATTGGCGTCGAACTTCTTTCCCGGGACGACGCGGATAGTCAAATCGGCGGTTCCAGGCGCGGTTCCCGGGGCAAAGCTGCTGGTCGCGACGATGCCTCGCAGATCATGGATCTGGAACAGGGCGCGCTCGACGTCCGTGGTCCGGATCAATCCGCCTTCGTCCAGCGAACTCAGGTAGGACTCCAGCAGGGAACGATCGATCGGGACGGCGGGATCGACTTCGAGTCGGACTTTGCCCAAGCGCCCTTCCAGCACCCGCAGCTCGATCGTGCCGTCGGTGATCTTCTGCTCAGGCACCACGACGTCGGCGAGAAAGAAGCCGCGCCCGGCCAGTTCCTGCTTCACCGCCGCGGCGGCATCGAGCAAATCCTGAAAGCGCTTGTCCGCACCAACGAACGGAGCCAGCACCCCGGCCATGTCTTCCGGCGCCGCCACGGTCAGCCCTACCACACGGAACCCCTTGATTTCCAGGCGCATGCCTTCGACGTCGGCGATGGCCCGCTGTTTGGAGACCTTGTCCTCGATGGCGGGACCGGCATCGGGCCGCACCACGGCAGGAGGTACCATCTGCAGGACCTCGCCCGCGCCGGGTGCTGTTTGACCGAACACGGCACCCGACGACAGCCACAGAAATCCGATCCAGCCCCGCCGGAAAACTCGTGCCCTGTCCGAAGTGCGGCGAATAGCGGACTGCTGTGTCATCGTCATTGCCTGGTCTGGTTCTCCGGCCGCGCTGGCCGGAACGTGATTCTAGCCCAGGCTACGCGCCGGCACCACCCGCGCCAATCGAACGCGAGGGCGCCTCAATACCCTCGCGTCGGCAGACGAAACGGCGGGCGGTAGCCCATCTCGACGGCCTTCTTCTCGAACCGGGCGGCGTCGGCCACCAGCCCCCGGTAATTGTAGAACTCGGCCAGTTCCCAGCTGGCAAGCCCGTTGCCGAGTTCCGCCGAAAAACGCAGCCATTGCTCCATGCGCCTGGCGCTGGCGACAACCCCCGACAGGCCGGTCCGGTAAGCGAGTGCAATTCGATACGCCGCGTCCTTGTCGCCGCGCACCGCCTTGTGCAGGTTGTCGCGATAGGCGGCATCGCCGATCGGGTCGTCGAACAGGTCGGCGGACAATCCGCTGGAACGCTGAATATCGAGAACCTGGCGCGCGCCCGAGCCCAGGCGTTTCAGTTCCTCGGCGAACGCGCCCGCCGGCAGATCACGCTCGCATGCCTCGCTCAGCCGGATCACCTGTGCGGGATGCAGCGTTGCCTCGATCTGCTGGCGGCACTCCTCCATTCGGGCCTGCGACGGGTCCGGCGCGGGGACGGCCGGCGGACGATCAGCACGGCGCGGCTTTGCCGTCCGACGGATCGTCGTCGGTCCCTTCGTTCCCGAGTCGTCCTTGACTTTGCTCCTGGCCAGCCGCGTGCCCGGGGCTGGTAAGGAAACTTCGCCGCCCCTTCCGCCGCCTTGTGCCAAAGCAGGAAATGGAGCGAGGAGCAGCACCAACGCGAGACTCAGGAATACGCGGTCAAGGATTCGCGTGACCAACTCAGTAACCACGAGTACCCAGGCGCGGCGGTGGACGGTAGCCGAGGTCCAGCGCCTTCTTCTCGAACCGCGCGGCATCGCCTACCTGACCGCTCTGGTTATAGATTTCGGAAAGCTCCCAACTGGCAATGCCGTTGCCCAGCTCGGCGGAGAAGCGCAGCCACTGCTCGGTGCGGCGTGGATTCGCCGCCACGCCGGAAGTACCATTCTTGTACGCGATGGCGATCCGGTGCGCCGAGTCCTTGTCGCCGCGCAAGGCCTTGATCAGATCGTCCTTGTAATCCCTGTCGCCGGTGACTTCCTCGAACAAGTCACTGGACAGGCCGGCCGAGCGCTGACTCTCCAGGGCCTGCCGCGCGCCGGAAATGGCGACGCGAACCTGCTGCTCGAATTCGCTGCCGGGAAAATCCTTCTCGAATTGCTCGCACAAGCGGATCAGGCGCGCCGGACGCAGCGAGGCCTGAATCACCTCCCAGCGCCTTTCCATCACGGTGGCGTCGACACCGAGCAGGGTGGCGCCCTTCCCGCCCTTGCCCCGGCGCAACTCCAGCTGCCGGTTGCGAATCACGAAGCGGCCGCGCAAGTTGCCGGTGCTTTCCGGAAACTGCGGCGGAATGGTGAGCTTGACCTTGTCGAATTCCGCCTTCACCCGACTCTGGCATTCGATGGCGGCGATGCGGAACAAGTCGTCGATCGGCGTCACGCCATTGGCCTCGCGCAGCACGTCGACCAGGGCGCCGACAAAAAAGGTATTGCGGTCCGGGCTGATCGGCGCCAGGGCAGGACGGCCCGCGCGCGTGGCAAAGAACACCAGCATGCCCTCGGGTGCGGTGATCTGGTTGAAATCGTCGATACCGCGACGGATTGACGGATCGGTGCGGCAGGCGTCGATCAGCGCGATGCTGATTCCCGGATACCTCTGCGGCAAAGCGACCAGAATGTCCTCATTCAGCCTCAGGGAAGAGCTGAGCGCCTTTTCCGATGACGGATCGATTCCCGCCGGCACCAGATAGTTGCGTCCGGCGGACTGAAAACCGTGGCCGCAGAAATAAAACACCACGGCCACCGAACCCGGCAGGCTGATCTCGCTGGCGGATCGAAGCTCGGCACTGAATTCGGTCAGCACCCGCATCATGCCCAGGGCATCAAGATCGCGATAATCCCTGACCTTGAACTCGTAGTACTCGAGGATGTCCTTCAGGTCCGTGACGTTCTTGTGGGCAGGAGCAATATCCTTGCGATTCGGATAATCCCGGTTGCCGATCAGCAAGGCGAACTTGGATCGCGGTGCATAAATGTCCTGGATCGGTTCGCCGGCGGCGGACTGCGCCAGGGACTCCGCGGCAAGGGACAAGGCGCCGAGCGCCAGACCGGCGCCGGCGCCCAGCAGCAGGCTGCGCCGCTGCGTGCTGGGCGGCATGGCTCCCAGCCCCGGTTTGTCAAAGCGGCCGCCGATCACGGCAGGGAACGCGCGACCCGGAACCCGAGATTGTCGTGGCGCTCGTCTTTCGATTCGCGATCACGATACGCGCTGCGCAACGTGGCCGGAGTGCTGTTCCACGCGCCACCGCGAAACACGCGTTCGTTACACGATCCCGCAAGGCGGGGCACGGCCAGCTCCGGTGCGCCCCCATAGCCTTCGTTCCAGCAGTCCTCGACCCATTCCCAGGCATTGCCCAAGAGGTCATGCAAGCCAAAGGCATTCGCCGGAAAGCGGCCGACCGGAGCCATATGCGCAAATCCGTCGGAACATGGAAACATCGGCGCGCCGGGTGATACGCTCTTGTATGACGTATCGGCCACGCTGGCATAGCGGCACGCGGCGGCGTCGTCGGTCTCGGCCCAGTAGCGCCGCCCGGTACTTCCGGCGCGGGCGACATATTCCCACTCCGACTCGTTGAGCAGCCGATAGGCCTTCGCCGATTTCTTGCCCAGCCATGCGACATAGGCCTGCGCATCGTTCCAACTGACGCAGACCACGGGCTCCTCGTTCTTTTGCTCGAAGCCCGGACTTTGCCAGGTGGCCTTCGGATTCTTGTGGAAAAACCCGCCGCGTGAGGAATGGCAGCCGGGCTTGCTTTCGCGCCCGGTCTCCTTGGCGAAGACTGCGTACTGGGCGCGGGTAACCTCGAACTTTCCGACGGCGATCGGTGCCGGGATGCGCACCCGATGGGCCGGCTCTTCGTCGAGCTCGCGCATCTTTTCCTTGGCACTGCTGCCCATGACATATTCGCCCGCCGGCACCGCGACGAGTTCCGGGCATTCGGTGCAGTCCTGGATCGGCGTTCCCGGCGAAGGTACGGCCCCCGTCATTGCCGCAACCGACGCCGCAGGCAGTACCGCTGCCGGCGCGGCAAGGCTGAGCTGGGCAGGCGGCGCAGCCGCCGGGCTGGCGACGCGCTGGGCAGGCGGCAAGGTGCCGCCATACTTCTGCACCATCCAGCGCGCATAGGCTGCGCGTCGGGCACCGGAAAATTTTTCAAGATAGCCAAGGTAATCGGCGGGGTTGCGGCTCTCCTTGATCCGTTCCCAGTAGGCCCGTTCCTGTACCGGATCGTAAGCGGCCAACTGCGCTTCCGCCGCCGCTTCATGGGTCGCCGCGACCGAAGCAGTGGGGCGCCTGAGGGCAGCAATATCCTCGGCGACATCAAAGTAGAAATTGCCGATCACGGAACTCGACGTCCACGGCACCTGCTCGCCTCCGGTATCCTGCACGACGCCGGTGCGTACCCGACCAAACACCTTGTCGATGTCCGAATCGGAGGTTTCGAGGGAGCGCAACAGGTGCTTGGTGTAGAGGCCGTTACGTCCCGTTCCGTCAGCCGCCGTGGAGCCGGGCGAGGTGGCGTAGGCAATGAAAGTTCCCTTCTCGGCGCGACCGACGCTCATCACGCCGAGGCCCTTGCTGATGTTCTTGCGCGACTGCTGAAGAGGATTGTTGCGGCAGGCATCGAGTACCACGATGTTGATCCGGTTGCCCGCCTCCGCCATGCGCGACAGCACGTACTCGGCGCTGACCGATTTGTAGGTGATGTCGGCTTCGCTGTCGAAACCGACGTCCACCGGCAGCAGGAAGTTCTGGTCCTTCAACTGGATGCCGTGGCCGGCAAAGAAAAACAGGCCGATGCCGCCTTTCTGCAGATGCTTGGCGAATATATCGACGGCCTCCTTGAGGCCCCTCTCGCCCACGTTCTCGCGCACCAGAACATTGAAGCCCTGCTTTTCCAGCGCATTTGCCAGATCACTGGCGTCATTGGCGGGATTGTCCAGCGGCGCCGATTTGTAATCGGAGTTGCCGATGATCAGGGCGACGCGGGTCTCCTGCGGCTTGGGCCTGGCGCCCGCGGCGCGATCCTGCGCGACCGCAGGTGCGCCCGCGACGAGGGCCAGCAGCGCAATGCCGAGGGCAAGCCCGCGCGACAGGACACGCGCCACCGTTGGCCACCTGAATTCGGTATTAGTGCTGTCTGGCATCGTCACTGGCGTAGTCAAGAAGAGCCCGCTTTCTGAACGGCAACGGCGATTATCCCACCCAAACCGGAAAATTCAACACTTCAAGCAAGTCGACAGCCAATGGCTGCCACGGTTCCCAAATAATCAATCGATCAGCACCTCGAACACCTCGATCGGTTCGGCCTTGCCCTTGACGTGCACCACCTGCCGACGCCCGGTACGGATGCCTTCCCCCGCCGCCTTGATCGAGGCTGCACTGGCCGCGACGACACAGCCGAGTTCCTTGGTTACACCTTCCAGGCGCGACGCGGCATTGACGGTATCGCCGATCGCCGTATATTCGCGCCGCTTTACCGAGCCGATGTCACCCATGACGGCCGGACCAGTATGGACGCCGATGCCGATGCCGAACTCGGGCAGGCCACGATCCGGAAAGCGTTCCCTCATCCATATCTTGAAACCTTCCGCCTCGCGTGCCATGCCCTGCGCCGCGATGAGGGCGCGGCGCGCATGGTCGTCGTAGTGCACCGGCGAATTGAATACCGCCATGACGGCGTCGCCGATGAACTTGTTGACCATGCCGCCCTGCTCCAGGATCGGCTCGCAGGTCAGTCCAAAATAGGCATTCAGCATTTCCACGACTTCCTCGGCGTCGAGCTTCTCGGAGATCGTGGTGAAATTGCGGATGTCGGAAAACAGCACCGACACCTCGAGCTTCTCGCCGCTGAGGTTCGGTCGCTGGCCCTCGGCGATCAGCTTGTCGACTACCACGTCGGACACATACTGGCCGAACATCGACTTGAGCTGCGCGCGCTGTCGCTCCTCGCCCGTCAGGCGCAAGGCCAGCGTGGCCAGGTAGGCGGTGGCCAAGGCAACGTGGAAAGGCGCCACGGCCAGCAGGAGATCCTTCTGGAACAGCGCAAAGGCGGGGATCAGGATCGCCACCGAAAAGGCAAGACCGACACCCAGGCCTGCGGCGGGATGCATCCGCAAGTAGAGCGTAACCACGAATACCAGCACCAGCACCAGCGCCGGCCAGGCGATCCACAGCGACAGGTTGCGCGGATAGACGCCGGACATGATCGTTTCGATCGCATTGGCGTGGATTTCGCCGCCGCTCATCGGCTCGTTGTCGAAGCCGGGCAGCAAACGAGAGTAGGGCGAGAAATGGCGATCCGAAGTACCGATGTTGTTCGGCGCGATGATCACCGACCGTCCCTTCAGTTTTTTGACCTCCGGATCATTGATTGCATCGGCCTTCAGCAGCTTGCTCATCGACACGGTCAGCATGCTGCCCGGGGGGCCAACGAAGCCGATACGCCGCCGTTCGCGCTGCCGTGAAAAACTTTCACCGGCAAACGTCCAGCCGTCGGCACGACTGTCGCCGCCGGTGGCGCGCAGGGCAAGCTGCATGGCCAGGCCGACGCCCGGAAACTCCTTGTCGGGAATCACCACGGGGTAGAAGGTGCGCACCAGCTTGTCGTTGTCGGGAAAGTGGTTCGCAATACCCGTGTCATAAGCGCCGTTGGGCATCATCAACAGGTGTTCCTGCGGCGGCCCCATCACCTCCATGTCGCCCTGCGAGGTCTCCACCAGTTGCGCGATCAGCACCTTGTTGCCCTGGGCGAGCTGGCCACGGAATGGTGCATCGTAGTTGCGCGAGACCTCGCTGTCCGGCAGGTTGAGCTTGCGCAGCCAGGCTTCCGCGCTGACGGCATAGATGAAGTCGAGGCCGATCGACTTGACGCCGGCATCGGTGAGGTTCTGCATCGCCACGGCAAAGATCGGCTGCCAGAAGGCCAGCGGATCATCCTTGTACTGGATCAGCGTGTCGTCATCGACGGCAATGACTGCAGCATGCTGGGCCTCGCGTCGCTTGCCGGCGATCTGGTGCCAGTAGTCATAGTAGACGTTCTCGTAATCCAGCAGCCAGCCCATCCGTTCGCTGCCCAGCGACATCAGCAGCGCGAGAACGCTGACGGCGAGGAATTGCCAGGTCTTGCGGAATCTTTCGGCGGACATCCAGCTCGGTCGAATCATGGGCCATCCCTGTTCCCGGCGCGACAGCCGTATCTGCCGCCCCGGGTCGGCGGCCTGCGGCAAAGCGGGCGCAATCTACGGGGCATCTTACCCATTCCCGCAGAAGAGTGAACGCCGGGCGGAAAAACCGGGCACCGTGCTTGAAACTGCCCCTGCCCGGCCCATCTATATAATTCCTGCATCGCCCACCACGGAAAGCCCGCCATGAGCACCCGCCACATCCGCCTCCTGATCCTCGGCTCCGGCCCCGCCGGCTATACCGCCGCCGTTTATGGCGCGCGCGCCAACCTCGACCCGGTGCTGATCACCGGCATGGCTCAGGGCGGCCAGTTGATGACCACCACGGACGTGGACAACTGGCCGGCCGACGCCGACGGCGTACAGGGCCCGGACCTGATGGCCCGCTTCGAGAAGCACGCGGCGCGTTTCAACACCGAAATGATCTTCGACCACATTCACACCGCGAAACTGGCCGAAAAGCCGATGCGCCTGATCGGCGACGCCGGCGAATACACCTGCGACGCGCTGATCATCGCCACCGGCGCCTCGGCGCAATACCTCGGCCTGCCTTCGGAAGAAAAGTTCTCCGGCAAGGGCGTCTCGGCCTGCGCCACCTGCGACGGCTTCTTTTACAAGAACCAGCCGGTCGCGGTAGTCGGCGGCGGCAATACGGCGGTCGAAGAAGCGCTGTATCTCGCCAACATAGCCAGCCACGTCACCGTGGTACATCGCCGCGACAAGTTCCGCGGCGAAAAAATCCTCCAGGACAAGCTGTTCGAGAAGGAGAAAGCCGGCAAGGTCACCATCAAGTGGGACAACACGCTGGACGAGGTGCTGGGCGACAAGACCGGGGTCACCGGCATGCGCATCAGGAACGTCAGGACCGGGACCACCGAAGACATCCCGCTGATGGGCGTCTTCATCGCCATCGGGCACAAGCCCAATACCGACATCTTTGCCGGCCAGCTCGAAATGGAAGGCGGCTACATCGTCACCACCGGCAACCGCAACGGCGATGCCACGGCCACCAGCGTTCCGGGCGTGTTTGCCGCAGGTGACGTGCAGGATCACATTTACCGCCAGGCGGTGACCAGTGCCGGCACCGGCTGCATGGCGGCGCTCGATGCCGAGCGCTACCTGGACCAGTTGAACTCCTGATCCCATGCGACGGCGGTCCATTCCCGCCGCGGATGACCGTGCGGCGTTTCACGATGCTGTTGCCGACGCCCTGCCCCTGAAGACGGACCGGGTGCACCACGAACCGCCTCCGCCGCCGGCGATTCCGCGCCATTCGCGGCAGGATGCCGCGGCGGCGTTGCGCGAAGCCCTGAACGGTCCTGATCTGCTGGACCTGCAACTCGAAGGCGGTGACGAAGCCGCCTGGGCCCGCCCCGGCCTGCCACGCTCGGTGCTGCGCGACCTGCGGCGCGGGCGCTGGGTGGTGCAGGAGCAGCTCGATCTGCACGGCATGAACCGCGACGAAGCGCGCGTTGCCGTTGCCGACTTCCTGCACGAAAGCACGCAACACGGCCTGCGCTGCCTGCGCGTGGTGCACGGCAAGGGCCTGGGCTCGCCCGGCCGCGAGCCGGTACTCAAGAAACTGGTGATGGGCTGGCTCGGCCAGCGTCGCGATGTCCTGGCCTTCTGTCAAGCGCGCGCCACCGACGGCGGCGCCGGTGCGGTCCTGGTGCTACTCGCCGCCCCGAAATAATCGAGCGCAGCGAGCCTTATTCGTCGCCCCTTCCCGCGGGGAAGGGGTTGGGGGATGGGCCAACCAATTTGCTGCCAAGCAGCGATCTGGCCAGCCCAAAGGCTGGTCAGATTGCTGCTTCGTTCGACTCTCCAGTGCGAATTCGCACCACCTGCTCGACCGACGAGACGAAGATCTTGCCATCGCCGATCTTGCCGGTGCGAGCGGCCTTGATGATGGCCTCGATGGCCGGCTCCACGGTTTCGCCGGCGACGACGATCTCGATCTTGATCTTGGGCAGGAAGTCGACCACGTACTCGGCGCCGCGATACAGCTCGGTATGGCCCTTCTGCCGGCCGAAACCCTTGACCTCGGTCACGGTCAGGCCGGTCACGCCGACGTCCGACAAGGCCTCGCGCACTTCATCGAGCTTGAACGGTTTGATGATAGCTTCGATTTTCTTCATGTTGCTTTCCCCTGATCAGTATTCGTCCGGATAGCGCGATGTTATCGGATAGCGCCAATCCTTGCCGAATCCGCGCTGCGTGACGCGGATGCCGACCGGAGCCTGGCGGCGCTTGTATTCGTTCCTTTTCAGCATGCCGACCACCTTGCGCACATCGGCCTCGCGATAGCCGCGCGCAATGATCTGGCGCGGACTCTCGTCACGTTCCATGTAGGCCTCGATAATGGCGTCGAGCACTTCGTAGGGTGGCAAGCTGTCCTGGTCGGTCTGGCCGGGCTTGAGTTCGGCCGAAGGGGCGCGCGTCAGGATGTTCTGCGGAATGTCCGGGCTGAGTCCGTTACGGTAATCGCACAGGCGATACACGAAGGTCTTGTAGATGGCCTTG
>ORJL010867693.1_pt1 | contig 13930 bp, 10 predicted proteins | sample 1779941 | NCBI WGS metagenome assembly ORJL01 (sample SAMEA104232317, study PRJEB22302) | groundwater metagenome | biome: forest; feature: aquifer; material: groundwater | place: USA | collected 2011-08-07 | depth 5.8 m
GCGCCTGCCCGCGCTACGGGGTGTGCGCGCTGGGCTCTCGACCGGCGGCCCCCCCCCCCCGCCGCAATCCTCTCAGGCTCCACCCGCCGCACAACGCCGCAACTCTAACATGTCGCGGCCGGCCCGGTGTCCCAAGGGAGTGAGAGACTACGCGGCGCTTCGCGCCCCTCGCCGTCGCACCGGTGCCTGCTCCTCCACCCACGGCGACTCGCTGGCTGCGTTGCGGCCGGCGAGTCGCCGTCGAACAGCCTACGGCGAGACGGTCACCCGAACGTCGTCGACGTACCATCCCTCGGATTCATTGTAGAGGCCGTCGACGCTGTCGAACCAGAAACGCACGTACACCGTCTTCCCCAGATACGCGCCGAGGTTCACCGTCCTCTTCACCCAGACACCGCTCGTGCCGTGGGATTCGAAGACGGTGCTCCAAGTGCTCCCATTGGTCGAGATCCGAACCCTGGTACGGTCATATCCAGTATCCGCTTCAAGCTCGCTCCACTCGTAGAAGGCCAGTTCTGCCTGAGTTGCCCCAGCTAGGTTAATAGCCTGCGACGTGAGGGTTCCATTGGTGCGCGCGCCGGTCGCGAAGTTCCAGGCCCCTTCGATCCCATAGTACCAGGACGTGCTGGTACTGTTCGAGCGATGGGTCGACCGGTGCCATTTGCTCGTGCTACCGGACACCACCCATCCGCCGGTCCCATTCTCCATGTCATCTTGGAACACCACCTTGGGTCCCACCACCGAGGTGGCCGTCGGGGGCGGCTGCACCGGCGTAGCTGTGGCCGTCGGCGGTGGCGGCACCGGCGTAGCCGTCGCCGTCGGCGGTGGCGGCACCGGCGTAGCCGTCGCCGTCGGAGGCGGCGGCACCGGCGTAGCCGTCGCCGTCGGCGGTGGCGGCACCGGCGTAGCCGTCGCCGTCGGCGGGGCTGTCCCCTGCAGCAACGCCGTCACGACGACATCATCCACATACCAGCCCTCGTAGCCATTGAGAACGCTGTCGATGCTATCGAACCAAAAGCGCACGAAAACATCGCCCCCAACATAGAGGGTGAGGTCGACGACTCGCGTCGCCCACGCGCCGGCGGTCCCGTGAGACTCCTGGACCGTGGTCCAGACGGTGCCATTGGTCGAGACCTGCACCCGAGTGCGATCGTAGCCCGTATCGGTCTCGACCTGGCTCCATTCCTTGAACGCCACCTGGGCCTGGCTGGCCCCCACCAGGCTGACGGCCGCCGAGGTCAGCGTGCCGGCGGTCGAGGCCCCCGTGTTGTAGGTCCCACTGGCCTCACTGCCGTAATACCAGGCGTTCGTCGGACTGTTCGATCGGCGGGTCGAGCGGTGCCAGAGGGATCCGGCGGAGACGGTCCATCCTCCCGCACCCGCCTCCATATTGTCCTGAAACAGAATCGTCGCCACCGGCGTCGCCGTGGGTGTCGGCGTAGATATCAAGGAGCTCGGCGTGGCCGTGGGCGTCGGCGTGGCAGCGCCGCTGGCTTGCAGCGCCTTGATGAGGTTCAGCCGTCCGTTGGTCAGAGTGGGTTTCGTGCCATTGCCGCTGAGCCCACCAATGGGATCCGTCCCCCCCATGATCTTCTGCTTCACCTCGGCCGCTGCGCTGGCCGGGGAGGCCGACCAGACCAGCGCCGCAGCGCCGGCCACGAAGGGCGTGGCCATGGACGTGCCGCTGAGGGACGCGTAGCTATTGCTCGCGATGTACGTGCTCAGGATGCTGACCCCCGGGGCCGCCACGTCCACCCCCGCGGGACCCCAGTTGGAAAAGCTGGCGTAGCGGTCGTTGTGATCGCTGGCGGCGACCGCAATGATGTTGCCCAACGCGTAGCTCGCCGGGTACTCGGGCGAGGCGTCGACGTTGTTGTTGGAGTTCCCGGCGGCCGTGGCGTGCAAAATCGGTGCCATCCCCGGCTGGTCGAGACCGGCCATGGCGTCTTGCAGGGCCTGGGAGAACCCAGGCCCACCCCAACTGTTGTTGGTGACTACCACGTTCTGTCCCTGCACCTGCTTCAGCCGGTTGAAATACTTGAAGCACTTGATCGCGCCGGCCGTCGTGCCGTTGCCGGTCGCGTCGAGGAACTTGCAGGCAGCGATCCGCACAGTCCAGCTCACTCCGGTGACGCCGCTGCCGTCATTGCCTCGCGCCCCGACCACGCCTGCCACGTGGGTGCCGTGGCCGGCATCATCCATGGGGCTGCCTGTATTGGTGATCGCGTTGATCCCGTGCACATCGTCCACGTAGCCGTTGCCATCGTCATCCACGCCGTTGCCAGGAATCTCGCCCGGATTCGTCCACATGTTGGCGGCTAGGTCCTGGTGAGCATAGTTCACGCCCGTGTCAATGATCCCCACGATGACCGCGGAGGAACCGGTCGTGACACTCCACGCCTCGGGGGCGTCGACGTCCGCATCGGCCGTGCCACCCGTCTGCCCTGTGTTGTTCAGGCCCCACTGCTGGCCAAACTGGGAATCGTTGGGCATCACCGAAGCCCGCACCAGGTAGTTCAGTTCCACGAAGTTGACCCGCGGGTCCTTCTTCAAAGCCTCACGGCGCGCCTTGGTCTTCGCGCCCAGATCCTCGGGAGTGGCCATCCCGCCTGGCGGGATCGCAGCCAGACGATGGCGCGACTTCTGCGAGCCTTCCTTCGGCGGACCCCCTCCATCCCGGTCGAGATCCTCCTTCTCTGCCAGATCATGCGCCTGGTAGAAGGCGGCCATTCCCTGGGGTGTCACCCCGGCCTTGAAGCCCACGATCAACTGCCCTGGTACGAAGGGGGCATCCGGCTCCTGGCTGCTGACCACGGACGGCCCAATGAGGGGCTGCAGGCCCAGCAGAACAAGTATCCAGAGCGCGAGCCACGCCCGCCCTCGTTTCATCATCCTAACGAAGGCCCTACCAGGCAGTTTGAAAGGATTGTATGGGGCCATGTATGATTACATTAACACATCTGTCAAGCAATGCACGGGCCTGCCATTCCTGTCATGTCATTCGTAATGCGCCGCTCGGCGGCCGGGGCATTGCCGGAAGTGCTAAGCTGGGCACCGCCGTGGCGTCACGGCCGTTCCCTGATTCGGGAGACGAACTGAGATGGTACTGCTGCTGCGTCCCGACGACATGGCAGGACTCCTCACCATGAAAGAGGCCATCGAGGCGGTGGAGGAGGGCTTCCGCCAATGGGGCCAGTATCCCGACATCAACCACCCGCGGGTGCGCATCCACGCCCCTTCCGGCGTGCGGGTCAGCGTGCACCAGGGAGGGGTGCCCAGCCTGGGGGCCACGGGCCTAATGACCCACTGCGAGTGGGTGAGTATCAAGCCCGACGAGCACCAGCGCTACTCCGTCCGCGGCCGCCCTGTCCAGGTGCTCTTCAACGCGGAGAACGGCGAGCTGATGGCCCTGCTGATCGGCGAGCCCAAGCCTCGGGAGCTGGAGTTCAGCGCCGTCTCGGGCTTGCGCACAGCCGCCAATAGCGCCGTCGGCACCCACTACCTGGCCCGCCCCGATGCCCGGACCCTGGGCATATTCGGCTCCTTCCAGCAAGCCAAGTACCATCTGGTCGCCTTCTGCGCCATCCGCCCCATCGAGGAGGTGAAGGTCTTCAGCCCGACTCCGGACCACCGCAGGGCCTTCGCCGAGGAGATGAGCCGCCGGCTGGGCATCAAGATCGATGCCGTGGACGAGCCTCGCGAAGTCGTCCGTGACGTGGACATCGTCTTGGCCGCCACCAACTCTAACGTCCCCGTCTTCAAGGGGGAATGGCTGGAGGAGGGGCAGCACGTCACCTCCATCGTGGCCAGCAACGTGGGCCTGCTGCGCGCGGGATTCATCGCCCACAAGCGGAGGGAGATCGACGACGCCACCTTGCGCCGCGCCGACGCCATCGCCGTCAACTCCCGCGAGCAGATCCGGCGCGACGAGCCGGGCGACTTCTACGACCCGATCCAGGCCGGCGTCATCACTTGGGACAAGGTGTGGGAGCTGAGCGAACTGATCACGGGCCAAGTGCTCGGCCGCACCAGTCCCAACCAGATCACCCTTTTCAAGAATAACGCTGGGCAGGGCGTTTCCGACGTGGCTCTGGGAGCCACCATCTACCGACGGGCCCGCGACAGCGGCATCGGTATCGACCTCGACATCGACCCCATCGAGTACCGCGACGAGCCGGTGCCCGCTATGACACTCCGACCTGAGACCCGAGACTAGAGACCCGAGACCACGTCGGCCAAGCGATCCACTTGGTCCAGGTCGGCTACGCAGGGGAACAAGATCAGCTCATCCACGCCCACAGCGGCGAACCCTTGGATCGCCTGGCAGACCGTCTCCGAGGTGTAGGGTATCGCCCGCATCCGATCCGCCACCGTGGGACCGGTGAAGGCATAGTAGTGGGCGTAGTTGGACCGTCCCTCCTCCAGCCTATCTTCGCCCAGGATAAAGTACATGAGACCGACGAACCTGGGTCGCCCCGCCCTGCCGGCCACCTTCCAGCTCTCTTCTGCCATGGCGAAGCATTCCCGCGCCGCCTGAGGTCCACCACCGCCGGCGATGAATCCGTCGCCCCAGAGCCCCACGCGCCGCACCGCCTCTGGCGCCCGACCCCCGACGAGTAGCTCCGGCCCTCCGAGACGCGCCGGCGGCGGGCCGACGGGCCCGACGCCCTCGCCTGCCGGCTGGCCGGCCCAGATCCGCTTCATCAACCCGACCTGCTGGTCGAAGCGCCGACCCCGATTGCCCCGCGAGGTGCCAGCCAGCCGGTAGTCGTCCTCTCGCCCTCCCACAGCGACGCCCAGGGTCAACCGCCCCCCGGAGAGGGCATCGAGGCTCGCTGCCTGCTTGGCGAGGAATCCGGCGTTGCGCAGCGGCGCAATGAGAATGCCGGTCATCACGCGAATGCGTCTCGTCGCTCCAGCCACGGCAGCCAGGGTGACCAGTGGTTCAAAGTTAGAGTACACGAGCCGGTCCAGGATGCCCAGACTGGAGAACGGCCCTGCCTCAGCGCGTCGAGCCCACTCCAGAACCAGCGCTCCGCTGACCCCAGGAATTGTCGCCGGCAGTCCCATGGCAATCTGCATACCTCACCCCCTGCACCTCATGGGTCCCCTCCCCCGCACCCTCGTCCTCCTCCTCAGCCTCGTCCGCCCTCATCCCCGTCCCCCTCTCTTCGTCCTCCCCTCCACCCTCCACCCTGCACCCTTCACCCTCGTCACACCCCCCAAACGCGCCGGGCCGCCTCGGCGATCAATTCGAGCTTACGCCGTTGGTCGTCGGCGCTGATCGCATTGCCCGGCGGGGCCGAGGCGAAGCCGCATTGCGGGCTGATGGCAAGCTGCTCTAGAGGAGCATAGCGGCTGGCCTCCTCAATGCGGCGCCGCAGGTCCTCCAGCCGCTCCAACTGAGGGATCTTCGTGCTGACGAGCCCGAGGACCACGGTCTTCCCTTTGGGAAGGAAGCGCAGCGGCGCAAAGCTCCCCGCCCGCTCGCTGTCGTATTCCAGCAGAAAGCGATCGTGGGCCAGCTCATTGAAGAGTCGCTCAGCGATGGCATCATAGGACCCCTCCCGGTGCCACATGCTTCGTTGGTTCCCCCGGCACAAGTGAAGACCGAAGGTGACACCGGGAAAGCCCTGGATGACCGTGTTGTCGGCTTTCAGAGAACGGGCAAAACTCTGGATCGGGTCCTCCCCACGCTGGCGCATGCGAGCCAGGGACGGCCCGTCTACATAGGCCGTATAGCTGGGCGCATCGATCTGGACGTACCGGCAGCCCGCTTCCACCAACTGTCGCACCATCTCGTGCTCGATGTCCGCCACATGCCCCACGAAATCCTCGGGGCCTGCGTAAACGGGCGTGGAAGTCTCGTAGTCCCAGCGCTGCCAGATGCGGTCCGGGCTGATCAGCGTCACCTTCACCGGCCGGCTCGCCACGCCGCTGACAAACCGGTACTCCTCCAATGGCTGGTTGCGCACGAGCCGCAGCCGCTCCCGCACCGGCCGCCTCTGGCTCACCGCTGGACCCCGCTCTTCCATTGGCCGATCCCATCGGCGCAAGGGCTGAATGCCCTCGATCTCCTTGAGGTACCAGTCGATCGAAACCTTGTCAGCGTCGAACCCCTCTATCGAGTAGGCAAAGCTATCCTGGAAGTTCAATCGCCGGTACTCGCCGTCTGTGACGACCTCGATGCCACAGGCCTCCTGCAGGGCAACCGCCTCTCTCACCGCCTGGTCCTGCGCCGCACCCAGCTCTGCGTCACCGGCCTCACCACGGCCGTGACGCTGCCAGATCTCCATGAGGTAGTCCGGCCGCAACAGGCTGCCGACCACGTCCGTGCGGATACTTCTCAGGTCGGTCATGCTCGCTCCTCGCTCGGTGCCTCGGGAGCTTTCCTCCGCATCCCGGGCCGCTCCATTATCGCCCACGCAGTCGGCGCGTGCGAAGGCCCTACCGGATGTGACGATAAGGGGTGTAGAGGACCGCGACACCGCCCACGATGGCCGCGACGACGAGCCCCGCCCCGGCCACGGCGAATCTCCCTCCCACCTGGTCCGCCAGCCATGCCACGGGCAATGCGCCGAAGGGCATCATCGCAAAGGTCAATTGATAGACGCTCATCACGCGCCCGTACAGCCGCGCATCCGTGTGGCCCATGATCATGGTGTTGTTCAGCGAAGTATAGGCCGCCGAGGTGAATCCCACGATCATCACGAGCACGACGGCCAGGGCAAAGAACGGCGCCAGAGCGAAGCAGGCCAGCCCCAGACCGAACCCGACGCCTAGGCCGAGCTGCAATGCGGCGGGACGCGGGAAGCTGGAGAGCGCCGCTACGCCAAGGGAGCCGATCAGCGCCCCAGCGCCGTTGGCCGACACGAGAATCCCCAGTCCGGCCGGCCCCACGTCGAAGACCTGCTCGGAAAAGAGCGGCATGAGGCTCTGATACGGCAGCCCGAAGAAGATCGTGCTCAGGGCCAGCCCCATGAGGGCCAGCAGGACGGGCGAAGCGCGCACGTAGCGCAGCCCCTCGAGCAACTGCTCCAACCCACCGGCGACCAACCCAGGCGGCCGCGGCGCTCCCCGGGGCAGCCGGAGCAGCGAGGCAAGTACGATGCCATACATTGCGGTCATGACCACAAACACGCCGCCGATCCCGATGGCCGGGATGGCCAACAGCCCGCCGGCCAGGGCCGGCCCCGTGATGCGGGACAGGTTCATGCCGGCGTTGTTCAGTGCCACTGCGTTCCGGAGCAATCCCGGGCCGACCAGTTCGGCAATGTAGGCCTGGCGCGCGGGCATGTTGAAGGAGAAGGCCGCGCCCTGCACCAGGCCCAAGGCCACGAGGTGCCACACCTCCAGCAGACCCAGGAGGGAGAGAACCGCCAGCGCGGCGGCGCCCAGTCCCAGGACGCTTTGCGTGCAGAGCAGCACGATGCGGCGCGGCAGGCGATCGGCTACCACCCCGCCGACCAGCGACAGCAGCAAGACGGGTAGCCCGGTGGCGCCGGTGACCAGGCCAATGGCCGTGGCCGAGCCGGAGAGAGTCAGCGCGGCATAGCCGCTCGCGACGACGCTCATCTGCCAGCCAATGGTCGACGGCAGCATGCCGAGCCAGAGCAGCCGGAAGTGCGACACCCCTAGAGAGGGATAGATCCGCAACAGGGGCGATCGGGGAGCAGTTTCGGTCAACGCAGTGGGCACGGAGACGAGCGGCGCAACCGGGCGCCACGCGACCAGAGTGTAAACCATCGCCGCGCTCCCCCGGCTCGTCGCACCCACTTCCCGCGAAGCCCGGTCTGACAGGGCCCCGCAGGGGCAGCCTGAGGGCAAGCCCGAGAACTCCCTGCGCTTGGGCGTCGTCGCCGCCCGCCTGGCGGGACTATAATTGGCCCATGGGCACCTTCCGAGTAGAGATCCAGATCGGCGATCCCCAGGGCGACCGCTGGGAAGCCGTGGAGGCGCTGGTGGACACAGGTGCCAGCCACACGGTCTTGCCTCGCCCACTGCTGGAGCGACTGGGAGTGAGACCGCTGCGACGTGTGCCGTTCCGCCTGGCCGACGAGCGACAGGTCGGATACGACGTAGGACAAACCCAAGTGCGTTTGGACGGCCAGACTCTGTTCACGATCGTTGTCTTCGGCGACGCGCGAATGGAGCCTCTTCTGGGAGCCGTCACGCTGGAGGAGTTCCACCTCGGCGTCGACCCCGTGGGGCGGCGCCTCATCCCCGTCCCCGGCCTCCTGATGTAGGCGCCCCCCTACACGCGCGACGCTACGGGCAGCCCACCCAGGCGCACCAGGATCTCCTCCGCCTCTCGAACCACGCGTTCCACGACCTCGGCCGCTGTCGGTAGATCGTGGATCCGTCCCGCGATTTGGCCCGACGGCACGTGGCCCTGCTCCACGTCCCCCCCGTAGGTCCCCATCGTCGTCGGATACCTGGCCTTGAAGGCTGCGATCTCCTCCTTGGGTGCACCGGCATCTACGAGTTTCTTCAAACCCAGGCTGTAGTTCCCCTTCAGCATGCGGGCGTCGGCGAAGGAACCCCTCGTCACGATCGTGTCCGTGACGCCGGCGCGCAGAATCGCCTCTTTGGCCTTGGGGTGGAAGTCCGAGTCCGCCGTGGCCAGGAACCTGGTGCCCATCTGCATGCCCTGCGCGCCCAGCGCTAGAGCGGCCACCAGCGTCTTCCCATCCCCACACCCTCCCGATGCCACGACGGGCATAGGCACCGCCTCTACCACCGCCGGCGTGAGCACGAAGGTGTGCACGGGCTCGGAGGACTGGTGGCCACCGCCCTCGTAGCCGGCCGCGATCACGAAACCCACTCCAGCATCGGCCACCTTCCGGGCGTGGTAGACGGTGGGCACGACGTGGCCCACGACCATGCCTTCGCCCTCTAGCTCCCCGATCAGAGGGCCGCCAAAACCGGCCGAGAGGACGAAGACGCGGAGCTGCCGGGCAATAGCGGGATCCTTCCGGGCGTCTCGCACGGCCCTGATCACATGTTGCGCGCGGTCCGAAGCCAGTGGCACGTTCTGTCCGAAGGTGCGGCTCGTTCGCTCCATGACGTACCGGATGTTCTCCATAGTCAGCTCATAGTAGCTGCGCCCTTTGGCCAGCTCGGCCGGATCGTGGCCGCTCAGCAGCCCTTGGGCGCCCGCCTCGGCCACCGCCACGCACAGCGCATTGTTGTGCCCCGGCCCCATGCCGGCCTGGATGATAGGGTGCTCGACACCAAGTAGATCGCACAACACGGTCCTGATCACGGCCAACCTCCTGCTCCCCACGTCTGCCGGATGGGGAAGCGGGCCCATCATAGCACCGGCGCCACAGAGCAGCCCCTTGCGCTCGGAGCGCGCCCGGTTGTAGCGTACATGCGAAAGCGCCAAGCGGAGGTGAGACCAGCATGAAAGTGCCATCCCCTCGGTTCCTGGAGATTGCCGGTGCGATCGTTGCCCTGGCGGCCGGGGTGCTTCTGAGCATGAATGCCGGCATCGCACGGGCCGACCACAAGGACGACGAGCCCCACGACAAGGTCATCGTCGGCACCGTCTTCAACGATCTCAACGGCAACGGCCAGCGCGACCCCGGAGAGCCCGGCCTAGCCAACGTCAATGTCCGCATCTTCACCACGGCCCAACCCATCTTTCGCCGTTCCACGACGACCGATCACGATGGCCGCTACGACTTCGGCGGCCTGCTCAGCGCCAGCTACTGGGTGGCTGCGGACGCTCCGGCCGCCTTCCTGTTCACCACCGTCAGTGAACGGCGGGTGAGCGTGCCCGATGGCGCACCGGGCAGTGGGCTGAGCGACCTCGATTTCGGACTCCGCTCCGCGTCGGCACCACCGGCGCCCGCGCCTGTCCCCGCCCCCCTGCCACCCCCAGCACCCATAGTCGAGGTGCCCGCACCGGAGCCGCCGGCCCCGGCCCCCATCGTCGTGGCAGAGCCCCTGGCCGACAGCGACTTCGAGTTTGCCATCGAGGGCGGGCGCTTCTACAAGCAGGCCAACGGCAGTGGCGGCCGAGGCGACGCCGGCTTCGCCGTCGTCGACGGCGGCACCGATGCCCGCGGCAACACCATCAACATGTACACCGCTTATCAGGAAGTGGGAGGACCCGCCATCCTCGGCTACGCCATCAGCCGGCGTTACAAGCACGGCGCGAACGAGCCGTATGTCTATCAGATGTTTCAGAATGGCGCCCTGCAGTGGGATCCCGCTTTCCCACGGGGGCGGCCGGCCAACCTCGGAGACATGATGAGAGACGCGGGCTTCGAGGGTGCTCTGGTCGGCCAGGGCCTGCCAACCTATGAGACAGACGGAACCACAGGCGATTACTCGCGGGCCCGGGCGGTCCGCCAGGCCTGGCTCGACATGCCCGGGTTCGAAGCGCTTCGGCTCTTCTACTACACGGCCACCCCCAACGCCGAGGAGGTCCTGGGCCTTCCGGCGGCCCGCCCGGTGGTTCAAGGGAATGACCGGGTCGCTCGCCTGCAACGGGGGGGAATCGTCCAGCGAGGCGGCGGCCCGCCCGGCTTCTTCGCCCTCGGCGACGCCGCCAAGGCCATCGGCTTTGTGGCCGGACCGGTTATCCAGCCCCACGCGCCCGGCGCCATCGACCAGCTCGCCGCTCCCGTGACTGAGCAGCGCTCCCCCGGCGCCGCCACTCCCACCCATCCGGTTGGCACCACCTCCTTCGAGTACAAGGGCAGCATCATCGGCGTCGAGGCCAACTGCGGGGTCACCGAGCTCCGCGGCATGATCCGCAACCGCAATGGGGACGGTGTCATCGGCAAGAGAGTGCGAGTTGCCTGGCCCTCAGGATCCACGATCAGTGAGTGCGCAGGCTGCGAGGGGCGCAGCGACGGCAACTGGGACGTCGTCCTCGATGACCATGCCAAGGATGGCCACTGGATCGTCTACATGGTAGAGCGGGACAGCGAGCAACAGATCTCCGATACCATGGACGTGCGCACGACCGGCAACTGCGAGCCGGGCGGGGTGAACACCATCTGGATGGACTTCCGCCAGAGGTAGGTGCCCTATCTCTTCGATCGCCTCGACGACGCGGGTCGCGTCGCGTCGTCGAGGCCCTGCGGCCTGGTAACCGACCTGGACGGCACCCTCAGCGAGATCGCCCCCACCCCCACAGCGGCGCGAGTGGATCCCGCCTGCCGCACAGCCCTGGCCCAGCTAGCCGCGGGTCTCGACCTCGTCGGCGTCATCTCAGGCCGCCCGGTCGCCGACGTCCGCCAGATGGTGGACCTCGACGGCATCGAGTATGTAGGCGCCCAGGGCTTCGAACGCTGGCGCGGCGGTCCGGTGCAACAGTGGGGAGGCGACGAAGCCGTGACGCGAACCCGGAAGGCCGTTGCCGCCCTGCGGACCCGCCTCCCCATGAAGGACCTCCTGTTCGAAGACAAGGGTGCCCTGGCCGCCATCCACTACCGCCAGGCAAGAGACCCCGAAGGCGTTGGCCTGGCCATTTGGGCTGCCCTGGCCAAGACGCCCGAGGCCCGAGGCCTGGTGCCCAGCGAGGCGAAGCGCGCTATCGAACTGCGCCCTTCGGCCCAGCATCACAAGGGAACGGCGCTGTCGGAACTGGCAGCCGAAGCCCGCTTGCGAGGCCTCTTCTACCTGGGCGACGACCTCACCGATCTGGATGCCTTCCGCAGCCTGCACGCCTGGCGCCACGCAGGCAACGAAGGCCTTGCCATCGCCGTACTCGGACCAGAGACGCCGCGCCGGCTAGCCCGAGACGCCGACCATTTCCTGAGTGGAGTGGCCGACGTCGCGCGCTTCCTCACCTGGCTGGCCGACACAGTAGGCACAAGGCAGTAGGCAGCCGGCAGAAGAACAATCGTCCGGGCCGGCTGCCCCCTCGTCCACTTCCCCCTTCACCCTCTGCTACAGCACCGCCGCCAAATCCTCGAACTGGTGCCGTAGCCAGGCGAGCAGATCCTCTTCCTCCACCAACCGCCGCAGCGCGCCGGCCCTCCGTTGTCGCTCCTCGTCCTCCATAGTCAGGCCCGCTAGAAGGGCCTGGCAGGTCCCCTCCAGGTCCGCCGGCGCGATGGCCAGGACGTGCTCGCCGAGTTGCTCGTAGGAGCCCGCCCCCTCCGACAGGACCATGACGCCATCCCGCTGGTTGACGACCGGCCCTTCCTTGCTCACCAGGTTCATGCCATCCACGACCGGGTTCACCAGCAGCACGTCGTAGAGACGCATCCCCGCGATCGCCTGCAGATAGTTGTCCTCGTGAAACAGGTGGATGGGCCGCCAATCGCCAGAGCCGAACTCGTCATTGATCCCGGTGATGAGGCTGAGGGTCTCCTCGGTGTACCGCCGGTACTCCTCCAGCTCCGTGCGCGTAGGCACCAGGAAGGCCAGCATCGTCACCCTGCCCGCCCACTCGGGATGGCGCTGCAGCAGCGTCCGGTACGCCATGAGCCCCCGCACGATGTTCTTGCTCGGCTCCAGACGATCGACGCGGACGATCGTGCGTTCGGCGCAGAGGGGCTTGAGACGTCGCTCGTAGGCCCGGACCCGCGGGGAGTCCGAAAGGCGACGCAACTCGCCCACGTCAATGGAGATGGGGTAGGCCCGCACGCGTGTCAGGTGCCCCTCGCGCCAGACGGTGAAGCGCTCGAAGTCCACCTCGGCCTCGGGCAGAAAGACGGCGCAACCCTGCAGGAACTGGCGGACCCCGCGCATCGTCTGCATCCCGACGATGTCATTGGCGCACATGTGGCGGTAGATGGGAAGCCGCATCTCGGCCGGTAAGAGCTGCCAGTAGACGGTCGACGGCCAGGGGATGTGGATGAACTGGTGCAGGACCGCCGTGGGCAGACGCTGCCGCACGTAGCCCGCCGCCAGATACAGATGGTAGTCGTGCAGCATGACCAGTGGCGCCAGCTCGCTGCCACGACACTCCTCGACCACGCAGTCGGCAAAGGCCCGATTCATGGGCACGTAGCCTGTGCGCCAGGCGTCGTGCGTCTCCCGCGTGATGATGGGCGTCCGAGAGGCATCCCACATGTAGTGCTGCAGGAACCAGAGCAAGGGATTGGCGATGACGTTGTAGTACTTGTGGTAGGCGCGCCGGGGCGCCGGAACGAACCGCACAGCGATGCTCTGGCCCTCCAGGTCCGCCCGCAGCGCCTTGCCGTTCTGAGCTGCGGCGGCCTTCCGGTCACCCTCACCCATGGGGCAAGCCAGCCAGGTCAGGTCGACATAGGATGCGACGGCGCTGAGGGCCGTCACCACACCCCCGGCGCCGCGCTTCGCCTCCAGGCGCCCATCGATCCCCACCCGATACTGGATCGGCCCGCGGTTGCTCGCCAGCACCAGCCGGCGCCCTCTCAGCAGCTCGGCACAGAGCTCCCGGAGCTGATCTGCATTGGCCTTGCCAAGTCCGTCATCCATTCGGCGCGGTCCCTCCGGCATCCCGTCTGCGGACCCATCGTTCCCGAATCGTAGCCTCGCAGCCCTGCTCCGTGGGCTCGTAGTAGCGGTTCCCGCGCAGCGCCTCGGGCAAGTGCTCCTGCTCGAGAGTATGGCCGGCGTAGTCGTGAGCGTAGCGGTACCCCTTGCCGTAGCCGAGCTCGCGCATGAGCCCGGTGACGGCGTTGCGCAGGTGCAGGGGCACGGGCAGGTTGCCCGTGCGGCGCACAGCCTCGCGCGCCCTGTTGTAGGCTAATAGGGCCGAGTTGCTCTTGGGCGCTGTCGCCAGGTAGATCACGGCCTCCGACAACGGCAGGAAGCCCTCGGGCATGCCCACGAAGTGCACGGCCTGCTGCGCCGCCACCGCGACCACCAGCGCCTGAGGATCGGCCAGGCCCACGTCCTCGGCCGCCAGGATCACGAGGCGCCGCACGATGAACAGAGGATCCTCACCGGCCTCCAGCATGCGGGCCAGCCAGTAGAGCGC
>ORJL011820033.1_pt1 | contig 13924 bp, 10 predicted proteins | sample 1779941 | NCBI WGS metagenome assembly ORJL01 (sample SAMEA104232317, study PRJEB22302) | groundwater metagenome | biome: forest; feature: aquifer; material: groundwater | place: USA | collected 2011-08-07 | depth 5.8 m
GGTTTTTAGGACTTGGTAAAGATTTCCAAAGCAGAAATCAACCGGGCGCGTATCTCTATGACGGGAAACATTTCACACGATGGGGTGAGCCTGAGGGATTGCCAAGCGGAAGAGTGTATTCATTTGCAGAGGGACCTGATAGTTCATACTGGTTTGGAACCTTGTTAGGAATCAGTCAATGGAAAAATAAAGAATGGCGTCACTGGGTTTCAACCCGCACGGAACAATTTCCGAGGGGGTACACAATGACATTTGACAAAAGCGGTACGCTTTGGTTTGGAGCTCATAGCTCGTCAGGATTAGGAAAATTAGATGAAGACGGCAATGCTCATTATCTTACAGTATCATCGGGATTCTTGAATGATAAAGTGAGAAATGTTATGTGTGATTCATTAGGAAATCTATGGGTTGCAACAGTTGGAGGTCTTGCATGCTACAATAATGACACCTGGTTTTATATTGACGATAAAGCCGGTTTAGCAAGTTTGAATGTCTCCTCAATGGTACGCAGAGGTGAAAAAGTGTATATCGGCGCTGCAGGAGGGGGATTATGTATACTCGATCTAAAAGAAATGCATGAACCGCCGCCAAGAGTATACTTAGAAGATCCTGTTGTTGAAAAAGATAAGGTATTGTTACGCTGGAATGCTATCTCCTTTTGGGGACAAACGCCATCTCAGAATATACTCACAAGATACCGAATGGATAATGATGCATGGTCTGAATGGCAATTCAACAAGGAAATACAGGGGAAAGAACTTGTAACGGGTGTCCATACGTTTGAAGTACAGGCAAAGGGAATATTCGGAAATTATGACCCAAATGGCGGGAGGTTAAGCTTTATTATTCCCCTCCCTTTCTACCAGCATCCTTTGTTTGAGATACCAATATTTTCGCTCTCTGCAACAATCGTGATATTACTGATTACACTATACATACGAAAAAGACGTTCGGCATTAACTTTGAAAAAAAGTGAACTTCGATTCCGACGATTGACGGAAGCGGCATTTGAAGGTATTGTTATTCATGATAAAGGATTTATTCTGGATTTGAATGAAAGTCTTGCACGGATTTTAGGTTATCAACGAGATGATATCATCGGACACTCTATTCTGGACTACATCTCCCCTCCGTATCACGAAATCATGAAAAATCATATTGATTCTGCCATCGATAAGACATATGAATTAGTTGCTATCAAGAGTGACGGGACACTAATCAATATCGAAATTGTCGGGAAACAAATCCCATACGAAAAGCGTACTGTCCGTGTGGAAGCCATCCGTGACGTATCGGAACGAAAAGCAATTGAAGAACAACTGTTAACATATCAGGAAGAATTACGTTCACTTGCGGCAGGTGCGGCATTAGCGGAGGAACGCGAACGAAGGAAGATGGCGACATATGTTCATGATCAAATAATTCAATCGCTTGCCTTCTGTAAAATGCAACTTTCAGCATTACAGGATAAACTTCCGGCAGATAATATCTCACAACCTCTCAACACGATTGACAAACTCCTCGATCAATTGATCAATGATTCTCGTTCATTGATATTCACCTTGAGTCCACCGGTACTTCATCAATTAGGATTTGAACCTGCAATAGTATGGCTTGTTGAGCATTTCGGGAAACAGTATTCAATACATATTAACTATAATTTTGACGGCAAGCCGTTTCAATTGGGTGAAGATATGAAGGTTGTTTTATTTGATGCCGTTCGAGAAATATTCGTGAATACAATTAAACATGCCCAGGCATCTTCGCTTACCATTGATTTACAAACAGAAGGTATGTTTTTAATGATCCGCATTCACGATGACGGAATTGGATTTGATGTAAAAAAGGCTAAAATTACCATCGGTGCAACTGAGGCATTCGGGTTGTTCAATATACGTGAACGACTTGCACATTTAGGGTGTGATTTAGAAATAGAATCAATAGCAGGAAAAGGTTCCACGTTTACCATCATTGCTCCGCTTGACGAAAAATAATCATTTCAAAAAAGATAAAAAATGAAATTACGCGTTCTCATCGTTGATGACCATGAAATGTTTCGAGAGGGATTAAAACGACAACTTGAAACAAAATTTGATTTGAAAGTAGTTGCCGAAGCCTCGAACGGTGAAGAGGCAATTCAACAGGCAAAAGCTCATAAGCCTGACCTCATCATCATGGATATTAATATGCCAAAGATGAACGGTATAGAAGCGACAGAAACTATTCTTTCTCTTCTACCGAAATCGAAAGTTATTGCGTTAACGATGCATAACGATAAAGGGTTTGTGACAAAGATGCTCCGTTCCGGCGCATCCGCGTATGTTTCTAAACAGAGCGCGTTCAATGAATTAGAACGGGCTATTGCTGCAATTTCAACAAATCAAAAGTATATCAGTCCGAGCATTGAAGAAGCAATCCTTAATGATTACCTGAATCAAACAAACCGGATGTCGATTCCAAGTGAAATACTTTCACCGAAAGAACGAAAAATTCTTCAGTACATCGCGGAAGGAAAGAACACGAAAGAGATAGCGCTTCAACTTAATTTAAGCCCGAAGACAGTTGAAACACACAGAATGCATCTTATGGAAAAATTGGACATCCATACTGTTGCAGAGCTAACAAAATATGCACTCAGGGAAGGGTTAACTTCCTTAGAATCATAATAAGAATCTCACTACCTGCTTAATTACCCTATCACGGTCACCATTATTCTCCGTTTTTCTTCATTTCCCTCCTAAAATTGCCATCAGGAATTTCCTGATAAAAATCAGGATTTTCCCTATTGATACCGGAACAGGCATGTAGTATATTTGTAGTGTCATTAGCCAAGTATTTAAGGAAACACTTACTTGATGATTTATCGGTATAGTGGATGCTCATAAACATCAAGAGGCCGGATGTTAGACCTAATCACAATAACTGGCATGACAAACACACAAACGAGAAGTAATATATAGCGTAGCGGTTGCTCCGCCGCGTCAATGACATGAACAACGCCCCCTACAATTTGGATGGCAGGGGTTATCGGACAACAACGTCAGGTAAAAAGATTACTTTTTCGTTAGCAAAACATGGATGACTTTCTTTAGGAGGAAGATAGTCATCCATACCTTTTTAGGAATATGTTCCCATGATTGCAATTTTCTAAATTCCATAACGGGAAGTTAGAATAACTCCATAAGCGATGGGTATAAAACCCATCGCTTATTTATGAATGTTTCTATTCTCCTTCTCCTCCACTGAAAAGAAATTACGTTCGTTTTCGATTCATTGCCTAACACAACAGATAATACCATTTCCAAACCAACAAAATTACGGGTTCCTATTTTTTCCGCCTCAACCGAGACCCCCGACACCGTTATGCCCCCAACTCCACCTTTTACTATGCCGATTACATTTAAAGATTATGTTATTTTTGGATTACGTGTTTTCATCGGATTCATTTTTGTATTATCCGGTGCGTTTCAATTTTTGGATTTGCAATTCCTCCCCCCTTCAGCATTACAATTGGAAATATTTCCCGCTTCGTGGCTGCAACACGGTTCAGTGTATTTTGGTATTGGGGAAATTATTGTCGGATTGTGGTTAGTGCTTGGCGTTTGGATTAAGACTATATCAACATTAATCGGGGGAATACTCCTTCTTAGTCTTGGATCAAACCTACCTGTCTTATTCGGAAGTCTTGAAAGCGGATACCATCCTCCCTCTATTTTTATGCTAACGGATATATCACTACTTCCAATCTTACTACTATTGATTGTCAGTCAACGCCACCGATTAACAATTATTGAGGTGTTTCAGCCGGGAGAATAGAGGAAGTAACGAAATAATTATGCAAGGCAATTCCTCATTGTAAAGTATTGAAAATTGTTTGAGAAGTATAAAATATAGATCGGGAGTAGAATGAGCGCAAGTTGCGCCATCGTTGACTACGTCGTCACGCTGATACATGATGCGTGCATCCTCGCAAAGACTGCGGGGGGCGTGTCCTGAATGCTTTCTTGTTAAGGAAAAAGATAAATCAGTAATTGTATACAACTACAATCTTTCAGATTCACAGTGCGTTTTTTTTAAAACAATGATAACACACCCCTGCCCCACACGCCAAGTCGTGGTCTACGACTCTCAAGAGGGGATTTTTCTATTTTACGAAAGCATCTCTTAATCTTACAACATTGGGGATCAGGCTTTTCCGAAGATATTACTCACCAATAAGCAAGTGACCGAAGTATAAAATCAGCATACCGGCGAAAACAATGAGAGGCGCCATTCTGTTTTCGGAGCGATTGATTTCGGGGATTAAATCGCTTGCGCCGACATAACAAACAGTGCCTGCGGTAAAAGCAAAGGCAATGCCGACTAATTCTTTATTGATTTGAGCAAGGATGAATGCGGCAACAATGCCGAGCGTAGTTGCTCCTGCAATGGTTAGAAGGGCTATAAATGCAGTTTTCACCGATTGCTTTGATGCAAGAGAGATTGAGGCAATAGTAACGCCTTCAGGAATTTTATGAAGGATAATAGCAAAGAAAATAAGCAAGCCGACTTTGGGATCGAATTGCATAGCGGCGGAGATTGATAAGCCATCAAAAAAAGCATGAATCAACATACCGGATATTGCCGCCATGCTTGCGGTTTTCGAGACCATTACCTCCGAATGAGTTTCTTCGCCGAAGTGAAGATGCCCAACAATTGTATGCTCGAAAAAATGAAGAGATGCAAAACCGATAACGATATATAACGAAGCGGAGCTACCAAGAAGGTTCAGACTTTCCGGGATAAGATCAAAGAAGACGAGAGCGAGAAGAAATCCCGCGCTTAACGCCATAAGATAATCCTGCACTTTGCGCGAGATATCTTTTTTAAATAAAATAAGTGCGCCACCAACAACTTCAAGGGCGGAAGCGAGAAGACCTAAAAGAAAAATAGTTACCATTATTTCCCGTACGGTAATTTGATGAATTTTTCAGCCAGAGTATGAGACTCCTGATATTCCTTCATATCCAAGACTTTGTTGTATTGTGTTAAGGCATCTTGCCTTCTGGATTGTTTATCATAAATCATACCTATTTTCAGGTTCGACATGACCATAAATCCTGAGGGGCCGTTTTTATCAAGCGGGCGGGATAATTCATCGACTCTGTAAAACTTTTTTAACGCTTCGTTGTAATTCCCTTCCTGCATATCGCCGACACCAAGATAATATAAGGCTTCGCGTTCGGCAATTTTATTGTAACCAAGTTTTCTGATATCGACAAGATGAATGATTGTGTCATAATCGGCTTTCATTTCGTCCCACTTGCCTAATGCGGAACGGCAACGGGCAAGATACCTGTGGAAGACTACGTTGTTGGGAAATTTTTGATATAGACGTAATGCAATTTCGAGCGCTTGCCCAATTTGTTTTTCGTTTTGATATAGTAATTGCATCAGGAAATACGATGCTTCAACATTGGCGTATTGGGCTTTTTCAGCCGCCTGCCGAAGTTGCGCTATGCCTTTTACTTTATCACCGTTAGGAAAAAATACCATTAACGGTTTTACAAGGGGATATTGATCCGGGATCATATCAGCGTAGTAGTTGTAAATTCCAATGCCGAGTAACACATCGTAGTTATTGGGGGCAAGTTTGTATGCCTGCTGGACAATGGGGAGAGCAATCCTGCCATCGTTGGCGGCTTTTACCCAATCTTCTCTGTTGGCGTGTAATCTTCCCCGGAAACCGATTGCGCCTCCTTTGAAAAAGAGTGCGTCGATATCATTTTCATTCATATCGAGCTGGTCATCGCAGACATCAATGACTTTATCGATCATGTCAAGGAAATGTTCGTCGTTGGATTCATCGTCGAGATTGATAAGAATTTTTTCCCAATCGATCATGGCGAGGAAAAAATGCCCTGCGGGATGTTTGGGATTCATCCGAATGAGTTCATTGAATTCAACTTTTGCCTTTTCGAACTCAAGGTTGTAGACGTAATGAATTCCTTTTTGTGTATGGGCGTTGAACACGGAATCTGTTCCCCATTGGGAGAAACTCGTATTGACACCAATCAGGAGGAGAACTACGATGAGAATGCATTTGGAGAACAATTGCGGCACGATTAGTAATTTTAATTTCTGTATTAGCATTAAATTCAATTTGACATAGAAGCACAGGAGAAAAAGAAAGCCGACCAGTGACGACTGATCGGCTTTCGATATAATTTACACGAAAAGAATTACTTCTTCGCCCACGGGTTGGTGGTTGAGTTATAGAAAATTGTTATGTCGATATATCTATTGGGAGCTGTACCCTGAACCGCTGATACCTGAAAGCGTACATAATGTCCATCAGCTGTAATTGCTAAATAGACATGGTTAGCCGTAATAGTATATCCCGGTGTTGTTCTGAATGAACCGGAAGCAGGAATAGAGACAGGTGTTTCTAAACTTGTAGCAGATGTTTCATACAATTTTGTTGCGCGCCATCCTGTACTTGAAAAATCTTCATCGCTTGGACTCTTAATGAGAAGGTCGGTACCGCTTCTCCCATCTACCCAAAGGTCGATGTTCCCGCGATTATCGGGAGAAGACGATGTAAATGAGAACGAGTTAGCGGATGAGAATTGTACACCCGATGGTTGTGGTGAATCGTATTCATAGATTCTTGCAGGTGAACCGAATTTATTGACCGGACCCCAATCAAGTGAATCAGCAATGCTTACATCACCGTTGGATTTTACTGACCAAATTTTAAATTTATATGAAGCGCCATTTGTTAAACCACTGATTCTTGCTGTATCCTGAGTTGTCATGAAGCTATCAATTTTTGTTGTACCTGCGAAGGTCATCACACGATATCCGGTGAATGATGATACACCATCATCCGTTGAACGAGTCCAGTACAACACAACTGCGCCTGTTTGAGAGAGAGCGCGGAAGTTGGTTGGAGGTGCAAAATCTTGTGGTGTGAGTGTGTCCTCTTTTGTACAGCCTGACAAGAATATGACTCCTGCCATAACTGCAATACTCAGTAGTAAAAGTGTGATAATGTTCTTTTTCATGTTTGTTTCCCTATGTTATGATTTGTTTTTTGTAATAAATGAATTAAAACCCATTTAGTTTGCTTAAAAGATACTGACTTAGCTTATCAATTCCAATACGTTCCTGTGCCATGGAATCGCGCTCACGGACTGTAACCGATTGATCTTGAAGTGTTTGAGAATCGACGGTAATACAGTACGGCGTGCCGACTTCGTCCTGACGGCGGTATCTTCTTCCCACTGCGCCGCTATCATCATAGAACACACGCATTTGTGGTCTAAGTTCCTGTTCTATTTTTTTAGCGATTTCAGGCATTCCATCCCTGTTGACCAAGGGGAAAATTGCCGCTTTGATTGGGGCAAGTTTCGGATGAAATTTTAACACCACTCGTGTTTCCATAGTTCCATCAGCTGAGGGGGCTTCTTCCTCATTGTAGGCATTTACTAAAAATGCCATCGTTGAACGGCTTGCACCTGCCGATGTTTCAATGATAAAGGGTGTAAATTTCTCTTTTGTTTCATCATCATAGTATTGCATGCTTTTGCTTGAATACTCCTGATGACGTGAGAGATCATAATTTGTACGGTTATGAATACCTTCGATTTCGCCCCAACCGAACGGGAAGAGGAATTCAATATCGTAAGCGTCTTTAGCGTAGTGAGCAAGTTTATTCGGCTCGTGCTGATGCCAGTGTAATTTTTCTTTCGGCATACCGAGATTGATAAACCAATTCAATCGCTGTTCGCGCCAATACTCAAACCAATTATCATCTGTTCCCGGCTTGACAAAGAATTGCATTTCCATTTGCTCAAATTCGCGGGTACGGAATAAGAAATTTTTCGTATTGATTTCATTACGGAATGCTTTTCCGATTTGAGCAATACCGAACGGTAATTTCTGTCTGGAGGCTCCTTGAACATTTAAGAAATTGACAAAGATTCCTTGCGCTGTTTCGGGGCGAAGATAGACGACAGCAGATGAGTCTTCAACGGGACCTACAAAGGTTTTAAACATTAAGTTAAATGTTCTTGCTTCTGTAAACGTTCCTTTGTTGCCACATGCAGGGCAAGCAAGTAAGGTAAGGAGTTTATCCTGAGATGATTCCGAATATTTTTTAAATTCTTCTGCAATGAATTCATCCTTCTGTTGGCCCTGAAATTTTTCGGGCTCTAACTCACGGAGAACATCTTTCTGTTTTTTAACGGAAAGTTCATCGAACAGGATATCGATACGATACCGGGCTTTGCATTGTTTGCAATCGACCATCGGATCGGTGAAATTTTCAACGTGACCGGATGCTTCCCAAACGCGGGGGTGCATTAAGATGGCGGCATCAATGCCTTCAACATCTTCGCGATAGGTCATTGCTTTCCACCATTCGTCTTTGATGTTACGAAGGAGTTCGACTCCGAGTGGACCGTAATCCCATGCGCCGTTTAATCCGCCATAGATTTCACTTGATTGAAAAACAAAACCCCTCCGCTTGCAAAGCGAGACGAGTTTTTCCATGAGTTGTGTATCGTTTTTACCTGTTTGTTTTGCCATTATACTTACATTATTTATGAGAACGTTTTCTTGATTTCGATGTTGCCGGTTTACGAGGCGGCTCGTTTTTCTTTCTTGCTTCTTCTTTCGCAATCGCCTCATAGAGGTACGCCGCATGTCGAAGAACGAGTGATTGAACAATGCAATGTTCTTCTTCGATATGAACCGTTACAGAGTTATCTTTCAGGTTTTCTGAAGCAATCGCCCTTCCACCGTATCGTTTCGCCATTGCGTGAAAATCAGCAGTCATTAAAAGCATAACAGATTTTGGCGGAACGGGAACTTCGCGTTCAATCCGTACAAAATCATTATCCGGGAACGAGATTTTTTTCTTCCGTACGCGTTTTAAGGCTACCCCGTATTTTACCAGCATAGAATCAATTGATTGATCTATTGCAGCAAGATCGAGTTTCAACACTTCGGGCGGTCTGGGTTGAATTGCCGGTTTCGTTATTTCGGGCGCTGTATTGGCTTTATAGAGGCCAAATGAGAGTCCTGAAAAAACCAGTACAGCAAAAATACGAGAAATTAGCTTCTGTTCAAATTTCATTGATTGGGAGTGTGATCTGTTAACCGTATATATAGAATTTGTGACTAAAGCCACGATACTATTTGTTCAATTTTGAGGCTGTCTCAAAAGTTTTAAAAAAGTGTAGACGTAGGCATCATGCCTGCTTTTTCGATCTGGAAAAGCACCCATAAAGGGTGCGGCTACAGTATTATTTGACTTATGAGCCCCCTATATTCAATCTGAACAAATGATAAAATCTTACTTGAGCAAATCTCTTGCTATGACAATACGTTGAACTTCTGATGTACCTTCATAAATTTCGGTAATTTTGGCATCGCGAAGGTATCGTTCGACCTGATATTCTTTAATATAACCATATCCGCCAAATATTTGAATACATTCCAATGCGGCATCTACGGCTACTTTGGAAGAGTATAATTTTGCCATTGCGGCATAATTACCATAAGGTTGGTTAGCATCTTTTAAGGATGCGGCTTTGAGATTCAGCATTTGTGCCGCTTCGATTCGGGTTGCCATATCAGCAATCTTAAATTGGATCGCCTGAAACTCCGCAATGTAATGATCGAATGCTTTTCGTTCTTTCGAATATTTTATCGATGCATCGAGAGCTGCCATAGCAATACCGATTGCTTGTGAGGCAATGCCGATTCGACCTCCATCTAAGGTTTTCATTGCAAACTTAAATCCGAATCCCTGATCTCCAATACGATTGGCAACGGGGACTTTGCAATCTTGAAAGGCAAGTGAAACGGTATCAGAACTGCGAATACCGAGTTTCTTTTCTTTTTTAGCTACAGAAAATCCCGATGTGTCTTTATCTACGAGGAATGCACTGACACCGCGCGCCCCCGCAGATTTATCAGTGGTTGCCATTACGATAACAACATCTGCATTGGAGCCGTTTGTGATAAAATTCTTTGTGCCGTTGAGAATGTAGTGATCGCCATCGCGAACAGCTGTGGTTTTTTGGTTTGTTGCATCGCTTCCGGCTTCCGGTTCAGAAAGAGCAAACGCTCCAAGGTATTTTCCTGTTGCCAATGGGATTAAATATTTTTGTTTTTGCTCTTCACTGCCATAGGCATTTATTCCGTAACAGACTAAAGAATTATTCACGGACATAATGACACCTGCCGAAGCATCAACTTTTGATATTTCTTCCATGGCAAGGACATAACTCACGGTATCTAAACCTGCACCGCCATATTGTTCAGGCACCATCATTCCCATAAAACCGAGTTCACCAAGCTTCTTTATCGCTTCATGCGGAAATTCTTCTTTTTCATCCCTCTCTATGGCTGAGGGCGCTAATTCATCTTGAGCGAACTGACGTGCAGTATCGCGTATCATTAATTGGGTTTCTGTAAAATCGAAGTTCATATTGTTAATTTCTGATTGCTGATTTTGATTATTGGAATTACGAAGATGATATCATATACTCAGCCACGTTTAACCACCCACCAGGGGACTGTCTCAAAAGTCGTTTTATTTAAAGTGTGATGACTAAAATAACGCGATTACAAGTCAAATTCATCCTTCGTCTCCGCTCAGGATGACGAAATATTTACTTTTGAGACAGCCTCTTGAAGAGTATTGCAAATATTATGTTAGTACCGAGTTTGAAGATATGTATTTAGTATTGGTAAAAACCTTTGCCGGATTTTCTTCCGAGGTGACCTGCGGCGACCATTTTCTTAAGTAAAGGACACGGTCTGTACTTTGAATCTCCAAGTCCTTCGTGTAGCACGTTCATTATTGAAAGGCAAACATCTAATCCGATAAAATCCGCAAGTGTAAGCGGACCCATAGGGTGATTCATGCCAAGTTTCATGACTGTATCAATGGATTCAGGCGTTGCGACGCCTTCCATGACACAATAAATAGCTTCATTGATCATTGGGAGCAGAATACGGTTTGCCACAAATCCGGGATAATCGTTCACTTCAACAGGTACTTTTTCTAATTTTTCCGAAAGCGCTTTTACTGTATCGTAGGTCTCCTGTGAAGTTGCTAATCCCCGAATAACTTCAATAAGTTTCATGACGGGAACCGGATTCATAAAATGCATCCCGATGACCTGTTGTGGTCGTTTGGTGACAGCGCCAATTTCCGTGATGGAAATTGAAGATGTATTAGATGCTAATATTGCATGAGCCGGTGCGACAGAGTCAAGCGTTCGGAAGATATTCTTTTTAATTACTTCGTCTTCTGTTGCCGCTTCAATAATAATATCGGCCGAGGATGCACTCTCTTCCAACGAAGTTGTAAGTTGAATCCGGGCTAATGTTGCCTGTTTTTGTTCTTCGGTAATTAATGTCTTTTTTACCTGTCTGTCGAGATTTCCTGTAATCGTTTTTACGGCACGATCAAGGAATTCTTGTTTGATATCATTTAATCTAACAGTAAATCCGTATTGAGCACATACATGCGCAATACCGTTTCCCATTGTTCCACTGCCTATGACGGCGATTGTTTTAATTTCCATGAATTTTATTCCTGTATAAAACTTGTATTTTCTTGCTCAAGCATTTCTTACATAATGACAAGAAACCGATAAATCGGTTTCAATTTTATTTCTTCATAAAACCCACGACTAAAGTCGTGGGCTATTATACTGCAAATCGATTAGCGTTGAACGATGACGGTACTTGCTTCTCCGCCACCTATACAGATCGATGCCATACCTGTTTTTGCATTTCGTTGTTTTAATGCGTGAAGCAATGTAACCATGATTCTTGCACCGCTTGCTCCGATGGGATGACCTAAAGCAATTGCGCCACCATTGACATTTATTTTATTCATATCTAACCCGAGAATTTGATTCACGGCTAAACTGACGACTGCAAATGCTTCGTTAATTTCGAAGAGATCAATATCTTCAAGTTTCATCGATGCCTTCGCTGCTACGTTTTGCATTGCATAGGCAGGAGCGGTAGTAAACCATTCCGGTTTTTGTGCGTATGATCCATAACTTACAATTTTTGCAAGAGGAGTAATGCCGAGTTCTTTAGCTTTCGCTTCCGACATTAAAACAACGGCGGCGGCTCCATCATTAATCTTGGAAGCATTTGCCGCAGTCACAGTTCCTTCTTTATCGAATGCAGGTTTTAATGTTCTCATTTTATCAAACTTCACTTTTTTCGGCTCTTCATCTTCTGAAATAACTAAAGGGTCAGAACCTTTCTGTTCGATTTTTACCGGAACAATTTCTTCTTTAAAGGCGCCGTTTTTCTGAGACTCGATAGCACGTTTGTAACTCATCTCGGAGAAATCATCCTGTGATTCGCGTGAGATATGACATTCTTTTGCACAGAGTTCTGCGGCATTTCCCATGTGATAATTGTTGTACACATCCCAGAGTCCGTCTTTCACCATAGAATCAACGAGTTGTCCATGCCCCATGCGATAGCCTGTACGGGCTTTTTCCAGCAAGTATGGAGTGTTTGACATACTTTCCATTCCCCCGGCTACAATAATATCGGCATCACCAAGACGAATTGCCTGAGTTCCGAGCATGATAGCCTTCAAGCCTGAGCCGCAAACTTTGTTTACCGTTAACGTCTGCACTGATTCAGGCAGACCGGAAAATATTGCCGCTTGACGAGCGGGAGCCTGTCCAACACCGGCAGGAAGAACACATCCCATAATGACTTCATTCACGAGTTCTTTTTTAACACCTGCGCGTTTAAGGGCTTCTTCAATCACTATTGCACCAAGCCGGGGTGCAGAGAAACTACTTAATACTCCGCCAAACGATCCGATCGGGGTACGACATGCGCTTACTATGACTACGGTATTATCCATAACAATTTCCATTAAATACTTTAGTAACAAAAAGAAGCCTGAGCAGGAACTACCTACTCAGGCTACATTAATTCATATTAAATAACAGATATATTGAACTGACCGCATCGTGCAGTCATAGGTTCATTACTTGATTCGAATAAATTCGATACGACGATTCTTTGCCAATCCTTCCGGCGTAGTATTGTCTGCAATTGGGCGGGTATAACCAAATCCTTTTGTAGTAATACGTCCGGGTTTGACACCCTTCTGCGCTAAATATTCTTTTACTGATTCAGCACGGGCTTTTGATAATTTTAAGTTAAAGCCTGCTCCACCGCGACGGTCAGCGTGACCATAAATGGCAACCTGAACATCGGGATTGAGTAATAATGTAGCAACAACTTTATCAAGCATCTTCTTTGCATCAGGTGTTAATGATGCCGCACCTGTTACGAACTGGACACGCGGGAAGATAATAGATTTATCAAAACTAATTGTTGGTATATCATCTTTTGGATTGAGTGGATTTAATCCAAGTTCAACTTCCTTACCATCATCCATACCACCTTCGTCTGTATCAGCAAACAACGGGTTGGTATGATATTTTTCAATTTCGTCTTTATCGGTTAGACCATCGCCGTCCGTATCTGCTTTGGTTGGATCTGTACGATATTTATTGACTTCTTCGCTATCGGTTAACCCGTCACCATCTGTATCAACCTTTGTCGGGTTGCTATGGTATGTAAGAACCTCTTCACCATCTGAAAGACCGTCACCATCGGTATCGGCTTTAAGAGGGTTGGTTCCGTATTTCATAATTTCGTCGCCATCAGGCAATCCGTCACCATCAGCATCTTTGCTGAGCGGATTGGTTTTATAGGTAAAGATTTCTTCTTTATCTGTTAAACCGTCACCGTCACTATCAGCTTTTGTTGGATCTGTTTGATAGGTATGTACTTCTTCACCGTCGCTGAGACCATCGCCATCAGTATCTGATGAGTTAGGATCTGTTCCGTAACGACGTTCTTCTTCGAGAGA
>ORJL010235726.1_pt1 | contig 13923 bp, 7 predicted proteins | sample 1779941 | NCBI WGS metagenome assembly ORJL01 (sample SAMEA104232317, study PRJEB22302) | groundwater metagenome | biome: forest; feature: aquifer; material: groundwater | place: USA | collected 2011-08-07 | depth 5.8 m
CCCGTCGAGTTCGTCGACCTACATATGCGCGCGGAGGCGGGCGCGATGGCCGCCCACTTCTACCAGCGCGCCGCCAAGGTCGCCTCGGACAAGAAGCTGGAGGACCCCCGCGGCCTCGACGGAATCCGCGCCTGCTGCCAGGAGGTTCAGCGCACGGCGGCCGCCCTCGCCGCCTGGCCCGGACGCGACGCGAGCTTCTCCGCGCTGTGGAAGGGCGTGGCGGACCGGACCGCCGCCGTCCTTGCCGACGCCGAGATTGCCGTGTGGCTCTCCTACGGCCCCCACGACGCGCCGATCGTCTTCCACTTCAACCTCGACGGACACCTGCAGGAGGGGAGGGACCTCATCCTGCGCGCGGAGGAGGAGCGGATGGGCGGGAAGCCCGACCGCAGCCTCGCCTCGTTCGAGGCGGCCCTGCGCCACTGCCTCTTCGCCTGGTTCATCGCGCCCGCCGAGGTCCGCGACGATCGCGATCGCGTGGCGATCTGGCTCGACACGACGTTCGCCTCCCTCCACCGCCTCACGTGGGCGGGTGCGGACCGGGAGCGCGAGCTGGTCGTCTGCGCCGAGGCGCTCGGGAAGGAGCGCGGGGGGCCGACCACCGCGGCGGACCGGCTGCGGCTCGCGGCGATCCTCCGGCGCGTCTACGCCGCGGGGCCGCGCGAGGTCCTCGCGAACGCGGGCCAGGCGACGCGGGAGCGGTGCGCCGTGGTCGCCCCCTACCTCGAGGCGCCGGGGCCGCTCGCGAAGGCAGGGGCGCTCGCCGTCCAGGCGTGGGCGTCGCTTCCCCCGGGCGCGGACGTCCCCTCCGACGACCGCGTGCACGCGCTCCTCGCCGTCGCGGACGCCGTGCTCGAGCGCCCGCGCGGGGGGGACGGACTCGAGGACTGGCAAGGCCAGCCTGCTGGTCCGCAGGGAAAACTTGCGGGCTGGCAGGGCCAGCTTGCGGGCCGGATCCTCGTCCTCGGCGACCTCCAGGGGGCCCTCGGCTTCGCGCGCCGCGCCGACGCGGCGTTCGTCCGCGCCGAGGGGAAGAGCTCGCCGGCGGCCCTCGCCGAGGTGCGTCGCGCGGCGCAGGCGATCGAGGGGGGCTGCGCGGAGCTGCGCGGCGAGTCGGCGCGCGTCTCCGGCCTCGACCGCGTCCTTGACGACCTCGTGCGCGAGGTCGGGCGCCTGAAGGATGTCCCCGAGACGCCCCTGGAGCCGGACGACGCGGAGTGGCGTCCCGACGCGGACGACGCCGCGCGACGCGGAGGGGAGGGGCTCCAGGCCGCCCCCGCCGGGCCGTTCGGCGCGGAGCGTCTGGCGAAGCTCCTCCGGGCGCGCGGGTGGATCGCGCTCGCCGCGCAGCTCCGCGAGTTCGCGGGGGCGGCGCCCGGGCCCGAGGCCAGCGCGGCGGACGACGCGCGCGCGGAGGTCACCGGGATGCTCCCCCGGCGCTGATACCCATTCGAGGCGTGGCCGCGGAACTCCAACTCCAACAGCCAACTCCAAGGAAATCCAACTCCAATTCCAACTCAAAGGGCCTTTGAATTGGAATTGGAGTTGGATTTTCTTGGAGTTGGCTGTTGGAGTTGGAGTTCGGCGGATGCCCGCGGACGCCCCTCGCCGCTACTCGCTCGCGACCCACCCCGCGCTCGTGGGGTTCGCGGAGGGCCACGTCACGACCGCGGTGCCAGTCCCCAGCTCCTGCTGGTAGACGACCCCCTCCTCGTTGACGATGTACTGCCGGACCCCGGTCGTGCCGTAGGTCATGGGATAGGCGCAGAAGGCGAACCGCGTCGGGTGCGTGTAGGCGTTGCCGTCCCCGTCCGCGTCGGTCTGGTAGCTGCGGCCCAGCTCGTCGCTCGACATCGCGGTGAAGAAGAAACCGCTCTTGTCGTTCGACACGCCGATGATCGGGTAGGTCGCCGCTCCGGAGAAGTCCGCCTTCGCCATGTTGACGTCGATGAACTTGAGCGTCTGTCCGGTGCCGTCGGTGTAGGCGTAGAACCCGGCAACGTCGCGCGTCCAGTAGTCCTGCGCCCCGTTGTGATCGGAGTCGGTCTGGCGCCAGGTCCCCTCGGTCGTGACGAACTGTTTGAGGGCCGCCTGCGCGGAGACCTCGTTCGGGGCGATCCGCGAGCGGATGAGGCTGGGGATTGCGATCGCCGCGACGATCGCGATGATCGCGACGACGATCATGAGCTCGATCAGGGTGAATCCGCGGTACCTGTCGCGCATGGCTGCGTCCCTTCCGAGGAGATCGGCGAAAGGATGTCAGATGCGGTGCGCGACCGCCAGCGAATTCCGGTGGCCTACTCCGAGGCGGTCCAGCCGAGCGTCGACGGGTCGGCGGAGGGCCACGTCACGATCGGCGTGGAGGTGCCGAGGTCCCGCTGGTAGACCACGCCCTGTTCGTTCACGATGAACTGCCGCTGGCCGGTCTCGCGGTAGGAGAAGGGATAGGCGGTGAAGGCGAACTTCGCGACGTTCGTGTTCGCGACGCCGTCCGCGTCCGCGTCGAGCGCGTACGCAGCCCCGACCTCGTCCCGGGTCATCGCCGTGAAGAAGTAGGTCGCCTTCGGGTTGCTCCCCCCGACGACGGGGTAGGCGGCTGAGCCGGTCTGGTCGGCCTTCGCGACCTGGATGTCCACGAACTTGAGCGTCTGTCCCGCGGCATCGGTTATAGCGTAGAATCCCGCGATGTCGAGGGTCCAGTAGTCCTGGACTCCGTTGCGATCGGCGTCGGTCTGCCGCCAGGTCGCCTCGATGTTCACGAACTGCTTCATGCCGGCCTGCGCAGAGACTTCGTTCGCGGCGACGCGGGATCGGAGGAGGCTCGGGATTGCGATCGCCGCGACGATCGCGATGATCGCGACGACGATCATCAGCTCGATCAGCGTGAATCCCCGGTTCGGGCGGGACATGGGACCTTCCATGGGGAGGTGGCGAGGGAAAGGGGAAGGGGCGACACCCTTCGGCATCGCCCCTTCTTCGATTTCGCAGTTCGGTCGGTCGGGTGTCTACTCCGAGGCGGTCCAGCCGACCGTCGTCGGGTCGGCGCCAGGCCACGTGATGACCGCAGTCGCGGTCCCTTGGTCCCGCTGGTAGACGACGCCTTCCTCGTTCACGATGTACTGCCGGACGCCCGTGTTGTTGTAGGTCAGCGGGTATCCGCAGAAGCCGTACTTCGACGGGTTCGTGTTGAAGATGAGGTCGCCATCGACATCGAGCCGGTACGCCGTGCCGGCGGGTGCGTCGAGGGCCATCGCCGTGAAGTAGTAGCCGCTCTTGTCTGAGATGGCTCCCACCGACGCATACGTAGCCGCGCCGTTCTGGTCGGCCTTGGCGAGGTTGACATCGATGTACTTGAGCGAGTTGCCGCCCGCGTCGGTCCTGCCGTAGAAGCCGGCGACGTCGAGCGTCCAGTAGTCCTGCGCCCCGTTCCGGTCGGAGTCGGTCTGGCGCCAGACGCCTTCCGTGCTGACGAACTGCTTCAGCGCGGCCTGGCAGGACGTCTCGTTCGCAGCCACGCGGGACCGCAGAAGGCTCGGGATGGCGATCGCCGCGATGATCGCGATGATTGCGACAACGATCATCAGCTCGATCAGCGTGAAACCCTTGTTCCTACGAGTCATCATCGACCTCCAGAGAAGTATGGGACCTGAAATAATATTGAAGAGCTACCTGAGCCCCGCCCCGCCGATACCTCCTCTCTATTTCACTTCAGGCGCGGACGCCGGTAGACGGGTTGCATGGTTTGTTGCGTGGGCCTGTGTCCAGCAAGCGGATTGCCAAACGTTGCGGATCCGCATGGAATCCTATCCGCCGTACCGGCCGAAGGCTGCGTTCCAGTTGTCCTCACCGTCGGAAGCGCGTCCGAGGCCGGTCGACCGGAATTGTCAGCCGGGCCCGCGAATGCTGACGCAAATTGTCAGCGAGTCGACGGCATCGCTGGCGAACCGAACGGACATCTCGTATCCTCTTGGCCGGCATCGGAGGACGACATGGAGCAGGTCGGCACGGCCACGCGGCGCAGGGAATGGCGCGCAACCCTCGCCTCTCTCGCCTTCCTCGCGGCCGCCGTGACGCTCTTCTTCTGGGACGCCATCTTCACCTCCCAGACCTTCTACCTGCGGGACCACCTTTTCACCTATCGCCCCTACCGCGCCGTCGTCGCCCGCATGCTGCAGGACGGCGTCCTCCCGCTCTGGAACCCCTACCTCTACTTCGGACAGCCGCTCCAAGCCGTCCTCATCGAGGTGTTCTATCCGACCACCCTCCTGCACTACGTCTGCTCGTTCGAGACCGCGTTCAAGGCGCACATCCTCATCCACTACTATCTCGCCGCGTTCGGCATGTTCGCCCTCGCGCGCGCCCTGTCGCTCACTCGAGTCCCCGCGTGCGCCGCCGCCCTCTCCTACGCCCTCGGCTCATTCCTCGTCTCCGACGGAGGGTACTTCAACTCGCTGACCACCGCGGGCTGGGCGCCGTGGGTCATCCTCTCGCTCGTCGGCGCCGCGCGCGCGCCGCGCCTCTCGCGCATCGCCCTCGCCGCCCTGCCGCTCGGCCTCGCGATGATCGGCGGGGAGGCGGAGACGCTCCTCTTCTCCGTGACCGTCGCCTTCGCGATCGCCGTGTCGGAGGCCGAGGGGCCCCTGCTGCGGCGCCTCCTCCGCCCGGCGGTCCCGTTCGCGGCGGTCGGCGCGCTCGGCCTCCTCCTCGCGATGATTCAGGTCCTGCCGACCGCCGAGATGATCGCGCTCTCGCCGCGTGCAGAGGGACTCGGAGAACAGGAGTGGAAACACTTCTCCCTGACGCTCCTCACGTCGCTGGAGGTCCTCTCGCCGAAGATCCTGGGCAACCCCGCGGGAGACCTCTACTACCTTGGCGCGTCCGACTGGGGGACGGGCGGTCGCGCGCAGTACCCGTACTTCCTCTCCATCTACGTCGGCGTGGCGGCGCTCTGCCTCTGGGGGTGCGGGGCGATTCTCGGCCGCGGGCGCGTGCCGAAGGTGCTCGGCGCGCTCGCGGTCGTGGCCTTCGTCCTCATGTACGGCGAGCGCACCCCCGTGTCCGGATGGCTCCTCAAGGTCCTGCCGTTCATGACGGCCTTCCGCTTCCCCGTGAAGTTCTTCACGCTCGCTTCGATCGCCGGCGCGCCGCTCGCGGGGTACGGCGTGCAGGCGCTGATCGACGTACCGTGGAGGGAGGCCTCCGTCGCGCGCCGCCGCGTCTGGGGCGCTGCGCTCGCGCTCGTCGCTGGCGCAGTCACCGTCGGCGGGTGGACCTGGGCCGTCGGAGGAGGCGCCATCCCGCACATCACCGAGCACGCCATCCAGATCGGGCTCCTGGGCCCGACCTCGAATCGCGAGGGGATCGCGGAGATGCTCGGGCGGTCGGTGCAGGCGGCCGGCGTGACCGCAGCCCTCCACCTCGCCCTCCTCGTCGCCGCGGCATGGACCCTCTCGGGGTCGCGCCCCCGCGCGGCGTCGTTCGCGGTCGTCCTCCTCCTCGCGGTCGACTTCGGGAGGGCGAACCTCGACCTGAACCGCACCGTCGATCCCAGAGTCGTGGAGGCGGTCTCGCCCCTCATGCGCGCCCTCCCCCCCGACGCGAGGGAATGGCGAGTCGTCTCGAGGCTCGTGGAGCTGGAGTATGCGCAGCCCGCGGGGGTCAAGGTCTCCAACCCGGACGTCACCTCGATCCTGCAGTATCACCTGTTCGACCTGCTCGGCCTCCATCCGTCGGGCGGGATCTCCCAGGGGCTCTCGTACGGCAACCTGCACGATCCTGGGAGCCTCTATCCACGCGTCCTTCGAGGCCTCCTGGTCGAGCTCAAGCGGCGAAAGAACGACACCGACTGGGTTACGTTCTACCAGCGGACCGGAGTGAAGTACGTGGTCTCGCTCGAGGAGATCCACGACCCGCGAGTCAAGCTCCTCACGCAGATGACCTACTTCAGCAACTACCCGTACCGCCTGTACGAGGTCGCCGACCCGCTGCCCAAGGCCGTCCTCGTCCCGTCGGCGCGGCGGGTGGTCTCGGCGTGGGAGGAGGTGACGACGTGGCTCTTGCCGTCGTTCGATCCGCGTGCGGAGGTGCTGCTGGAGGGTGCGGGGCCCTCGGGGGGCGTCGGCGGCGCGATGGAGCAGCGCGTGGAGGTCGTCCAGGGGAAGGACCCGAGCGTCCTCGTCGTGCGCGCGAATGCGGAGCGCGATGCGTGGCTCCTCGTGACCGACTCCTGGTGGCCGGGGTGGAAGGCGACCGTCGACGGGAAACCCGTAGAGATCGAGAAGGCGGACGTGCTCTTCCGCGCGGTGCGGGTCCCCGCGGGGCCGCACGAGGTGAGGTTCGCGTACGAGCCGTGGACGTTCCGCGTGGGGGCGTGGGCCTCGATCGCGGGGCTCGTCCTGTGCGGCCTGATGCTGCTCGTGCCCGTCCTCGCGAGGCGGCCCGTCGCGCTGCCGGTCGCGTGGATCGCCGACCCGATCGAGGCGCGCGCGTGGCCGATCGCGCTCGGGCTCGTGACGCTCTGGTTCCACTGGGCCCTCGTCTCGCCGTCGACCTGCCTCTTCGCCGGGGACCACTGCTTCGCGTACCGGCCCTATCGCTGGGTGATCGAACAGATCTGGGGGCAGGGAGAGGTGCCGCTCTGGAATCCGTACACGATGTTCGGGCAGCCGCTCCTCGCGTGCCCGATCCTGACCATCTACCCGACGTCGCTCCTCTATAAGGTGCTGCCGTTCGAGAGCGCGTACGACATGCACTTCCTCTTCCACGGCTTCGTCGCGGCGTACGGGGCGTACGCGCTCGGGAGGCGACTCGGCTGGGCGCCGTGGGTGTCGTTCGTTGCCGCGGCGACGTGGGCCTTCGGCGGGTACATGGTCTCGGTCGAGCAGTTCTACAACGTCGTCGTCACCGCCGCGTGGGCGCCCGCCGTGATCTGGGCGGTCGATCGCGTGGTGGAGAGGCCCACGGCGAGGCGCGTCGCGGTGGCGGCGCTCTTCACCGCGCTCATGGTGCTCGGCGGCGAGGTGCAGACGATGGCCTTCACGCTCGTCGTGGGGGGCGTGGTCTGGCTGCGGCACTGGCCCGCGGACCGGCGGATGGCGTGGGTGGGGCGGACGGCCGCGGTCGGAGCGGCGGCGCTCGCGCTCGCGCTCGCGCTCGACGCCTTCCAGGTCCTGCCTACGCGCGAGATGCTCGCCAGGTCCCCTCGCGCGGCGGGGCTGCCCGAGGCGGAGCGCGAGGGGTTCTCGATGACCCGGGCGACCGCGGCGGAGGTGTTCTTCCCGCGCGTGCTGGGCGACCCCGCCTCCGACGCCTGCTATCTCGGAGGGGCCCTCTGGGGCTCGCCCAATTTCCGTGTGCCTCCGTATCTGCTCTCGCGGTACCTCGGCACCGTGCTCTTGCTCCTCGCGCTTTTCGGAGGCGTCGCCGCGAAGGGCGTGCGGCCGAAGGTGCTCGCGTTCCTGGTCGTCGCCGGGTTCCTCGCGATGATGGGGAAGAACTGCCCGCCGGTCGCGGCCGCGATCGGCTGGCTGCCGCTCTCGGGGCTCGTGCGGTATCCGATCAAGTTCTTCGCGCTCGTGTCGCTGGCGGAGGTCGTCCTCGTGGGAGACGTCCTCACGTCCCTCACTGCGGTGTCGTGGAGCCAGGTCGCGTCATGGCGTCGCGGGCTGGCGCTCGCTGGCTGGATTGCGTGCGCGTGTGTGCTTGCCGCGGGAGTCGTGCTTGCGCTCGGCGCCGGCACGTGGGCCCCGCGCATCCGCGATTGGCTGATCACGCAGGACGCGATCAAGACATCGCTCGGGGGGACGATGGAGATCGCGGACGAGGTGCTGCGCGGTGGACTCGCGGAGACGGGGCGCCAGGCCGTCCTCGGGGGGCTTGTCCTCGCGGCGGCGATCCTCGTCGTGCTCCGCGCGTCGTGGCGCCGCTGGACGGTGCCCGTCCTTGCGATGTTCGTCGTGCTGGACCTCGCAGAGGCGAACCGCGGCGTGAACCAGGTCGCCCCGGTCGGCGCCCTCGCCAGGCGGCCTCCATGCCTCGATCTGCTCCCCGCGGGGGCGCTCGAGGGGCGGCTGCACGTCGCCTCTGTCCAGTCCCTCGATCTCATGCCCGCCAACCTGCGGATGGACTCGACCGACCCGCACGACATCGTGATTGGCCACCGCTTCCAGGAGAGCATCCTGGGGCCGTACACGGGCCTTCGCTGGGGCGTGCGGTACGGCGTGCCGTTCGACCCGGGGCGGGTTTATCCGCTCGAGTTCTCCTACGCGGGGGACAAGTGGCGGACGGATCGCACGCCGGGACACAACGTCTGGTTCCTTCAGCGAACGGGACAGCGATTCACCTTCAGCATCAATCCGATTCGAGATCGTTACCTCACGGAGCGTGGCCAGGCCAACTGCCTCGGAAACCTGCCGGTCCGGCTCTACGAAGTGCAGGGCGCGCTGCCGCGGGCGTACATCGCGGCGGAGGAGGTCGCCGAACCCGAGTTGACGAAGGCGGTCGACCTGTGGCTCTCGAAGGGGTTCGACGCGACGCGGCGGATCGTGGTCGAGCGCGACCCGGCGCCGGCGCGGGGAGGCGGCGGCTCCGCGAGCGTCGACCTGGACCGCTCGCGCGAGGTCGTCGTCGAGGCCGACGCGCCTGGGGGAGGGACCCTCGTCCTCCTCGACTCCTACGACCCCGGCTGGACGGTGGAGGTCGACGGCCTCCCCGCGCCCGTGATCCGCGCGAACGCGCTGTTCCGCGGCGTTCGGCTGGCGCCCGGCCACCACACGGTGCGCTTCTACTATGATCCTGCCTCGTGGCGCTGGGGCTGGCGGATCTCTGTAGCCGCCCTCGGTGTCGCGCTCCTGTTGCTCGTCCTCCCGCGACGCGCCCGGCAGGCTGCCCCCTCGCCCGCCATCGGCACAGTCTAGTTCTCTAGCGCTACTCTGAAGAACAGCCCCGAAGGGGCGGCGTCAAGAAAGCCAGGGGCGCAGCCCCTGGGGAATCCGTGCCCCCCTCGGAGGGAGCCCTGAAAGGGCGACACATTTCTTGGTTCGCCCTTTCAGGGCTCACGCCAGGATGGATGCGTGGAAACCAGGGGCTTGCGCCCCTGGCTTTCTTGGGCAGCCCCTTCGGGGCTGACGAAACTAGCGTTGTAGGATTAACAAGGGCGATGAACCGCCTGCGCCCGCCCGATCCCACTCGCCCGGCGCTGGACGCACGCAACGCGCGACGATAGGATGCGCCCATCCTCAGGGGCGCACGGCGCCCTTCGTCAGGGGGCCCGATGCCAGACGACGACAAGGTCAAGATCTCCTGCAGCCACTGCAAGGCCTCCTTCCTCGTCCCCGGGCCTGCCGAGGGGAAGAAGTTCCGCTGCCCGAAGTGCAAGGAGATCTTCTCCGCCGCCGGCCCCTCCAAGGCCACACGCACCAGCCGCGCCGGTCCCTCCACGCGCTCCGTCCCCAAGCTCATCGACGACGAGGAGGCCGCCGGCGACCGCAAGCCGACCCGCCGCGAGCTCGCCCAGAAGAAGCGCGAGGACGAGGCCGCCGCCCGCGCAAAGCGGATGAAGGTCATCGTCCCGATCGTCGTCGTCGTCGCCGTCCTCGCCGGAGGCGCCGGCGCCTTCTTCTGGTGGAAGAGCTCCCAGGCGGAGGAGAAGGCCCACCAGGACCGCATCGCCCGCGACGCCGCCGACGAGAAGGTCGCGAAGATCCTCACCAGCGCCCGCACCCTCCTGGGAAGCAAGTCGTTCAAGGAGGCCGCCATCACCCTCGGCGAGGCGGTCAAGCTCGACTCGAAGCACAAGGGGGAGGCCCAGATCGTCCTCGGCGCCGCGAAGGTCGGCATGCGCGACTTCGCCGGCGCCATCTCCGACATCGACGCGGCCATCAAGGCCCTCCCCGATCTCCAGTCGGACTGGGAGGCCCACTACTACCGCGGCGCCGCCCTCCTCGCGACCCGCCGCGAGACGGAGGCCCTCGAGGACCTCCAACTGGCGAGCCGGTGCGAGCACTCGCCTCCCGTCGCCTCCCAGTTCGCCGGCGCGCTCTCCGACTGCTACCAGGAAAAGAGGAAGGCCCTCGACGCGATGCAGGCGAACGCGGCGCTCCTCCCCCAGGCCCCCGCGGGCCTCCCGCCGCTCGACCCCGGCGCCTTCGACCTCGTGCTCATCCCCGACGTCTGGGACCGCCCCGGCTGGCGCCTCACGGGCAGCACCGAGGCGGCCGCGATCATCAAGGAGTACCGCCCCGACGACTTCCCCATCCCGCTCCTCGTCCTCCGCGACGACACGCCGTTCGGCGCCGCCGGCCCCACGCTCCGCAAGCTCGTCGAGAAGGGATTCAAGAAGGTCGCCTTCGCTGCGCGCGTGGGCGGCGTCCTGTCGATTGCGGTCGCGGGCCTCTCCGTCGAGGACCCCGGCGGGTCCAAAGTCCAGGTCCTCGAGGGGGGCAAGGTGCCCTCCGTCTCCGGTGACGTGACGCTCTCCGTCGCCGCGTTCGCCCGGCCGAGCGAGCTCGCGACCGTCCTCTCCGCCTGCGCGCGGTCGAAGGCGAAGCCGACGATCTGGCTCGACCCCGCCTCGCAGGACGCCGGGGCCCTGGCGGCGGCGCTCCTCTGGCTCGCGCGCCACCAGGAGTCGGACGGGCACTGGGGCGTGGTCACGTTCAACCAGCTCTGCACCGGGGACGCGTGCCACGGAGGCGGCGAAGACAGGTTCGACCTCGGCGTCACCGCGCTCGCGGCGCTCGCGTTCCTGGAGGCGGGGATCGCGCCGGGCGACACCCGATGGCCCGGCTTCGGCCACGCGGTCGACGCCGCCCTCGGTTGGCTCGTGAAGGCGCAGCAGGGGGACGGCTCCATCCTCGCGCCGGGGACGAGCAACGCGGTCTTCCCGCACGTCTTCGCGACGCTCGCGCTGGTACAGGCGGCGCGCACCAGCAAGCTGTCCTCGCCAGATGGCGGATTGGCATGGAAGGAGCCCGCGCAGAAGGCCGTCTCCTGGCTTGAGGGGGCGATCGGCGCGCATGCGTGGGGGTACGCGCCCGGCGACCCGAACGGCGACACGACCGTGACGGGCTGGGCCCTCCTGGCCCTTGCGGCGGGGCGCGCGGCGGGCCTCACCGCGGGGGATGCGGCGTTCGACAAGGCGATCGCCTGGACCGACGCCATGACCGAGGACCGCGAGTTCAACGTGCGCTACAACGCGAAACAATGGAAGCCGCAGTACGCGGGGCGGAGCGAGTTTCCCTCGATGGCCGCGCATGCGCTCATCATCCGCCTCCTCGTCGCGGGGGACACGTCGGGCGGGAAGTCGAAGGGGTACGCGAGCCTCATCGCGAAGGCTTTGCCGCAGGGGGGCGACAAGTCGACCTGGGACTACTACTATTGGCACGTCGGGACGCCCGCGATGTGGCTCCTCGACGGCGCCTCCTCGGGGCCGTACTGGCGGGCGTGGACGAAGGCCGTCGGGGGCGCGGTCGCGCCGTCGCAGTGCTCGGGGGAGGAGTGCTCCGCGGGGAGCTGGCAGGACGAGGACCCCTGGTCGAAGGTCGCGGGGCGGGTCTACTGCACGGCGATCAACGCGATGACGCTCTCCGTCCTCACCGGGCGGGACACGCTCTACCGCGGTCTCAAGCTCGGGAAGTGAGCGCACGCCGGTGTTCGACGTCGTGGTGATCGGAGGCGGAATCAACGGGACGGGGATCGCGCGCGACTGCGCGATGCGCGGCCTGTCGACGCTCCTTCTCGAGAAGCGCGACCTCGGCGTCGGCGCGACGGGGAACTCGAGCGGAATGATCCACGGCGGCCTCCGCTACCTCCTCTCCGACGCGACCGTGACGCGGAAGAGCTGCGAGGACAGCGGCTATATCCAGCGGATCGCCCCCCACCTCCTCTTCCGCATCCCCCTCATGGTCCCGGTGCCGGGGCGCGGGCTCCGCGCGTGGTGGAACCTGGAGCTGACGGAGGCGTACCTCGAGACGTACGACCGCTTCGTCCATCTGAAAAACGGCATGCCGCACGTGCGGCTCTCGCGCGAGGAGGCCCGCTCGCTCGTGCCGGGGCTCGTGGCCGACATCGCGGGGGCCGTGACGACCGACGAGTGGGGGATCGACCCGTACCGCCTCTGCGTCGCGAACGCGCTCTCCGCGGCGCGGCACGGCGCGCAGGTGAGGCTCGGGGCGGAGGTCGTCGGCTTCCTCCGCGGCGAGAAGGGGGCCGTCACGGGAGTCGCGCTCCGCGGGGGAGAGGAGATCGCCGCCCGCGCCGTGGTGAACGCGACCGGCCCGTGGCTCATGAAGATGGCGAAGGTCGCCGGCGTCCGCGCGGAGATCCGCCCCGCGAAGGGAGTCCACGTCGTCCTCGACCGCCGCATCGCGCCGACGGGAGTCGTGGTTTCCGCGATCGACGGGAGGCAGATCTTCGTCCTGCCGTACGACGACACCTCCCTCATCGGGACGACCGACGACGACTACTACGGCGACCTCGACGACATCCCGATCCTGGAGGACGAGGTCGAGTATCTGCTCCAGGGGATCGAGCACGCCATCCCCGACATCCGTTCGTATCGCCGCCTCCGCGCGATGGCCGGGATCCGCCCGACGATCGCGAAGTGGGGCGTGAACGAGGACGGGCTCTCGCGCGACCACGTCGTCGTCGACCACGCGCGCGAGGGGGCCGCGGGGCTCTGGACCGTGCTGGGAGGGAAGCTCGCCGCCTATCGCATGATGTCCGAGGAGGCGGCCGACGCGGTCGCGAGCGCGCTCGGCGTGCGCGAGCGGTGCCGCACGCACGAGGTCCCCTTGCCCGGCGGCGAGGCGAAGTACGACGTCCTCGACAGCGCGCGCCGCTACGGCTGGTCGCGCTTCGCGGTTGCGCGGCTCGTCGCGCGGCACGGGACGCGGGCGGAGTTGGTCATGCGCCTCGCGAAGGAGCGTCCGGGCTCGGAGAGGATGCTCTGCGAGTGCGAGGCGGTGAGCGAGGCGGAGGTCCGCTTCGTGGTGCGCGAGGAGTGGGCGCGGACGCTCGGCGACGTCGCGCGCCGCACGCGGCTCGGGATGGGACCGTGCGCAGGGTCCGGGTGCGATCGCGCCGCGGCGGAGGTGATCGCGGAGGAGCGCGGGCTCGACGCGTGGGGCGCCGCCGACCTGGTGAGGGAGTTCGATGCCGAGCGGCGCGGCGGCGAACTCCAATTCCAAGAGCCAACTCCAACGAACTCCAACTCCAACTCCAAGGCCTACGACAGTAGGAAGGGGGGAGAGCGGTGAAGAGGTTGTACAGCATCGCGCTCCTCGGGCTGAACTTCGCCTGCCATTGGCTTAGGAAGCTGTGGCCGCGGGGGCGCGGGCTGGACTTGTTCCGCCAGTACTATGGCCCCGACCGCGTCGGTTTCTTCACGAGCGAAGAGGTCGCGCGCTTCCCCGACTTCTCGAGGTGCGTCGCCTGCGGCCTGTGCCGCGTCGCGATGCCCGACGCCCCGATCTCGCCGAGCGCGCTGCCGCTCGCCGTCTCCCGCACGCCGACCCTCGCGTGGACCGTGCGCGAAGAACTGGCGAGCGTCCCCTCGTGGAAGGCCGGGGAGGACGTCTGCCCGACGCACGTCCCCCTCGGGGAGATCGCGGCTTTCGTCCTGGGTCAGGCCAACCTCATCGTCCCTGCGAGCGCACCGAATGGACCCAACCGTCGTTGATCGCCTGAAAGAGGCCCTCGGCGCCGACGCCGTCTCCACGACGGACGTCGACCGCCGGGCGTGCGCCCGCGACCTGTGGCCCGCGACGACGATCGCGATCCGCGAGGGCGACCTCGGCCCCCTCCCCGACGTCGTCGCCTGGGTCGCCTCCGAGGACGACGTCGCGAAGGTCCTCGCGATCGCCGTAGACACGGGCACCCCCGTGATTGCCTATGGCGGCGGCTCCGGCGTCTGCGGAGGGACCG
>ORJL011079224.1_pt1 | contig 13920 bp, 36 predicted proteins | sample 1779941 | NCBI WGS metagenome assembly ORJL01 (sample SAMEA104232317, study PRJEB22302) | groundwater metagenome | biome: forest; feature: aquifer; material: groundwater | place: USA | collected 2011-08-07 | depth 5.8 m
ACAAGGCCGCGAACGAACTGGAGCCGGTCGAGGACGTGGAGTTCGATTCTGGCCTGCCTCTCGTGAAAGCAGGGTAGCCATGCCGTACCCACCAGGCGTCACCGGGAACGAGTACGAGATTTCCGGCCCGACGCACATGAAAGATCGCACCGAGCTTTGCCCTAAATGCGGCAAGGACTGGCTCATCGAACTGGGCCACCGCGAGCACGGTTTCTGGGTGCTATGCGACAACTGCCAGTGGACATATGACCTGAGAGAGCAGGGCGACCCTCTCCCAGAGCCGGAGGAAGTATGACCACCGAAACATTAGTTCACGCGTCCGAGGGTGCGACCCACTGGTATCAGCGGGACGGCGCGCCCCGCTATGAGGTTCCGGCCAAGAACGGCTCCATGCGGCCTACCACGCTGCGGGACGCCAGGACGATGAACTTGGTCCCAAGCGTGACCTCGATCATCAGGTGCGCCGCCGCTCCTGGCCTCGAACTGTGGAAGCAGCAACAGGTACTTCACGCGGCGTTGACCTTGCCGCTAATCCCCGGCGAGACAGAGGACGCGTATCTGGCCCGCATCATGCAGGACAGCAGGGAGCAAGCGAAGAAAGCCGCAGAGCGCGGGACGGCCATACATGCGGCGATACAGGCCGCGTATGAAGGCAAGCCGTTCACTGACTACGGTGAGCATGTTATTGGCACGGGCGAGGCAGTCGCGAAGTGGGCAGGGATTGGGGATTTTGACTGGAACGCCGAGCGCACCTTTGCTCACCCTCTGGGCTACGGCGGCAAGGTAGACATATCGACCGATGGCTTCGTCGCGGACTTCAAGACGACCGAGAAGGAACTTGAAGGCATCAAGGTCTGGGACGAACACGCCTTGCAGCTCGCGGCCTACAGAGAAGGCATCGGTGCGCCCACGGCAAGGTGCGCGATTGTCTATGTGAGCGTGACCAACCCAGGGCAGGCGAAGGTCATCGAGATACCTGAAGAGGAACTTCAACGGGGCTTTGAGATGTTCGCCGCCCTGACTTCGTACTGGTACGCGAAAACAGGGCTTGGGAGGAACGTATGACAACCCAAACACGAACCAGACTCGTACCCGCTGGCCAACCTGACGATGAAGGCAGGCAGAAATACAAGCCGGTCGTCGCGGAGGTAACGGGCTTCAGCCAATACAACGCCGACCAATTCAGTCTGTCAGGGATAGACGGATTCTGGTCGCTCTCCCGATCCGTGGCTGCCAAGATGAGCGTCCCGCAGAAAGGCACCCGCGCCCTCTGGACACTAGCGACCAAGCCAAAGACCGGCCCGAAGGCGAAACCGGGCAGTGTCTACATGGACGTGGACGCGGTGGCAAAGGTGCCGCAGGACTACGCCGAGAATGACGTAGAGGATTTGCCGTGGGATGCCGACGCCGAGAGGGACGAACCTGCCCCGGAGCGCGCACCTGCACCGCGGAGCAGCACCAAGCCGTCCCCGGACGCCATCAGGGAGAGCGACCCTCTGCCTGCCGAATGGACGCTGCCTCTGTCCGAGTATCGGCGCAAGAACGAATCCATTCAGGCGCAGACCGTCTACAACGGCATCGTGGAAATCCTGAAGGGCGAGATCAGCCCACACCTTGATGCCGACGATATTGAACGCCTGAAGGCAAACCTCTTCGGATTGATCGAAAGGTTGGCACCAGGGTTGCCGATTACGTGGGCAGGCGTGGACAGTGAGCCTGTCTCTGGTGAGGACGTGGACAGTGAGCCGGAAAAGGGGAACGCATGAATCTCAGGAACGTCTCAATCAGGGCAACAGGAACCTGGCAGCCGCGCAAGGGCGGGCATGTGGACATACGGCTCAGCGCCAACGTCTCGCTTGAGGAACTTGCGCAGTGGTTGAAGATCGACAAGACGGAGCAGCCCGAAGTGTCGATCTTTCTTGGCCCCGACGATCCCGAAACGGTGCCATGCGAACACTGCAACGAATCGGTCGATGTGGGCGAGTGCCACTACGACGACAACGCGGCCCCGTTCTGCGACAAGTGCTGGAACGACCCTGACGTTTGGGCGGGTGATCCTGAAGCACTGAAAGAGATTGCGTCCCGGACTCGTAGCTCAGAGGCAGAGCAGCCCTCTCATAAGGGGCAGGACGCAGGTTCGATTCCTGCCGAGTCCACCAATGCCGCCGTAGCTCAGGCGCAGAGCGGTCGCCCCGTAAGCGACAGGCCGGGAGTTCAAGTCTCCCCGGCGGCTCCACCAGGCGCACAGGACGACCTCACCGACCACCTGCCGGACGGTGACTGGTGCGGATACTGGAAGCGTAACGGCGTAGAGGCGTACTGCGCGCTGCATCTGGGGCATAGGCCCAAGAAGGGCGAGCCAACTCATGCGTGGATGGGGCCAGACGTGCCAAGCAGGCCAACGGAGGGAGAGGCGTAGTTCCTGCCTGTCTTGTGGGACAGGCGAGCAGTGTGAGCAGAGTGCGTCCTTGGTGAGTAAGTCCCTGTTCACATTGCTCGCCCATCCTGCAAGGGATGGAGGGCCAGAGACGATGCGGCACCTAAGACCGCGTATGGCTACCCAAAGTTCTCCCGGAGAGGGCTGGAAGCATCCGGGCGTTCTCTGGCCCTGTATTTGTCTGCCGAAGTTCTTGATCGAGGACACGGCAGGAACCCCGGCCTGCTCGTTACCCCTTTCGGGCAGGCCGGCATATCAAGGAGAGCAAACATTGAACGTAGTGACCACCACTGAGCCATCTTGGGCTGACCTATTACGCGGCCTGAAACGCGATGAGCAGATCGCGGTGGTATGCCACAGGCCGCACGAAGCCAGGCTCGGTGGAATCCTCTGCCGGACACAGAAGGCGCTGAATCGCCAGGGGAGAATCAATTGGACGAGTTTCTACACGAAGCACAACGAGGACAAAACCGCCGTGATCGTGTCGAGAACGCCGTTCGCCAGAAAGACGGATACCGAACCGTAATCCCCGACGAATGGATGCCACGTCGCAAAGTCCTGCTTCTCCTGTCCGCGAGCGATATGCGTGTTCGAGGAAGAGGACAACAGGCCCGGCGAATGGAAGTGGAAGGAACGCTGGTGGAAGGTGGCCGAGGTTTACAACGAAACGCAGGATGTCCTGACCGCCGCGGCCGAGGCAGGGTACTCAGTGAGAAACGCACTGCGAATAGTGGAGCGCCTGAAACGTGGCGAAGTGGCACCGCTGCCGTTCGAGGAGAAGCCTGAGCCTGTACGTGGTCCAATTTACAGGGAGCGCCAACCCTGGCCGAAGATGCTGGAGGCAAGGTGATGACCGGAATGATCGAAGTTAAGGTGAAGTTGCCGGTGCCGCCTGATGGGTATGAATACACGGGCGAGTGTCGTGCCCCGAAACAAGGCGAACCGCACCTGACCGTCAACGGAACAGTCGCTATGGGGGCAAGCGGTTCAGGCACAACCCGAATCATCCTCCGCCCCATCAAGCCCGCGACCGTGTCTGTGACCCTGAGAAGGGAGGACGCGGAGACGCTCACAAGTGTCCTCAACCCAAACGTCGAAGTGTGGTACGGACGCGTCAAGGCGGCTTGCAAGGCGGCGCTGGGCGAGCAGAAGTGCGGCGGACTCATCTGCGAGATCAAAGGCACAGAACATGGCCTGACGGGAGCGCACTACACCTGCGCCCTGCCCGCCAATCACGACGGCGAGCATGCGCCGGAGTCCCTGCCGTGATCTTCCCCAAGAGTTGCGCTCGGTGCTCTAGCGACGTGCTGTTCCACGAAGCCCTGAATGGCCCGGAATTACTTTGTCTCGCTTGTGGGTTCAGGCCGGAGCTACAGGAGAGGACGGCGGCGTGAGCGACTACCTGCAATTCGAGGGCCGGTGCCATCTGGAAGGTTGTCCCAAGCGGAGGTTCGGACACGGGCTGGACGCTGTGACCATGACGCTCCGCACGAACAAGAGGCGGACCGAATTCTGGTACGAGTCCAGTTGCGCTCCGGGCCAGCGCCAGCCATCCACGGCGGCACATGAGGCACAGCGCGACATGCTCAGCCACCTTCGGGCATGGCAAGAGACAGAAGCCGTGCTGCATGGCATTGGCGTACAGGCTCCCCTTCTGGCACAGGAGAGGGTGCTGTGAAGGCCACAATTGAACAACGCGCCTATGAATGGATGCACGGCATAGACGTTGATCGTGGCGTCTCATCAGAAACGATCTGGTGGCTAATGATGGGGCATCCCAGACCGGCGCATTTCACAATATCGGGCTACCCGCACGATCCGTCTGACTTTGGCCGCTGTCACAAACTCTTGAAGGCTATCCCTGAATGGAAGCCGCGGCTGCATGAGGTTGCGGATCACTACAAAGACTCAATGCCTGAATGGGGACGGCTAATCGCCCACTGGCCCGAACTTACACGCTTGTACGTGGCCGAGTTTCGTCGCAAGGACAGGATGGCACCCAAACTCTATACACGGATGCGGGAGTTGATTGATGCCTAAACAGTCTGGAACACAGGAGAGGGCGCTGTGAAGGCGCTCGATCTCTTTTCAGGCGCAGGAGGCGCAGCGATGGGCCTGTACCGTGCGGGCTTCACGGACATTACAGGCGTCGATATCCGGCCTCAGAAACACTATCCCTTTCGCTTTATTCAGGCCGACGCCATGACGTTCCCGCTGGAGGGATACGACTTCATCTGGGCGAGTCCGCCGTGTCAGGCGTACGTACAGCGCAACAAGAACCTGGTCACCAAGCACCCGAAGTTGATCGAGCCTGTGCGTGCCAGGTTGGAGGCGGCTGGAGTGCCGTTCATTATCGAGAACGTCTTGGGCCAACCTCTCCAGGCCACGGTCATGCTGTGCGGGACCATGTTCGGCTTAAAGGTAATCCGGCACAGGTACTTCTACACGTCGTTCCCTGCTTCGCTCGCACCGGCTACCTGTACCCATGAGGGGAGCGTGTCGGAGGGTGACTACGCAGCGGTGTACGCGTTCGGCGGCAAGGGTCCCCGGTTCATGGTTGACGGCGAGCGCCTACGGGTAGCCGCACCGACACAGCCAGGACCCTCATGGGACGAAGCGATGGGGATTGATTGGATGGACAAGAAGGGGCTGAGTCAAGCGATTCCGCCGGCGTATTCAGAATGGCTGGGCAAACAAGTGCTTCAGTATTTGCAGGTGAAGGCATGAACCTTTCCCTCCCGATTATCGCCCGCCTTGACTCTGCCACGCTGAAGGGGCTGAGCGAGGCTGATTTCCACAACGCAGTAGCGGCTTACGCAAAGTCGGAAGGCTGGACGTGCTTCTCGATACGCAAGACCGGAATGATGGGGAACGATGGGAAGTGGCGGGGGATGGCCGATGCTGGATTTCCTGACGTGATCGCTTGTCGCGGCAATGTCATGCTCGCTCTTGAGTTGAAGTCCGAAACAGGCCGCGCATCACCTGAGCAGACCGAGTGGCTGGCGATGCTGGCTGCGGTCCCTGGCGTGACTGCGCGCCTCGCACGACCTAGAGATGCAGCGGAACTGCTGAAACTTATGGAGGGGCAGAGATGACTATGGGATGCACGCCATGTGAACAGGCGGGGCAAAAGGCCAAGCGAGGCAAAAGCGTTTGCGTTGTGTTCAATCCCGGTATTCAGATGCCGGGCACTCCTACGGTGGGCGAATCGCGACTCTCTGCTGCTTGGCTGGCGGGTTATGTCTATGCGTGGGGCATGAAATACACACTGGGGTCGTATCCGTCCATTACTAGGGAGCATGTCCTTGTGGCGTGTTGGTGGGCCGGCCGATTCGGGCCTCGTAAGTGGCGCAAGGTCATGGGCGAATGGGCAGAGATGGCAGACGCTCACCTTTGGCACGACTGCGTTCGTATCCCAGACCCGCCGAGAAATCTTGCTGGAGAGTGCGGAGAGAAGCGATGAAGCCAGAGGATGAGACGCGCTGGCGCACCATAGCCCGCCGCGTGATTCAGCAGGTGATGGCTGAGCATCCGGGGCTGGAGAAGGCGACGTTGCGCAAGGTGATAAGCGCGGCCTACCCGTTCGGGGAACGCAGGTACTTCCCTTATAAGACGTGGTTGGACGAAGTGAAGGTGCAACTGGGAGAGAAGCCGCCCGCATGGGACAGGACACGAGTAGGCCAGCACTACAAGCCGCCGAAGGAACAAGGGACGATGTTGCCATGACTTACTTTTGCAAAGCCTGTTCTCGCTTCTGGGACGCATCTGGCTACGTCGCGGTGGTCCCGGCCTTTGCCCGTGCGTCTGCCGAGGAGAAACAGTGCTGGACGTGCAGCAGGAAGGTGTTGATTGAGCAGGGACAAGGGGAACTTCTATGACCACGCAGACAGACGAACTTCTTGCCTTCTACGCTGCCGAGTTCGAGCGGGAGACAGGGTGCAAGTGGACGGCAACCACTCGCGGCGATGAGCCAGCACTTATCTGTCGCCACAGGGCGCGTGTCGGGCAGGTAGGCTTCGTCAACGCTCTCGAAGGCAAGTTGACCGAGATTTCTAGGAACGCAACCACCTTGCTCGCCGACTACTCCGCGGAGCCTATCGGTATCGCTGAGTGGCACCAGAGAGTCGTGGAGATGCGGCTATGACCCTGCCAGCTAAGACCACCGTGGCCTGGTGCAATGCCTGTGAGATGCACGTTGAGGTAGCCCAGGCTGGCACCCGCTGCGACATGTCAGACGATTGCACCCGCACTCTCCGGCGGCGCGTCGGGTACATCTGCGAGGACTGTGAGATTAGGCCGATCTTCTTCAAGGGCGACGACTACAGGAAACACAGGAGCGCGGAACATGAGTGATAGGTATGCCGCCCGGACGACGGTCAGTCCAGAGAAGTCACAGGCCGAGATTGACGCCACGCTGAAACGGTACGGCTGTGATCAACGCATGTGGGGCAGAGACGACACGTTGCATATGGTCGCTATAGCGTTCAGGCGCAAGGGTCAGGGATACCGGATGCAGATGCCGTTGCCGGTAAGCGGTTATTCAATGGGCGCTGCTAAAGCTGAGGCGGAAACCCGACGACGGTTCCGGGTGCTACTCATCTGGCTCAAGGCGCAGTTTGAGATGGTGGACACCGGCCTCATCACATTCGAGGACGCGTTCATGCCGCACGCAATTCTGCCGGACGGTCGCACGGCGGCGCAGGCGTTCGCACCCCAGATCGCTGCGATGTTGGAGTCAGGCCGGATGCCTACATTGTCCCTGGCGCTGCCTGCGGGGAGAGACGCATGACTGAACAACCCTGCCACGTCGCCTGCTACTCGTTCGCGACGGGCAAAGAGTGTTACCAAAAAATGAAAACGTCTCGATGGCACTACACCCGACCTGTTCCGCAGTACGTCCCCGACCTCTCCGACCCGCGCTGGCTGGCCGACGTGGTGACGGGGCTGGTGGCGCAGGGGATCAACATGATGATTCATCCTCCATTGCAAGGCTCAACCGAGGGCAAGTACGCCCAACCCGAAATCATGCTTATTGGAGGGTGGAGAGGTCAGCCACATGTAAACGCCGCGGCTCGCGGCCCCGACATACCCTCTGCCCTGTGTGCAGCCATCAAGGCAGCAAGGGAGACTGGCAATGGACAGGTTTGACCGAGCGGCGCATGAGTTGTGTGAACGTGGGCTTGTGCCCCTGGGTGATGGATGCCGATATTGCGTTCCTATCGCTGCCGCACTGCGCGCTGAACATGCGCGGGGGCAGAAGGTGGTGGACGCGGCGAAGGCAGTCCTCGATGAGCATTACTGCTTAGTGGTTGGTGGGTGCGGCCATAAGGATCACGACACCCTGCGCGCCGCCATCGCGGAGTGGGAGCAGGTATGAACGACCACAAACATGACAACGCAGGGCTGGTAGCGGCGATAGTTCTCTCGATCTCCTTATCCATAGTGTGCCTTTTCTTGGTACTCCTAAACGGGATCAAGAACGACGCGCAGGACGACCGCCTGGACGCTATCGAGACGGCTGTAGCGGCGCGGCCCACGCCTGACACCGTAGGCACGGCGGTAGCGGCGATTCAGACGATTACGGCGGGGGTGAAGTGATGACTAAGACTAAGGTGTCCAATCACGGCGCTTTAATTGCCGCAGCGGACAAGTTAGCAGAGGCCAGCAAGCCATTCTCCGATGCGGTAACAGGCAAGCGAAACCTGTTGAGCCTGACGGTGTTGGACTTGGCAAAACTTCACGTCGCCACCGTCAAGTACCTAGAGGTACTGGAGAAGCAGACATGACTAAAATGCCCGCCCATGTTGCAGCGTTCGCAAAGGCGACGGGAGAGGCCGTCGAGCCGCTAGACGGTTCTTGGTGGCTGGTAGTCCCCGCCGCCGACTCGCCGGAGATGCTCGCGGCCCTGATTGGCGGGCTGATGGAGCAGGAATACGACATCGTTTTCTCTGCGGGTGAGTTTGAGGGGTTAGGGAAAGGGTGTCGCATCCTATCTACCGCACAGGTAGAAGCAGGCGAGTTTGGGCGTCAGTGTCACGGCCCAACACCTGTCGCCGCCCTGTGTACCGCGCTGAAAGCGGCAAGGGAGGCCAGCAATGGATAGGTTTGACGAGCAGGCGAAGTTGATTGCACCACTAGGATCGGCCATCGTCGCTGCCGCCTTGCGCGCTGAACATGCGCGAGCCGGGAAGATGCGGCAAGCCTTAGAGATGTGCATCAACAACCCAATTACGGCGTATGAGTTATCTGTGGCCCGTGCCGCCATCCGTGAGTACGAGGAGGCCCCGCATGAGTAAGCAAGGTGGTTGCACGGTGCTGTGCTGCCGTTATCTAACAGGGCAAGAATGGCGGAAGTGCGACGACCCCGGTGGGCATGAACTCCGTCCTTGCGGCCAGCCAGAGGCGGCGCATAAGTGCCGATGGTGCAAGGGTACGGGCCATCCTCAACAGTCCGTTGGTAAGTGTGCGTATTGCAACGGCACCGGCCTTGCGCTGGGGCACGAGTATCAGTCGAAAGTGTCTTGCAGCAATGACCCCAAGCAATGCCCTCGGTGCGAGCAGTTCGGGCCTTGTGACGATGCAACCGACTACACAACCTGCGACTGCCATACAGCAAAGAGGCACCCATGACTGACCTGACCCCGCTACAGATAAGCAGGCTGGCGATGGCGGCGAAGGCTGCAACACCGGGGCCGTGGCACGCTCACACGGAGGAGCCATTCGATTGCGTGGTACTTGGCCCATCAAAGAACATAAGCAATGACATCGTGGGAGAAATTGGGCCGAACCATGCGCCCATTACCTATGACCGAGAACTATTCGCCGCTGAAATCGCAGACTGCGAATACGTCGCCCTTGCCAACCCTTCGACCGTGCTGGCCCTGTGCGAGATGGTCAAGGACACAAGCAATGAGTGGCCCTGGAGGACTGAGTTAGGTGTGGGTCGGGTGCGTAAGACATACGAACAGATTGTCGCAGGAGCCGAGCATGACTAGCCCACGAGAAACACCGCAGCAGGAAGCGGAACGGCTGGTAGCTGCATGCGCCAACCTCAAGTTCCACCGGCTGGCAGGTGTGGATGCTGCTCGTCTTCTAGCCGCCGCCATCGCCGCTCACAGAGAGGCAGAGGCTGAGGTAAGGGAGCAAGCGAACGCCTATTTTCGGAAGAAGGCCGAGTGCGAGGCGGCAGAGGCGAAGCTGGCTTGGGCGGAGACGGTTGCACAAGCCCTTGAGTCCGACTGCGACAGTTATGTGGCGAAGATCGAGGCCAAGAACGCTGAACTCACCCGCCTGCGACGCATCGAGCAGGCTGCGGACGGGATGCGGGATGAGTTCAAGCAGCATCCAGAGCGCGACATAGGAATGTGGGACGGCGGCAGATGTGGAGGATGCCTGAAGCCGCTGAACGAGGCTATTCCGCACACGGAAGGCTGTGTTATCGCTGACTACGATGCGAGCAAGGAGGCAGGGGCATGAGCGACCCGATTATTTGCACATGTGGACACGAGGACAGCCTGCACGAACAGGGGCAAGGGTGCGACCTATGCGGGTGTCCAGCCTTTGTGGGTGATCGCCCATGAGCTTCGTCAATGTCGGCAGACCTGGGCCATTCGGGAATCCCTTCGTCATAGGTAAGGATGGCACGCGGGCCGAAGTGGTCGAAAAACACCGAGCCTGGATTCACCAACCTGAACAGGCCGAACTCCGGGCGATGGTCAGGCGCGATCTACAGGGCAGGGATGCCTGGTGCCCCGGCTGCCGCGGGACGTTGCCCTGCCACCGGACTGTGCTTGAGGAGATAGCGGAGGATGGTCCATGACGATCACTGAGAACGACAGAGAGAAGGCGCGGGGGATACTTGACCAAAAGCTCAGGCAAGACGAATCCCGACTAGAGGCATATGAGCGATTAGAAGCCGCCATCGCCGCCCAGATCGCCGCAGAACGGGAGCGGGCCGACCGCTACAAAGCCGCGCTGGAAGAGATCAGCAACGAGTCAATCAAAGACGCTGCACAAGCACGTTTCCAAAAGCGGGATGCACAAGCCGCCATCGCGGGATACGGTGCCATCGCAAGAAAGGCACTGGAATGACACAGGAACGCGCTGAACTGAGGCGGCTGGCGGAAAGAACGTTCTCGTCCCCCTCCGTTACCCTTGCCATGCTGGATCACATAGATGTGCTGGAGAACGCGCTGAGGCGAGTGCGCGAGTGGGAAACGGATGACCATGTTCGCTATTGTGTGTTCTGTCGGGTTAGCGGCTACGCATCATCACCGGCTGCAACCCACGCCCCCGACTGCCCCAGGTTGACCATGCCCGAAGTGTGGGAGGAGAAGGCGTGAATTGGCCCGAAGCGACCGCCACCATAGTCGCCTGTTGTGTCGCGGGCTTCATAGCCTGGTTGTGCTTGCGCTAACAGAGCCGCCTGCCGGGAGAGCGTGCCAGCAGGCGGCGGGAACGGGGCAGGGTGGAGCAGCCTGCCCTAAGTCACATCAGCGCCACGGCCTGCGCCTCCACAGCCACGACCCACCACGCCATGCCAGCCTGACCGGGGTAGTAACGACTCGCCAGGCTCGTCTCGTCGGCCGGCAGACCCGCTCCTTGATCCGCGCTATCTTCGGGTGTCCTTCTGGTCGCACGACCCACGCAAGGAACAGTCCTACCTCGAACAGCGCAATGACGGGCAGGGCCACGAGCGTGCTGTTAACCATGTCAAAAGTGGGCGTAATGATGGCACCCAGGATGAACGCTGCTATCGGGACGTACTTGTGATACCGCTTGAACCTGTCGTCCCCGACCAGCCTCAGCTTCGCCAGCATGAACATGACGAGGGGCAACTCGAACATGACCCCGACCCAGAAGGTGAGCGCCATGACCAGCTTCATGTATTCGGAAAGCTGGATCATGGGGACCGCAATGTTCGCCCCGAAGTTGAGCAGGTACCTCATCCCTGCGGGCAGCATGACGTAATAGACGAACGCGGCCCCACCGAGGAAGAACAGGAATAATGCTGGCGTGAAGAACCAGAAGATGAAGCGTCTCTGCCCCCTGTCGAGCAAAGGGGAGAACAACGTGACAATGCTGTACGTCAGCACAGGGAACGCCGCGACAATCCCGCCGCGCATGACGAGGTTGATCGTCACACCGAACGCCTCAGTAGGGGCCGTAACAATAGGAAGCCCCCCGAAAGGCGAGAGGCTTCCATGTGCAGGGACGTACAGCCAGAGGAAGATCGGCTCACGATACAACCACGTAAGGCTGGCCCCGATCCCGAACGCCAGGAACACGAAGAGGAACCGTATCTTCACCCTTCGTACAAGTCGCTGAATCGCGCCCGGAGGCGCGCTCATAACTAGGTGCCCTTATCGGTCGGCTTGCGGCTCTTGACCCAGTTGTACGCGACCGTGACCGCGACCATGACTGCCCCCAGGGCGATGACTGGCAAGTATTCGGCCATCTTGACTCTCTCTCCTACTACTACGGACGCCCACCACTTGTGAGAGTCCTTAGTCGCCTCAGTAATGAGCTACCGTTTAGACGCTTCGCCGCGTTGTCTACGCCGCGCATCCCGGCAGCCGTGGTGATTGCAGTCCAAGTGCCGACGAACAGCACGGCCCTTGCGACTTCTAAAAAAGAGTTGGTCGGACCCCCAACGACGACATCCCAGACCTTGACTAGAAGGATCGCTCCCACAATGCTCGTAATGACGGGCGCGACCAGCCAGCCCATGATTCCCACTGGGCTAGCCCTTCTTCTTCGGGGGAGCGCCGCCAGCAGCTTCGTCGAGCTTTGTGATCATGGCGTCCATTTGCGCCGTGCCACGCGCAGAAATGTCGCGCAGCGACCGCATGAAGGTGTCCATCAGGCTCTCCATTGCCCGATCAACCGTGGCGGCAGCTTCCTCAAGGGGATCAGCCTTCTTCGCCACCGCAGGCTGCTCAATGGCCTGCTCAGGCTTCTTCTCTTCGCTCTCTGGCAATATTCGCTCCTCTGGCAATATTCTATTCTTTTCCATTAGGCGTGTTGCAGTAGTCTGTCTGTTTCGGCCGGGGACGCGCCTTTACCACCCGTTTCGCCTTGCGGTCCCTACGCAGGCTTTTCTGCAATGCGCCCTTCTTGGAGGCCAAGCTAAGCCTTTGCCTTCACTGGCGTCTTGCCGTTGCTCAACTCGGCCACTCTCGCCTCAAGCGCCGCCTTCTCTCGCTCCAGAGCAATGCCCTTGATCTGCGCCGCAGCCAGAGGGTTTGTGTTCAGCAGGGCAATCACGTCCTGCACTGTTATCGCGACGCCGCCAACCAAAATAGGGTTGTTGGCCTGTCCCTGTTCTGCCATGTTCCTTGCTCCTTCTAGCTCAACCCCAACTTGCCCGCCATGTGCTTCACCGCCATCTCAAGGTTCAGGATGCGGAGGCTCATGTCGATGGTTCCGTGCGAAGCCCTGATCGACTCCGGCGAATCCTCGTAGATCAACCCCTTCATAAGCGGCATCGAAGGATCGGCCACGCGGCCAACCACCACTCCCCTGTCCTCTACCTCAATCACTTCTTCAACCTGCTTGCCATTACGAACTACGGAGCGACTCGCGCTCTTGGTGCCGTGGATGTTCCGCCTGTACCGGAATGTCGCAGGCTTGATCGTAAGCACGTCCCTGAACGCCTGCTCAGCAAGCGAGTCAGGCAGGTAATTGATGTCACTCTTGAGTTCGGCCTGAGAGTGTGTTGTCACTGTGGCCGCATGGACAGTCCCGCCGCCTGTGGAAGCACCGTTCGACACCTCAAGCGCGACATCTGGAGTACCCGAAGCCTGAATATGTGTCCTTTGTGCTGCATCCCACCGGATTGCCTCAGTGGGGCTTTCTGTACCATCAGCAGAGGTAAGAACAACCCAACGACCAGGCATATCACCTGCGCCCGGAGTGCCGTCAACCTCTAGCCTGATAATTCCAGAGAGGGCCGCATCGGTGCCATCTGCGCCGTAACCAGCAACAATCAACAACTCATCGCCGGACGAAACCACATTGAACGCACCCGCCGCACCACGAGACTTCAAACTCCTGATAGACGGCCCTTGAGCATCCGCCGAGAATATGTTGAGACCTATAGCACTATCTGCGGCTGCTGTTCCTGTCACCTGAAACTCGGCGGTAACTCCTGCCGCCACCTGCGCCGTGTGCCCTACGACGATGCCATAACCATTGCCAACCGTCGTGTCGCCGCCAGTCAGAGACGTAGCCCCGCCAGTCGTCAGCGTCGTCGCCGTGACCGCAGCGGCAGACGCACCGCCTATCACCGTGCCGTCCAGCGTGCCGCCGTTGATATCCGCGGTCGTGACCGTACCCAGGTTTGTCCATGTAGCACCCGCCGCGGTTGGAGAGGTTGTGATCGTGGGCGATGTCAGGGTCTTCGATGCCAGCGTTTGAGCCAGCGTCGTGACTACCAGCGTGTCGGTGGTCGTGATTACAGGCAGGTTCAGTGTCCGGGCCGC